>Ga0335075_10002231_pt1 | contig 31365 bp, 25 predicted proteins | sample Lox_Sample_24_FD_206723 | JGI IMG/M metagenome (GOLD analysis project Ga0335075, IMG submission 206723) | Soil microbial communities from Loxahatchee National Wildlife Refuge, Florida, United States - Lox_Sample_2.4 | ecosystem: Environmental > Terrestrial > Soil > Wetlands | place: USA...
GCCGGAATTAGCAATCCAAGGAGAAGGAGGAGCGACGGAGAAAGCACTACAGCGACGGGTCGTACCTTTGGTCGCCGAAGTCCGTGGCTGGCAGGTCCAGAGGCCCTCGTTGTACGCCCTCCGCGTGTCCGACGACAGGAAAGACCGAACCGGCCCCGGAGCCCCCACCCGGCAGGACGGTGGACCCCGGAGCCAGCCAAAGTGCCGACCGTCTAGGCCGGCACGTTAACGACAACAACGGAGTATACACTAATGACCCCATACGTTCGACAGCGAGCTGGAGGCGCCCCATGAAACATCTGATAGGACTGCGCCGAAAGCTAATGCTGACATGCACCGTCTTGGCGGTGGTGGCCGGCATCTTCGCGGCAACCGCGCTCGCAGCTGAAGTGTTCCAGCCGCGAGAATATGTTGGCCCCTATGCAGAAGGTAAACATTCTGCGTCAGGGCTGGTCGATGAAATCCAGGGCGAGGGTTGGCAGTACGAATCATGCGTTGACATCGCATTGGAAACGGGCGGATATGCAGCAGAGCATTGCGCCGGTGCCGGTCATGCAGAGTATTCGGAACCGCGAAACAATGGCTATGCCCGTGTCTGGAACGCCAAGGGTGGCAATAACGAAATCTGGGGGTGGGCGTATTTCTAGGCCGATGACATCCAAACTAATGGCCCTGCTCCTTTGCTTGGTAGCACTCGCGGTGGTAGGCGGCGGTGTCGCCTTGGCTGCGACCCTGTCTGCCCAGCCGGAACCGGCCCCGGCCTCGCCGGTCGCCACGATGCCCTCGGAACTATCGGCACACTTCGCGGCTCTCGCCGATAGCGTGGAAGGTAATGGCGTCGCCGACGTCGGGGCCGCCAGTAGCGAAATCAAGGAACGGCTCGACCGAGGCACGGAAGGGATCGGCGCACAGTACGGTCTGAACACCGGCTTGGCTCGTGAGGTTACGTATCAATCGCACCACGTCTGGCTCGTGCCAGGCAGTGCGGGCCTCTGTCTTCACGACTACGAAACTGGCACCGGTGTCTGCGGGCCGATCAAAGATGCCATCGCCGGCACAGTCATCACCGATGTTGGTGGCGACGAACATGGCATCGCCGGCGGCGGCACTGTCTACGGCATCGCCGCAAACGGCAACTCCCAGGTCGTCGTGCACGATGCCAATGGCAGCACCGAAGACGTACCCGTCGAAAACAACGTGTACATCATCACGCATACCGGAGCGGTATCGGTCGAAGTGACCGACGGCGCCGGTCAAGTGCAGACAGTCGCAGTACCGGGCAGCTGATCCTGAATGGAGCAAGAGGGGGCTGGCGTTCTGTAGGCGCCAGCCCCCCCGTCCGGGGAAGCGGGGCCTAGCGAGGCTCAGGTGCCACGACCCCAATCCCGGCGCCGGTAGGCGGGGGGTCCGGGCGCACCAGCGCAGAGCGGTTCGTGTTGACTTCGGTTGGCTCCGTCGAACTGCATGGTTCTCGCACCGCGGGTGGGCCAGCTCGGGGGCCGTCATCCGGCATTTCCCGTGGTAAGCGCGCGTGTAGTAGGCTCGGCAGATATGGCCGTGATCGCGCCGGGTAGCCCCGCCCCGAGTTTCAGGCTCGCTCGCGCCAACGGGGATGCCTTTACAGAGCAGGACCTGCGGGGCAAGACGAGTGTTATGGTTTTTTACCCGTTCGCGTTCAGCCCCGTGTGCACCGACCAGCTGCAGCTCTACGAGGACGTTCGCTCGGAGCTGGCGGCCCGCGGCGACGCGCTGTACGGGGTCTCCTGTGACTCCACGTGGGCGCAGAGCGCGTTCAAGGAGAAGCTCGGCGTGGGCTCCGAGCAGCTCTCGGACTTCGAGCCCAAGGGCGCGGCGTGCGCTGCCTTCGGCGTGCTGCACCCCGGCGGCTTTCCCCAGCGGGCGCTCGTCATCACCGGTCCCGACGGCGTCGTGCGCTGGAGCTATGAAGCACCCTCACCCGGCGAGCTGCCGGGCGTGGAGCTGCTGCGCGACGGCCTCGCCGCCGCCGCCGCGTAGCGCACATTGCGCACTCGCGCGGGTGGCCGACACCGGGCGAGCGCACGCACTTCGCTAAGCTCCCTGCGTTCGGGACAAGAGAAACATGAAACGGACCGCCGACCGACGGGCGGAACAGGAAGGCAGTGAATATGAGCAGTGACGCCGTTACCCGGGTCGCCGTGGAGGTCGCCGGCAGCGAGATCTCGTTCGAGACCGGCAGGATGGCCAAGCAGGCCTCCGGCGCAGTGGTCGTCCGCCAGGGCGACACGATGGTGCTGTGCACCGCCGTCGCGGGAGGCATCCGCGACACGGACTTCATGCCCTTGACGGTGGACGTCGAGGAGCGCATGTACGCCGCCGGGAAAATCCCCGGCTCGTTCTTCAAGCGCGAGGGTCGCCCCGGCGAGAAGGGCACGCTGACCGCGCGCATGATCGACCGCCCGATCCGCCCGCTGTTCCCCAAGGACTGGCGCTACGACACGCAGCTGGTCGCGATCCCGCTCTCGATCGACCACGAGCACCCTTACGACATCCTCGCGATGAACGGCGCTTCTGCGGCGCTGATGATCTCCGACATCCCGCTGCCCACGCCCGTCGGCGCGGTGCGCATCGGCAAGATCGACGGCGAATTCGTCGTCAACCCCAACGAGGCGGACCTCAGCACTGCCGACACGGAGGAGGGCCGCTCGGATCTGGACCTGATCGTGGCGGGCACCGAGGACGCGATCCTGATGGTCGAGGCGGGCGCCAACGAGATTCCCGAGGCGGAGATCCTCGACGCGCTCGACATCGCGCACGCGGCGATCAAGAAGCTGTGTGCGCTGCAGCGCGACCTCGCGGCCAAAGTCGGCAAGGAGAAGAAAGTCTTCGCGCCGATCCAGGTCGACCCCGCGGTGCTCGACGCAATCCGCGCCTCCCACGGCGCAGCACTCGACGCTGCCACGCAGGTCGAGGACAAGCTCGAGCGCCAGGACGCGACCAAGGCGGTCGAGGAGGCGATCCTCGAGCAGCACGCGCCGGCCGCGCCCGAGGGTGCCTCCGAGGAGCAGCTGGTGACTGCCAAGGAGCGTCGTGCCGCGGTCCAGCTGGCGTTCGACAAGCTCGAGAAGTCGATCATCCGCGAGCGCATCGCCGTGCACAAGAAGCGCCCGGACGGGCGCTCGGAGAACGAGATCCGCGACATCTCGATCGAAGTCGGCGTCACGCCCCGGACGCACGGGTCGGCGCTGTTCACGCGCGGCCAGACGCAGGCGCTGAGCGTCGTGGCGATGGGCACGCTCAAGGAGGAGATGCGCATCGACACGCTCGGCCTGGAGACCAAAAAGTACTACTGGCACCACTACAACTTCCCGCCGTTCTCGGTCGGGGAGGCGGGCCGCATGGGCGGCGTCAAGCGCCGTGACATCGGCCACGGCGCGCTCGCCGAGCGCGCGCTCGTGCCGATGGTGCCCTCGATCGAGGAGTTTCCCTACTCGATCCGCGTCGTCTCCGACATCCTCGAGTCCAACGGCTCCTCCTCGATGGCCTCGGTGTGTGGCTCCTCGCTGTCGCTGATGGATGCCGGGGTGCCGATCAAGCGCCCCGTCGCGGGCATCGCCATGGGCCTGATCAAAGAGGGCGATGACTACATCATCCTCACCGACATCGCCGGCGTCGAGGACCACCTCGGCGACATGGACTTCAAGGTCGCCGGCACCGAGCGCGGCATCACCGCGCTGCAGATGGACATCAAGATCTCCGGCGTCACGTTCGAGATCCTGCGCGACGCGCTCGCCCAGGCCAAGGAGGCGCGCACGTTCATCCTCGGCAAGATGGCCGAGGCGATCGGCGGCCCGCGCGAGCAGCTCTCGCAGTTCGCGCCGCGCATCCAGACGATCCAGATCGACCCCTCGCAGATCGGCCTGTTGATCGGCAAGGGCGGCGAAACGATTCGCGGGCTCTCGGAGGAGTTCGAATCGCAGATCGACGTCAACGACGACGGCCAGGTGCTGATCTACTCCGCCAACGGCGAGCTCGGCGACGCGCTCGTGGAGCACATTCGCATGATGATGAAGGAGGTCGAGGTCGGCGACGAATACGTCGGCAAGGTCGTCAAGACCACTACCTTCGGTGCGTTCATCGAGCTCGCCAAGGGCACCGACGGATTGCTGCACATCTCCAACGTCTCGCCCGGCCACCGCGTGGACTCGGTCGAGGACGTGCTCAACAAGGGCGACGAGGTCAACGTGCGCGTGGTCGAGGTCGATCGCGAGCGCGGGCGCATCGGCCTGCGCCTGGCCGAGGACCCGGACATCGCCGGCAAGAGCGTCGAGGAGCTCGCCGGCGTCGGGACCGGTGGGGCCGGCGGTGGCGGTGGCGGCGCACGCCCGCCGCGCGCTTCGAGCAATGGCCGCGGCCGGCCCGGCGGGGACCGCGGCGACCGCGACCCCGCGCGCTCGCGTCGTCGTGATGGTGGCGGCGAGCGCGGCTCGGGCCGCCCGCGCCACGCCCGCGACCGCGATTGAGCGCCTCACCGCCAGCGCCCGTGAGCGCCGAGCACCAGATCACCACGCTCGACTCCGGCGTGCGGGTCGTCAGCGAGCGCATCCCTGGGGTGCGCTCGGTGGCGCTCGGCATGTGGGTCGCCACCGGCTCGGCCGTCGAGCGCGAGGAGCAGGCCGGCATCTCGCACCTGCTCGAGCACATGCTCTTCCGCGGCAGCGCGCGCTTCGGCTCGCGCGAGATCGACGAGATCTTCGACGCGATGGGCGCGGAGATCAACGCGGGCACGGACAAGGAAACGACCTCGCTGTACACGCGCGTGCTCGACCGGCACCTCGAGCGCGCGTTCGAGGTCATGGGCGACATGCTCTGGCGCCCGCGCTTCGGGGAACTGGAGGCCGAGCGCGAGGTCGTGCTGGAGGAGATCGCGATGTACGAAGACGACCCCCAGGACCGCGTGTTCGACGTCCTCGGCGGCGCGATCTTCGGCTCGCACCCGCTCGGGCGCGCGGTGATCGGCAAGGCCGAGATCGTGCGTGCCCTCACGCGCGAGCAGCTCGCCGCCTTCCACGCCGCACGCTACCGCCCCGGCGACGTCGTGATCGCCGCCGCCGGCTCGGTCGAGCACGACGCGCTCGTGGAGCTGGCACGCGCCGCCGACGCCGCGCGCGCCGAGGAGCGCGCGCAAGCGCCCGTCGCCGCCAACGGCAGCGGGCCGCACCAGCCGGCGCTCGAGCTGCCGCGCTTCCAGCGGCGCGAGCGCTTCCTGGAGAAAGACACCGAGCAGTATCACGTGTGCCTCGGCGGCGCCGGCATCGCGCGCGACGACGAGCGGCGCTTCGCGCTGCGCGTGCTCGAAGGCGTGCTCGGCGGCACCACCTCCTCGCGCCTGTTCCAGGAGGTGCGCGAGCGCCGCGGTCTCGCCTACTCGGTGTTCACGTTCTCCAACCTGTACGCCCACACCGGCGAGGTGGGGTTGTACGTGGGCACGCGCCCCGACAACGTCCGTGAGGCGCTCGCAGTCGTCGCCCACGAGCTGCAGCGCTGCGTCGAGGGGGCGGGTGGGAATCCATTCACGGAGGAGGAGCTGGTGCGCTCGCGCGAGAACCTCAAGGGACGCGTGGTGCTCGGCATGGAGTCCACCGGCGCGCGCATGAGCCGCCTTGGAGCCTCCGTCCTGAACGGCCTGCCGATCCTGTCGGTGAACGAGATGCTCAAGCGCATCGACGCGGTCGAGTCCTACCAGCTGCGCGCGCTCGCCACCGAGCTGTTCACGCCGAGCGAGCTCTCCGCTGCCGGCGTCGGGCCGACGGAAGCCGACTTCCTGGAGGCGATCGCGCCGCTGGGGGCGGGCGCGTGATCAAGGTCGCCGTCGCGGGCGCCGCCGGGCGCATGGGCCAGACGGTGTGCGCGGCCGTGCAGGGCGCCGAGGACATGGAGCTCGTCGGCCGCGCCGACCCGCTGCTTGACACCACACTCGCACAGGTGCTCGACGGCGCCGCAACCGGATTGGCGCCGCAGGTGGTCGTGGACTTCACCCGCCCGGACACCGCGCTGGAGAACGCGCTCGCGTGTCTGCGCGCCGGCGTGCACGTGGTGATCGGCACAACCGGCTTCGACCTCGCGCCGCTGGAGCGCGCGGCGCAGGAACAGCCCGCGCAGGGGCGCGCGAACGTGCTGATCGCGCCCAACTTCGCGATCGGCGCGGTGCTGATGATGCGCTTCGCCGCCGAGGCCGCCAGGCACATGCAGAAGGCCGAGATCATCGAGCTCCACCACGACCAGAAGCTCGACGCCCCCAGCGGCACAGCCGCGCTCACGGCACGGCTGATGGCCGACGCCAGCGGCAAGGAGCCGCCAATCCACTCCGTGCGCCTGCCGGGCCTCGTCGCCCACCAGGAGGTGATCCTTGGTGACCTCGCGCAAACGCTCACCATCCGCCACGACACGATCGGCCGCGAGTCGTTCATGCCCGGCGTGCTGCTGGCCGTGCGCCGCGTGGCGACGCTCGCGCACTCACCCACCGTGGGGCTGGAGAGCCTGCTGTTCTGAGCGGCGTCCGCCACGCGCGGCCCTCGACACGGCCATACAAGTGAGATACTGAGGGACGATGAAGGACCTGGGCAGGATTCTGACGGCGATCGTCACCCCGTTCGACGAGCGGGGGCACATCAACGAGGACGCGTTCGTGGCGCTGATGCACCATCTCGCTGAGAACGGCTCCGATGGCTTTGTCGTCGCCGCCACCACCGGCGAGGCTGCCACGCTCACCGACTCCGAGCAGCTGGCGCTGATCGAGCTCGCCGTCGCCGAGCGCCCGCCCGGCAAGACGATCGTCGCCGGCGCCGGCACCAACGACACGCGCCATGCCGTCTATTTGACAGAACGCGCGAGCGCGCTCGAACCCGACGCGATCATCTCGGTGACGCCCTACTACAACCGCCCGAGCCCGTTGGGGCTGAAGCGCCACTACGCAGCGATCGCCGCCGCCACCGACAAGCCGATCATGCTCTACAACATCCCGGCTCGCACCGGCACGAACATCGGGCCCCAGCTGCTCGCCGAGCTAGCGCAGATCGAGGGGGTCGAAGCGGTCAAGCAGGCCAACCCACAAGAGCTGCAGCTGATCGAGGGGCTCGAGCTGTACGCCGGCGACGACAGCACGCTCGCGCGCACCCTGGACATCGGCGGCGCAGGCGGCGTGTGCGTCTCCAGCCACATCGTCGGCAACGAGATGCACCGCATGGTCGACGAGCCCGAGCACCGCGCTGAGATCGACGCCTCGCTGCAGGACGTCTACGCGACGCTGTTCCTCGCCCCCAGCCCCACGTGCACGAAGGCCGCGCTGAACCTGCTCGGCCTGGGCGTCGGCGGCGTGCGCCTGCCGATCGTCGAGGCCACCGCCGAGGAGCTCGGCGCCGTGCGGGCGATGCTCGAACGTCACGGGCTACTCGCGCCGGCACCCGCGTGAGCGCTGTGGGCGTCCCGCCCCCGATTCGATCCTGGGCCATCCGCGCGGCGGACGCCCCCACGCCCGCGTGAGCGCAAAGCTACGCGTTCTGCCCCTCGGAGGGCTGGGTGAGATAGGCAAGAACATGACCGTCGTCGAGTACGACGAGCGGATCGTGGTGGTGGACGTGGGGCTGCGCTTCCCCACCCCGGAGATGGTCGGCATCGACCTCGTGCTGCCAGACTTCACCTACCTGCGCGAACGCGCTCGCGAGATCGAGGCGATCGTCGTCACGCACGGCCACGAGGATCACCTCGGCGCGCTGCCGTGGGTGCTGCGCGAGTTGGCCAGCGCGCCGCACTCGCCCGGCCTGCCGCCGGTGTACGGCGGCGCGCTGACGATGGCGATGGCGCGCTCCAAGATCGAGGAGCACAAGCTGCGCGACGTCCAGCTGGAGGAGGTGCAGGCGGGGGAGACGCTCGAGCTCGGGCCATTCTCGCTGGAGCTCGTGCACATGACCCACTCGATCCCCGACTCCAGTGCCGTCGCGCTCGGCACCGATCTCGGCACCGTGCTGATGACCGGCGACTACAAGTTCGACCAGACGCCCGTCGACGGCCCGCCGGCGGACGTCTCGCGCCTGGCGGAGCTCGGGCGCGAGGGCGTGCTGCTGCTGTGCGGCGACTCCACCAACGTGGATCGTGAGGGCTTCTCGCCCTCGGAGTCGGTCGTCGGGCCGCACCTGGAGGAGGTGTTCGCGCGCTGCGAAGGGCGCATCCTGGTCACGAGCTTCGCGTCGAACATCCACCGCGTGCAGCAGGTGGTGGACGCCGCGCAGGCGCTCGAGCGCAAGGTCGCGCTGGTGGGGCGCTCGATGCGCAAGAACGTCGGCATCGGGCGCACGCTCGGGCACATCGAGATACCCGAGGGGATGCTCGTCGGCGCCCGCGAGATCGAAGACTTCCCCGACGAGCGCATCGTGATCATCTCCACCGGCTCCCAAGGCGAGCCGCTGTCCGCGCTACGCCGCATGGCCTACCGCGACCACCCACAGGTCGAGCTGAAGGCCGGCGACACGGTCGTCTTCTCCGCCACGCCCGTGCCCGGCAACGAGCGCGCGGTCAACGAGACGATCGACCGTCTCTACCACATCGGCTGTGACGTGGTGACGCCGCGCGACGCCCCCGTGCACGCCTCCGGCCACGGCTACGCCGAGGAGGTCAAGCTGATGCTCAACCTCGTCAAGCCGCGCTACGTGATGCCCTTCCACGGCGACTTCAAGCGCCTGCGCCTGCACGCCCAGCTCGCCGAGGCCGTGGGCGTCGCGCCGGAAGACATCTTCGAGGGCGACAACGGCCTGCCGCTGGAGCTCGACGAGCGCGGCGCGCGCTTCGGCGCGCGCGAGCAGGCCGGCATGATCTTCGTCGACGGCGTGGAGATCGGCGAGCTCGCCGACGCCGCGCTGCGCGACCGGCGCATGCTCTCCGCCGACGGCATCTTCATCGTCGTCGTCACCATCGCCGAGCAGGACGGCAGCTCGGTCGCCGACCCCGAGGTGATCTTCCGCGGCGTGCCCTTCCTCGATCAGGCCGACGAGCTCGTGGAGGAGATCCGCCTGACCGTCGAGTCCTCGCTGCAGCGCGCCGCCGGCGAGGAAATCCGTGAGGTGGACCTGCTGCAGCAGGCGCTGCACGACGACCTCGCCCAGCTGGTCTACGACCGCCTGCGCCGCCGGCCGATGGTGCTGCCGGTCGTCGTCGAGGTCTAGCGCGGCGTCGTACGCCGGCGGCCCACTAGCGGCCGCGGCGGGCCAGCTCGGGTGCCGGTGCCGGCCGCTCGTCGGCCTGCCGCGGCTCGAGCGCCGGCAGGCGCACGATGAAGCGCGCACCGTGGGGCTGGTTGTCCTCGAGCACCACCGTGCCGCCGTGCGAGGCGGCGACCGCCTGGACGATCGCCAGGCCCAGCCCGAACGAGCCGCCGGCCGTGCCGTCCCGGCGCGGCGCGCCGTCCGCGCCGCGCACGAAGCGCTCGAACAGCGTCGGTGCCAGCTCCGCCGGCACGCCGGGGCCCTCGTCCTCGACCACCAGCTCTGCCTTGCCGTCGGGTGTGCTCAGCGTCGAGATGCGAATCGCGGTGCCGGCCGGCGTGTGGCGCAGCGCGTTCTCCAGCAGGTTGATCGTCAGCCGCAGCAGCTCGTCGTGCGAGCCCAGCACGAGAACCGGTCCCGCCCGCCCGATGTCGAGGGAGATCTCGTGCGCGGAGCTCACCGGGCCGAGCTCCGCGGCGGCCTCCACGACGATCTGCGCGAGATCGCAGGGCTCGCGCGCGGCCACCCGCGCGGCATCCGAACGGGCCAGCAGCAGCAGGTCGGCGACCAGCCGGCGCACGCGCCGCGAGGAGCGCAGGGCCGAGCGCGCAGCGTCGGCCTCCTCGCCGTGCAGCGCTTCCGCGAGCAGCTCCAGGTTGGCGAGCACGCTGGTCAGCGGGGTGCGCAGCTCGTGCGAGGCGTCCGCCACGAACTGGCGCTGGCGCGCGAGGGCAGCCTCGGTCTCCGAGCGCGCCGCGTCGAGCTCGCGGAGCATGCCCTCCAGCGTGTGTGCGAGCTCGGACACCTCGTCTTCGGCGTGCTGCGCGGGAATCGCCAACGAAGGGTCGCGCGTGCGGGCGATCTCCGCGGCGGCCGAGGTGAGTGTGGCGATCGGCGCCATCGCGCGCCGCGCGAGCGCCATCCCGGCCGCCAGCGCCAGCATGCTGCCGGCGAGCACGCCCAGCACCAGGAACAGCTCCACGCGGTGCACCGTCGCCTCCGTGGGCCCCAGCTTGCGCGCGTACTGGAAGAACAGGTGCCCGACGACGCCGAACGGCCCTTTCACCGGGACGATGCTGGTGATGACCCGGTAGCCGTATTCCGCTTTCACCTGCGAGCTCACCCCCGGCGGTGGCGTTTCAAACGGCGGCGCGCGTTCCGGGTACTGCGCCAGCACGTGCCCCGATTCGTAGAGGATGCGGATGGCGCTGCCGGGCGTCGCGATGTCCTGCAGCGCCGGTGAGATGCCGAGCGTTTCCCGCAGCGGGTCGCCGGTGACGCGCAGCTCGTTCGGTAGGTACTTCGCGGTTTCGCTGACGTCGTGATTGAAGTCGTTGCGTATCCGCTGTACGGTCAGCGAGCCGATCGCCAGCGCGAACGCGCACAGGATCACGAACGTCAACAGCGCCGAGACGCCCGCCAGGCGGGTGCGGATCGGCAGCCGGTCGAAGCCTGCCGAGACGCGCTCGCCGAGCGTGCGCAGCGGGGCCGGAAGCCTACGCGCGAAGGACGTACCCTGCTCCCCTGATCGTGTGCAAAAGGCGCGGCTCGCCGCCCGCCTCCAGCTTGCGACGCAGGTTCGACACGAACACCTCGATCGTGTTCGTCGTCGAGAACGGGTCGTAGCCCCACACCTCGTCCAGCAGGCGCTGGCGCGAGATCACGATGCGCTCGTTGCGCATCAGGTATTCCAGCAGCTCGAACTCCCTCTGGGTGAGCTCGATCGTGCGCTCGCCGCGGCGCACCTCGTGCGTGTCGGCGTTCAGCGACAGGTCGCCCACCCGCAGCGGCGCCGAGCCGCGCGGTGGGCGCCGCCGCAGCAGCGCGCGCATGCGCGCCAACAGCTCCTGGCGCTCGAACGGCTTCACCAGGTAGTCGTCGGCGCCCGCGTCCAGACCCTCCACGCGCGACTCGACCGCGTCACGCGCGGTCAAGATCAAGATCGGCACGTCGTCGCCCGCGCGCAGCTCGCGCGCCACGTCGACGCCGTCGATCTCCGGCAGGCCCAGGTCGAGGATCACCAGATCGGGCGCGAACGCGTGCCCCTGCTCGAGCGCCGTGCGGCCGTCCGCCGCGGTCCTCACCTCGTAGCCCTCCATGCGCAGCGAGCGCTGCAGTGCTTGAGCAATGTCCTCGTCGTCCTCGACCACCAGGACGCGGGGCGCGCGAGAGAAGTCGTTCATGTCTTTATGTATAGACGGTGCTGTAAAGCGATGGTAAGGGAGGGTCTGGACCGCGCGCGTCGAAGCAGCGCTCGATGCCCTCCACGCGTAGCCCTCGGGGCACTGGCAGGCGCGCCGGCGCGCGCAAGGCAGCGCCTCCACGCAGCCGTGCCCGGCGCACGACGCGTCGGCGTGCCGGTCTCAGCGGCCTGCTCGGCGGCCTCCTGCCGCGTCCACCGGTGCTCGACCAGCGCCAGCGCGACGTGATCGGCCTGGCGCTCGTGGCGCTCGGCATCTTCCTCGGCTTCGTGCTGTACGGCTCCGGTGGCGCAAGCGCCCACGCCGGCGGGCTCGGGCACGCGCTGGCCGTCGCCCTCGGCTGGGCGCTCGGGCGCGCGCGCGTGCTCGCGCCGGTCACGCTCGTGCTCGCCGGCGGCACGCTGCTGTTGCGCGCGGTGCTGCCCGCGCTGCGCCCGCTGCGCGCCGGCGCGCTGTGCCTGTACGCCGCCGTCACGCTCGCGCTCGCCGCCGGCATGTTCGGTCTCAGCACCCGCGTGGGCGGCGTCGCGCCGACCAGCGCCCGCGCGTGGAGCAGCGCATACCTGCAGAGCCACGGCGGCGTCGCCGGCCAGGCGCTGTACGCGCTCGCGCACCGGCTCGTGCAGGACGTCGGCGTGGACATCCTCGTCGTGTTCCTCGCGCTCGCCGGCGCCGTCCTGCTCACCGGCGCCTCCATCGCCAGCGTGCTGCGGGCGACCGGCAACGGCCTGATCGACTCCACACGCATGGTGCGCAGCCTCGGGGTGCGCCAGGGCACCGCGCCGGGGCGCCGGCAACGGGCGCCCGTGCAGCCACCGCGCGACCCCGATCTAGATCTAGAAGATCAGCCCGCAGAAGTCGAACCGCTCTCGCCCCCCGAGCCTTCGGCGCGCGAGCTGATCGTGCGCGCCACCCACGTCGAGGCCCCCTCGCGTGACTGGGACGGCGAGGAGGAGCCGTTCGACCGCGAAGCCCAGGCGCCCGATGCACCGCCAGGCGCGCACACCGCCGCCGCCAGGCAGGCCGAAGCAGACGAGGCCGAGCAAGAGCAGGAGCTCTCGGGCGTGGCCCGCGCCGCACCGGCCCCGCAGGGGCACGACGGCACGCTCACGCCGCAGGGGCGTCTGCGCGGCGCGGTCACCGACGACCCCGACTTCGCCTGGCAGCTGCCCGACGCGGCGCGGCTCTTGACGCGCTCCAGCAGCGAGCAGACGGGGGTGGGTGGGGTCGAGTTGGCTGGGCAGGAGCGCACCGCCACCAGCCTCGTCGAGGCGCTCGGGCACTTCGGCGTGCAGGCCAAGGTCATCGGCACCGTCGCCGGGCCGCACATCACCCGCTATGAGCTGCGCCTCGCGCCCGGGACGAAGGTGGCGAAGGTGGCGCAGCTGAAGGATGACCTCGCCTACGCGCTCGCCGCCACCGACATCCGCATCCTCGCGCCGATCCCCGGCAAGCAGGCCGTCGGCGTGGAGGTGCCCAACGCGCACCGGCGCATCGTGCGCCTCGGCGACGTCTTCCAGGAGCCGCCCAAGGACTGGTCGCCGTTGACCGTGTGGCTGGGCAAGGACGTCGCCGGCAAGGCGATCGGCGCGGATCTGGCAAAGATGCCGCACATCCTCGTCGCCGGCACCACCGGCGCGGGCAAGTCCGGGGCCATCAACGCGATGCTCTCCAGCGTGCTGCTGCGCGCCACGCCGCACGAGGTCAGGCTCGTGCTCGTCGATCCCAAGCAGGTCGAGCTCAACCACTACGAGTCGATTCCACATCTGTTGACCCCCGTCATCACCAGCCCGCGGATGGCCGCCAACGCGCTGCAGAACCTCGTCAGAGAGATGGAGTCCCGCTACGGGATCATGTCGCTCGCGCGCACGCGCGGGCTGGTCGAGCTGAACGCCGCGCGCGCCAAGCGCGGCGAAGCGCCGCTGCCCTACATCCTGTGCGTGATCGACGAGCTCGCCGACCTGATGATGGTCGCGCCCGCCGACGTCGAGGACTCGATCATCCGCCTCGCGCAGAAGGCACGCGCCGTCGGCATCCACCTGGTGCTCGCCACGCAGAGCCCGCGCGTGGACGTGATCACCGGCATGATCAAGGCCAACGTGCCCTCGCGCATCGCCTTCGCCGTCTCCTCGCAGACCGACTCGCGCGTGATCCTCGACCAGAACGGCGCCGAGTCGCTGCTCGGCCAGGGCGACATGCTGTTCAGCCCCGTCGGCTCCTCGCGCCTGCAGCGCATCCAAGGCGCGTTCATCGACGAGGCGCAGATCGCCAAGCTGACAGAGGGCTGGCGCCGCCAGGGCGAGCCCGAGCTGCGCGAGGAGCTGCTCGAGGAGGTCGCGCCCGAGGAGGGCGCAGACGGCGGGGGCGCCGAGTTCGACCCCGACGAGGACCCGCTGCTGCGCGACGCGATCACGCTCGTCGCCGAAATGCAAACCGCCTCCACCTCCATGCTCCAGCGCCGCCTGCGTCTCGGCTACACGCGCGCCGGGCGCATGATCGACATGCTCGAGCGCCGCGGCGTGATCTCCGGCTACGAGGGCTCCAAGCCGCGGCAGGTGCTGATCAGCGAGGCCGACCTGCCGCGCGTGCTCGCCGCGCTGGAAGTCGCGCCCGCTGCCTCCTCATCACAGATCGATTCGGCCGTCGCTCCTGTGAGTGACTAGCCTTTCGGTGCATGCCGGAGATCGGAGCAACGCTACGCGAGGCACGTATGCGGGCCCGCATCGACGTGTCCGAGATCGAGGCCAAGACGAAGATCCGCGCCAAGTACCTGCGCGCGCTGGAGAACGAAGAGTGGAGCCTGTTGCCGGGGCCGACGTTCGTCAAGAGCTTCCTGCGCACCTACGCCCAGGCGCTCGACCTCGACGGCAAGGCGCTCGTGGAGGAGTATCGCCGCCACCACGAGCACCCCAGCGACGCGCTGCTCGAGCCGATCGTCCCCACCCCGCAGGGCAGGCGCCGCGGCCAGGGCGCCCAACGCGGGCTGTCGGGCGCCGGCGGGCGGGGTGCAGGAGACGGCGGGCCGTCGCGTGGCTACATGCTCGCCGTCAGCGCCATCGGGCTGGCGATCGTCGTGCTCGTCGTGCTGCTGATCGCCGGCGGCGGCGGTGGCTCCACGAACACCGCCGGGACCTCCACGACCACCGCCGCGCGCGGCGCCGGCGCGCCCGGCAAGCACGGCACGCGCCCCTCCAGCGACCACCACGCCACGCGCAGCGCCACGCCGGTCGTGGCGCTGTCGCTGCGCGCTACGGCGCTCGTGTACGTATGCCTGATCGGCGACGACGGACGCCGCCTGATCCCCGGCATCGAGCTGCAGCCGGGCGAAAGCACGCCCACCTACCACGCAAGGCGCTTTGAGATCACGCTCGGCAACGCCTCCGTGACGATGGTCGTCGACGGCATCCCGCGCAGCGTGCCGCCCTCCAGCCAAGCGATCGGCTACGCGCTCACCAAGGCCACCGGCCGCCAGCCGCTGGCGCCCGGCACGCTGCCCACCTGCACGTGAACGACTCCTCGCCCACCGGCGCCGCGACCGCCTCCGGCACCCTGCAGGGCACAAGCGGGCGAGCCGTGCGCGCGGGCATCGTGGTGACGGGCACCGAGGTGCTGAGCGGCAGGGTGAGCGACCGCAACGGCCCGTGGCTCGCCGGGCAGCTGCGCGAGCTGGGGGTGGATCTCGCGCACACCACGATCGTCGGCGACCGCCCACAGGACATGCGCGCAGCGCTTGCCTTCATGGCCGCCCAGGGGCTGAACGTCGTGATCACCAGCGGCGGGCTCGGCCCCACGGCCGACGATCTCACCGCGCAGGTCGTCGGTGAATTTCAAGGCCGCGAGCTGGTGCTCGACGCGGCGCTCGAGGGGCGGATCGCCGCGATCCTCCGCCGCCTCGCCACGCGCTTCCCGCATCTGGACATGGACGCCGTGCGCGCCGGCAACCGCAAACAGGCGACGATCCCCTGCGGGGCGACCGTGCTCGAGCCCGTCGGCACCGCCCCAGGGCTGGTCGTGCCGCCGCCGGAGGGCGCCGCCGACGGCGCGCCCACGGTGCTCGTGCTGCCCGGACCGCCGCGCGAGCTACAGCCGATGTTCGCGCAGGCGCTGCGCACGCCGGCGCTGCAACAGGCGATCGCCGGCGCCGGCGTCTACCGCTACGGCACGCTGCGCCTGTTCGGGCTGCCCGAGTCAGAGATCGCGCAGACGCTGCGCGAGGCCGAACACGAGGGCGTCGAGCTCGCGCGCATGGAGGTCACCACCTGTCTCAAACGCGGCGAGGTGGAGGTCGTCACGCGCTACGAACCCGACGCACAGGAGGTCTACGACGCGTTCGTCGCCGTCGTGCGCCGCCGCCACGCCGACACCCTGTTCTCGCTCGACGGCAGCACCATCGACGAACAGGTGGCCGCGCTGCTGCGCGGCGCACAGCAGCCAGCGCGGCGCCTGCGCACGCTCGCCGTCGCCGAGTCCTGCACCGGCGGGCTGCTGGCGGCCCGCATCACCGAGCTGCCCGGCGCCTCCGAGTACTTCCTCGGCGGCATCGTCGCCTACGCCAACGCCGTGAAGGTCGCGCTGGCGCGCGTGCCCGAGGAGCTGATCGAGACGCACGGGGCGGTCTCCGCGCAGGTCGCCCAGGCGCTCGCCGACGGCGCGCGCACGGCCCTCGCCGCCGACGTGGGCGTCGGCGTCACCGGCGTAGCCGGACCGGGGGGCGGCACCCCGGAGAAGCCCATCGGGCTGGTGTGGCTGAGCGTCACAACCGGCACCCACCCACGCGCGGAACCCTTGACGCGCTCCGTGCAGCTGCCCGGCGCCCGCGCCGACGTGCGCGACCGCGCGAGCACCGTCGCGCTGCACCTGCTGCGCCGGGCGCTCAGCGAGGCGTGAGCGCGCACGCGCGCAGCGGGGGCGCCCGCGACGCGGCGTCCGGCCGGCGCTAGCATCGCCCGCGGCGATGTCGCGTGGTGACACAGCACGGCTGTTCGTGGCGATCGACCCGCCGCCCAGCGTCGCTGAAGAGCTCGTCGCGTGGGCGCGCAGGGTGGCCTCCGCGATGCGCGCCCGTACCGGCGCGCGCGACGCCCCGCGGCTGCCTGTGCCCTTCAGGGTGCTGGACGCGGACTCGCTGCACCTCACGCTGTGCTTCCTCGGCGCGCGCCCCGCCGGCGAGATCGAGGTGTTGGCCGACGCCCTCGCCACGTGCGCCCAGCGGTCCTTCGAGCTGTCGGTCGGGGCGCCGCTGTGGCTGCCCGCGCGCCGGCCGCGCAGCCTGGCGGTCGAGGTCCACGATCGCAGCGGCGAGCTCGAGCGCGTGCACGAGCGCGTGACCGCGACGCTGCGCGGCGTCTGCACATGGCAGCCCGAGCGCCGTCGCTATCGGCCCCACATCACGCTCGCGCGCGTACGTCACGGCGCCGGGCGCCCACAGCGGCGAGCGGGACGACAGGACGAGGGCGGCGAGCAGCCGCTGGCGGCCACGCCGCAGCTCGCCTTCCACGCGCCCGCGATCGTGCTGTACCGCTCGCTGCTGGCGCCCGAGGGTGCCAGCTACCAGGCGCTCGCCAGCTGCGAGCTCGGCGCGCGCTGAACGCTCACCGGGCTGCGCCTGCGCCTGTCGGCGGGGCGCTCAGCTCTGGCCTTCGCAGCTCGCGTCGGCCGCTTCGCACGTCTGCGCGCCCGTTTCGCTGCTGCAGCCGCCTTCCTGCGTGTGCCCTTCAGGGTATTCTTCCTGTTCTTCGCATTCGGCTTCGCTACCGCCGGCGGCTTGGTGTTCGCTGGGCGCCGGGCACACGAGGCTCTGGCCGTTGTCCGTGGGTGTCGGCGTGGCGCCGTTTTCGCATTCCGGTTCCGAGCCGTCTTCGCACGCGAACGTGCCTTCGCCGGCGGGCGCCGGCGCGCTGCCGTCTTCGCAGCTCGCGGCCACCGGCACGCTGCCGGCGCGCGACTTGCCCTGCGCCTTGCGCTCGCCGTGCGCGGACTTGCGATGGCGCTTGGCCGCGCGGCGCAGCTTGCGTGCCGCGCACGTCCCGGTGTGGCGCTTGGCGCGTGCGCGAGCGCTCGCGGTCGTGCACGCGGTCTGCCCGCGCGTCTGCGCGAGCGACTGCGAGGCGCCCACCAGCGCCGCCGCCAGGGCGCATACCGACACGACGAGCGCCAGGGTGCGGATGAGGCTTCTGTGGGGGAGGCTGGAGGTCATGAGGGAGACAGGCCTGGCTTGATCTGTGGGTCTATCGGTCGCCTGCGCGGGGCGCGCGAGCCGGGGCGAGGGAGGCTGGACGAAGGTGTGCGCAGGCGAACAACTGTTCCGTCCGCAGCGCTGTCTAGCTTTTGCGCTCCATCTCAGACCAGAGGAGTGAGACCATGCCCGTAACCGACGAGGAGAAGGCCGCCAAGGCGCGCGACGCCGCCCTTCAGGGTGCGCTCACGCAGATCGAGCGCGAGTTCGGCAAGGGCACGGTCATGCGCATGGGCGACGAGGGAGCGCAGGTGCGCTGCGAGGCGATCCCCACGGGCGCGCTCTCGCTCGACCTCGCGCTCGGGATCGGCGGTGTGCCGCGCGGGCGCATCGTCGAGCTGTTCGGGCCCGAGTCCTCGGGCAAGACGACGCTCATCTACCACGTGCTCGCCGAGGCGCAGAAGCTCGGCGGCGTGTGCGCGTTCATCGACGCCGAGCACGCGATGGACCCGCTGTACGCCAAGCAGATCGGCGTGGACATCGACGAGCTGCTCGTCTCCCAGCCCGACTACGGCGAGCAGGCGCTGGAGATCGCGGACATGCTCGTGCGCTCGGGGGCCGTCGACGTGGTGGCGATCGACTCGGTGGCGGCGCTCACGCCGAAGGTCGAGCTCGAAGGGCAGATGGGCGACCAGACGGTGGGCTCGCAGGCGCGGATGATGTCCCAGGCGATGCGCAAGCTCGCCGGCAACCTCAACCGCACGCAGACGCTGTGCATCCTCACCAACCAGATCCGCGAAAAGGTGGGCGTGATGTTCGGCTCGCCGGAGACCCAGCCGGGCGGGCGCGCGCTCAAGTTCTACGCCTCCCAGCGCCTGGACATCCGGCGCATCGAGACGCTCAAGGACGGCACCGAGGCCGTCGGCAATCGCGTGCGCGTGAAGGTCGTCAAGAACAAGGTCGCCGCGCCGTTTCGCCAGGCCGAGTTCGACATCGAGTTCGGCACGGGCATCTCCACCTCCGGCTGCCTGATCGACCTCGGCCTGGAGCACGACATCGTCTCCAAGTCCGGCTCGTTCTTCTCCTACGGCAAGGACCGCCTCGGCCAGGGTCGCGGCAACGCGAAGGCCTACCTGGACGAAAACCCGGCGCTGGCGAAGGAGATCGAAGGCAAGATCTACGCGGCGCTGGGCATCGGCCAGGAGCTCGTGACGCCGATTGACCGCGACAAGGAGGCTTCACCGCCGCCGATCGCCAGCGAACCGGCCGTCGCCGCGGCGTAGCGGCAGCGACATTCGTCCAAAGCGTGTTTTGAGTCGCGGCGAGGTGGGTATCGATCGGTTGGTTCCAATCGTCGGGAGATACCCAGCATGGCAGTCGCATCCACGAGGCGCCGCGCAACGCGGACTCCGGTAGAGGGGGAGGGAGTCGATCGCGCGCACGACGCTTCGCGCGACGGGGCGGCTCACACCGGCGACGAGGCCGAATACCCCGACGGGCACGCGCAGGCGGTCCTCGAAGACCTTCTCGGTGCGCTGCGGGCGGCGCGCGCGGGTGACTTCTCGGCGCGGGTGAGCACGCGCCGGCGGGGGCAGTTGAGCGAGCTCGTCACGGAGTTCAACGAGCTGGTGGCGACCAACAGGCGGATGGCCGAGGAGCTGGTGCGCGTGCGGCGGATCATCGGCCGCGAGGGTCGCATGACCGAGCGCGCGACGCTCACCGGCGCGAGCGGCGCGTGGGCCACGAGCATCGACTCGGTGAACGCGCTGATCGACGACCTCGTGCGTCCGACCACCGAGGTCGCGCGCGTGATCGGCGCGGTCGCGGAGGGCGACCTCTCGCAGAAGATGGCGCTGAAGATCGAGGGCCAGTCGGTGAAGGGCGAGTTCCTGCGGATCGGCACGACGGTGAACACGATGGTCGATCAGCTGTCCTCGTTCGCCGACGAGGTGACGCGCGTGGCGCGCGAGGTGGGCACCGAGGGCAAGCTCGGCGGCCAGGCTGAGGTTCCCGGCGTGGCCGGCACGTGGAAGGACCTGACGGATTCGGTGAACTTCATGGCCAACAACCTCACCGGTCAGGTGCGCAACATCGCGCAGGTGACGACCGCGGTCGCCGAAGGCGATCTCTCGCAGAAGATCACGGTTGAGGCGAAGGGCGAGGTGGCGGCGCTCGCCGACACGATCAACACGATGGTTGGGCAGCTGCGCTCGTTCGCCGCCGAGGTCACGCGCGTGGCGCGCGAGGTGGGCACCGAGGGCAAGCTCGGCGGCCAGGCCGAGGTCGAGGACGTATCCGGGACCTGGCGCGGGCTGACCGAGTCGGTGAACTTCATGGCCAACAACCTCACCAACCAGGTGCGCAACATCGCGCAGGTGACGACCGCGGTCGCCGAAGGCGATCTCTCGCAGAAGATCACGGTCGACGCGAAGGGTGAGATCCTGGAGCTGAAGAACACGATCAACACGATGGTCGACCAGCTGTCCTCGTTCGCCGACGAGGTCACGCGCGTGGCGCGCGAAGTCGGCACCGAGGGCAAGCTCGGCGGGCAGGCGGAGGTCGAGGGAGTGTCGGGCACGTGGCGGCGGCTGACCGAGAACGTCAATCAGCTCGCCGGCAACCTCACCACCCAGGTGCGCGCGATCGCCGAGGTCTCCACCGCGGTGACGCAGGGCGACCTCACGCGCTCGATCTCCGTGGAGGCCCAGGGCGAGGTCGCGGAGCTGAAGGACAACATCAACCAGATGATCGCCAACCTGCGCGACACCACCAACCGCAACGAGGAGCAGGACTGGCTGAAGACGAACCTCGCGCTGATCTCCGGGCTGATGCAGGGTCAGCGCGAGCTGCGCACTGTCACGCAGCTGATCATGTCCGAGCTCACGCCCACGGTCTCCGCCCAGCACGGCGCGTTCTTCCTCGCGGAGGCCCCCGACGGCGACGAGGCAAAGACGCGCCTGCGGCTGATCGCGAGCTACGGCTACCAGAAGCGCAAGAACGTCTCGAACACGTTCGAGCTCGGCGAGGGGCTCGTCGGTCAGGCGGCGGTCGAGCACAAGAGCATCCTCATCACCGAAGCTCCACCCGACTACATCCGCATCACCTCCGGGCTCGGCGAAGCGGCGCCGGTGAACATCATCGTGATGCCGATCCTGTTCGAGGAGCAGGTGCTCGGGGTGATCGAGCTCGCCTCCCTGAACCCGTACAGCGAGATCCACCGCACGTTCCTCGAACAGCTGATGGAGACGCTCGGCGTGGTGCTGAACACGATCATGGCCAACATGCGCACGGAGGAGCTGCTGCAGCAGTCGCAGTCGCTCACGCAGGAGCTGCAGACGCAGTCGGAGGAGCTCCAGCAGAAGGCCGCGCTGCTGGAGGAGCGCAACGTCGACATCGAGACCAAGAACCGCGAGATCGAGCTCGCGCGCCTCGGCCTCGAGGAGAAGGCGGCACAGCTCGCGCTGTCCTCGAAGTACAAGTCGGAGTTCCTCGCCAACATGTCCCACGAGCTGCGCACGCCGCTCAACAGCCTGTTGATCCTCTCCAAGCTGCTGCTCGAAAACGAGCGCGGCAACCTGTCTGAGAAGCAGCTCGAGTTCGCCCGCACGATCCACACGGCCGGCACCGACCTGCTGCAGCTGATCAGCGACATCCTCGACCTGTCGAAGATCGAGGCCGGCAAGATGGAGATCCTCCCCGACCTCGTCGACCTCGCGAACGTCCAGGCGTACGTCACGCGGACGTTCGACCCGATCGCCGCCGACAAGGGCCTGCACTTCGAAGTGGTCGCCGATCCCGCGCTGCCTGCGACGATCCTCACCGACGAGCAGCGCCTCGAGCAGATCCTGCGCAACCTGCTGTCCAACGCGTTCAAGTTCACCGACGCCGGGGGCGTCACGCTCGCGATCGGTTCGCTGCCGGGCGAGCGCGTGTCGTTCTCCGTCGCCGACACCGGCGTCGGCATCCCGCCGGACAAGCTGCAGGTGATCTTCGAGGCCTTCCAGCAGGCCGACGGGACCACGTCGCGCAAGTACGGCGGGACCGGCCTCGGGCTGTCGATCAGCCGGCAGCTGGCACGCGCCCTCGGCGGCGAGATCCAGGTCGCGAGCACCGTCGGAGAGGGCGCCACCTTCGCGCTGGTGCTACCCGCGCGCTATGCGCGCCCGGCGGCGCCGTTCATCGACCTCGCGCCGGACGCGGGCCCGCTGCCCGCGCCGGGCCTGCACGTTCGCCCGCTGCTCGACGAGCGCCCCGCGCTGCGTGCGGCGCGCCCTGCGCTGGGCGAGGCGAACGGCTCGAGTCCGCTGCAGCTCGACGAGCGGGTGCGGAGCGCCGAGTCGCGCGCCGGGCGCCTCGACGCCGCCCTCGCGCCCGCCAACGGTGGGCACGGCGACGGCGTCGAGCATCCGGCCAAGCAGCTGCTCGTGGTGGAGCGCGGCGGCGCGGCGGCGGAGGCGATCTCCGGGCTCGCCGGCAACGGGAACGGGGTGGAGGCCAAGAGCGTCGCCTCGACGACCGCGGCGCTCACCGAGCTGGCCGAGCACGTGTTCGACTGCGTCGTGCTCGGACCCGGCGTACCCAAGACGGCGATGTTCGCGCTGCTCGAGCAGTTGAGCATCGAGCGGCGCATCCACGCGACGGCCTTCATCCTGTGCCCCGACCGCCCGCTCACCGCCCGTGAGCAGGCCCGTGTGCGGCGGCTGGCGCCGGCGATCGTCGCCAAGGCGGTGGATTCGGTCGAGCAGCTCACGGCGGAGACCGCGATGGCGCTCCATCGCCAGCCGGCGCGTCCCGCGGGAGGCTGGAGCAGCGAGCTCGACCGTTCGGCGGCCGACGGGCGTGTGACGGTTGCGCTGCGGGGACGCAAGGCGCTGCTCGTCGACGACGACGTGCGCAACCTGTTCGCGCTCGCCAGCCTGCTCGAGGATCGCGGCATGGACGTGCTGTTCGGGGAGACCGGCAAAGAGGCGCTCGCGACGCTCGAGCGCCATCGCGACGTGGACATCGTGCTGATGGACATCATGATGCCCGACATGGACGGCAACGAGACGATCGCCGCGATCCGTCAGGTGCCCGCCTGGCGGGAGCTGCCGATCATCGCCGTGACCGCCAAGGCGATGGAGGGCGACCGCGAGCAGAGCCTCTCGGCGGGAGCGTCGGACTACATCACCAAGCCCGTCGAGCCCCAGCAACTGCTGTCGTTGATCGGGACGTGGCTCGGACCCTGACATCCGAACAAGGCAGCCGACTTGCCGGCCCGCAAGCCGGTCCTCAGCCGCTGGCGATCACCACTGCACCGGCATCCGGCGGCCTGCGCTCACCGTCGCTTGGCGCGGCGCCGGCGAGCATCCTGCTCGTCGACGACAACCAGGACGGGCTGCGGGCACTGGCGGCGGTGCTCGAGCCGCTCGGCCAGCGCCTGGTGCTGGCGCGCTCGGGCGAGGACGCGTTGCGGCGGCTGCTGCGGGAGGAGTTCGCGGTGATCCTGCTCGACGTGCGCATGCCGGGGCTTGACGGGTTGGAGACAGCGCGCTACATCAACGCCCGCGCGCGCACGCGCCACATCCCGATCATCTTCCTCACCGCCCACGCCCAGGATGTCGAGCAGGTGTTCCACGCCTACGCAGCCGGCGCGGTCGACTATGTCGTCAAGCCGCTCGACCCGGATGTGCTGCGCAGCAAGGTCGCGGTGTTCGTCGAACTGCAGCGCGAGCGCGGCGAGCGCGTGCGCGAGGAGCGCGCCCGCGCCGAGGCGGAGGCTATCGCAGGCACGCTCCAGCAGCACCTGCTGCCGGATCGGCTGCCCGAGGTGCCGGCGCTGTCGATGGCCGCCCGCTACCGTCCGGGCGAGCGCCTCGCCCAGGTGGGAGGAGACTGGTATGACGCGATCGTGCTCTCGCCCGAGCACGTCGGCCTGGTGATCGGCGACGTCGTCGGCCACGGCGTGCGTGCGGCGACCCTGATGGGCGAGCTGCGCGCTGCGCTGCGCGCGTACGCGATCGAGGAGCCCTACGCACCGGGCGTGGTGCTGACGCGCCTGAACGCGCTCGTCACCCGCACCCAGGGGCCGGGCATGGTCGCGACGCTGCTGTACGTCGTGGTGGACCTCGACGGCCGCGTGGCCCGCTTCGCGAGCGCGGGACACCTGCCGGCGCTGCTGCGGGGCGTCGACGGCAGCACCCACTTCCTCGAGCGCCCCGCGCTGCCGCCGCTGGGGGTCATCCAGCACACCGTGTACGACAGCTGGGAGGTCGAGCTGAAGGCCGGCGACACGCTGCTGCTGTACACCGACGGGTTGATCGAGCGCCGCGACGAGTCGATCGACGCCGGCCTCGGACGGCTGCGAGATACGCTCACGCGCGGGCCGCGAGACATCGAGGAGCTGTGCTCGCACCTGCTCGCGGACGTCCCCGGCGGGCCGATCCTGCAGGACGACGCGGCGCTGCTGGCCGTGCGGCTCGCCGACGAGCGCCCACCGCGCCTGGAGCTCGAGCTGGCCGCGGAGCCCGAGTCGGTGGCGACGGCCAGGCACCAGCTCGAGCGCTGGCTGATCGAGACGGGGGACGGGCGTGACGACCTGCTGGCCCTCAAGCTCGCGCTCGGCGAGGCCTGCTCGAACGCCGTCGAGCACGCCTACGGCCCGCAGGGCGGCCACACCGTCCGCCTCGCGGCCTGGCGCTCCGCCGGCGCCGTCACGATCGAGGTCTCAGACCGCGGGCGCTGGCGCGTGCCGCGCGGATCGCAGCGCGGTCTCGGCCTGGGCATCATCGAGGAGCTGGTAGACGTGCTGGAGCTCGAGCAGACCTCCGCCGGCACCACCGTACGGATGCACAAGGGGCCGGCAGACACGTGAGCAGCACCGGTCAGCCAAAGCAGCAGACCGCTCAGCTCGCGCGGATCGCGCGCAGCGAGGCGGAAGGGATACGCGTCGTGGAGGTCGTCGGAGAGCTCGACATCTCCAACATCGGCGATCTGGAAGCGGCCGCCTTCGACTTCAGCAACGACGGACTCGGCATCGTGCTCGATCTCAGTGCAGCGTCCTACATCGACAGCGCCACGCTGCGCCTGCTGTTCAAGCTGCACCACGGTCTGCAGCGACGCGGCCAGGCGCTGCGCGTCGTCTGCCCGCCGCAGTCAAGCGCCGCGCGGGTGCTCGAGCTGACGGGCTTCAGCAGCATCGTCGCGTGCGAGGCCGACCGCCGCGGGGCGGTGGCGGCAATCCGCCGGGATGTGCCGCTGCACGAATGAGCGCCCGGTCGCTGGTGCGGTGAAGCGTTGCGTCTACTCTGAAGGGAAGCGCTATGCAGACCATCCGCATTCTTCATCACCACGAGCCGGGTTACGGCTGGAGCTTTGACTCACCCGACATTGCGGGACTGGCAGGAGGCACCGACGTTTACGACGCGGCGTATGCTGAGGAGGCGGCGCGGTTCGCCCTGGTTTGCGCCGCCGAGGAGCAGGGAACGCCGATCCCTAGCGACCTCGTCTTCGAGCATTACGTTCCAGCCGGCGCCGCCGTGCACGCATAGCAGCCGGTGCGTCGTACTCTGTGGTGCGATGAAGACCTACCACGTGACAACGTTCGGCTGTCAGATGAACGAGCACGACTCCGAGCGGATGAAGGGCATGCTCGAGTCGCTGGGCTACTGCGCGGCGGCCGAGCGCGCTGAGGCCGACCTGATCCTGTTCAACACGTGCTCGATCCGCGAGTCCGCCGACTCCCGTTTCATCGCGCACCTGGGGGAGGCCAAGCGCCTGAAGCGCGAACACCCCGAGCGCGTGGTGGGCGTGGGCGGCTGCTGGGCGCAGTCGGTGAAGGAGGAGGTGTTCGAGCGCTTCCCGTTCGTGGACGTGGCGTTCGGGCCAGGACAGGTGCACAAGCTCGCGGAGTTCCTGACCAGCGACTCGCTGAGCGCGCAGGGCTACTTCGAGTTCGAGGGCTTCACCGGGCATTTGCCGGCGCGCCGCGCGCGCCCCTTCCAGGGCTGGGTGCAGATCAGCGTCGGCTGCAACTGCGCGTGCTCGTACTGCATCGTGCCCTCAACGCGCGGCCGGGATGTCAGCCGCCCGCCGCACGAGCTCGTCGCGGAGGTCCAGGCGATGGCCGAGGACGGCGTCAAGGAGGTCACGCTGCTCGGTCAGAACGTCAACTCCTACGGGCGCGACCTGCCGCGCAGCGAACGTCTTGGCTTCGCTGAGCTGTTGCGCGAGTTGGACGCGCTCACGGGGATCGAGCGCATCCGCTACACGAGCCCGCACCCGAAGGACATGCGCGAGGACGTGATCCGCGCGCACGCCGAGCTCGCGAGCGTGTGCGAGCACATCCACCTGCCGCTGCAGTCGGGCTCCAGTCGCGTGTTGAAGGCGATGCGCCGCACCTACGATCGCGCGCGCTACCTCGAGCGCGTGGCGATGATCCGCGAGCTTGTGCCCGACGCGGCACTGACGACGGACATCATCGTGGGATTCCCAGGGGAGACCGACGCCGACTTCCGCGAAACCCTGGAAGTGGTGGAGGAGGTCGGCTACGACGGGGCGTTCACGTTCATCTTCTCGCCGCGGCGCGGCACCGAGGCGGCGACGATCGCCGACGGCGTGGTGGCCCATCCACTGAAGGTGGAGCGCATGCAAGAGCTCGTGGAGCTCGTCCAGCGCCAGGCGCGCGAGCGCGCCCAGCGCTTCGTCGGGCGCACGCTGGAGGTCTTGGTGGAAGGCCCTTCGCGCACCGATGACGAACGCGTGCGCGGGCGCACGCGCCACAACAAAGTCGTCAACTTCGCCGGCTTGGCCACGCCGGGCGAGCTGACACAGGTGGAGATCGCGGCGGCCACCAGCCAGACGCTGTCAGGCGAGGAGCGCCTGCTGGCGCGCGCGTCGGCATGAAGATCCGCGCGGCGGTGCTGGAGGAGTTCGGCCAGCCGCTGGTGGTGCAGGAGGTCGAGCTGGCCGAGCCGGGGCCAGGCGAGGTGCTCGTGCGCTTGCATGCGTGCGGCGTGTGCCACACCGACATGTACACGGCCTCGGGCGTCGATCCCTCGGGCTACGCGCCGACGGTGCTCGGGCACGAGGGCGCGGGTGTGGTGGAGCGCTGCGGGGAGGGCGTGACGCTGGTGGGCGAGGGCGACCACGTGGTGACGCTGTTCTCACCGCAATGCGGCGAGTGCGTGCACTGTCGCAGCCCGCTCACCAACCTGTGCCTGGCAATCCGCGAGCAGCAGAACCGCGGCTACCTGCCCGACGGCACGACGCGCCTGTCGCGCGGCGGCGAGCCGCTGCGCCACTTCATGGGCACCTCCACGTTCGCCGAGTACACGGTGATGCCACAGATCGCGCTCGCGCGCATCGACCGGGAGGCGCCGCTCGACCGCGCCTGCCTGTTCGCGTGCGGCCTCTCCACCGGGCTGGGGGCGGCGATGAAGACGGCGGCGGTGCGCGAGGGCTCGACGTGTGTGGTGTTCGGCGCGGGCATGGTCGGCCTCGGTGCGGTGGCCGGCTGCCGCCTGCAGGGCGCCGAGCGGATCGTGTGCGTCGATCTCGCGCCGGAGCGCCTGGAGCTCGCGCGCGGGCAGGGCGCGACCGACGTACTCGCCGGGGGAGAGGACGCGGTCGCGCGGGTGCTCGAGCTGACCGACGGCTTCGGCGCGGACTACACATTCGAGGCGACCGGCAGCGTGGCGGTCATGCGCCAAGCGCTCGAAGCGGCGCGCATGGGGTGGGGGCTGTGCACCGTCTGCGGCGTTGCCGGCCGCGGCGAGACGCTCGACGTGGTGCCGCGCCTTTTGATCACCGGCAGGCGGGTGTGTGGCTCCTCGTTCGGGGGGCTGAAGGGCCGTGAGGACGTGCCGGCGCTGATCGCGCGCTACCTCGCAGAAGAAATCGACGTTGACCCGTTCATCTCCCACCGCCTGCGCCTGGATGAGGTGAATCGCGGCTTCGAGCTGATGCACGCGCAGGACGGCATCCGCAGCGTGCTCGAGCTGTAAGCGGCGCTCGCCGGCGGCTCACGCTAGGGCAGGCGTGCCACCGGCGGCGGGAAGCTCGCCCCCGGAGCTCGCCGCGTCTGGCGTCAGCGGCGCGTGCACGGAGTGCTCGGACACGCACACGCGGTTGCGCCCGCCGCGCTTGGCTTTGTACAACGCCGCGTCGGCCTCGGCGAACACGGCGGCGTAGTCGAAGCTGTGGTCGCGTCCGGACGCGCCCACGCCAAAACTCATGGTCACCGCCAGGTTGTCGGCGACGAGGCTCGTGGCGACCCCCTCGCGCAGGCGGGTGGCGAGCTCCACCGTCTGCTCGAGATTCGAGCCGGGCACCAGGATCAGGAACTCCTCTCCGCCGAGCCGGTAGGCAAGGTCGAAGGCGCGCAGCTGCTTGCGCAACAGGTAGGCGACGTCCTTCAGCACCGCGTCGCCCACCGCGTGCCCGCGCGTGTCGTTGATGCGCTTGAAGTGGTCGATATCGGCGATGATCAAGCCCACCGGGTCGCCGGTGATCTGCGACTGCAGGGTGAGCTCGTGCGTGCGTGCTCCGAGCGCTTTGCGGTTGAGCATGCCGGTGAGCTGGTCGATGACCGCGTCGGTGCGGTGCTGGATGTCGGAGCGCATGAGCGGCGTTGAGAGCACCGCCACCGACAGCACGAGCGCGAGCGGCGCCAGCACGAGCTCGGGTGCGTGGACCACCGCGTGCGGGTCAATGCCGAACGCGACGCTGATCACCAGCACGCTCGCAATCACCACGCCGGCGAGCACGCCGCGCGTGGAAAAGCGCGCGGCGAGCGTGATCACCGGGATGGCCAGCCAGCAGAGCGCCGGGATGCCGTTCTTGCCGGCGAGCGACACGGCTCCGGCGATCGTCACCGCAGTGCCGACCCACGCCGCGAACATCACCAGCTCGGGCCGCGCGACGCGCGTCAGCATGCGGTCGGCGGCGGCGAACAGCGCTCCCGCTGGGATCAAGAACAGTAGCGGCCACCAGCCGGTCCACGCGCCCGAGGCGATGATCGCCACGCCCAGAATGGCGAACGTCCGCTGCCTGTACGGACGCACGCGGGCATCCATGTCCAGCATGCGCTCGCGGGCCGCGTCGTCGGGGCACAGCCACGACGACCTGTTGGCGCCAGGCTTGGTACTGGTTTGACGATCGGAATCCACGAGTACACGCTCGACCGCCTGGCACGCGAGAATTACCCCTCATTTGTGGGATGGACGCACGTTTGCGAGCGTAGAAGGCCGCAGTTCTCCGTCTTCAACTACGGCCCGCGTGCGCCGTTTGACGCGGTCGTCCGCGCCTTATGCGAACATACGTTCGTGCGCTGGAGCAACCTCACACTGGACGGAGACGAACAGCGGCGCCTGCCCGGCTATCGCGACCCGGCCGAGGTGCGCCGTTTCGACGCTCCCGAGGCCCTCGACATGCGCTTCTACGAGGTGCACGCCAAGTCGGTGCTCAATCGCGTGCCCGAGCAGTCGCGGATGCCGTTCCGCTGGACGATCAACCCCTACCGCGGCTGCTCCCACGCATGTCTTTATTGCTTTGCCCGCCCCACCCACAAGTACCTCGACTTCGACCCCGGCCGCGACTTCGAGCGCGAGATCGTGGTGAAGGTCAACGCGCCGGAGGTTTTGCGCGTGGAGCTCGCCCGCGCATCGTGGAAACGCGAGCACGTGGCGCTCGGCACGAACACCGACCCCTACCAGTGGGTGGAGGGTCGCTACCGCCTGATGGTGGGGATCTGGGAAGCGCTGCGCGACGCCGCCAACCCCTGCTCGGTGCTCACCAAGTCGCCGCTGCTCCTGCGCGACCTCGACCTGATGCTGGAAATCGCGCGGCGGGCGAGCTTCAGCGCGTGCCTGTCGATCCCGACGTTGGACGAGAAGGCATGGCGCGCGACCGAGCCGCACACGCCGAGCCCGCGCGCGCGCCTGGAGGCGGTGGCTGAGCTCAACCGGGCGGGCATTCCCACGGGCGTGTTGATGGCGCCGCTGATGCCGGGCATCAACGACGCGCCGCACCAGATCGAGCCGCTGCTGGACGCCGCCACACAAGCGGGCGCGACGAACGTCGCGGGCGTCGCCCTGCACCTGCGTGGAGACGTGCGCACGGTGTTCATGGGCTGGCTGAAGGAGCAGCGGCCCGACCTCGTCCCGCGCTATCAGGAGCTCTACCGGCGGCGCGCGTACGCGCCGGCGGAGGAACGCGAGCGCCTGGCGCGCCTCGTGCGCCGGGGCGGGCCGCCCGGAGCGTTCTGGCGAGGGACGCGCACCATGAGGCCGCGCCGCACCGCGCGGCAAGACGCGGCGAGCGATCTGTTCGAGCCGGTGTCGGCGCCAGCATCGGTTGCTCGCCAGGAGAGCCTGTTTTGAGGGCTCGGTCACACACAGCGTCGCTAGTCTTGGAGGCATGAGCCAGAATGCGACTGCCGTCAGCACGGTTGAGGACGTATGGCGCGTGTCGCACGAAGGCCAGCGGTGCGAGCTGGTCGAAGGGGACTTGAGGCTGATGGAGCCGTCCAGCTTCGAGCATGGGCGCGTTGCTGCGACCGCCGGTGTGCTGCTGGGCGTGCACGTGCGCCAGGCCGGGATCGGCGTGACGCTCGGCGCTGAGACCGGCTTCGTCCTGGCGCGCGATCCCGACACCGTCCGTGCGCCCGACGCCGCGTTCGTCAGCCGCGCACGCGCGGAGGCCGTCGGTCACGCCGACAAATACTGGCCGGGCGCACCGGACTTCGCGGTGGAGGTGATCTCGCCCAACGACAGCTTCCGGGAGGTGGAGGAGAAGGCGCTCGGCTGGCTTGCCGCTGGCACGACGGTGGTGCTGGTGCTCGACCCTTCCAGGCGCTCGGCGACGGTCTATCGCGGCGAGGGGAACGTACGGCAGTACGACGGCGAGCGGGAACTCGACCTCGGCGACGCTGTGCCAGGCTGGCGCGTGGGAGTCGCGGAGTTCTTCGCCTGATCCGCGAATGACGCACGCGCTAGCGCTTCTCGCGCTGCGCGGCGATGGCTTCGCGCGTGATCCGCTCGGACCCCAGGCGCCGCTGCACGCCGATGGCGAGATCGGGGACGAGCCCGGCGAGCGTCGAGCCGACGCGCAAAGACAGCGGCGCGACGGCGACCTCGCCGCGGTTGCGCTCGATCGCGTCGAGCACCGCCCGCGCGACGTCCTCGGGCGAGCGCGTGCGCACGCCGGGCGGCAGCGAAGCGCCGGTGTCGGCGAACAGGCCGGCGTTGCGGATAAAGCCGGGGTACACCGTGGACACGCCCACGCCCGTGCCGCGTAGCTCGCCGCGCAGCGCGGTGGCGAAGCCGCGCAGCCCGAACTTGGTGGCGTTGTAGATGGTCGCCCCTGGGGTGGGCGCCTTGCTCTGCAGCGAGCCCATGAACAGCAGGTGTCCGCGCCCGCGCGCGCGCATGCCGGGCAGGAGCGCGTGTGCGAGCACGATGGGCGCGCGCAGGTTGACGTCGAGCGCGCGGTCGAGCTGCTCGACGGTGAAGGAGCCGAGCTGCCCGGAGGCTGGCAGCGCGGCGTTGGCGACGAGGATGTCCACGTCGCCGGCCTCGGTCAGGAGGCGCGGGAGCTCGGACCGGTCCGCCAGGTCGGCCACGATCGGCGTCCCCTGGACTTCGGTGGCGACCTGCTCAACCGGTTCGGCCTGACGACCCGTCACCACCAGGGCCGCCCCCTGAGCCCGCAGGCCCTTGGCGATGGCCCGACCCAGTCCCCCGTTGGCTCCGGTCACGAGCACGCGGGCCCCACG
>Ga0335075_10002232_pt1 | contig 31362 bp, 31 predicted proteins | sample Lox_Sample_24_FD_206723 | JGI IMG/M metagenome (GOLD analysis project Ga0335075, IMG submission 206723) | Soil microbial communities from Loxahatchee National Wildlife Refuge, Florida, United States - Lox_Sample_2.4 | ecosystem: Environmental > Terrestrial > Soil > Wetlands | place: USA...
GTGCGTTTTGGACGCCTATGGCGTCCAAAACGCACCCACCATTCCGGTCTTGTCCGGAGCGTTCGTTTCACGAATTTTTCTCCGGCGTGTGTGAATTTGTCACCTTGAGTTCTTGAAGATTCCTTTACTTTCTGAAGCGTGAATTTTTCAGCTTCCAATCCGGATCCTCGCCGCTGGCTCATCCTCGCGGTCATCGCCAGCGCTCAGATGATGGTGGTGCTCGACGCGACCATCGTCAACATCGCCCTCCCGAGCGCCCAGTCGGCTCTCGGCATCAGCGATGTCGACAAACAGTGGGTGGTCACCGCCTACGCGCTCACCTTCGGCGGCTTCCTGCTGCTGGGCGGGCGTATCGCCGACTACTGGGGAAGGAAACGCACATTCATCCTCGGCATGCTCGGTTTCGCCGCCGCCTCGGCGCTCGGCGGGCTCGCCACCAACCAGGAGATGCTTTTCGCGGCCCGCGCCCTTCAGGGAACCTTCGGCGCAATGCTCGCCCCGGCAGGCCTCGCCATTCTGACCACCACCTTCCACGACCCGGACGAGCGGGCCAAGGCCTTCGCCGTGTTCGGTGCGGTCGCCGCCGGCGGCGCCGCGGTGGGCCTGCTGCTCGGCGGCATCCTGACCGAGCTCCTCAACTGGCGATGGTGCCTGCTGGTCAACACTCCGGTCGCGATCCTGGTCGCGCTCGCCACCTATCGCATCGTCAGCGAAAGCAAGTCGGGCGGCAGCGGCCACTACGACATCCCGGGCGCCCTGCTCGGCACCTTCGGTCTGGTCAGCCTGGTCTACGGCTTCACCAAGGCCGGCGAGACCAGCTGGGGCAACTCGACCACGATCATCTTCCTGGTCGCGGCCGTGGTCCTGCTCGGCGCATTCGTGCTGGTCGAGCTGCGATCGAAGAACCCGCTGCTGCCGATGAGAATCCTGCTCGACCGCAACCGCGGCGGCTCCTACATGACCAGCGTCCTGCTGGGTGCGGCGATCTTCGGCGCCTCACTCTTCCTCACCTACTACTTCCAGCAGGTGCTGGGCTACACCCCGATCCAGGCCGGTCTCGCCTCACTGCCGATCTCGCTGGGAGTCTTCGCCGCCGCCGGTGGGGTCGGCAAGGTGCTGACCCGCTTCGGACCGCGGCCGATCATGACCCTCGGCGCGGTCTTCGGAACGGTGGGCATGCTGTTGCTCGCCCAGATCGAGGTCGACTCGAACTTCTGGCTGCTGGTCTTCCCGGGCGAGCTGCTCTTCGGTGCCGGCATGGGAATGATCTTCGTGCCGCTCTCGAATCTCGCCCTGATCAACATCGACGCGAACGACGCCGGTGCCGCGAGCGCCGTGCTCAACGCCAGCCAGCAGGTCGGCGGATCGCTCGGCACCGCGCTGCTCAGCAGCTTCTCGGTGGCCGCGACCAACGCCTTCTTCGCCGACAACAAGGGCATGCCCAACCTCCAGTCCGAAGCGCTCACGCACGGGTTCAGCGTTGGCTTCTACTGGGCCGCGGGCCTGATGTTCCTCGCCGCGGTGATCATCTTCGTGATGATCAAGGCGAGCAAGGACGACATCGTCGAGCAGGACGTAGCCGCCGTACCGGTGGGCTGAATACCCCGCGAATGGCCGGAGTCCTCCGGCCGTTCAGGGGTCGTTCAGATCCCGTCGGGGCCGGCTCAGTAGCCTGAGCGACCGTGGACCTAATCCAGAGCATCATTCTCGGCCTCCTGCAGGGGCTGACCGAGTTCCTGCCGATCTCGTCGAGCGGACACCTCCTGATCTTCCCGGCCCTGGTCGGCTGGGAGGACCCGGGCGCCGCCTTCACAGCTGTGATCCAGCTCGGCACCGAGGCGGCCGTGCTGATCTATTTCCGGCACGACCTCTGGAACATCGCCACCACCTGGCTGCGTTCGCTGCGGGATCCGTCGCTGCGCAAGGACATCAACGCCCGTATGGGCTGGTACCTGATCGCCGCGACGATCCCGATCTCGATTCTCGGTCTGGCGTTCTCGGACCAGATCGAGACCGCCGCCCGGAATCTGTGGCTGGTCGGCGCGACCCTGATCATCTTCGGCATCATCCTCGGCCTGGCCGACAACATCGGCTCGCGCAAGCGAGAGGTGGATGACCTCTCGGTACGCGACGGTGTCCTGATCGGCCTGGCTCAGAGCATCGCCCTGATCCCCGGCGTGTCCCGTTCGGGGGCGACGATCAGCGCCGGTCTCTTCCTCGGACTGAACCGGGCCGCGGCGGCCCGGTTCTCGTTTCTGCTCGCGATCCCGGCCGTGGTGCTCAGCGGGTTCTACGAGCTGACCAAGATCATCCGGGGCGAGGAGGCGGTCGGGGTGCCGTTCGTCAACGTCGCGGTCGCGACCCTGGTCGCCTTCATCACCGGCTACGCGGTGATCGCCTGGTTCCTCCGCTACCTCTCGAACAACTCGTTCGCGATCTTCGTCGGCTATCGCCTGCTGCTCGGCAGCGGCGTGCTGATCCTGATGGCCGCCGGCGTGATCTCGAACTGACCCGGCTCTATTCAGGTGGAGTTTCCCTGCCGGAGCGCATGTCGGTGAGGGCGGAGCGCATCAAGTAGTTGGCCACAAAGGCGAACGGAACGGCGAAGAGAAACGCGATCAGACCCACCACGCCGATGCCCTCGTTGGATAGCGCCTCCATTTCGTCCCCGGAGACGAAGGAGACGAATGCCAGAAAAGAGAGAAAGATCAGGAAGAGTGCGACCAGAAACATGACGCCTCCGGTCAGCCACTTCGCCGCGATCACGCTGCAGTCTTCCGACCGGCCCCGAAAGGGATGATCACTAGCGGTCCGCGCCGCGGAACTTCGGATTGTTGCTGATCATGGGTAAGCCGAGCGCCATCATGAGCGCGATGAACGGTCCGGCGATCACGAGGTACATCGTGCCGATGAGCAGGTAGCCGAAACTGCCGGTCTCGGCGCCGGAGTCCGGTGAGATGAAACCGCTGACGCATCGAACCGCGAGGATGATGAACAGGGCGGCAATCAGGGCCGCGGCCAAGATCAGGATTGCTCTGACGACGAAACCGAGTTTGGAACGGGGGCGGCCCATCAGGACTCTCCCCGAGTTTGGAGGTGATTCGAGTCTCCCATGCTGAACGTCATCGTGACCATGGCGGGCATTCTTCCCTATCCGCCGGTCGGCCCCTACCTCGGACCACGGGGCAGTGCGAAGTAGCCGGTGACGATGAAGGCGAGCCCGAGGGCGATCTCGGCTCCACCGACCAACAGGTAGGTGGATACCGGACTGTCCTGGTAGTCGGCGAAGAGGTTGCCCAACGCGCCCCACGACATCACGATGCAGAACAGCCCGAAACAGATGGCTGCGATGCCCACCAGCAGCCTGAGCAGGTTTGCTCCGCCGTCGATGTTCATGGTTGACGGCTCCCTGAATGAATCTTCTTGATCATGCTCCGAGGTACCCGGAGCCTGCGCGGGGGTTACCTCAGACCGCGGTGAGCAGGACTTCGAGGGCCAGCCAGCCGACCAGCATCGCGACCGTCGGGATCTCGAAGAAGGTCATCGCGAAGGGGATCGGCACCAGTGCGAGGATCCTCGACCTCGGTGCCAGCGCAAGATGGATCAGGCCGAGGGCGAGCACCGGCAGGAAGAGGCTGATCGCGAAACTGCCGGCGGGCTGATCCACCCCGCCGACCAGGAAGCCGGTCGACACGGCGAGCGCGACATAGATCGCGAGATAGATGAGGCTGCCGAGGCGCCGTTCGACGTACAGGCCGAAGAGCCAGAGTCCGATCAGGGCCAGCATCGCCTGCCAGAAGTTGAGGTGCGGGATCTCGCCGGCCACGTAGAGCACGAAATTGACGGCGATCAGGGCGACCGTCGCCCAGATCGGTCCCTTGACGTCCTGCGTGTCTTTGAGGGGAATCAAGCCGCCGCTGAGCCGAGGGCGGCTTCGCGGGCGCTCTCGTCCGCGTGGTACGAGCTGCGGACCAGGGGGCCGGCCGCGACCGATTCGAAACCGAGATCACGCGCGGCCCGCTCGAGCGCCTCGAACTCCTCCGGATGCCAGTAGCGGATCACCGGCAGGTGATTCTCGGTCGGCCGCAGGTACTGGCCGACGGTGAGGATCTGGACGCCGTGCTCTCGCAGGATGCCGAAGGTCTCGACCATCTCGTCGAACTCCTCGCCCAGGCCGACCATCAGTCCGGATTTGGTGATGACCTGGCCCTCACCCATCTCCCGCGCCAGGCGCAGCACCCGGGCCGATCGCAGGAACTCCGAGCCGCGGCGGGCCTTCGGATAGAGGCGGGGAACGGTCTCGACGTTGTGGTTGAAGACATCGGGGCGTTCGTGGATGACCCGGGCCAGCGGCATCTCCTGACCACGGAAATCCGGGGTCAGGATCTCCACCTTGCAGTCCGGGGCGAGAGTACGGATCGCACGGATCACGCTGACGAACGCGGTCGCGCCGTAGTCGGGCAGATCGTCGCGGTCGACCGAGGTGATCACCGCGTGCTTCAGGCCGAGGCGCTTGACCTGGTTCGCCACCTTCAGTCCTTCGAGCGGATCGCTGAAACTGGGCTTGCCGGTCTGGACGTTGCAGAACCCGCAGCGGCGGGTGCAGACATCGCCCAGGATCATGAAGGTGGCTGTGCCGCGTTCCCAGCACTCGCCGATGTTGGGGCAGGCCGCCTCCTCGCAGACGGTGCTCAATCCCTCGCCGCCGATCTCGGCTTTCAGCTTGCGATAGGTCGGACCGCCGGGCGGTGGCACCTTCAGCCAGGAGGGCTTGCGGGAGCGGAACGGGATCGCGCCTTCGACATCGGTGCTGGCACCACCGGGATTGGCGCGAGACCGGGTGACATGAATGCGGTCGGCGGTTTCGGGCGGAGGGGTCGTCATCTCGTCCCCCAAGGCTACGCGGTTGCCGAAACGGGGGTTCCCAGGCCGATCTCGGCCGGGGAGACAGGCACCGGATCGCGGCCCAGGAGCGCGGCGAGCTCGTCGCAGACCGCCTGGCCGACTTCGTCCACCGAAGGGGCGTTTCCCGTTTCCAGGGCGATCGAGGTGACCTGACACTGCTCGATGCCGCAGGATGTGATGTCGTCGAACGGCGAGAGATCACAGGACACGTTCAGCGACAGCCCGTGGCTGGAGATTCCCCGGCTGATCCGCAGGCCGATCGAACCGATCTTCCGCACCTCGCCGCGGGCCACCCCGGGAGCCATCGAGACCGCGGTCGCGTCGTCCGGGATCGGATCCTTCCGGGAGACCCAGAGGCCGGTCAGTCCCTCGATCCTCGCCGCTTCGACCTCCCACCTCGTGAGCGCCGCGGTCATGGCCCGCTCGAGGGCCGAGACGAAACCGGCCACATCGATCCGGTCGACTTCCTCGGGCTGCTCGCCGATGCCGCGCAGGTCGATCACCGGATATATGACCAGCTGTCCCGGACCGTGGTAGGTGACCTTTCCGCCGCGCGGCGTGTCACAGACCTCGATGCCCCGCTCGGCATAGTGGCCGGGGGAGCGCAGCAGGTCGGCGGGCTCGGTGCGGCGGCCCTTCGTGTAGGTGGCCGGGTGCTCGAGCACGAGCAGGAGATCGCCGAGACGACCGGCCCGGCGCGCTTCGACCAGATCGGCCTGGCTCGCGCTCATCTCCAGATAGGGCCTCCGGCCCAGCCGGACGACTCCGATCTGGTTCTCCTTCAGCGGCGCCAAAGCTTCCAGGCATGTCGTTTGCGGCTGCCGCCGACGACCCCACGGGCACCACGGAGGCCGACGCATCCCACACAGCCGACACAGTCGATGCAGTCGGTGCAGCCGACACAGGCGACGCAGCGGCGGCAGTGAAAGCAGCCCAGGGTGAACAGGCTGCCGCTGACCAGGGCCGAGAAGAACGTTCCGAAGCTGAACGTGACCATGCTGCTGAACGCGGTTCCGGCGCTGGCCGCCACCGCCGAGCTGAAGGCCGTGCCGGCCGAGGCGGCCACGGCGGCGCTGTTTCGCGTTCCGGCCGACGCGGCGACCGCCGCACTGTTCTTCGTGGCGGCACTGGAGATCACGGCCACGCTGCCGGACCCCCCGGCGCAATCGCCGTCGCAGCCTTCTCGACGGCAATCGCAGCTCATGCGAGCAGGCCCGGTTCTTCCAGGTTGCTCTTGACCTCGGCCAGGAACTCGGCCCCGTCGGCCCCGTAGAGGATGCGGTGATCGCAGGAAAGGCTGATCTCCATCAGGTGGGCGGAGGCGATCTCGCCATCCCGGACCACGGGCCGCTCGGCGATCTCACCGACCGCCAGGATCCCGGCCTGCCCGGAGTTGATCACCGCGTCGAAGCCGCGCACGCCGAACATGCCGAGGTTCGAGATCGAAAACGTACCGCCGGCGAGCTCGGGCGGGGTGATCTCACCGCTGCGCACCCTTTCGGCGAGGCGGCGCGATTCGGCCGCGATCTCCCGCAGGTCCTTGTGGTCGGCGTCCCCGATCGTCGGAACCACCAGCGAGTTCTCGGCGGCGACCGCGATGCCGACGTTGATCCGGGAGTAGAGCTCGATCCGGCCGTCGCGGTAGGAGCCGTTCGCCCGGGGATGGTGACGCAGCGCCATCGCCGTGGCCTTCACCACCATGTCGTTGAATGAAGGCACGACCTCACCCTCGGAGGCCGCGGCCTTGAAGGCAGCCCGGACCTCCACCGCCCGCGACATGTCGACCTCGGTCCGCAGGTAGAAGTGAGGAGCGGTGGCCTTCGATTCGGCCATGCGGCGCGAGATCGTCTGCTGCAGCCGGGTGAGCTCGACGATCTCGACCTCGCCCTTCTTCGCTTCGGTCTCTTTCGGTCGGCGGCCTTCCGAAGGGGCCGGTTCGGGTGCGGGTTTGGTTTCTGTCTGAGTCAAATCGGCCTTGACGATACGACCATTCGGCCCGGAGCCATCGACTGCCCTCAGATCGATGCCCCGGTCGGCCGCGATGCGCTTCGCGAGTGGGGACGCCTTGATCCGTCCCGCACCCGGTCCGGGCACGGTCGAGGTCTCGGGGGCGGCCCGCGGGGGTGGATCTGCGGGTGTCTCGGATTCGGACGCGGACGCGGTTTCCGGTGCCGGCCGGGACTCGGGTTCAGCCGTGGCATCGCCGGTCTCGGATCGGTCGCCGACCGTGGCGATCGTCTCGCCGATCGGCCTGGTCTCACCCTCTCCGACCAGGATCTTCAGCACACCCTCGAGATCGGATTCGTAGACCATGCTCGCCTTGTCGGTCTCGATCTCGACCAGCTCGTCGCCAATCGCCACCCGGTCGCCGTCCGCCTTCAGCCAGGAGAGCACTGTTCCCTCCTCCATCGAATCGGTCAGGCGGGGCATCACGATGTCCATCAGCGGGCTCCTGTCGTCGTGGCGAGAACGGCCTCGATCACGTTCTCCTCGTGGGGCATCGCGGCCTGTTCCATCCGCCGCGAGTAGGGCATGTGAACGTCGGCTCCGGTGACCCGCTGCACGGGGGCGTCCAGATAGTCGAAGGCCTGTTCGGTGATCAAGGTGGAGAGGTTCGCCCCGACCCCGCCGTGCGGCCAGCCCTCCTCGACGATCACGGCCCGGTTGGTTCGGCGGACCGACTCGAGGATCGTGTCGAGATCCAGGGGCCGCAGCGTGCGGGGATCGATCACTTCGGCCTCGATGCCGTGTTCCTTCGCCAGGGTCTCGGCCGCGTTGGCCGCGACGTGGGCCATCTTCAGGATGCCGACGATGGTCACGTCGTCGCCCTCACGGCGGATCGCCGCCTCGCCGAAGCGCTGGATGTGGTCACCTTCCGGCACCTCGCCGCTGATCCCGTAGAGGCTTTCGTGCTCGATGAAGATCACCGGATTGTCGTCCCGGATCGACGCCTTCAGCAATGCCTTGCCGTCGGCCGGGGTGGACGGGCAGGCGACCAGCAGCCCGGGAATCTGCAGGTAGAGGGCCTCGAAGCTGTGGGAGTGGGTGGGTCCGAGCTGATGGCCGCCGCCTCCCGGCATGCGGATCACCATCGGCACCCGCACGTTGCCGTTGAACATGTACGGAATCGCGGCGGCGTGATTGACGATCTGGTCGAGCGCGAGCAGCGAGAAGTTCACGGTCATCAGCTCGACGATCGGCCGGAGCCCGGCCATCGCGGCGCCGACACCGGTGCCGACGATCGTGTTCTCGGAGATCGGTGTGTCGCGCACGCGGCGCTCGCCGAAACGGTCGAGCAGCCCTTCGGTCACCTTGAAGGCGCCCTGGAACACACCGACGTCCTCTCCCATGATGAAAACGTCCTCGTCGCGTTCCATCTCCTCGGCGATCGCGTCTCTGAGCGCTTCGCGCATCCGCATCAATTCCGCACCCCCGGCCGCGGCCGCTCCTCATCTCCCTCGTCGACGTGTTCCGCGCCGGACTCGGCGAGATCCTTGGCGACCTGCGGCGCGTCCTCGCCGTACTCGCCCCGGTGGGGTTCCGGCGAGCGTTCGTCCACGGCGTACCAGCCCATCGTCTCCCCGACCACGTAGAGCTCGTCGTAGAGCGTCTCCAGGGGAGGCTCGGGTGAGGCGTCGGCGAACTCGACCGCATCCTTGACGGCCCGGTCGGCATCCGACCTGATCCGTTCGATCTGTTCGCCGTCGAGCACGCCCTTGTCCAGGCAGAGCCCGGCGAAGGTCTCGATCGGATCCTTCTCGCGCCACTCCTCGACCTCTTGCTTGTCGCGGTAGACCTCGGGGTCGGCCGCCGAGTGCCCGCGGTAGCGGTAGGTGAACGCCTCGAGAAGGGTGGGCCTGCCCTCGTTCCGGGCGATCTCGAGATGGGCCGTGACCTTCTCCCGCACCGCGAGCACGTCCATGCCGTCGATCCGTTCGCCGCGGATCCCGTAGCCCTCGGCCTTCTTCGAGAGATCGGTGACCGCCGAGTGGCGTTCGATCGAGGTGCCCATCCCGTAGAGGTTGTTCTCGACCAGGAAGACGATCGGCAGTTTCCAGAGAGCGGCCAGGTTCATGGTCTCGCCGAAGTTGCCGGTGTTCGAGGCGCCGTCGCCGAACATGCAGACCGTGACCGTGTCCTCTTCCCGGTACTGGGAGGCCAGGGCAAGCCCGGCCGCGAGCGGCAGGTTGCCGCCGACGATTCCGTAGCCGCCCATGAAGCGGCGCTCGCCATCGAAGATATGCATCGATCCGCCGCGCCCGCCGCTGGTGCCGTCCACCCGGCCGAACAGTTCGGCCATCACCGAGTTCGCCGGGGTTCCGCGGGACAGCGCATGGCCGTGGGTGCGGTAGGTGCCGATCAGGTAGTCGTCGTCACGCATCACCGAGGTCGTGCCGACGATGGTCGCCTCCTCGCCGATCGCCAGGTGAAGGAAGCCACCGGCCTTGGCGCGCTGGTACTGGCGTCCCGCTTCCTCCTCGAACCGGCGGATGAGGCTCATCCGGCTCAGCAGTTCGATGCAGGTTTCGCGATCCGGCAGCTTGGCCATGCACCTACCCTAGCGCCCCGCCCATCTCGGCTTTTTGGCTTCAAATGGCGGCGGCCGTGCGGTCAGCAAGCTTTCCGCAACGAGTTCGAAACGTCCTCTGGGCAGGCTCTCGGCCAGATTCACCCCGTCCCCCCGTCCACTCCCGTCCACCGAAATGAGAACCACCGTGAAAAAGTCGTTGATCCTCGCCGTGATCCTGATGGCCATGGCATCGTCGCCGCGGTCCGCGGCCGCCGATCCCGGAGGCGAGATTGTGCGCGGAAGCTTTTCGGTTTCGGTGGTGGGCCAGGGCAAGGTCACGGGCACCGGCATCAACTGCCCCGGTGAGTGCAGCTCCGAGGCCCGGTGGCGAGACGACGAACTGCCGCCGACGAACCGTCTTACCGCGACCGAGACGATCGGCGGCTGGACCTTTCAGGGCTGGAGCGCCGGCTGCGAGGTGCCGATCAGCAACCGCTTCTGCGACGCCTCGTACGGCGAACTCGGGGAGGTCGTCTATGTCGCCCGGTTCGCCGACACCGAGAACCCGTGGGTCGCGCTCGGTCCCATCCCGAGAGCCGTGGTCAACGGGAACGTCGCCGCCGGCGTGACCGCGGCCGACAACGATCGTGTGTCGCGGATGGAGTACCTGGTCGACGGAGTGGTGCATGTCTCGGATACCAACGGGCCATGGCCGAGAAACCTTGACGTCTCCGCCGTGCCGGAGGGCGAACACACGCTCCAGGCGCGCGCCTTCGATCCCGCGGGCAACTCCACGACCAGCTCCGCTCAGAGCTTCCGGATCGACCGGACCCCACCCGAGATCAGCCTGGACGCGCCGGTGACGGCGACGAACGCGGCCGCACCATCCTTCTCTTTCACGTCCCTTTCGCCGGATCTGGAGTCCGCCGGCTGCGACATCGTCGCGCCGGACGCCCCCGACTCGGTGGTCCCCTGCGAGGCCGGGGTGCCGTTCACCGAGGAGGTGCCGGACGAGGGCGCCTGGCGGTTCCGGGTCGTCGCGACCGACCAGGCGGGCAACCAAAAGGCCACGAGCCATGATTTCGTGGTCGACCGCACCGCTCCCGAACTGGCGATCACCTCTGGCCCGGCCGACGGAGCCACGGTCGAGAAGGGTGACATCAGGTACGACTGGACCGTGTCCGACGGCCTCGGTGTCACCCAGATGTGCTCGTGGGATGACGCCGCGGCGGCGCCGTGCGATCGCTCCGCCGCCAAGTCTCTGCTCAAGGGTGACCACGGCTTCGCCCTGACGGCGACCGACCTCGCGGGCAACGTCTCCACTCTCGGCAGGACCGTGAAAGTGCTGAGGAACGGGACCAACGCCAATCCCGATCCCGACCCGGAATTCCCGGTCGAGGACAGGACCGCTCCGGTGATCAGGCTGACCTCCCCGAAGCAGAGGCTGAAGGCATTGAAGAAGGGCCTGAAGGTCACGGTGAGCTGCTCCGAGGCCTGCTCCGGAACCCTGACCGCCAAGGCGACCAGGCCGAACCGGCAGACCAGGGGCATCAAGCTCACCGGCAGGGTCGGCATCTCCGCCGCCGGAACCGCGGCGATCAGGCTGATGCCGAGCGCGAAGGCGAAGAGGAAGCTGAAGCGGATCAGGAAGCCGCTGAAGCTGACCGTCGTCTCGAAGCTGGCCGACGCCTCAGGCAATGCCGCGAGCTTCAGCCTCAAGACGAAAGTCCGCAAGTAGAGCGAATCGCATGATGCCGTCCCGCCCACCGAAACGAGGAACACGATGAAGAAGACGCTGATTCTCCTTGCGATCCTGCTGGTGACCGCTCTCGGTCCCCAGGCGGCGTTCGGTGAGCCCGGGGGTTCCGCGACCCTCGCCGACACGCAGGATCCGGACGTGGAGCTCAAGCCGTGGGCTTCGACCGTTTTCGGTGCCACGCTTCCGGCCGGGGTCATCGCCTTCGACGACGACCGGGTGAGCACGGTGGAGTACGCGATCGACGACCGGGTGGTCGCGACCGCGCACGCTCCCAACTTCGATGTGATCCTCGATCTCACCGGTCTCAGGGCGGAGGTCCACAACCTGAAGGCGAAGGCGTACGACCCCTCCGGCAACGTCGGCATCACCCGGCCGCGCAACTTCCTGATCGACCGGACCCCACCGGAGGTGGAGGTGGGAGGCCCGGTGATCACCAACGCGGTCACCCCGCAGTTCACCTTCTCCTCGCGGTCGGCCGACTACTTCCGCGCCGGCTGCGTGATCCAGGACCGTGGGCCCGACAAGGAGAATTTCGAGTGCGCACCGAACGTGCCCTTCACTTCCGCCGAGGCCCTCGGCGAGGGTGAGTGGCAGTTCGTGGTCCACGCCGACGACGCCGTCCGCAATACGACCACCGTGCGCCACCTGTTCGTGGTCGATCGCACGCCGCCCGCTCTGGTGTTCACGGGCGGTCCCGCCGATGGATCGACGGTGACGAGCGGGGACGTCAGCTACTCGTGGACCGCCGAGGATCCTCACGGCTCCGACCAGACCTGTTCCGTCGACAGCGGTGCCTCCGTGGCCTGTGATGCCGGGATGGACCTGTCGCTGGCGGTCGGCGATCACACCTTCGAGGTGAGCGCGGCCGACGACGCCGGCAACGAGAGCGGGATCGTCCGCCGCGTCACGGTCCAGGGCCGCGGGCCTGTGGATCCGGACCCAGACCCCGACCCGGACCCAGACCCACCGCTCATCGACGTGACCGCTCCGGTGATCAAGCTGACCTCCCCGAAGCAGAGGCTGAGGGCATTGAAGAAGGGCCTGAAGGTCAAGTTGAGCTGTTCCGAGGCATGCTCGGGGCCGGTAGTCGCCAAGCCGTCCAGGAAGGGCCGGGCGACCAAGGGCATCGGGTTCGCCGCCACCGCGAATCTGGCCCATGCGGGCACCGCCAAGCTCAGGCTGAAGCCGACCGCCAAGACCAAGAAGAAACTGAAGCGGCTCAAGAGGCCCCTGAAGCTGACCGTCGTCTCGAACCTGGCCGACCGCGCCGGGAACACCGCCGGTTTCACCCTCAACACCAAGATTCGCAAGTAACGCGAACCACACCAACCAAAGGAAACGATGAAACACAGATTCAAGACTTTCGGGGCCACCTGCGCCGTCGCGGCACTGCTCGCCCCGGCCGCGGCCGACGCCGCCCCGAAGGGCCCGCCGCTGCCGAAGGCCGCGGGAGGCGCCAAGGTCAAGGTCTTCTCGACCGGCGTGGCGATCCCCACCCAGGTCGCGTTCTCGGGCAAGACGGCGTTCGTCGCCGGTGCGGCCGAAGGCCCGATGAAGGGTGGCCTCTACGCGGTCAAGCCCCGCTCCAAGAAGGCCGTCCTGGTCAAGAAGAGTCCCAAGAGCGCCTTCGGCGTCGCGGTCAAGGGCGGACAGGTCTATGTCAGTGCCGGCCGTGACGTGATCCGCTTCACCGGATGGAACGGCAAGGGATTCCGTAAGTCGAAGAAGATCTTCGCCGGCCCGAAGAAGTTCACCGGGTTCAGCGGTCTCGCTTTCGGACCCGACGGTCGTCTGTACGCGGGCGTCGCCCTCAACCAGAAGTACGACCACGCCGAGGATCCCTCGCTCTACGGCAACAGCGTCGTCTCGATGACCGGAGACGGCAAGGACGTAAAGGTCGTCACGACAGGACTGCGCCAGCCGTGGATGCTGACCTTCGCCAAGGGCAACCCGAATCCGTTCGTCTCCGATCTCGGACCGGACCTGCCGGCCAACAACGGTGCTCCGGATCTGATCGTCAACGCCGCTCCCGGCGATGACTACGGGTTCCCGGCCTGCGACTGGCTCGACGCCGCGAAGTGCGAGGGCTTCACCGAACCACTGGTCAAGCTCGACGCGGTCCCGGTCAAGAAGCGCAAGGTCCAGCAGTCACCGATGGGCATCGGCTCGATCGGCGACGACCTCTACGTGGCGCTCTTCAGCGCGATGAAGGTCGTCCGGCTGAAGACCGACGGAACGGGCATCAAGCCGTTCATGACCGGCTTCGTCGCCCCGGTGCTTTCGGTGGCGACCAACAAGGGCAAGGTTTACGTCGGTGATCTCACCGGCTCGATCTACGAGGTGAAGGGCTAGACCCTACCCCCAGTTCTCACCTCTGTAGCGGAAGCGGCGTCCCGGACGGGGGCGCCGTTTTTCGTTGTGGGAACAACTCTCTGTAGGTTGTTGAACAATCAGTCCGCGGTCGTCCGCCGCGGAGAGCTTCAACAGAACCGGGGAACATTGAAGAAGATTCTCAGTATCGTCGCGGCCGCCTTCGCGGCCCTGTCCATGACCGCGTCCGCGAGCGCGGGAGACATGCCTCCCGGGCCGCCGCCACCGCCCGTGGCAGCAAACGGCAACGCCGTCCAGACCTTCGCCACAGGCGTGCCGGTCCCGACCCAGATCGCTTTCGGCGGCGGGAACACCTTCATCGCCGGTGCCCAGGAGGGTCCGTACAAGGGTGGCCTGTTCGTGGTCAAGCCCGGATCGAAGGTCGCGACCAAGGTTCCCGGATCGCCCGCCGCGGTCTTCGGCGTGCTCTGGAAGCGCGGCAGGCTCTACGCGACCCAGGGCACCGAGCTCGCGGTCTACAGCAAGTGGAACGGCAAGCGCTTCAAGCAGAAGCGCCGGCTGGTCAAGGGCCCGAAGACCGGGTTCAGCGGCCTCGCGATGGGACCGGACGGACGGCTCTACACCGGCGTCCAGCTGAAGCAGGAGTTCGACCACAAGGCGAACCCGATGAAGTACGCCAACACCGTGGTCTCGGTGAAGACCTCCGGCAAGGGATTGAGGGTCGAGTCCAAGGGGCTGCGCCAGCCCTGGATGCTGACCTTCGCCAGGGGCGAGAAGAGCCCGATCGTCTCGGTGCTCGCCCAGGATCTGCCGGCCGGAACCACCGCCCCGGACCTCCTGGTCAGGGCGAAGCGCGGCGCCAACTTCGGATTCCCGAAGTGCAACTGGGCGGTCATCGCCGACTGCGGCGGTTTCACCAAGCCGTTCATGATCCTCGAGAAGGGTGAGTCGGCCCAGTCCCCGATGGGATTGGCGGCCGACGGCCGGAAGCTGTTCGTCGCCATGTTCGGCGGCCTGCCGGGCAACGGACCCGGGATCGCGACCACCGACACCTCAGGCTCCACGCCCGCCCCGTTCCTGAGCGGATACGTGGCTCCGGTCCTCTCGGTGGCCCTCCACAACGGGTTCGTCTACACCGGAGACCTAACCGGAACGATCTACCGAGTCAAGGGCTGAGCGGTTCGATTCGATGCGCGGGCTATCGGGGGTTCTGTCTCCCGATAGCCCGCGAATAGGGGGTCAAACGGCCGGCGGAATGCCGGGATCGCGTTTGGCCCCGTTCAGTTCTAGGCGTGTGTCGCCCACTTGTCGACCGCGCGGGCTCCCTCGAGCACCGCTTCGGAGATGGTCGGGTGGGGATGCATGATCTGCTGGAGCTCCTGGATCCCGCCCTCGAGGGCCATCACGGCGACCAGCTCGGCGATCATGTCGCAGGCCCGGTTGCCGACGATGTGGGCTCCGACGATCTCGCCGTACTTCTTGTCCACGACCAGCTTGACCATGCCGTCACGATCGTCATAGACCGTTCCGGCGCCGACGCCGCCGAGCTTGAACTTGCCGACCTTGATGTCGTGGCCGGCCTCCTTGGCCTGGGCTTCGGTCAGTCCGACGCTGGCGACCTGCGGGTGGCAGAAGGTGGCTCCGGGAACCAGGTCGAGGTTGACCGGCTGGGGGGTCTCCCCGGCGGCGTGCTCGGCCGCGACCACACCCTCCTCCATCGCCTTGTGGGCCAGGGCGGCACCGCGCACGAGGTCGCCGATCGCGTAGACCTTCGGGTTCGAGGTCCGCTGGAACTCGTCGACCTTGACCTTGCCGTTCTCCTCCAGCTCGATCTTCGCCGCATCCAGCCCCAGGGCCTCGATGTCGGGCTTGCGTCCACCGGCGATCACCAGGTAGTCGACCTCGGCCTGATTGTCGCCGTAGGTGAACTTGACCGAGCTGTCGCCGGCCTCCACGTTCTCGACCGGGGTGCCGGTGGAGACCTCGATGCCCTGCTTCTTGAAGGTGCGCTCGACGACCCGGACCACGTCCTTGTCCTCGGCGGGAAGGATCTGGTCGAGCATCTCGATCAGCTTGACGTCGGTGCCGAAGCGGATGTAGGCGGAGGCGATCTCGGAGCCGGAGGCGCCGGCACCGACCACGGCGATCGAGCCGGGCTGCTCCGGCAGTGACCAGGCGCCCCAGGTGTCGAGCACCCGGTCGGAGAACTCGACACCGGGAATCGCCTGGGCGACGGATCCAGTGGCGATGATCACCTTGGCGGCGGCGTAGGTCGTGTCGCCGACCTTCACGTCGCCTTCCGCGGTCAGGCTGCCTTCGCCCTCGATGAACTCGATCTTGTTGTTCTTGAACAGGCCCTGGACTCCGTTGGAGAGTCCGGCGGAGACATCGCTGCGGCGCTTGCCGAGGGCATCCCAGTCGAGTTCGGCGCCGGTGACCTTGACGCCGATATCGGCACTGTGCTGGGCGTGATCGAGCACCTCGGCCGTGTGAAGCATGGTCTTGGCCGGGATGCAGGCGTAGTTCAGGCAGCGCCCGCCGGCCTTGTCCTTCTCGACCACGGCGGTCTTCTTGCCCAGTTGGGCGGCCCTGATTGCGGCAACGTATCCGCCCGGTCCACCCCCGATAACGATTACGTCAAAAGTGTTCTCAGCCATTGTCAGCCGAGACTACCGAACTGCTTCCCTCCGGTTCCGCCGATATCCCCCGTCTGTGGGGGTGATCCGGGCGGAACCGGAGGAGGAAACGCGGACTCAGTCCTGTTCGGGTGTGACCGCGCTCTGATACTTGAAGCCGCGCTCGTAGAAGCCGGTCCTCAGATCGCTGTTCTGGTCACCGAACATGGCGATGATCTTGTAGCCGCGGCGCTTGACGATCTCGGCGCGCTGCGAGTTCTTGATGATCCCCTTCTCGACGATCGGGGAGGTCCTCATGTAGAGGCCGGTCAGCGCCTTGTAGCCGATCGACTTCAGGTTGGCCTCGGCGCTCGCGCGGAGCTCCGCGGTGTCCGGACGCGCGGTGATCGCGAAGGTGGCGAGACCGCGCTTCTGGGCGAGCCTGTACAGCTTCAGCATCTGCGGGATCGCGGTCTGGTCGCCGGCGATCAGATGGTCGAATTCGCCCGCGTCATAGTCCGGCGCGTTCGATCCGTAGAGGTAGGTCGAGACGGCGGTCTCGTCGAGATCCATGGCGATCGCCAGCTTCGGCAGGTTCGCGCAGCGCTTCTTGGTGATGCGCTTGGCCTTCTTCGCCTTCGGGTACTTGACCCGCGGCAGGGCCGGCTTGGTCACGGGTCCGAGACCGGCCTTCGGTGCCTTCACGATCTTGTCGGGCAGCTGGGACTTCGGAACGGTGACCGGCACGGTGTAGTCGGCGGCCGGGTCGACCCCCGGATCCTTCTTGCCGATGCGGAATCCCTTGGCCCTGCAGGTCTGGACGATCTTGATCGTCGGCTGGGTCCGCTCGATGATGAACTTGCGCGCGTGGGCCGCGACGAAGTCGAGATCCTGGGTGTACTTGCCGGAGTCGAAGTACTGCTGACGCTCCTCCGGGGTGTAGTCGCTGGCCGACGCCTTCGCGGCGGGACCGGCGATGGCGAGCGCGAGCAGCAGTGACGCGACCAGAGCGAGTGGCAGGAAGAGGGGAAGACTGTGCGGCCGCGAACGGCCTGAGAGGGAGTTGTTCATATGTTGTGAAAACTACCCCGGAGGCCAGAAGTTGCGTTCAGCGGCTGTTCGGCCCCTGTGGCATCTGGATCCTGGCCATCGCCTTGACCATGAAGAAGAAGAGCAGGCAGAGGCCGATCGCGAGCAGCGTCGTGCTCACCATCTGCAGCAGCGTGCCCGCCACCACGAGGCCGAGCACGCAGGCCAGGATCAGCAGGACGAGCAGCATCTGGAAGCCCAGCACCGCCCAGTAGCGGGCTTTCCACATGCCCCAGGCCATGAGGCTGAAGATCGCCGCGAGGCTCGCCCACTGGGCGATGTTCACCTTTTCGCCGTTGACCTCGGCCCCGGTGAACAGGGCGACCGCGGCGGAGCCCCACAGGATCAGGGCGACGATCAGGGCGAAGACGGCTCCCACGGTGACCACCGTGGGACGCTCGCCGGGCTCGAGCGGCTCGAGCGATTCGCGCACCTTCTGGTTCTTGATCTCGGCCTTGGCGTAGCCGCGCTTCATCGCCTCTGCGCCGTCTAGTGTCGGCTCTTCGGGCGCGGGTCCGTTGCCGTTCTGGCCGGGACGGCTCTTCCTCCGGTTCGCCCGGCGCGGCGACTCAGCCACCGGGAAGCACCTCTCCGCCGACCGCAGCGAACGCACGCCGGAGCGAGCGGACGACCGCGGCCGGATCGGCCGCGTCACGGATCGCCCGGACGACGCAGACGCGGCGGGCACCGGCGGCGAGTACCTCGGCCACGTTCTCCTCATCGATGCCACCGATCGCGAAGAAGGGCAGGGTCGTGTGGGTCGCGGCATGGTGGACCAGCTCCAGTCCCACCGCGGGGCGTCCGGCCTTGGTCGGGGTCTCCCAGACCGGGCCGACGCTGATGTGGTCCGGGGCCTGTCCGGCGGCCGCCGAGATCTGTTCGGGCGAGTGGGTCGAGAGCCCGATCAGCAGGTCGGCCCCGACGATTCGGCGGACCTCCTCGATCGGCATGTCGTCCTGGCCGACGTGCACCCCGTCGGCCCGGCAGGAGACCGCGAGCTCGGGATCGTCGTTGATCACGAACGGCACGCCGTAGGTGTCGCATACCCGGCGGAAGGTCTGAGCGGAGCGTTCGATCACCCGCACATCGCCGCTCTTCTCGCGCAGTTGAACCAGGTCGACCCCGCCGTCGAGGGCGGCCTTCAGCAGCGGTTCCGGGTCCTCGCCGTTCGGGCGGGCGTCGCAGACGAAATAGAGGCGGGCGGTGCGCAGGCGCTCGCGCCGGAGGGCGCCGATTCCGTCTGCGGGGGAAAAGCTCATGGGAGCAGTATCTCAGCGAGCAGCCGAGCGAGGAGCCGATACCATCGAGAGGACCTGCGGGAGCCCGGACATCGGGCTGAGAGGGCGGCGAAAGAGCCGCCGACCGCCTGAACCTGATCCGGGCAATTCCGGCGAGAGGGAGTGGGCGGTTCGGGATCCGGGTATCAATGAACTCGATCGAGTCCGAACAGACAGAGCAGAACTTCGACGCGGTGATCGTCGGGGCCGGGATGATCGGTCTCGCGATCGCCTGGGAGCTGCATTCGCTCGGTTCCTCGGTGCTGGTGGTCGATCGCGGCCGGCCCGGCGCGGGAACGACCAGCGTGGCGGCCGGCATGCTCGCCCCGGTCGGTGAACTCGACTTCGGTGAGCCGGCGCTGCTCGAGATCAACATGCTCTCGGCCGGCATGTATCCCGAGTTCATCGCTTCGGTGGAACGTGCCTGTGGTGGCACTCTCGGATATCGACGCATGGGCGGCCTGCACGTCGCCCTCGACCGCGACGAGGCCGCCGAGCTGAGGCGGGTCCACGATCTGCAGCTGGCCTCCGGTCTGCGGGCGGAGTGGCTCGGGCCGGGCGCGGCGCGTGATCTGGAACCTGGCCTCACACCCTCACTGACCGGCGCGGTGCTGGTCGAGGACGACGGCACGGTCGATCCCCGGGTGCTGGTCACCGGACTGCTGGAGGCGCTCGAACGGGAAGGGGTCGTCGTGAGGTCCGGGGTGAAGGTCACCGGGATCCAGCAGAAGCGGGGCCGGGTCGAAGGGGTGGAGCTCGAGGGCCGGGAGCGGATCGCCGCCCGTACCGTGATCGCCGCGGTCGGTGCGGAGTCCGGCCGGGCCGAGTGGCTGCCGTCCGATGTGCGCCCGCCCGTTCGTCCCGTGAAGGGGCAGATCGTCGAGCTCAGGGGCGATCCCGCCGATCACGTCTGCGACCGGATTCTCGCTTCCGAGAGGGTCTACCTGGTGCCGAGGCGGGATGGCCGTCTGATCATCGGTGCCACGGTCGAGGAACTCGGATTCGACGACCGGGTGACCGCGGGAGGCATCCACGAACTGCTCCGGGAGGCGTACCGGCTGCTTCCCGAGGTCGCCGAACTGGAGTTCGTCGACGCGGTCGCGGGCCTTCGCCCGGGCACGCCGGACAACCTTCCGGTGGTCGGTCCGACCAGGATAGAGGGCCTTCTCCTCGCCACCGGCCACTACCGCAACGGCATTCTGCTGGCACCGATCACGGCCCGGGCGATCGCCGATCTGGCCGACGGCGGCACCCTTTCCGGTCCGATCACCGCGGCCTCGCCGGCCCGGTTCGACAAGGCGAAGACGAAGGCGGGAGCATCGAGATGAACATCGAACTCAACGGAGAACGGCGCCAGGTCGAGGCCGGCCTCACCCTCGAGCGGGTGATCGAGCTGGCCGGAGCCGATCCGGCCAAGCGCGGCATCGCGGCCGCGCTTCAGGGCGAGGTCGTGCCGAGGGCGATGTGGCGGGAGACGGTCGTCCGGGAGGACGACTCGGTCGAGGTCGTCTCGGCGATCCAGGGCGGCTCGGAGGGCTGGCAGCTCGGCGGCCGCCAGTGGGGATCGCGGCTGATCGCCGGAAGCGGCGGGTTCCGCTCGCTGGAGGCGATGTCGAGCGCATTGGAGGTGGCCGGCACCGAGATCATCACGGTCGCGCTCCGCCGCCTCGATCCGGCGGCCCAGGGTTCGGTGATGGAGGTGGTCGATCGTCTCGGTCTCTTCGTCCTGCCGAACACGGCCGGCTGCTACACCGCGCGTGACGCGGTGAAGACCGCGAAACTGGCCCGTGAGGCCTTCGGCACCGAGTGGATCAAACTCGAGGTGATCGGCGACGACCGCACCCTGCTTCCGGATTCGGTCGAGCTGTTGCGGGCCGCCGAGGATCTGGTCAACGACGGCTTCACGGTGCTCCCTTACACCAGCGACGATCCGATCCTGGCCCGCCGGCTCGAAGCCGTCGGCTGTGCCGCGGTGATGCCGCTGGGTTCGCCGATCGGCTCCGGCGCCGGGATCCGCAATCCGTACAACATCGCGATCATCGTCGAAAGGGCCGAAGTACCGGTGATCCTCGACGCCGGGATCGGTACCGCCTCCGATGCGGCGCTGGCGATGGAACTGGGCTGTGACGCGGTTCTGCTCGCCTCGGCGATCTCCCGCGCCGAGGACCCGGACCTGATGGCCTCGGCGATGAAGTCGGCGGTCGAGGCCGGCCGCGCCGCGTTCCTGGCGGGCCGGATCCCCAAACGCCTCTACGCCGAAGCCTCAACTCCCGAAGAGGGCCTGCCGGGCTTGGGTTGAAGGCAGCAAGCGCCGCTTTCGCTTCGGAGGTGTCGCAATCGGAATCGCACAGCGAAGCGAAGCGATTCCGATTCCTTGTTAATGCCCCCTCTCGGATTCGAACCGAGGACTCACAGGTTAAAAGCCTGCAGCTCTAACCACCTGAGCTAAGGGGGCCCGGCAATTCTGCCACCCATGGCCACGACGTGCCTCCCGATCGGTTCGTTGTTTTCTATATTCGGCCGATGCGCCAGAACCTGATGCGTCTCTTCCTCATTCTCGCTCTCTCCTTTCTCGGTTTCACCGGGACCGCGAACGCCGGCACGGTCGTCGCCGATTCGGGATTCAAGGTCGATGTGAACGGGTTCTCCTTCCCGAACTACGGCGATGGGGACGGCGCGGTCAACCTCGATTCGAACCAGATGCAGCTCCTGTTCGGCAATGCGGTCTGCCTGAGCGGCAAGGGTTCACGCTGCGTACTCACGCATGCGGCCCGCGCCTGGATGGAGGAGCAGAACACGAGCATGGGCGGTGGTCACTGCTACGGATTCGCGGTGCTGGCGAACCTGATCAAGAAGGGTCAGCTGCCGAGATTCGGGTACCAATCGATCGAAGCGTTCGGCGGTGGTCCCAACGCGTTCGACCTCAACTTCAACAACGCCAAGCTCCAGCGGGCGATCGCCCGCGCCTGGGCGTTCCAGACCGTTCCCAAGGTGCAGAACAGCTGGGTCACGGGAACCCCCGAGAAGATCCTCCAGTATCTGATCCGCAACCTGGGAGGCACCGGTCAGGAGAGCTATGCCTTCAACATCTTCCAGCCGGGCTTCTCTCAAGGTCACGCGATCACCCCGTACGCGGTCGAGGACATGGGCGCGGGAATCTTCCATGTCCGCGTCTACGACAACAACTGGCCCGGCGACGCCGGCCGGTATCTGGTGATCGACCGCAACCGGAACAAGTGGTCCTACTACGCGGCGACCAAGCCGGGTGAGCCCGGCGCCCTCTACGAGGGGGACGCGAAGACCAAGACCCTCCAGGTGTCGCTGGCGACCCCGGGTCTCGGGGTCCAGGCCTGCTCCTTCTGCGTGGGCCGCCGCGGCGCCAACTCGAAGCACAACCAGATCTCGCTGGCCTCGGCGGCCGACCGGGGCGCCCATCTCCTGATCACCGACCAGAAGGGCCGCAGGACGGGCTTCATCGACGGTCGGCTGGTCAACCAGATCCCGGGCGCGAAGGTGCTTCCCAGGACCTCGGGCGGACCGGAGCCGGCCGCCGACGGGGGAATCGAGAACATCGGCGACTCACTGGAGCCGACCTATCTGATTCCGAAGAACCTGGAGCTCCGCATCAAGGTCGATGGTTCGGGTCTCGACCGGATCGACCGGGAGAGCGTCACCGTGGTCGGCCCGACCTTCGATGCGACCGCGGAGGATCTGCGGGTGGGACCGGGCAGGAACGCCGTGCTCCGGCTTTCCCCCGAGCGCCAGACCCTGATCGTGACCGAATCCGGTGTCAAGTCGAACCCGTCGGTGACCTTCGGGGCACAGGGCGAGAAGGCCTCCTACCGGATCGAGGTGTCCACTCCGGGAGCCCCGGCGCGCAGCACCTTCTTCTTCGCCAAGAAAGTCAGGTACAACCTGCTCCAGATCGGAGCGAAATCGAAGGCCCGTCAGCGCTACGAGGTGTCGATCCTGCGGTACTCGGCCAAGGGCGAGGCGACCTTCAGCCGCTCGTACGCGATCAGCGGCAGGCAGCAGGCATACCTGTACTACGGACCGCTGGCTTCCCCGAAGGGGGTCGCCAAGATCGCGATCGGCGAACCCGGCCAGCGTCGGGTCAAGGTGCTGAAGGTGAAACGGACCGAGTAGCGCCGGCCGGCGGGAAGGCCGGAACCGGTGGGGGTCACCCCTGATTCCCGGCATGGGGCCCCTGCCCCCATGACAGTCGGCGACGCGGCTGGCAGGTTGATCGAATTGACCAATACTCGAGGAGAGTGAAGTTGAATTCGACAATCAGGCGCGCCTCCTGGCGCGCATTTCTCACCACCGCCGTGATCGCCATGTTCGGTCTCGGTCTCAGCGCTCCGGTTCACGCCCAGGATCCCCCGGACTTCAAGACCTCCTGGGGATCGAAGGGCACCGGAAACGGGCAGTTCGAGTCACCGTTCGATCTCGCCACCGATTCGGGCGGCAACGTGTATGTGACCGACGTGTCGCTCGATCGGGTCCAGAAATTCAACAAGGATGGAATCTTCATCAAGAAGTGGGGTATCTCCGGCGAAGCCGCGGACCCGCTCCAGGAAGGCCATCTGCTCAGCGCGCCGATGGGGATCTCGATCGACAAGTCCAACCGGCTCGTCCTGGGCGACGCCCACAACGACCGGGTCAAGATCCAGGACACCAACGGCAACCTGATCAAGATGTGGGGCGGGTGGACCCCGAACCTGCTGCCGGGCAAGTTCTACGTCCCCCGGAGCGTGACCCAGGATCCGTTCGGCAACATCTACGTCTGGGATCGCTGGGAGCGGATCCAGCGGTTCACTGCCGACGGCAGCTTCGTGCTGCAGTGGATGATGCCCGACGATTTCGGGCTCGGCGGTTCCGGAACCAATGGCGCCTCGATCACCTCCGACCCCGGAGGGAACATCTTCGCCACCTCCTGCGAAAGCAACCGGGTGATCAAGTACTCGCCGCTCGGATTCATCCTCGACCAGTGGGGCACCAAGGGCTCCGGTGCCGGCAGATTCGACTGCCCGAAGGGCATCTCGTCTGACCGCAAGGGCAACGTCTATGTCGTGGACGGCAACAACTCACGCGTCCAGATGTTCGCCCCGGACCACAAGTTCCTGACTCAGTGGTCGAGCACGGGCAAGCCGGGCGGACAGTTCGTAGCCCCGCACGGAATCCATGTCGACGGCCGGGACAACGTGTTCATCACCGATACCGGCACCGACAAGGTGCACAAGTTCTCGTTCGATCCGCCGCTGCCGTAGGGCGGTGCGGACCCGGCGCGGCCGGCCGAAGGGCCGGTCGCGCGGGTTCCGTCCTTCTCAGTGGCGGAAGTGGCGGTGACGGGTGAAGACCATCGCGGTCTCCGACTCGTCACAGGCTTCGATCACTTCGCCGTCACGCTTCGATCCGCCAGGCTGGATCACCGAGGTCGCACCGGCCTCGATCGCCGCGGCGGGACCGTCGGCGAACGGGAAGAAGGCGTCGGATGCGACGGCGCTGCCGGTGAGCAGATCGTCGGCCTCGTCGCCGTGGGCGTCGCGGCATTTCTCGATCGCCAGGCGGGTGGAATCGACCCGGCTCATCTGGCCGGCACCGATCCCGAGCGTGACCCCGTCCTTGACCAGGACGATCGCGTTCGAACGTACGTGGCGGCACACGGTCCAGGCGAAGAGCATGTCGGCCCAGGCGTCCTCGGAGGGCTTGGCCTTGGTCACGACCTCCATCATCTCGCGCTGTTCGGGCTCGCCGTCGCGATCCTGGATCAGGATGCCGCCACGGACCCGCTTGATGTCCTTCTCGGCCGGATCGGGCTGGGGGCTCGCCTGATCGGTGAAGATCCGGATCGCCTCCTTCTGCTGCAGGACCTCCAGCGCCTCGTCCTCGTAGCCGGGGGCGACCAGGACTTCGACGAAGTTCTTGTGGAGTGATTCGGCCAGGGCCTTGTCGACCGTCCGGTTGATCGCGATCACGCCGCCGTACGCGGAGACGGGATCGCAGTCACGGGCCCGCTCGTAGGCATCGAGTCCGCTGTCGCCAATCGCCACACCACAGGGATTGTTGTGCTTGACGATCACACAGGCGGGGCCTTCGAGGTCGGCCAGCAGCTTGCGGGCCGAATCGAGGTCGAGCACGTTGTTGAAGGAGAGGGCCCGGCCGTGGAGCTTGGCCATATCGGTCAGCACGTGGCTGTCCAGGCCAACCTCGGAGTAGAGCGCGGCCCGCTGGTGCGGGTTCTCGCCGTAGGACAGGTCGAGCTGCTTCTCGAAGGCGATCACCCGGTGTTCCGGGAAGGCCTCGTAGGACTCGGAGAACCAGCGTGAGATGGCGGAGTCGTAGCGGGCCGTCTGGGCGAAGGCCTCGTTGGCCAGCCAGTGACGGGTCGAAGCGGAGACCTCACCGCCGGTCTCGTCCATCTCGGCCAGGATCGCGTCGTAGCATTCGGGCTTGACCGCGATGACCACGTCCTCGTGGTTCTTGGCGGCGGCGCGGATCATGGTCGGGCCGCCGATGTCGATGTTCTCGATCGCGTCCTGGGGGCTCACACCCTCCTTGGCGATCGTCTCTTCGAACGGGTAGAGGTTCACGCAGACCAGATCGATCGGCGGGATGTCCTCGGACTCCAGCACGGCGACATGGCTCGGGTCAGAGCGGCGGGCGAGGATCGCGGCGTAGATCTTGGGGTGGAGGGTCTTGACCCGGCCGTCCATGATCTCCGGCTGCCCGGTGAACTCGGAGACGTCGATCACCTCGATGCCCGCGTCACGCAGGGCCTGCGCGGTGCCGCCGGTCGAAAGGATCTCCACACCTGATCGAACCAGTCCGGCGGCGAAGTCGGTCACGCCGGTTTTGTCTGAGACCGAGATCAGGGCGCGCTTCACCTTGATCGGGCCGTTGGTCGGATCGATGTTGTCCATCTCCACCTTTACTGATCGATGATTACTTGACGGGGACTGTCGGCAGCGATCCTAACCCTGCCCTGGCTGATCATGCCGATCGCCTCGGGGTAGATCTCGTGCTCGATCGCGTGAATCGCCTCTTCGAGCTGCTCACGTTCCCAATTTGCGGGAATTTCCACGGCCCGCTGCAGGATCACCGGCCCGGTGTCGGTGCCCTCGTCGACGAAATGAACGGTGACCCCGGTGATCCGGACGCCGTGTTCGATCGCCTGCCCGATCGCGTCGAGCCCGGGGAAGGACGGCAGGAGCGCGGGGTGCACGTTGACGATCCGGCCGCGGAACCGGGACACGAACTCGGGCGAGACCAACTGCATGTAGCCGGCCAGAACGACCAGATCGGCGTCGAGCGAATCGATCCAGTCGGCCATCGCCAGGTCGCGGGCGAGTCGGTCGCCGTGGCGTTCCCTGGTGAACACACCGGTCTCGACCTTGGCCGAACGGGCGCGCTCCAGAGCGAAGGCTTCGGGCTTGTCCGATCCGACACCGGCCACGACGATCCCGTCGCGGCCATGCAGGGTGTCGAGGATCGCCTGCAGGTTCGTGCCTCCGCCGGAGGCCAGGACCACGAGACGGAATGTCGGTTCGGCCGAGTTCACTCCGTCATCCTGCCGCATTTCGTTTCCTGGCGGCAGGGGGAGAGTTTCACGTTCCCTCATCTCGACGGACCATGGAGCTTGAGTTCAGCAGGCACGCGAAGAACCGGATGAGAAGACTTCGCGTCTCCAGTTCGGAAATCGAAAGGATCGTCTCTGGGCATCGTCCCTACGATCTGGATCCCGCGGGAAGACCCAGGTACCTTGGGGTTGTGGGAGGCAGGACGGTTCGCGTGGTGCTTGCGGTTGACAGGCCGAACCTGGTTGTTAGCCTTCACGAAAGGAGAAATCAGTGAAAGCGGACTTTGACAGCGAGGCGAATGCGCTCTCGATCGATCTCATCGAGGCTCGGCGATGGGATGCTTCGCTGGAGATAGACGGCGATTTTTGCCGGGTTGCCTTTGAGCGCGGTGTGGCCGCGAATATCGAGTTGCTCAGCCCCGCCGACCATTTGGATCTGTTGGAGGAAGCTTCTGCCAAGGCGGGCATCGAGCACGCTCTGGTGGATGCCGCCGCCAGATCGGCGCTCGCCGCTCCGAACCGGCTGGTGACGATCGAATTCTCCGCGCCCGCCTAGCCGGCGAGGTGGTCAGCGGACCGGCAGGACCGCGAGCTGCTCGAGGTCGAACTTGCCGTCGGCGTCGGCGGGATCGTCGCCTAGCGGGTAGTTGCCGGTGAAGCAGGCGTCGCAATGGACCGAGGCCGGTGTGCCGACCGCTTCGTAGACGCCTTCCATAGAGAGGTAGGCGAGCGAGTCCGCTCCGACGTGCTCGGCGATCTGCTCGACGGTCCGTTCGTGGGCGACCATCTCCTCACGGCTCGACATGTCGACCCCGTAGTTGCAGCCGTAGCGGATCGGCGGGGCCGAGATCCGCAGGTGGACCTCCTTGGCGCCCGCGTCGCGCAGCATCTTCACGATCTGCCGGGTGGTGTTGCCGCGCACGATCGAGTCGTCGACCACCACGACCCGCTGACCCTCGATGATCTCGGTGAGCGGGTTGAACTTCATCCGCAGACCATGCTTGCGCAGCTCCTGGCCGGGCTGGATGAAGGTGCGGGCGACGTAGCGGTTCTTGATCAGCCCGTCGTCCTGGGGCAGGCCGGAGGCGCGGGCGAAGCCGCGGGCGGCCGGGGTGCCGGAGTCGGGAACCGAGATCACGAGGTCGGCCTCGACCGGCGCCTCGCGCCACAGGATCTCCCCCATCTTGCCGCGGACCGTCTGGAGGCGCTGGCCTTCCAGGATCGTGTCGGGCCGGGAGAAGTAGATGTGTTCGAAGACGCAGTGGGCGACCCGCTCGGACTTGACCACCTGGCGGGACTCGAGCCCGCGTTCGCTCAGTGAGACCATCTCGCCCGGGTTGATCTCCCGGACCAGCTCGGCGCCGATGATGTCGAAGGCGCAGCTCTCGGAGGCGATCACGTAGTTGCCGTCGAGCAGTCCGAGCGAGAGCGGGCGGATTCCGTACGGATCGCGGAAGGCGACGATCGCGTGCTTGGTCATCACGACCGTCGAGTAGGCCCCGCTCAGTTGCGGCATCACGTTCGCGACCGCGTCCTCGATGTAGCGGCCGTAGTCGCTGGAGATCAGGGCGGCGATGATCTCGGAGTCGGTGGTGCCGCGGAAATTGAGGCCCTTGCGGCGCAGCTTGTTGTAGAGCTCGACCGCGTTGGTGAGGTTGCCGTTGTGGGCGAGCGCGAGCTCACGGCCGTCGTCACGCCAGATCGGCTGGGTGTTCTCCCAGCCGCCGCCGCCGGTGGTCGAGTAGCGGACGTGGCCGATCGCCATGTCGCCGGTGAGTGCCCGCAGCTTGTCCTCGTTGAAGACCTGGGAAACGAGGCCCGAATCACGCATGGTGGTGATGTGGCCACCTTCACAGGTGGCGATGCCGGCCGATTCCTGGCCACGATGCTGGAGGGCGTAAAGGCTGAAGTAGGCGAGTCTGGCTACGTCATGTCCTGGCGCATATGCGCCGAACACACCACACTCATCACGCGGTCCTTCGCGATCCAGGAAATTCTGCTCGCTCAAGGTTTGGAGGCCACCTATTGCTGGATTGGAAAAGAGGCGTAGGCGGTCTACCTACATACGCAGAGTAGCAGCGGTGGGCCCTCGGACCGCCGAGATTTCCGCAAAACCCGGTTTTTTCGACCGCGAACTGAGCGTGAACCGTTGACGGAAGGGTTCCGGTGTGTGCGCAATTTTGCGTATAGGCAAGGGTGGAGGGCGGCGTTAGGCTCGTTTGAGGATGCCCGTCCGAATGGGGAAAACCACCGTCGCCGCGGCGATGATCGCCGGATCCATGTTGCTGGCCGGACTGTTCGCGAGCCCCGTCCAATCGGCTGGGAATCCCGCCAAATGCCGGAAGATGGTCGCCTCGGTCTTCACCTTCAAGAAGAAGGTGAAGGTGAAGAAGCGCAAGGCCGCGGTCAGGTTGATCTGCGGTGCCGCCAAGCGCGGGCCCGCCGGGCCTACGGGTGCCACCGGGCCGAAGGGCGAGGCCGGATCGGCGGGTGGGGTCACCGGGCCCGTCGGACCGACGGGATCTCAGGGATCGACCGGAGCCAGGGGAGCCACGGGTGAGAATGGGCTGTCGATCATCGGACCGACCGGACCCCAGGGCCTGATCGGACCGACCGGACTCCAAGGTCTCATCGGACCGACTGGACTCCAAGGTCTCATCGGACCGACCGGACTCCAGGGCCTGATCGGACCGACCGGACTCCAGGGCATTCCCGGGATTTCGGGTCTGGCCGGCCTGATCACCGGAAGCTCTTCGGGAACGGCCGCCGGGGCGTCGGCGATCAGCCCGTTCATCGGGTGGGATTCCACGTCACGCAATGTGGGTTCCGCGTTCGATCCGATAACCGGCATCTACACGGTGCCCGAGACCGGCCAGTATCTGGTCGACATGACCGCGATCGGGGGTCCGGTGAGCGCGGTGCTGTCGGCACTGGGCGGCGGTCAGAGCACAGAGATCAAGCTGATGAAGAACGGGTCCACGCTTGACTCGGCGAGTGCCCCGGTTCTCAAGGTCAACATCTCATTCGTGCTCAGCCTCAATTCGCTGCTCAGCGACTCACCGGTGGTCGTCTCGGAGGTATACAGCCTCAATGCCGGCGATCAATTGAGATTCGCGGTGGACAACAACACCGCAACCCCGGTTTCCTACAAGCCGAGCCTCACAATCACAAGGATTCCGTAGCGCCGTGTCTTCCCCATGGGACCGGACATCGATCTCAGCGGCCGTGGAACGGAATAGGATCGGACCGTGATCTCGTACCTGCCTCGCACCGTGTTTTCCGTCCTTCTGCTGGCCATGCTCGTCGTGGTCGCCACCCAGGTATCTCCGCCCGGAGCCACGGCTTCGACCCCGGCCGAGATCAAGCAGTGCCGCCAGGGCGTCTACTCGGTATTCCGTTTCAAGCCGAACGTGCCGCGGCAGCAGCGGCGCAAGGCGGTCAACGTGATCTGCACCAGCATGGAGATCGTCGGTCCTCCCGGACCTCCCGGGCAGCCGGGACCGAACGGCGAACCGGGAGCGCCGGGCACTCCGGGAGCCCCGGGAGCCCCGGGAGCCCCGGGAACCCCCGGTGGTCCCGGACCCACGGGCCCGACCGGCTTCGGTGTGACCGGCCCTCCCGGTCCGACCGGACCAACCGGCCCGGTGATCGGCGTGAGCGGCAGCACCGGTGCGACCGGAGCCCAGGGCGTGACCGGACCTATAGGCATTCAGGGTCCGACCGGAAACACCGGGGCCAATGGGGCCACCGGCGAGACCGGCCCGACCGGATCCACGGGCTCCACGGGAGCCACCGGAACCACGGGAACGACGGGCGCCACCGGGGCAACCGGCGCGTCCGGCGTCGATTCTCTGGTCGAGGCGCATCTGGACATCCCGACCAGTGTCGGACCCGTGCAGGCGATATCGCTCGCGCTTTGGCAGTCGGACTACAACCCCACGGGAAGCTTCAACCCGGTGACCGGAATGTTCACGGCCCCCAGCTCAGGCAAGTATGTGATCGACGGCACGGTCGTGGGCGGCCCGAACTCGGCCGTGAGTTTCTCTCAGACCGCGGGGGCTTCGTTGAGGACGATGGTCAACGGGATACAGGTCGACTCGACTCCCATGGCGGAGCTCAACGTCAACGTTGTCCTGGTCCTATCCCTGCGAGCGCCGATCAACAACGCGCAGACGACCAACCGCACGGTGGTCAACCTGAATGCGGGCGATCAGGTGCAGCTCGAGATCAACAACCAGTCCAATTTGTTCCAGGAGTTCTTCGGCGACCTGTCGATCAGCCGGCTGCCATAGGAGTCGTGCCGGACAGCGTCCGCGTTCGCATCTGGCCGGTTGCCGGCCATGGCTGTCGGGTAGAACAGGACCATGGCCGGTGACACCGGGTTCAGTCAGCAGGACGCGCAGTCCGATTTCTCGCGGGCCCGCCGCCACCAGGTCATGCGCCGTCTCGCCAGCCGGCTGCGGCGCGAGCCCGATGACATCGATCTGATCCTGCCCTTCGACGAGGTTCTGGCCGCGCTCGGCAGGAAGGGTGAGCGCCACCTCGGAGTCCAATCGATCGACCTGGACTCGATCGTCGGCACGATCGACGGCGGCCGCAGCTTCGACCGGAGCTTCCGGCCGACCTCGCACCGGGTCCGACAGCGCTGGGAACGGATCGCGGTCGCGATGCGGAAGGGCGAGAGCATGCCGCCGATCTCGGTCTACCGGATCGGGCGAATGCACTTTGTCGAGGACGGACATCACCGGGTGTCGGTCGCGCGGCAGATGGGAATGGACCGGATCGACGCCGACGTGACCGAGATCACGACCGTGGTCGATCCGGGTGACTTCCGGATATCGGACCTGCCGCTGAAGAGCCAGGAGCGCCTCTTCTTCGAACGGGTGCCGCTTCCCACGGCGGAGCGGGACCGAATCGAGCTGCGCGAGGGCCGCCGGTACGCGCAGCTGGCGGAGAGCGTCGAGGCCTGGGGTTTCCGCGCGACCCAGGCCCACGGCCGCTACATGAGCCGGGCCGAGGTGGCTGAGCTGTGGCTCACCGAGGAGTACGAACCGGTGGTCGAGATGCTCCACGACGCCGATCTGGTCGGCGACGGCACCGAGACCGAGGCTTTCATCGTGATCAGCGGCCTGCGCTACACCCTGCTCAGCACGCATGACTGGAACGAGGAAGTGATCGAACGGGTCCGGGAGGCGATAGAGAGCGGCGAGCTCCGCCGCTGACCACCTTCCGGTCAGCCGCCACCCGGGCGCCCGCCAGACCCGTGAACTGGGGGCGATTTGGCAGCTGACCGCGGC
>Ga0335075_10002233_pt1 | contig 31352 bp, 25 predicted proteins | sample Lox_Sample_24_FD_206723 | JGI IMG/M metagenome (GOLD analysis project Ga0335075, IMG submission 206723) | Soil microbial communities from Loxahatchee National Wildlife Refuge, Florida, United States - Lox_Sample_2.4 | ecosystem: Environmental > Terrestrial > Soil > Wetlands | place: USA...
CACTTGGCGAAGGCGGGCCTCGCGATGCGACTCGACTCTTCGCCCGCCGCCGCCTAAACGGCCCAATGACCGCTTTCACGCTGGCTGACCTGGAAAAGATCGTTGCCGAACGGGCCCGTTCGGACGATCCGGAATCGTGGACGGCAAAACTTTACCAGCGAGGTATGGGCAAGGCGGCGCAAAAGCTTGGCGAGGAGGCGGTTGAGGCTGTCATCGCCGCGGTTGGCGGAGACCGCGAAAGCCTTGTTTCGGAAAGCGCCGATCTGCTCTATCATTGGCTGGTCGTGCTGACGATCGCGGGTGTTCCGCTGTCAGAGGTGCTGGCCGAACTGGAGCGACGCACGGGCAAGTCGGGCATTGCCGAAAAAGCCTCGCGCGGCGACTGAGAGCGGGGAGAGCGGAGGCGGATGGACCAGCTCGTTCCGACTGAACGGTATTCCCCCTATCGATTCTTCTCTGCTCGGGAATGGGCAAAATTCCGGGCTGACACGCCGCTGACGCTGACAACGGACGAGATTCAGCGCCTCTCTTCACTCTACGACCCCATCGATATCGATGAGGTAAAGCGGATCTACCTCTCGCTGTCGCGGCTTCTCTCGGCGCACGTTGAGACAACCCAACTGCTGTTCAAGCAGCGCGCGCATTTCTTCAATGCAGATGGAGTCCGCAAGACCCCGTTCATCATCGGGATGGCCGGTTCGGTCGCGGTCGGCAAGTCGACGACGGCGCGCGTATTGAAGGAACTGATGGGCCGCTGGCCATCGAGCCCAAAAGTCGACCTCGTCACGACGGACGGCTTTCTGCTCCCAAACGAGGTACTCCGCCGCGAAAACCTCATGGAGCGCAAGGGCTTTCCCGACTCATACGACGCCGGCGCCCTGCTCCGCTTCCTCGCAGCGATCAAGTCCGGGCAACCGGACGTGCGCGCACCAGTCTACTCGCATCTCACCTATGATGTGATGCCGGGCGAATATGTAACCGTCGACCGCCCCGACATTCTGATTTTCGAGGGGCTGAACGTCCTCCAGCCCCGCGAACTGCCGAAGGATGGCAAGTTCGTGCCCTTCGTCTCCGACTTCTTCGACTTCTCGATCTATATCGACGCGGAGGAGGAGCAGATTCACCAATGGTACATCGCGCGCTTCATGCGGCTGCGAGAGACGGCCTTCCGCAATCCGAATTCGTTCTTCCACCGCTACGCAACGCTGTCCGACGATGCGGCGCGCGCCATCGCCGAAGGACTCTGGCACAACATCAATCTGAAGAACCTTCAGGAAAACATCCTGCCGACGCGGCCGCGCGCCGACCTGATCCTGAAAAAAGGCGCGAACCACCTGGTCGAAGAGGTGGCGCTGAGGAAACTGTAACGTCAGCCCAAACGAAGCCTTAACGCAAATACACTAGATTGATCCAAGCGACTGGCCGCAGAGCCCGCGCTCCGAGGATTGCGTCATGGCCGAAGCCGATACTTTCGTCGCCGATCGAAACTGGCGCGAGCGCCTTACTGCCTATGTAGGCAGCCGCGACTCGCTGTTTGCCGCCTTTGCGATCGTCATCATTCCAAACCTCGTCTTTTTCCTCATTTCGCCATGGTTTCTCATCCGGCGCATGCTCAGCCCGGGGATCTACCTGATCGCCGCTATCCTGGCGCTCGTTCTCCCGTGGGGTCTTACGCCCATCATTTTTTTTCTGGCGTCGGCGCTCGACGTCTTTTTCGTCGTGGCGTTTTTGTTCGATATGCCGATCGGAGACAGCATCGAATCGCTGATGTATGTCAGCGACATCGATGTGGCCGCGTCGGCGCTCTATGTTTCAGGGATCGTCTACTTCGTCGCGTTGCCGCTTATCCTGAGCGTTGTCTTCATCAAATATCGTGACCGTTTGCGCCGTGCGTCGATGCTGCCGGCGTTGTTGCTCGCTTTGGGCGCATGCTGGTTCGACCACACCGTCAACGGTTTCAAGCCGATCGCATATCCCGAATTTGAAAGCGCTATGTCGCAAAACGGCCTGACCTCGGAAGCGATTATAGCGCGCGATCGGGATCTGCTGTTCGTGCTTGTCGAGGGCATGGGCGCGTATCGTCATCCGGAGGAGCGCGCAATTCTGGAGCAGCGGTTGAGAAAAGCGGCGGAAGGCCGCTTTACGATGAAGACAGGCACGAGCAACTATTTCGGCTCCACCACCGGCGGCACCGCACGCGAACTTTGCGGCGAGTGGCACACCTATACGTACTATCTCGCCGAAGACCGCCTGTATGACTGCCTTCCGCAGCGCCTGGCCACCGCGGGCTACCAGACCTCATCGTATCACGCGTCCTACGGCGCGCTGTTCTCACGTCCGACCTGGTATCCGCGCATCGGCATCCAGAAGCTGAATTTCCGGGAAGACATCGAGCGCGAAAATCCGAGCGCGATTCACGGGCTTTGCGGCTCCGTTTTCACCGGCCTGTGCGACGCAGACGTCGGGCGTCTCGTGCATGAGGACCTTCGCAAAGATCCGGGCAAACGGAAGCTCATGTATTGGCTGACGCTCAACACGCACCAGCCTCACGCGCCGGTTGTTGACGGTAAACTTGATTGCCGTGGCGACCACCCAGTCATTCCAGCGCTGCTGCCTTGCGAGCTGACCGAACTTTGGTCCGAAGTTTTCGATGTGGTCGCGGCAATCGCCGCGGATCCGACCTTGCCGCCGCTCGATATCGTCGTCGTCGGTGACCACAACACGCCGATGTGGCTGCGGAAGGATTTCAACCACTTCATCAACGGCAAAGTCGACTGGTATTATCTCGAAGACAGCAGAAAAGCGGCCGCTTCGAACTGAAGCCTGAAACCGACTTGCTTGAATGCCAAGCGCTAGGCTGGCCTTGTCCCCAGCGGCTCGTGCTTTCGCGATGCTGTTGCGAAGCCAACGACCCACCAGATGACGAGCCCCATGGCTGCGCCGGCAATGCCGTCTACCGCGTAGTGCCAGGCAAGGTGAACTGACCCGACGAAGATGATGATCGCGTAGGCCAGCAGCAGATGGCCAAGCCGGCGGTTCAGGCGATATCCCGCAATGACAAAGAGCGCTGCCTGGGCATTGTGCATGCTGGGCATAGCTGAGATGCCGCCGGGTTCGTTCAGCCCGTTGGCGTAGATCCACCACAGATAGTCTTTCGTAGTGCCGGATGAGAGTGGATAAAGCTGCCCGACGGACTGGAGGTACGCATTCAGCTCGGCAAATCGTGGTGCCTCATCCGGGGACAGGACAGGCAGGAAACACGGCCCTGCTGAGGACAGAAAAGTCGCTGCGCCAAGACCCACAAGCACCCACGTCGCGAGTGTCGCGGTGAAGTAATGCCGTTTGAGGTCCACCGACACGCGCTCGCTGGCGCCGATCGCGGACCAGACAATGAACATGACCGGCACCCAGGCCGCGTAAAGGACGTCAACAACGATCGTGACAACGGGATAACCGATGACCGGATGGATGAGGCGCCAGGGGTCGGTACCGAAAATTATGCGATCCCACGCCGCAAATGTCACATCCCAATCGAACGGCCTGATTTCGGGGATCATCGTTTTGCCGTAGAGGAACGCGCCCATAATTGCGGCAAGCACGAGAGCGTGAACGATGAATCGCGAGAGAAACGTGCGTGTCCGATTGTTCAGCAAGGCAGACAGAAGATAGCGAACCGGTTCGGCGTTGCGCTGTATCAGGGCGCGCAAGCTGATCGCGACCACCGCAGCGCAGCCGACCAGAGTAACGGCCCTGCCGACGCGGAGAACATACACCAGGACGAAAGCCGCGATGTCGTCGCCGCGCGAAACCGCGAGCAGCGTCGTGGCCACGAAGAAAACGATCGCCAGGAGATAGAAGCTTCTCAGCGCACGCCACTCTCCCGCGAGCCAGGCAAGGAAGCTGCCGCTATTAGCGCGCGTTTGTGCGATGGCCGCGTCGGTTTGCGCTGGGGAAGCGTCGCTCACTTTTATGCCCACAAGTTCCAGCGGATCGTAAAGGCACGGGCTTTAAGGAAGCGTTCATATCCGGGAGCTGCGGCTTACGAGCGAGAACCGCCATTTGATACCGCCCCGTCTCGATGGCGCCAACCTGCTATTCGCTGTCGATCCGTCCGCGGAGTTTCTTGATCGTGGAACGTCCCGATTTGGTTTTCAGTCGTTTTTCGATCGCTCCCCTCGGCGGCTTGGTCTTTCTCCGCGGTTTCGGCGGCGGTTCGGCCGCCTTGGCAATCAGCGCAAATAGACGATTGCGCGCGTCTTCGCGATTGCGGTCCTGGGTGCGGTGCTGACCCGCCTCGATGATGATGACGCCATCTTTCGTTGCCCGGCTGCCAGCGAGCTTGATTGCGCGCTCCCGGACATAGTCGGACAGCCCAGGCGCGTTGCGCGCATCGAACCGCAGCTGCACTGCCGTCGCAACTTTGTTGACGTTCTGTCCGCCGGGGCCCGACGAGCGGATGAATGTCTCCAACAATTCGTTCTCGCTGACGGCCGCGCCGGGCGCGATGTCGATGGTTGTCATGTCCCGAGACATGCATCCGCGCTCGGCAAAAGAAAAGGCCCGGCAGGCGCCGGGCCGATGAATGCACGCTGTTTCGGCGATGAGGTTATTCGGCGGCCTCCGCTATGCGAGGGGCCGCTCCGAGAACACTCGGGTCGGCATGATCCTCGAACTTTCCGAAGTTTTCGATGAACATGCCAACCAGCCGTTTGGCCTGGCGGTCATAGGCCGGCTTGTCGGCCCAGGTTGCGCGCGGGTCAAGGATGGCTGGATCGACACCCGGAACAGCCACGGGCACGGCGAAACCGAAATGCGGATCGGTGCGGAACTCGGCAGCCTTCAGCGAACCGTCGAGCGCCGCCGACAGCAACGCGCGTGTGGCGGCGATCGGCATGCGGCGTCCCGTGCCATAGGCACCGCCAGTCCAGCCGGTATTGACCAGCCAGCAGTCGACGCCGTGTTTGGCGATCAGGTCGCGCAGCAGCTCACCATATTCGGAAGGATGACGGGGCATGAATGGCGCACCAAAACAGGTCGAAAACGTCGCCTCAGGCTCGGTGACACCCTTCTCTGTGCCGGCGACCTTGGCCGTATACCCTGAGAGGAAATGGTACATGGCTTGCGCCGGCGTCAGCCTCGCGATCGGCGGCATCACGCCGAACGCGTCGGCGGTCAGCATGATGATGTTCTTCGGGTGGGCGGCGAGGCCGGTAGGGCTCGCATTGGCGATGAAGTGCAGGGGATAGGCCGAGCGCGTGTTTTCCGTCAGCGATCCGTCGTCGAGATCCGGCACGCGATTTTCGTCAAGCACGACATTTTCGAGCACCGTACCGAAACGGCGCGTCGTCGCATAAATCTCCGGCTCGGCCTGAGGCGACAGTCGAATGGTCTTCGCGTAGCAGCCGCCCTCGAAATTGAAGACGCCGCTCTCGCCCCAGCCGTGCTCATCGTCGCCGATCAGCGTGCGGGATGGATCGGCGGACAGCGTCGTTTTGCCCGTGCCGGAGAGACCGAAGAAGATCGCTGTGTCGCCATCGGGGCCGGCATTGGCCGAGCAATGCATCGGCATGACATTCTTCGCCGGCAAAAGATAATTGAGCGCTGTGAAGACAGACTTCTTCATCTCACCGGCATAGGATGTGCCGCCGATCAGCACGATCATACGCGTGAAGTCGACGGCAATGACAGTTTCCGTGCGGGTGCCGTGCCTGACGGGATCGGCCCTGAACGATGGCAGGTCGATAATGGTCATCTTAGGGGCAAACGCCGCGATGACGTCGAGGTCAGGACGGATCAGCAGATTGCGGATAAAGAGCGAATGCCAAGCGAATTCGGTAATAACACGTGTCGGCAGCGCGTGCTTGGGATCGGCGCCTCCGATCAGATCCTGCACGAACAGGTCTTTTGCGCCGGCATGTGCGACGAAATCGGCAAGAAGCTTTTCAAAATGTTCGCGTGACAGCGGTTTGTTGTTGTCCCACCAGACGGCGCCGTCGGTGTCTGCGTCGCGCACGATAAATTTATCCTTCGGTGAGCGGCCGGTGTGCTGCCCGGTATACGCGACCAGCGCGCCGTCGGCGGTCAGAACCGCCTCGCCTCGGCGGACGGCTTCTTCATACAGGTGGGATTCGCGCAGATTGTAGTGAACCCGGCCCGTCGTCTTGAAGCCCGCAGCTTCGATGCCGAGTGCAGGGTTGCGCTGTCCGATTTCGGTCATAGACCCCTCTTGCCGCTCTCCGCCAATCGGCGGGTTTCTCCTCAGGGTGAGGTCACAACCAGAAAAGGTGAGCAATATCAAATCATTAATCGATTTAAAGGTTTTGAAATCGTTTAAATCGGTTGTACTTTGCGAGCCGATGAAGCAGATGCTCAAGCTTCAAGCAGTGCTGAGGGAGTAACCATTCGACTGCTTCGGGCTAGGCTTGGCCGGAAAGGCGTGCCACAATTTGTACCCAATTTGTCCCCCTATACGGCGCTTCCTTGCTGCAGGAAGGGACGCCCGCTCATGAGGGAGCCGCTTGAAATGGCAACAATCGCGCTTGTCGATGACGATCGCAACATCCTGACCTCGGTATCTATCGCTTTGGAATCAGAGGGTTACCGGGTCGAAACCTATACGGACGGAGCCTCGGCACTGGAAGGTTTGGGGACCCGGCCGCCGAATCTCGCCATCTTTGACATCAAGATGCCGCGCATGGACGGAATGGAGCTTCTGCGCCGGATTCGCCAGAAGACCGACCTGCCGGTTATCTTCTTGACCTCCAAGGACGACGAAATCGACGAACTCTTCGGCTTGAAGATGGGCGCCGACGATTTCATCCGCAAACCGTTCTCGCAACGCTTGTTAGTCGAGCGCGTCAAGGCTGTTCTTCGCCGGGCGAGCGCCCGCGAGGCCGCGGCCAAGACACCTGGAACGCCGGCAAAATCGCTGGAACGCGGTCAGCTCGTCATGGACCAGGAACGGCACACATGCACCTGGAAGGGCGAAGCAGTGACGCTCACCGTCACCGAGTTCCTGATCCTTCACTCGCTTGCTCAGAGGCCGGGCGTGGTGAAGAGCCGTGACGCGCTGATGGATTCGGCTTATGATGAGCAGGTCTATGTGGATGACCGGACCATCGACAGCCACATCAAGCGCCTGCGCAAGAAATTCAAAGCTGTCGACGATGATTTTGACATGATCGAAACATTGTATGGGGTCGGTTACCGCTTTCGCGAGGCGTGATGCCCGCAAGGGAACGACCTTTGAATGACGCTTGAAGTCGAGATGAAAAAGCCTGCGGCCCTTGAAAGAGGGCCGCTTCGCTTTCCGTCAATTGCCTATTCCTGGTTGACGGTACCGCTTCGCCGGTTCCTCGGCCACTATATTTTTTCGAGCCTCACCCGGCGCATTCTTTTCCTCAATCTTGCCGGACTGGCTGTTCTCGTCGTCGGCATCCTCTATCTCAACCAGTTCCGTGACGGGCTGATCGACGCGCGCGTCGAGAGTCTGATGACGCAGGGCGAAATCATTGCCGGCGCCATCGCATCTTCGGCGACGGTCGAAACGGACTCGATCAGCATCGATCCGGAAAAACTTCTCGAACTGCAGGCGGGCGAGAGCGTCGGGCCTGGCACGGATCAACTCGACAGCCTCGATTTTCCGATCAACCCCGAGCGTGTGGCGCCGCTGCTCAGGCGACTGATCTCACCGACTCGCACACGCGCGCGCATCTATGACCGTGACGCCAACATCCTGCTCGACTCACGCCACCTTTATTCGCGCGGGCAAATCCTGCGTTACGACCTTCCGGCGATTGATCAGGAAGAGCTGGGTTTCGTTGATCAGGTGCAGAAGTTCCTGACCAATGTCTTCCAGTCTGACCTGCCGGTCTACACCGAGCAGCCGGGTGGCAGCGGCACGTCTTATCCTGAAGTGATGAGTGCCTTGACGGGCAGCCCGGCGACTGTCGTGCGCATCAGCGAGCAGGGCGAGCAGATCGTTTCCGTCGCCGTTCCGGTGCAGCGATTCCGCGCGGTGCTCGGCGTATTGCTGCTGTCGACACAAGGCGGCGACATCGACAAGATCGTCGCGGCGGAGCGCGCGGCAATCCTGAAAGTATTCGGTGTCGCGGCGCTGGTGATGGCGCTGCTTTCGATGCTGCTCGCATCGACGATCGCCAACCCGCTGCGCCGCCTCGCGGCTTCCGCCGTACGCGTGCGGCTCAGCGTGAAAAATCGCGAAGAGCTGCCGGACTTCTCCGACCGCCAGGATGAGATTGGCACGGTGTCGGTCGCCGTCCGCGACATGACGAACGCGCTCTACGCACGCATCGAAGCGATCGAGAGCTTTGCCGCTGACGTTTCGCACGAGCTGAAGAATCCGCTGACCTCGCTCCGCAGTGCGGTTGAAACCTTGCCGCTTGCGAAGAATGAATCATCGCGCAGCCGGCTGATGGAAATCATCCAGCACGATGTGAAGCGGCTCGACCGGCTCATCACCGACATTTCCGATGCATCTCGTCTCGACGCGGAGCTGGCGCGCGAAGACGCCTCGCGTGTCGATCTGAAGAAGCTGCTGGGTGACCTGATCTCAATCTTGCGTGACTCGGGCCGCCACAAGAAGCAGGTCGAGATCGAATTCAAGACGTCAAAGCTGCCAGCCGGTGCAAAGGGCTATTTCGTTAGCGGGCACGATTTGCGGCTTGGCCAGGTCATCACCAATCTTATCGAAAATGCACGCTCATTCGTGCCGGGCGAAAAGGGCCATATCACCGTCCACATGTCGCGCAGCGGCAAGCAGCTCATCATCACGGTGGATGACAATGGTCCTGGCATCCGCGCGGAGAACATCGATCGAATCTTCGAGCGCTTCTACACCGACCGCCCGGCCGGCGAAGCGTTCGGCCAGAATTCCGGTCTTGGTCTGTCGATCAGCCGGCAGATCGTCGAGGGCCATGGCGGCACGCTGACGGCGGAAAATATCCCTGGTACAAAACCCGGCGAGATTCGCGGCGCGCGTTTCGTGGTGACGCTTCCTGCCGAGGGCTAGCATCGCGTGGCCGCATCCAATTTTCACGCGACCGGCGTTGTCTTGGGAACGCGAGGACTGCTGATCACGGGGCCATCCGGTTCGGGTAAAACGGCGCTCGCCCTCGCTTTGATCGACGCGTGGCGCGCGCAAGGCCAGTTCTCGCGCTTGATCGCTGACGATCAGGTTTTGCTGTCCGTCTCACATGGACGATTGATCGCGCAGACGCCGGATGCGATCGCTGGTCTGGTTGAAGTTTTTGGCATCGGTCCGAAACCTGTCGACTACATTGGTCAGGCGGTCATCGATGGGCTCTGCGAGTTGGTGCCGGCCGTCTCAGCCCCGAGGTTCCAAGAGGATGATAACGAGGTCCTGCACGGCTGCCACGTGCCGAAGATTCGCCTCGCAGAGCTCAGTGCACATACCACAATGCCGACTGTTCTGGCATGGATTGGCGGAATCGCCGCCCGCTGAGCCGCAGCTCCAGAAGTGTCACATCTGCGTCAAAATGGCCAAACCAGCGTGAATTTGGGGCTTGTCAACGGGCTGGCGGTCGACAAGATAGCGCTCCCGGCAAATCCGGCCCCGTCGGCCTCGGCCGGCAGAGGGAAGCGCCCGTTCAGTGGCGTGCAGTTGGAGCCATGACAATATGATCGGACTCGTGCTTGTAACGCACGGTCAACTGGCGCAGGAGTTCCGTAACGCCGTAGAGCACGTCGTCGGGCCCCAGAAGAATTTCGAGACCGTGTCGATCGGCGCCGATGACGACATGGAGCAGCGTCGCCGCGATATTGTCGCGGCCGTCGAACGCGCCAATACCGGCACCGGCGTGGTTATTTTGACCGACATGTTTGGCGGCACGCCTTCAAACCTGGCCATTTCGGTCATGGATGCCGGCAAGGTCGAGGTCGTGGCCGGCATGAACCTGCCCATGCTGATTAAGCTCTCTAGCGTGCGCGCCAATGACGACATGGAGGTCGCCATCCAGGCTGCGCAGATGGCAGGGCGCAAATATATCAATGTCGCAAGCCAGCTCCTGAGCGGCAGCAGCAAGTGAGTGACGTGGCGGCGGCTTCCGGAGGTAGGCTCGTTCGCGAGGTGGAGATCGTCAATCAGCGCGGCCTTCACGCCCGTGCCTCCGCGAAGTTCGTGCAACTGGCAGCCAGCTTCAACGCATCGATCGAAGTCGAAAAGGACGGCATGTCTGTCGGCGGCACGTCGATCATGGGCCTCATGATGCTCGCGGCGAGTCCCGGTTGCTGCATCCGGATCGCCGCAAAAGGCCCGGAAGCCGAAGAGGCGCTGACGGCGCTTGCCGCCCTGGTCGCCTCGCGATTCGGCGAAGAAATCTGACCCAAAGCCGCGAAAGACATGCACGGATAAAGATTTCCTTATATCCCGTTGCCCCTTTTGCCCTGATCTGCTACTCAACCGCCAGATCGCGCCATCGCGCTTTGCGCGGACATTCCGGCGCCCAAACCAATTGTCAGGACGGAGCAGACCATGGCGCGCGCCAAGGATTATGTCGTAGCCGATATTTCGCTGGCCGATTGGGGCCGGAAGGAAATCGAGATCGCTGAAACGGAAATGCCAGGTCTGATGGCCTGCCGCGAGGAGTTTGGCGAGGCGCAGCCGTTGAAGGGTTCGCGTATCTCCGGCTCGCTGCACATGACGATCCAGACCGCGGTTCTGATCGAAACGCTGAAGGCGCTCGGCGCCGACATCCGCTGGGCGTCCTGCAACATCTTTTCGACGCAAGATCATGCGGCCGCGGCGATTGCCGCCTCCGGCATCCCGGTTTTCGCCGTGAAGGGTGAGACGCTCGAGGAATACTGGGAATACACCGACCGGATCTTCCAGTGGGAGGACGGCGGCCCGTCGAACATGATCCTCGACGATGGCGGCGACGCCACCATGTACATTCTGATCGGCGCGCGAGCTGAAGCCGGAGAGGATGTCCTATCCAAGCCGGGCAGCGAGGAAGAAGAAATCCTATTTGCGCAGATCAAGAAGCGCCTGGCCGCGACGCCCGGCTTCTTCGCCAAGAACAAGGCAGCGATCAAGGGCGTCACGGAAGAGACAACGACCGGCGTCAACCGGCTGTACCAGTTGCAGAAGAAGGGTCTCCTGCCCTTCCCGGCTATCAACGTCAACGACTCCGTCACCAAGTCGAAATTCGACAACAAATACGGCTGCAAGGAATCGCTGGTCGACGGCATCCGCCGCGGTACCGATGTGATGATGGCCGGCAAGGTTGCGGTCGTTGCCGGTTACGGAGACGTCGGTAAAGGTTCGGCTGCTTCGCTGAAAGGCGCCGGCGCGCGTGTGAAGGTGACCGAGGCTGATCCGATCTGCGCGCTGCAGGCTGCGATGGACGGTTTTGAGGTCGTCACGATGGACGACGCGGTGTCGACCGCCGACATCGTGATTACCGCGACCGGCAACAAGGACGTTCTCACCCTCGATCACATGCGCAAACTCAAGGACATGGCGATCGTCGGCAACATCGGCCATTTCGACAATGAGATTCAGGTGGCGTCGCTGCGCAATCTGAAGTGGACCAATGTGAAGCCACAGGTCGACATGATCGCGTTCCCGGATGGAAAGCGCATGATCCTCTTGTCGGAAGGGCGCCTGCTGAACCTCGGCAACGCCACTGGCCATCCGAGCTTCGTGATGAGCGCCTCTTTCACCAACCAGGTGTTGGCGCAGATCGAGCTCTGGTCGAAGCAAGGCAAATACAAGAACGAGGTCTACGTGCTGCCAAAACACCTCGACGAGAAGGTTGCCAAGCTGCATCTCGACAAGCTCGGTGCCAAGCTGACCGAACTCAGCTGCGAACAGGCGGCCTATATCGGCGTCCAGCAGAACGGCCCGTTCAAGCCCGAGCACTATAGGTACTAATTCTAGCTTCGTAGACTACAAGATATTGATGCCGGGCGCTTGACTTTCGCCCGGCTTCTTTTTTGCGCGCAGGATTCTTCACGTCGATTCGGGCAAAAGCTATTGTGCAGTGATTCGCGTTGGTGCCGGTGACGAGGGACAAGGCTGGCAGCGCGCGGCAGGCCCGTCTTCTGGCGGCGGAGAGGATAGAAAATATGCCGGGCGAAAACCCGCTTTTCGCGGGATGGGCCGCATCCGGCGGCCTTATGGATTCGGCGCGTCGCACGGCCGGGCGGACCGCTCGTGCAACTCGACTTCTTTCGAAACTCGAAGCGGCATTTCTGCGTTCGTCAGCGCTCGGCGCCACGTTGCTCCCTGGAACGGCATACGCCCAGAGCACCGCACAATCTTCGGTGATCTCCCTCAACGCACTGCAGGTCATTCAGGCGGCAATCGTCGCCGGTGTCATTGGCGCGGCGTTTGTCTCCGCGATCTGGCTGATCCGCGAGCGATCCCGCACTTTTGCTGACAATATCTCGCTGCGCAATCGCGTCGCGGATCTCAGCAATTCGCTCCAGCGCTCCGAATCTCTTCTGAACTTGCGCGACCAGCGAGCCGTCATCTGGGGTTCGGACAATAAGAAACCGGAGATCATCGGTGTCTTGCCGATCGAAACGGGCGCGCCGGAAGAACGGAGTTCGTTTCTCGCGTTCGGTCGCTGGCTGATGCCACGGTCGGCAACCGCGCTCGAACACGCGATCTCCGGACTGCGCGAAAAATCCAGAAATTTTGATCTCGTCATCGAGACGCAAAATGGTTCGCCAGTCGAAACCCAGGGCCGAAAGACCGCGCAGCATGTGATTGTTCGCTTTACCGCGCTTTCGGAAACACAGCGGGCGCATGCGCGACTAAAACTCGAGCATCAGCGCCTGGCAGCCGATCAGGAGACGATCCTTGGCCTCGTCAATGCGTTGAGCATGCCGTTCTGGCTGCGCAGCAGCGATGGCGCGTTGCGCTGGGTCAATCGCGCCTATGCGGAAGGCGTGGAGAGCCAAAGCCAGGACGCGGCGCTGCGCGACGGCAAGGAATTCCTGAGCACGCAATCGCGTGAAACGATCAGGCAGCATCACACATCGAGACCGGTCTTTGAGCAGACGCTATCGACCGTGATCAGCGGCGATCGGCGGGTTTTCGCGGTGACGGATTTTTCGAGCGGCGAAGCTTCGGCGGGCATCGCCCGAGACATCAGCGAAATCGATGCCGTTCGCGAGGAGCTGCAGCGCACTGTTCGCAACCATGCCGACACGCTGAATCAGTTGAACACAGCCGTCGCGACTTTCGACACGAGCGAGAAGCTGCGCTTCTACAACCAGGCATTCCAGAAGCTGTGGGATCTCGAGCACGGCTTTCTCGACAGCGCACCCGACAACACGCTTCTGCTCGACCGCCTGCGCAGCGAAGGCAAGATCGCCGAACAGCCGGAATGGCGCCGCTGGAAAGACGGTGTGCTCGCCGCATACCGCGCGGTGGAGCCCGTCGAGCACTGGTGGTATCTGCCCGATGGACGCACGATCCGTGTCCTTGCCAATCCGCAGCCCAAGGGCGGCGTGACCTGGGTTTTCGAGAACCTGACGGAGAAGATCGATCTCGAAAGCCGTTACCAGACTGCCGTGCGGGTCCAGGGCGAAACACTCGACAATCTCGCCGAAGGCGTGGCGGTGTTTGGTGCGGATGGCCGCGTGCGCCTGTCCAATCCGGCCTTCGCAAGCCTGTGGGGTTTGACTGCGGATCTGGCGCAACCCGGTACGCATATTTCCGCCATTCGGGCCGAATGCGAGTCGAAAGCGACCGAAAGTCCGTGGAACGATTTTGTTGCCGCCGTTACGGGGTTCGACGATGAGCGCCGCAACCGGTCGGGCCAGGCGGAGCGTGTTGACGGCACCGTGTTACGGTATGCGCTTATTCATTTGCCGAACGGCCAGGTCATGATCACCTTCGTGGATGTGACGGACAGCGTAAATGTCGAGCGCGCGCTCAAGGACAAGAACGAGGCGCTGCAACGCGCCGATCAGTTGAAAAACGATTTCGTCCAGCACGTATCCTACGAACTTCGCTCGCCCCTGACCAACATCATTGGTTTCACCGAGCTCCTTGAGTTCCCGGCGACAGGGTCTCTTAACCAGCGGCAGCGCGAATATGTAGAGCACATCGGCTCGTCGTCCGCGGTCCTGCTGACGATCGTCAACGACATTCTCGATCTCGCGACCGTCGACGCTGGAATCATGGAGCTCGACATCGGCGAAGTCCGCGTTGAGCACACGATCTCGGCGGCGGTGGAGCTCGTTGCGGACCGGCTGCGCGAGCACTCGATCGAGCTCAAGGTCGAAACGTCCGGCGCTCCGAAGAGTTTTGACGGCGATGAAAATCGTATTCGGCAGATACTGTTCAATCTCTTGAGCAACGCGGCGAACTATGCGCCAGTCGGAAGCACGGTTGTGCTTCGTTGCAGAACGACCGCGGCAGGCGTCGAGTTTGCCGTCCATGACGACGGTCCTGGTATGCCGCCCGAGGTTCTCGACACGGCGTTCCAGCGCTTTGCGACGCGCGCCAATGGCGGCCGTCGCCGCGGTGCGGGTCTTGGCCTGTCGATCGTGAAAAGTTTCGTCGAGCTGCATGGCGGCTCGGTCGAGATCGAGACGGGTGCAACGCAAGGCACCACCGTTATCTGCCGCTTCCCGATGTCGCCGAGCGGCGCGCGCGCCGCCGCGGAATAGCCGTGGGACAAAAGTCTATCGAACGCCGGCTTGCCGACGAAGCCGCGACCATACGGTTTGGCGAGGATATCGGCGCGGCGCTGCGGCCTGGCGATCTGGTGGCCCTCGAAGGTGATCTCGGCGCTGGAAAAACGACATTTGCGCGCGGCCTGATCCGGTCGCTGGCGGGTAGTGAAAACCTTGACGTTCCGAGCCCGACGTTCACGCTGGTTCAGGTCTATGATCTCAGGCCGCGCATTTATCATTTTGACCTTTACCGCCTGTCCGACGCTTCGGAACTGTCCGAGCTTGGGCTCGACGAGGCGCTTGCCGATGGCGTCGCACTGGTTGAATGGCCGTCGCGGGCCGACCAACTCTTACCCCAGCAACGGATCACGATAACGCTAACGCATGACGGTTCAGGGCGGTTGGCCTCGGTCGACGGGACGGAAGATGCACTCACCCGCACAAATCGATCGCTTCAGGCGCGCGAGTTTCTTGACGATATCGGCTGGGAAAACGCCCGACGCTCGCCTTTGACCGGGGACGCGTCCGCGCGCGCCTACGAAACCGTCACCAGGATTGGCGAGGAGCCGCGCATTCTTATGAACTCGCCGCGGCTGGTTCTCGGGCCGCCGGTGCGCGATGGAAAACCTTACGCCGAAATCGCCCATACAGCGCAGTCCATCACGGCATTTGTCGCCATTGCCCGACTGCTCAAATTGAAGGGCTTTGCCGCGCCTGAAATTCAAGCCTTCGATTTCGATCAGGGCTTCGCACTCATTGAGAATCTCGGCGATCAGAATTTCCTCGATGCCGATGGCAAGCCGGTGCCAAACCGCTACGCGGCCGCGGCCTCGCTTCTGGCCGACATGCACACGTTGAAATGGCCAAACCAGGTCGAAGCCGCTCCCGGCGTGGTTCACACCATTCCGCTCTTCGATCGCGCCGCGATGCAGATCGAGGCGGATCTGCTTCTCGATTGGTATCTGCCTGCGGTCACCGGAACGGCGGCTACAGATGATCAGCGACGCGAATATGCCTTGGCGTGGGCGGAGGCCTTCGCTGGACTGGAGGGCGCGGAATTCGGTCTCATGCAGCGCGACTTCCATTCGCCGAACATCATCTGGCGGGAAAGCAGGCGCGGCAATGACCGACTCGGTATTGTCGATTTTCAGGACGCGCTGATCGGCCCGCTCGCTTATGATCTGGCTTCGCTGGCGATGGACGCGCGCGTGACGGTATCGCCGGAGCTGGAACGGCAGACCGTTAGCGCATATTTGAATGCGCGAGAACGCGATGCCGCGTTTTCGCGCGCAAAATTCGAAGAGGCGTATGCCATCATGGCGGCGCAGCGGAACGCAAAGATTCTTGGCATTTTCGTCAGGCTCGACCGGCGCGACGGCAAGCCGGCCTATTTGAAGCATCTGCCGCGCATTCGTGACTACCTGCGCCGCGCGCTCGCCCATCCCTCACTATCCCGCCTGAAAGCCTTCACGGAAGAGAACGGCGTGCTTGCGGAGCATAGGCTGTGAGCAAAGTGCCAGAGTTCGCGATGGTGCTGGCTGCCGGAATCGGCAAACGCATGCGGCCGATCACCGAAAGTATGCCCAAACCGCTCGTCAGCGTAGCAGGCAGAACGTTGCTGGACTGGGGCCTCGATGCGCTGCGAGATGCCGGTGTCGGCCACGCCGTCATCAATGTTCACCATTTCCCGGAACAGATCATCGCGCATCTCTCGTCGCGAGCGGTGCCCCGCATTTGCATCTCCGACGAAAGCGATGGACTGCTCGATTCGGCTGGCGGCATTGTAAAGGCCTTGCCGATGCTCGGCACAGCGCCGTTCTTCATCCTCAACGCAGACACCTTCTGGATCGACGGCGGCTCCGCCTCCAATTTGAAGCGACTTGCGCTTGCGTGGGACGCCGCGCGCATGGATATTCTCCTGATGCTGGCAGACATCACGAAATCGACCGGCCACTCCGGCGGCACAGATTTTCTGCTCGACGGGGACGGGCGCTTACACCGTTCAGCCGGCGCGCCCGAGGGGCTGATCTATGCAGGTGCGGCGATCGCCGATCCAAATCTCTTTGCCGCGGCTGAAATGAAGCCTCATTCGCTCAATCGCTATTTCGATAGCGCCATTGAACGCGGCCGGCTGTTCGGCATGGAGATGGACGGTCATTGGATCACCGTCGGCACGCCTGACGCGATCCCGCTTGCCGAGGCCGCTGTCGCCCGCGCCAGGGACGGCAGATGAAAACTTCGGCGCGGGTCTTTTCGATCCCGCCCGGCGCGCCGTTTCTGCCCACGGTCGCGGACGCGCTGATCGACGGACACCTCGTCCCGGGCTTCTCGTTTGACGGCGATCCCCTGAAGTTCGCGGACGTGACGATCTTCGTTCCGACCCGGCGCGCAGCCCGCGAGCTGAGAGCTGTCTTTGCCGCGCGCATGAGGTCTGGGTCGGCAATCTTGCCAACTGTGCGTCCGCTTGGCGAATTCGATGAAGATCTCGCGGCGTTCGAGGGTGATTCCGACACCTCGCTCGCGCTCGCGCCGCCTATCGCCGCGACGGATCGCCTGTTGATGCTCGCGCCTCTGGTGCGCGCATGGAAAAAGCGGCTTCCAGCACATGTCGCAGCGCTTTTCGAGGAAGAGGTTGTCGTTCCCACCTCGGCGGCGGATTCTATCTGGCTGGCGCGCGATCTTGCGACACTGATTGACGAAGTCGAAACAGAAGGCGCTGACTGGGCGAAGCTGGCGAGCCTCGTCGAGGGCAATCTCTCCAACTGGTGGCAAGTCACGGTCGACTTTCTTCAGATCGTGACGACCGGTTGGCCGGAAATTCTGCGGGAGCTCGACCGCTCGAACCCCGCCGCGCATCGCAGCGCCCTGATCCTGGCGGAGGCAGCCAGGTTGAAGCGCCTGCCGCAAAGCCACCCGGTGATCGCCGCCGGCTCGACCGGCTCCATCCCGGCGACGGCGGAGCTTCTTTCGATCATCGCGCGCCTGCCGAATGGCGCGGTCGTCCTGCCCGGCCTGGATGCGTCACTCGACGAGCGATCCTGGTCTGCGATCAACGCGCCCTCCCCGCAGCCGCAACTTTGCGGTCATCCGCAATACGGTCTCGCCAAGCTCATTCGTGGACTCGGAGTTCAGCGGTCCGAGATCCTCGAAATCGGCAATCAGAGCAGCGCTCTTAGAATCCGTGGGGCGCTCGTTTCGGAAGCCATGCGGCCAGCCGAGACAAGTGACGCGTGGTCGGCGAACCGCGCGCGCTTGAATGATGCGGACCTGAGTGAAGCGCTCTCCGGCGTGACATTGATCGAGGCAGCTACTGAGCGCGAGGAAGCGCTTGCGGCGGCAGTGGCGCTACGCCGCGCGATTGCCGAACCGGAAAGCCGCGCGGCACTGGTTACGCCCGACCGCGAACTCGCGCGTCGTGTCGCGGCCGAACTGCTGCGGTTCGGCATCAAGGCAGACGATTCCGGTGGAACGCCTCTGACAAGGACACCGCCGGCAGAGCTGCTGACTCTGCTCGTCGAGGCGGCATTTCGCCCGGGCGGTCCTGTTCCCATCGCAGGCCTGCTGAAACATCCTTTGCTTCAACTTGGCCTCGATAGGGCACTGGTGCGGCGTGCTGCCGAGGCGATCGAGCTGATCGTTTTGCGCGGCAGCCCGGCGCGTCCCGATATCCTGACCTTGGACCAGCTTTTCGAAAGCCGCCTGGCCGCGCTCAGCGTTGCGGTTCGAACACCCTTTTGGCTGACGCGCCTGAGCACCAGCCGCATCGAAGAATGCCGAAAGGTCTTGCGCCGGCTCGTCGAAGCCATTGCGCCGCTCCAGGCATATCGTTCTGCCGGAGAGGCGCAACTCAACGACATCCTTACGACGACAGTCAAAAGCTTCGACGCGCTTGGCCGCAGCCCGTCGAGCAGCCTTGACGAACTCTACAAGGGCGACGCCGGCGAAAAGCTTGCCGACGTCTTGCGCACTCTAGCCGGCACATCGGCGCGGTTCGATTTCCCGGCGGCCGACTGGCCGGAAGTACTTGCCGCCCTGCTCGCGCCCGAGATCGTGAAGCCGGCGCGTGGAGGCGACGGACGCATCGCGATCTGGGGGACGCTGGAAGCACGTCTGCAGACAGTCGACACGCTTGTCGTGTCCGGCCTCAACGAAGGAAGCTGGCCACGCCGCGCTGAAGCGGACCGCTTCATGTCGCGCATGATGAAAGGCGGGCTGGAGCTTGAACCGCCCGAGCGGCGCATCGGTCTCGCCGCGCACGATTTCATCATGGCCATGGGCGCGCAGAAGATTGTTCTGACACGCGCGGCGCGGGCCGGCGATGCGCCCGCCACGCCGTCCCGCTGGTTGCAGCGGCTGACGACGTTCATCGGCGAGGATCATGCGAACGCGATCCGTGCCCGCGGCGGAGAGGTGATCGCCTGGGCCAGAATGCTTGATACAGGTGTGACGGCGCGACGGTTCTCGCGCCCTGACCCCAAGCCGCCGCTTGAGGTGCGCCCAAAAAGCTTTTCGGTCACCGATATCGAGAAACTGCGACGAGACCCCTACGCGATCTATGCGCGCAAAATTCTTGACCTCAATCCGCTTGAGCAGCTGGTGCGTGATCCGGGTGCCTCGGAGCGCGGCACGCTCTTCCACGAAATCCTCAAGCGCTTCACACAAACGTGCCCGGACCCGACTGTGTTGGACGCTGAAGCCGCGTTGCTGGCAGCCGCCCGCGCCGTGTTCGCCGAAGCGGCGTTGCCGCCCGACGTGCACGCCGTCTGGTGGCCGCGCTTCATGGCGCTGGCGACGGGTGCGGAGGGATTGCTCAATTGGGAGCGCGAGCGCGCCGCGAATGTGAAATCACGGCACGCCGAAGTCCGGGCCATTGCCACTGCGGTCGGAAAAACCGGAACGACGCTGTCCGGGTTCGCGGATCGCATCGATATTCTCGCGGGCGGCATGGCCGACATTCTCGACTACAAGACTGGCAGTACGCCGTCGAAGGCGCAGGCGCACACGCTGATCGCGCCGCAGCTCGCGCTCGAAGGCGCGCTTCTGGCTCGGGAGGGTTTCAAGGAAATCGGCGCGCGTGAGCCGTCGCAGCTTGCGCATGTCAGGCTCAAGGCCAACGGGCGCGTCGAGGAAGAATCGATCCTTGAGCTGCCACGCAAGCCGGCGAAGTCCGCGCGGCAGCTATCCGAGGAGGCATGGCGGCGTCTCGACGAATTGCTGACCGCTTATCGCGATCTGTCGCGCGGCTACATTTCCCGCGCGCTGCCGTTCAAGGAAGGCGACACCGACGGCGATTACGACCATCTCGCGCGCGTGCTCGAGTGGTCGGCAGGCGGCGAAACGGACGAGTTCGCCGAATGACCAAACCGCGTATCATCCCGGCCGAGATTCTGGAATTGCAGGCGAAAGCTTCGGACCCTGCGCAGTCGGTTTGGGTGTCGGCCAATGCCGGCTCGGGGAAAACACACGTTCTGTCTCAGCGCGTGATCCGGCTGCTGCTCAACAATGTCGAGCCGTCGAAGATTCTCTGCCTGACATATACGCGTGCCGCCGCTGCAAACATGGCGAATCGCGTCTTCGGGCAGCTATCCGAATGGGCGACCCTCCCCGACGAAGAATTGGCGAAGCGGATCACGACAATCGAGGGCCGCGAACCGGGCCATCGAAAACTTATCCGTGCGCGGCAACTGTTCGCCGATGCACTGGAGACGCCTGGCGGGCTGAAAATCCAGACGATCCACGCCTTCTGCGAAGCGATCCTGCATCAGTTCCCGCTTGAGGCGAACATTGCCGGTCATTTCGAAATGCTCGACGGAGCGATGGAAGCGGCGCTGTTCGGCGAGGCGCGCCGCGACGTGGTCAGCGGCGTTGTTGCCGCAAATGATCTGACTCTTGAGGATGCCTTTGCGACAATCCTTTCGCGCGCCGGCGAGTTCGGGCTCGACACGCTGCTCTCAGAGATCGTGGCGAAGCGCGACCAGCTCCGCGTCTTTCTGGATGCGATTGCACCTGTCGAGGATACGAATGCCCTTCTGGAAGAATTCGGCTTCGATGCTGATGAAACCGCCGGCTCGATCGCGGCCACGGCGTGGCCTTTGCCGGGTTTTTCGGCGGGTGAGTTTTCCGCACTCGTCGCCAACGCCAATGCAACCGGTGCGACGCAGGTCCTGAACAATATTATTCCAAATGCCGAGCGGGCATTTCGCGAGACCGATCCCGAAAAGCGCCTGAGCTATCTCGTTCTGGGTTTTCTGAAGAAGACCGATGACGAGCCCTATGCCGCCAGCACCTTCAAGAAAGCGCTTCTTGCTCGCATGCCTGATCTGCTCGATCGGTATGCGGCGGCCGTAAACGCAATCATGAAGACGGCCGACCGTCTGGCGCTCTTCCAGATGCTGGAGGGCACGAAAGCCGCGCTCGTTCTCGCCGATCGCATGATCGGCCGCTACGAGAGGCTGAAGAGCGCGCGCGGCTTTCTTGACTTCAACGATCTGATCAACCGCACGGTGCGGTTGCTGGCACGCGAGGATGTGGGGCCGTGGATCCACTACAAGCTGGATCAGGGCATCGATCATATCCTGCTCGACGAAGCGCAGGACACGAGTCCAGACCAGTGGCTGGTCGTGCGCCGGCTGGCCGAGGAGTTCTTCACGGGTCTTGGAGCCAGAGAGAGAGTCAGTCGCACGGTCTTTGCTGTCGGCGACGAGAAGCAGTCCATCTATTCCTTCCAGGGTGCCGATCCTGCGGGCTTCGACGAAAGCCGCCTGCGCTTTTCGGCAAAGGCACAAGCGGCTCGCGCCTCGTTCGAGGAAGTGAAGCTGACATGGTCGTTCCGCTCGACGGATGACGTCCTGTCGGCGATCGACACGGTCTTTGCCAATGCTGCCGCGCGTCAGGGACTGACGCACGATCCGCTGCCAATCGGCCACCGTGCGATCCGCGCCGGTGAGCCGGGTTACGTCGAGCTTTGGCCGTCGATCGGCGCGACCACCGTGCAGGAGCCGGAGGATTGGCGCGAGGCCGTCGATCATGCGAGCGCGCCGGCCGTTCGGCTGGCGGAGCACATCGCGCTCACAGTGAAGTCTTGGCTCGACAAAGGCGAGATGCTCGAAGGTCAGGGCCGAAAGATCAGCGCGGGCGATGTGCTGGTTCTGGTGCGCAAGCGCGATCGTTTCATTCATGCATTGTCGCGCAGTCTGAAGGACAAGCAGATCGCTGTGGCGGGCGCGGATCGTCTCAGCCTGCGCGGACATATCGCCGTTCAGGACATGATGGCGCTTGGTCGCTTCGTCGTGCAGCCGGAGGACGATCTGTCGCTCGCCGCACTGCTGCGCAGCCCCGTCTTCGGCCTGAGCGAAGAGCAGCTTTATGCACTCGCGGCGAAGCGACCGCGGGGCATGTCGCTCCATGCCTCATTGAAACGCAGCGCCGAAGGCGACCTGATCCTTCATCCGATCGCGGCGCAACTAAACGCATGGCAGAACGAGGCGGCGTTCAAGCCGGTCTTCGAGTTCTACGCCGGCGTGCTGGGGCGCGATGGCATCCGTCGCAAGATGATCGCGCGCCTCGGGAATGATGCCGGGGACATTCTCGACGAGTTCCTGAGCTTCTGCCTGGCCGAAGAGAAGACGGGACTTCCCGGTCTGGATGTCTTTCTCGAAACGCTGGAAAACTCGGCGCCGGAAATCCGCCGCGAGATGGATCAGGGGCGTGACGAAGTTCGCATCATGACGACCCATGCCGCGAAAGGCCTAGAGGCGCCGATCGTGTTTCTGGTCGATAGCGGCAGTGCGCCGTTCAGCACGCAGCACCTCCCACGGCTCATGCCGATGCAGTCCCGCAAGGGTGTCTGGGACGGTGACGGCTATGTCTGGCGATCCGGTGTCGACGTCAAGAACACGCATTCCGAGGCGGCGGAGGGCGCCGTCCGCGACAAAGCCGAGGAAGAGTATCGCCGGCTGCTCTATGTCGGCCTCACGCGCGCCGAGGACAGGCTGATCGTTTGCGGTTACCACAACCAGCGGCCTCCGGCGCCAGGCAACTGGCACAGCCTGGTGGACATCGCCTTGCGGGGCTCGCCGCATGTGACGGAGCATGTCGATCCGATTTTTGATGGCTCCGTCCTCAGATATCGCGTGAGTGAGGCAAGCGATATTGTGCCGGCAAATCAAAACGCGGGAGACGCCCGTCCGGCAACTCTTGCCGCGCCAGTCTGGTTGGCGACGCCACTTCCACCCGAGCTCATATTTCCGCGCCCTTTGTCGCCGTCCGGCGCTTCGGCGCTTATCGACGATGCGGTCATTGCGACGGTGTCGAAAACGTCCCCCGTCCTTGATCCCGTCGAAACGCCGTCCTTTGCGATCGAGCGTGGGCTTGCGATCCATAAACTGCTGCAAGTCCTCCCCAGTTTGCCGGTGGAAATACGCCGCGTCGGGGCTGAGCGTTATATCGCTCGGGTCGGTTCAACCTGGGACGAGGCCGAGCGTGTTCGTGCCGCGGAATCGGTTTGGGCACTCCTCGAAGACCCACAATTCGCGCCGATTTTCGCGGAAACGTCGCGCGCGGAAGTCTCGGTCATGGGCCATTTGCCGATACTCGGCGCCGAACGCGCCGTCTCCGGTACGATCGACCGTTTAGCCATCACGGCCGACGAAGTTCTGATCGTCGACTACAAGACCAACCGCCCGCCCCCGAAAGAGCTGTCCGAGGTCCCCGAGGCTTACGTGCTTCAGCTCGCGCTCTATCGGGCCCTTTTGCAGCCGCTGTACCCGGACCGCAGGGTTTCAGCCGGGTTGCTTTTTACCGAAAGCCCCAGCCTGATGGCAGTGCCGTCCGAAGCGATGGAGGCCGCCCTTGCCCGACTCACATAGCCGTGAGACAAGACCTGCTTGAAGTGGGCACGCCCATACACCACATATCGCGCGACCCGCGAAATTCAGAGGATTCCAGCATGGCCACCGTCAAGACCGACAACAGCAATTTCCAGGCAGACGTGCTCAACGCAAAGGAGCCGGTCGTGGTCGATTTTTGGGCGGAATGGTGCGGCCCCTGCAAGATGATCGCGCCCGCACTTGAGGAGATTTCCGCCGAGCTTGGGGGCAAGGTGAAGATCGCCAAGGTGAACGTCGATGAAAATCCGGAGCTGGCCGCGCAGTACGGCGTGCGTTCGATCCCCATGCTCGTAATGTTCAAGGGCGGCCAGGTCGCCGACCAGTCGATCGGCGCCAAGCCAAAGACGGCGCTGTCGCACTGGATCAACAGCGCTGTCGCCTGATTGTCCTGAGCCAACGGAATTCGAAAGCCCGGCCATCGCGCCGGGCTTTTTGTTTGGGTTCACTTGCATGAGTTTTCACACAATAGGAGTGAAACCATGTCCGGCTCCGCCAAAGCCACTGTCTTGATCGACAATGAGCGGGTGATTGTCACGGAGTATCGCTTCCAGAAAGACCAGAACACGGGCTGGCACCGCCACGGCCACGACTATGTGATCGTGCCCTTGATGGACGGGAAGCTGAAGATCATCAGCAAGGATGGTGAGAGCCTTGCCGAGATGAAGGCGGGCGCGCCGTACTTTCGCAAGGAAGGCGTCGAGCACGACGTCATCAGCGCCAATGACGGCGAGTATGCCTTCATCGAGATCGAGCTGAAATAGCTAGACTGGCGGCGTCCCGTTCTCGTCCAGCACTGCGCCCGCGAGATAAAGCGACCCGCAGATCAAAATGCGCGGCGGCGTTTCCGCATCGTCCCAAGTGTCGCGCAGCAGCATCAGCGCACTCGCGACGGAGCTGACGGGCTCGGCCGACAGGCCGGCTTCCGCCGCGCGCGTTGCGAGTTCCGCTGGAGGTACGCCGGCATCGCTGTTTTCGACCGGCACCGTGTAGACGTGTCGCGCCATGCCGTGGAAGGCGCGGAAGAAACCGGTCTGATCCTTGGTGCTGATCATGCCGCAGATGAGAAACAGCGGCCGCGGGAATTTTTCTTCCTGCTCGGTGAGAGCCTCGGCGACAACGAGACCGGCGCCAGGGTTATGCCCGCCATCCACCCAGATCTCCGCGCCCGACGGCGCCAGACCTGAAAGCACACCCTGCGGCAGCCGTTGCATGCGGCCCGGCCAATCGACGTTGATCATTGCCCTATCGGCGGCGCGATGCGTGAGATCGAAGCCGGCGGATTTGACCGCTGCGATTGCAGCGGCCGCGTTCGCGAACTGATGCCGGCCCGGAAGCTTTGGCGGCGTCAGGTCCATCAGCCCATGATCGTCCTGATAGATCATCCGGCCGTTTTCCTCGAAGGCGAGGAAGTCCTGACCATAGATCAGCATCGGCGCACCCAGCCGCTCGGCCGTCTCGATGAGCACCTGCTGCGCCGCGTCGGACTCCTGCGCGCCGATGACGACAGGTCGCCCCGGCTTGATGATGCCGGCCTTCTCCGCCGCGATCAGTTCGACCCGGTCGCCGAGATGCATTTCGTGGTCGAGCGACACCGGCATGATGACCGACACCGCAGGCTTGGCGATCACGTTGGTCGCGTCGAAGCGGCCCCCGAGCCCGACCTCGAGGATCGTCGCATCGGCCGGATGTTCCGAGAACAGGATGAAGGTCACCGCCGTCAGGATCTCGAAGACGGTGATCGATTGGCCCTGGTTCGCGTCGGCGACACGCGACACGGCGTCAGCCAGAATGTCGTCGTCGACGAGCTTGCCACCGCCCGGCGCGGCCATTCGGTAGCGCTCGTGCCAGCGCACGAGATGCGGCGACGTATGGACATGCACGAGGCGACCCGACGCTTCGAGCAGCGCGCGCGAAAATGCGGCGGCGGACCCTTTGCCGTTGGTGCCGGCGATGTGGATGACTGGCGGCATGCGATCCTGCGGATTGTCGAGCCGTTCCAGCAGCCGCTTAATCCGATCAAGCGAGAGATCGTAGCCTTTCGGGTGGAGCGCCATAAGACGCTCGATCTCCCGGTCGGCGGCGCGCAGTGTGGTCACGGGTAATCCTTTCGACTTCGCTCGTCGTCGGCGAAGTCAGCGGGCTCGTCGGCTCAAGCTTGCGCCCGCGCTTCGCTCGGTATCAGCGCAGGCGGCAGGATTTCAGGCTCGTTTGCGGCGGGCGCAGGCGTTTTGAGCAGAATTTTCAGGAGCCGGCTGATCGTCGGACGAAGCTCCAGTCGAGACACAACCATGTCCACCATGCCGTGCTCCATCAGATATTCGGAGCGCTGAAATCCGTCCGGCAGCTTCTCGCGGATCGTCTGCTCGATGACGCGCGGGCCGGCGAAACCAATCAGCGCGCCAGGCTCGGCAATATGGATGTCTCCGAGCATTGCATAGGACGCCGTCACGCCGCCGGTCGTCGGGTTGGTGAGCACGACGATATAGGGCAGCCCGGCTTCTTTCAGCCGGTCGACGCCAACCGTGGTGCGCGGCAATTGCATCAGCGAGAGAATGCCCTCCTGCATGCGCGCGCCGCCGGACGCGGCGAACAGCACGAGCGGCCGTCGCTTTTCCAGCGCCACCTCGAAGGCGCGAATAATCGCCTCGCCTGCCGCCATGCCGAGCGAGCCGCCCATGAAGGTAAAGTCCTGGACGATAGCAACGATCGGGAGGCCTTCGACCTCGCCAAGCGCGGCGACGATAGCATCTTCGAGGGAGGTCTTGTTCTTCGCGTCGCGCAGCCGGTCCGTGTAGCGCTTCTCGTCGCGGAATTTCAACGGATCGATGGCGACCTTCGGGTTTTCCAACGTCTCATATCGGCCGCCGTCAAAGAAAAATTTCAACCGCTCCTTCGCCGAAATCTTCATGTGGTGACCGGACGAGGGGATGACGAACTGGTTCCCTTCGAGATCCTTGTGAAACACCATCTCGCCCGTCTCGGGATCCTTGATCCAGAGATTTTCCGGCATATCGTTGCGCCGGCCGAGCATCGAATTGATCTTCGGGCGAACGTAGTTGGTGATCCAGTTCATGGCGGGCTCCCGTTCAGATCAAAAGATGGGAGGGAAGTCAGGCCGAAGCAAGGCGTGCGGAGCGCACGCCCTGCGACAGTCCGGTGACGAGTGTGGCGACGGCTTCGGCCGGATCGGCTGTCTTTTCGCCCTTCGGACCCAGCACGTTCGCGACCGCGTTGACGATCGCGGTGCCGACGACTACGCCGTCCGCCGCCGCGCCGATCACCTTCGCCTGCTCGGCCGTCTTGACGCCAAAGCCGACGCAGATGGGAAGGCTTGTGTGGCCCTTGATGCGTTTCACAGCAGCGGCGACCTTGCTGGTGTCGGGAAGTGCGGAACCGGTGATGCCGGTCATCGAGACGTAGTAGACGAAGCCCGATGTGTTCTCGAGCACCTTGGGCAGACGCTTGTCGTCCGTCGTCGGCGTGGCGAGGCGGATGAAATTGATGCCGGCTTTGATCGCCGGCAGGCACAGCTCCTCGTCCATTTCCGGTGGCAGATCGACGATGATCAGACCGTCGATGCCGGCATCGACCGCGTCGGTCAGAAACCGATCGACGCCATAGATATAGATCGGATTGTAGTAGCCCATCATAACGATCGGCGTGTCGGGATCGGTCTTGCGAAAATCGCGCGCGAGATCAAGCGTCTTCGCCAGCGTCTGTCCCGCCTTCAGCGCACGCAATCCAGCAGCCTGGATCGCAGGGCCATCGGCCATTGGGTCGGAGAATGGCATCCCCATCTCGATCACATCGGCGCCGGCTTTTGGCAGCGCCTTCATGATCGACAAGGACGTTTCATAGTCAGGGTCGCCGCCCATGAAATAGGTGACAAGCGCCGGCCGGCCCTCGGCCTTCACTTTCTCGAAGCGGCGATCGATGCGCGTGGTCATGTCAGATCTCCATGCCCATCATCTTCGCGACGGTGTGCACGTCCTTGTCGCCGCGGCCGGACAGGTTGACGATGACGATCTCGTCCTTGCGCATCTTCGGTGCGATCTTCATCGCGTGCGCGATGGCGTGCGCGGATTCCAGCGCGGGGATGATGCCTTCGGTCTTGGTGCAGACCTGGAACGCGTCGAGCGCCTCGTCGTCGAGGATCGGCACGTATTCGACACGGCCGCTGTCCTTTAGCCAGCTGTGCTCCGGCCCGACGCCGGGATAGTCGAGGCCGGCAGAGATCGAGTGGCCGTCGAGAATTTGCCCGTCGCTGTTCTGCAGCAGATAGGTGCGGTTGCCGTGCAGCACGCCCGGCTGACCGGCATTCATCGACGCGCAGTGCTCGACGCCTTCGAGACCGCGCCCGCCGGCTTCGATGCCGATGATCCTCACATCGCGATCATCGAGGAATGGATGGAAGAGGCCGATCGCGTTCGAGCCGCCGCCGACGGCGGCGATGATGACGTCCGGCAGACGTCCTTCCTGCTCCTGGATCTGCGCGCGCGCCTCGATGCCGATCACCGACTGGAAGTCGCGCACCAGCTCCGGATACGGATGCGGGCCTGCCGCCGTGCCGATCAGATAATAGGTATCCTCGACATTGGTCACCCAGTCGCGCAGCGCCTCGTTCATCGCATCCTTCAGCGTGCCATGACCGGAATGCACGGGGCGAACTTCGGCGCCGAGCAATTTCATGCGGAAGACGTTCGGCTTCTGACGCTCGACGTCGGTGGCGCCCATGTAGACGACGCACGGATAGCCGAAGCGCGCGGAGACGGTTGCCGACGCGACGCCGTGCTGGCCGGCACCGGTCTCGGCGATGATGCGCCGCTTTCCCATACGCTTGGCGAGCAGGATCTGGCCGAGGCAGTTGTTGATCTTGTGGGAGCCTGTGTGGTTCAGGTCCTCGCGCTTGAAATAGATCTTCGCGCCGCCGAGATGCCGGGTCAGGCCTTCGGCGAAATAGAGCTTTGACGGCCGGCCGGCATAGAACGTCGAAAGCGCCTGCAGCTCGCCCTTGAAGGCCGGATCGGTCTTCGCCTTGTTCCATTCTGCCTCGAGGTCGAGGATCAGCGGCATGAGAGTCTCGGCGACGAAGCGGCCGCCGAACATGCCGAACATGCCCTGCTCATCTGGGCCGGTGCGGAAGGAATTGGGTGATGCCGGCTGGTTCACGCGCCGATCTCCTGAAGGTTCAGACGTTCACGCCGCACGACCGTCGCGCGCGGCTCTTACGGCCCGGAAGAATTGTTCGATCAGCGCCGGCTCCTTGACGCCCGGCGCGCTTTCCACGCCCGACGAAATGTCGATACCGGGTGGGTTTGCGAGGCGCAGGGCGTCGCCGATATTGGCGGCGTTGAGCCCGCCCGAAAGCATGTAGTCGATACCGGCGTCAAGTTGTTGCAGGATGCGCCAGTCGAAAGACACACCGTTGCCGCCGGGAAGCTCCGAGCCCGCGGGCGGCTTCGCGTCGAAGAGGAACCGGTCGGCCGTGCCGAGATAAGGTTTGATGGCTTCCAGATCGGCCGCGTCGCGCAGCGCCACAGCCTTCATCACCGGAAGCCCATAACGCGCCTTGACTGTGCTGACGCGCTCGGGCGTTTCCTTGCCGTGCAGTTGCAGCATGTCCGGCTGCATCGCCTCGACGATCGCGTCGAGCGCCGCATCGTCGGCATCCACAGCCACCGCAACCGCTTGCGCGCGACCGTGCGCGGCCTTGCGAAGCTCCCCGGCATCGGCGGGCGTGACGTAGCGCGGGCTCCTGGCGAAAAAGATGAAGCCGACATGCGACGCACCGCCGGCCAGCGCGGCGGCGAGCGCATCAGGCTTCTTCAGCCCGCAGATTTTGATGTTGAGCGGCATGGCGTGGGAGTGGCACGATTTCCTTGAAGAGTCGAGATTTGGCGCTTTGGCACAGCTCTTCGTTGCCACGCCCGGCTTTTTGCCGTGTGGCCAGTGACAAGCCGCTTGTGCTGGGCGTGGACGCGGTCATGACGTGTCGGGCGGCGCATTCCGCGCCCACCAGGCGCGCTCGTGCGCGCTTTCGAGGATGCCGAAGAGTTCTTCATGCTTCTTCAGCCGCCGCGCCGCGCGGCCGCGCAAATCGAGCGGCGGACCGGGCCGCAGCGGCTGGATAGCGCAGAAGACGCCGCGTGACCGCGCGCGTTGGCGCAGCGCCTGCCAGCGCGCCAGGCGTTGCGCTGCGGCCTGAATATCGTCGAGCGCGTGAAACAGCGCATCGATGCGATGGGCGAGGCGGCTGCCGTCGATCTCATCGTCCATGCCTGAAAAAATGATCGGACACGGGCGTGGCTGGGCGTCCGGGTCGGGCAGGCGCGGCAGCAGCTCGGGAAGCACAAACGGCCGCCAGCCGTCGGAGCGCCACTCGTCCGGGGGCAGATCGGCCGGGGGGCGATCGGCTTGAGACTGGACACCGTCCGGACCCGTGGTGTCCGGCTGGCTGCTGTTTGGCGCGGCGGTGCGGGCCGGCGGCAGCGTCACGGTGATGTGCATGGCGAGCACTGTGATCAGCCGCCGCGCCGCAGCCTCGGCGGGACGGAGCAAACGCGTGACGAGACGATGGACGCTGCGCAGGATCGTCGCCCGGCGGCCGAGCCCGGACATGATCCAGAGATCGCCGAGGATGCGCTGCAGCGATCTGTGCTCCAGTTCCGCCAGCCTTTCGTCCATCACCGCCTCCTTTCACAGGCGACGGATTATCAGGCAGGTCCGAGAGGGCGTGGATAAAGACTGCTGACAGCTACTGACAGGCGCGGACGGTGGAGCGCTTTCCTTCTCCCCTTGTGGGAGAGGGTGGCCGAGCCGTAGCGAAGCGAATGTGAGGACGGATGAGGGGTGCTGGACGGAGCGCAACCCTCAATCCCTCATTTCTTCCAACACCCCTCATCCGTCCTCACATTCGCTTTGCTTCGCACGCCCGAGGCGACACCTTCTCCCACAAGGGGAGAAGGAAGAGGCGTCGGCGCCGCTCAGTCGAACTGGATCGCCTGCAAGGCGTTGCCGTTGCGCTTCAACCAGTCCTTGCAGCGCTCGGTATCCGGAAACAACTTCTCGCAGAGTTTCCAGAATTTCGGCCCGTGGTTCATTTCCTTGAGATGGGAAACCTCGTGTGCGACGAGGTACTCAATCACAGGTGGTGGAGCCATCATGATGCGCCACGAGAACGAGAGAATACCGTCGGCCGTGCAGGATCCCCAGCGACTGGTGGTATCCCGGTACCGGATCGCCTTGGCGCGCTTGCCGATCGCCGTCGTATGCTTGGCGACGTAGCGCTCGATATCCTTCTTGGCCTGCCGCTTCAGGAAATCGGCCAGCCGGCGCGGGAGATGGTCCCTGTCGCCATAAACGAACAGCGCCGGCACGCCTTCAAACTCACCTTGCGTAACCGTGCCGCGCTGGTCGGGGACATGGATGATCTTGTGCGGCACCCCACGGAACGGGATCTTGATCCCGACGCGGACTTTCGGCCGTTTCGGCACCTTGGCAAGGCGCTCTTCCAGCCAGTCCTGATGGCGGTACAGGAACTTCCAGACGTCGCGGCTCGGCACGCCCGGGGGAACGGTGATCCGAAGGCCCCTTCCCCCTGCGTCAATCCGCAGCGTCAGCCGCCGCGCCCGGTCATTTTCAACGATTCTGAGCGGCAGCGTACGGCCCGCAACCTCGTGCTCGCGCTCCTTTACGGGCGCGCGCCGGGGCATCAGAGTTCGTCTCAACAGACCGAGGGGCATGGCCGAACGATAAACGATTCGGTACGGGGTTTGGCAAGGGGCTGAAAAC
>Ga0335075_10002234_pt1 | contig 31349 bp, 24 predicted proteins | sample Lox_Sample_24_FD_206723 | JGI IMG/M metagenome (GOLD analysis project Ga0335075, IMG submission 206723) | Soil microbial communities from Loxahatchee National Wildlife Refuge, Florida, United States - Lox_Sample_2.4 | ecosystem: Environmental > Terrestrial > Soil > Wetlands | place: USA...
AGTCCGTCAGACCGAATACCGCCACCGTCTTGTATGCCGGCGAATAGACACGGCCATTGGCGACGAGGGGGCTGGAGAAGTCGCCCCGGTCACCGGACCACTTGCCCGAGTTGGCGGCAAAGATCGGGGCGCCGAGGGTTTCCGCGTTGTAGGCCTCAAGCTGCATATTCGTGTCGCGGTGCAGGACCCACACGACACCGGTATGCGCGGTGCTGCCGTTGCTCGAGACAACCGGGAACGAGCCGCCGAAGCCCGAACCCACCGTGCCGGAGTTCGTCTTCGTCAGAGACGGCGTGCTGCCGGTCGCGACGGCATAGCTCTTCAGCACATCCCAGCCCTGGTAGAAGACAACGCCACCGCTCGGCCCGACATAATAGGCCGGACCGCACCAGCAGCTCGAGTCACCGATCTGCTGCAGCGGCTGCGGCGCCGTCGTGCCGTCGCCCTGCAAGCCGCCGAGATGCGTCGAGTCCAGCAGGTAGATCTGCGAGGCCTTGCCTTCCGCGACCAGAAGCGGCGGCGCCGTCTGACCACTCACCGTCGGGAGCAGCATCGCGCCGCCGGAACCGAAATCGGTGTCGCCGTTGTTGAGATCCGCATAGTTGTTCGGCGTGAAGTAGTCGACCGTTTTCTTGTTCAGGTCATTGTCCAGCCCGATGACGCTCTCGCCGTAATTGGTCTTCTTCTTGGTGAGATTGAAGGCGCCGTTACCCGTCACTGCATAGATCTTGCTGCCATCCGGGCTGATCGCCGGCGAATAGCCGCTCATCCAGATGCTCGACAGCTCATAGTCTTCCGGCGTCTCGATCGTGTTGAACGCATTGAGAAGCTTCAGCGTCGATGCGTCGTAACGCAGCATCCATCCGGAGATGTTGCCGGCGTTGTTGTCGCAATGCGATCCGACGCCGACATAGATGGAGCCGTTGGAGTAGGCGAGGCTCGCCCGGTTCCACTGGTTTTGCGGATTGAAATGCAGGATTGCGCCACCGGGCAGCTTGGCCTGAGGGTCGATCTCGCGCGGCTTCATGACGTTCTTGCCGGTCTTCAGATCGATCGCGAAGATCTGGGTGTGGAACGAAAGATGGGCCGGCTCAGTCGCGGCAACCAGGTAGATCGTCGCCGTGTTGGCATCCGAGCGGATGATGACCGGTGTGCTCGAAATTCCATATTCTGGATTGATATCGCCGCAGCCGACATCGCCGGTCGATTGCGAAGTGCCCAGACTGCGATGCCAGAGGCGCTTATAGGTCTGCGCGTCGAAGGCGTAGACGGTATCGTGTCCCGTCACGACGATCAGGACGTTGTGCTGCGCCCCGTCACCCATCGTGAAGTTCGAGACCATCAACGGCTGCGCGTGGACGTTTCCATCCACCTTCAAGGTCTTGAGCAGACCGAAGCTGCCCGAATGCACCGTTGTCGGGTTGAGGTCCGTCTCGCTCTGGTTCCAGCCTGTCGGATAGTTGTCGTTGTGATAGCGCAGCACGTCGATCGGCGTTCCGGAATAGCGACGCGCGAGTCCGGCCGCAGCATGCGGATGCAGGCCGGTGTCCGGCAGTGGATTGGCATGAGGGACTTTCACGACGACATGCGAAGTCTTGCTCTGAACCACACCATTCACTTCGGTGCTGCCGTCGGGCAGCGGCCATCCGATTTGCGCGGCCTGCGATAACTGTATGGTCGCGGCCAAAGCCAGCGGCGCGACAAGCAGGGACCAACGAAACGCCATGAACACTCTCCTCTGGGGCGGGATTCGGAGCGTGCTTCACTGCGCATGCAAAGTCGATGGCTTTTGCAGGCTCGGTTTACAGCGGGTCAAAGCCCGGGCCAAAATTTCACCAAAAGCCCTCTCGCCCCGGGAACCCCGAGCTTGTAGCGTTGGCTGCCGCGCGGGATGCGGCGATAACCGGGCGGGCTCTCTGTGACAGTTGTACGTACCCTGTGCCTCGGCGGGCTGTTGTTGGCTGCACTGATGTCCCCATCGGACACCGCTTCGGCCGCGGACCAGCCCGAGACCGTCGTCGTCACCGCGGCCCCGCCCGATCCGGTCGGCAACGAAGCCTTTTCGACCGTGAAGGTCACGGCATCCAAATTGCGCGAGGAGCCACAACTCGACGCGGCGTTGAAGCAGGTACCCGGACTGTCGCTGTTTCGTCGCGACAGCAGCGTCTCCGCAAATCCGACGACGCAGGGCGTGACCCTGCGGTCGATCGCGCCATCAGGCGCGGGCAGGGCGCTCGTCACACTCGATGGCGTGCCGCAAAACGATCCGTTCGGAAACTGGGTGATCTGGACCTCGATACCGGCGGAGGATCTGCGCGGCGCGACGGTCGTGCGCGGCGCGGGATCGGGGCCTTATGGTGCCGGCGCGCTGACCGGCGTCATCGCGCTCGACGAAGCAACGGGAAACGGTCTCGTCGCCGCCGACGTGGAAGGCGGATCGAGCGGAGAGCGCCGCGCCGCCGCGTCCGGCGGCGTCGATGTCGATCGTTTCTCGATCTTCGCGAGCGCGTCGGCAGAAGCGTCGGATGGGTTCATCCCCGTGAGCCGCCAGCAGCGCGGCCCGGCGGACGATGCGCTCACCCTCGACGCGAACAACGCCTCGCTGCGCGTCGAGACCACCGCGATGGACGACACGCTGATCTCCGCGCGCGTCGGCGCGTATGAAGAGCATCGCAACTCCGGCCTCATCGACGCGGAGTCGTCCGCAAACGGCCGGACCGCGAGCCTGACGATTGCGCATCCGGAAGATCACGGCGGTCTCGGCTGGCGCGTGCAGGCATGGCTGCGTGATGTCGATCTGACGAACACATCCGTGTCGATCAACGCCCTGCGTGCTTCCACGACCGAGACCAACGACCAATATGCGGTTCCTGCGACCGGGTGGGGAACGAACGCGGCATTGCGCGGCCAATGGGCGTGGCTGAATTGGGAAATGGGCGCGGACGCACGTTTTGCAGAAGGCGAATCCCGTGAGCTTTACGGCACCGGCCTGACGTCGACGCGTGTTTCCGGTGGCCGCAGCTCTGTTGCGGGCGTCTACGTGGAAGGCGCGAGCCGCTTCAATGGCTGGCTCCTGACAGCAGGATTGCGCGCCGACGAATGGGAAACAGCCAACGGTCATCTCGTGCAGACCGGGATGTCACCAACGGATCAGGTCTTCCCGTCGCGAAGTGGAACGCTTCCCACCGCGCGCTTCGGCGCGCGCTATGACGTCAGTGACGCGTTTTACGTGCGGGGCGCTGCCTATGAGGGATTCCGTGCGCCCTCGTTGAACGAGCTCTATCGGCCTTTCCGCGTCGGCAACATCACGACCAACGCCAACCCGGCCCTCACGCCCGAGCAGCTTTACGGGATCGAAGGCGGCATCGGCGGCGAGTCCGGCGCGTTAAGCTGGGACGCGACCGTGTTCTGGAACCAACTTCACAACGCAATCGCCAATGTCACAACCGGAACCAACATCCAGACGCGCGAAAATGCCGGCGACATCAACGCGCCGGGTATCGAAGCCGACGCGCGCTATGCACTGTCAGACAACGTCTCGCTCACGGGGGCGTTCGATTACGTCGCCGCACATACCCGTGTGGTCGACGCGACGTCGCCGACCGGCGCCCTGAAGAATGCACGGCCAGCACAAGCACCGCGCTGGACCGTGACCGGCGGCTTCGAGTACCGGCCGATCGCACCACTCACGCTGACCGCCGATCTTCGCTATGAGAGCCGGCGCTTCGCCGACGACCAGAATTCGATACCGCTGAACGCTGCGACGACCATCGACGCGCGCGCGTCGTACGCCGTCAGGGATTCCGTTTCGGTCTACGTCTACTGCGACAATCTCTTCAATGCGCGGGTCGCATCGACAGCGGCGACGCAACCTCTGACCTCGGGCGATCCCACGGGACTGGTGACAAACTATGCGGCGCCGCGTGTCGTGGGCGGCGGCGTGTCGTTCACGCAATAGCTATTCGAGCGTACCGTCCAGGAAGTCGAACACGCTCGCCTTGAACAGCGCGTGTGGAATTGCGGAGAAATGATCGCAGCCGGGCAACGCCACGGCTTTCGCACCCGAAATAAGCGCCGCGAGTTCGCGCGGGTCGCCCGCAAGATCGTCCCGCGCACCGGTGACTACCAGCGTTTCGACTGCAAGATTCGACACATCGCTCTTCTGGAACGGTGCGTCGGCGCCACGGTTTAGCGCGGCCAGAGCAAACCGGTCTTCGCCCTGTTCATCGGCGAAACGCCGAAAGCTGCGCAGGATCGGATCGGAGATCGTCCCGGGATCGTCCGCCTCCATCGCCTCGGCCATGGGATGACCGGGCGGAGGAGGATCGAACAGTTTGCCGCCGATGCCGCCGAGCATCAGAAGCGGAAACCGCTTGGGCATCGCGAGCGCGGCGGCGAGAGAGAGGCGCGCGCCCATCGAATAGCCGAGCAGGTCGGCGCGCTCGACGCCGAGATGATCGAGCAGGGCGGTGATGTCGGCGACCATCGCGTCGCGCGAATAGGCGGCCGGATCGTGCGGCTTGCCGCTTTCGCCATGACCGCGACAGTCGAACGCGACGCACCGGATATTCTTTCGCTCGAAGGCGCCATACCAGCCAAGACGTTGCCAGTTCTCCTTGCGGTTCGACGTGAAGCCGTGGACGAGCACGACCGGGCGGCCTTCGCGCGGCCCGACCTCATCAAATGCAATCGTCACACCGCCGGAGTCGAACTGCGCCATCAGCGATCAACCATCTTCATCACGTCGCTGCTTGAACCTTTCGGCGCTGCAACTTCGACCATGCGTTCCGGCACATCGTCATATTCGAGGCGCAGCGCTTTCGAGATCACAGCATGGAAATCGTACAGCGCCGTTACATAGGTGAATTCCAGGATTTCCTCATCCGAGAAATGCTTCTTCAGCGCCTCGAACACGCCATCGGCGGTTCGGCCGCCATCCAGAACGAGGGCATCGGTGTAGGCGAGCAACGCGCGCTCCGCCGGCGTGTAACAATCCGCCGTCTGCCAATGCGCGATGTTTGCAATTTTCTCTTCCGGCAATCCGACGCTGCGGCCGGCCTTGCAGTGCTGGGAATAGACAAACTGGCTCCCCCGTGCCCAGCCCGCGCGCAACTGACCGAGCTCGCGATATTTCGGATCGAGCTTGCGGTTCGGGCTGCGATAGAGCTGGAAACCTGCGACCGCATGATCGAAGACATCGGGGACCAACGCGAAGACGGTCCACCAGTTTCCCGGCGTCCCGGTTTCCGTGCCCGGCTCCTTCACCGGATCGCGTTCGCCGAACAGCATCTTGTAGACAGTCTGCGCGAGCGGATGCGCCGCGTCTTTTCCCACCTGTCGCAGTCTTGGCATCAGTCTCTCTCAGTTTTGGTTTTCCGAATAGGTCCTGGCTTTCACCAGATAGTCCGGCAGGCCGACGATGTCGTTATATTCACCGAACCGCACCCGCGATGCGTCGACGCCCGACCTGTCGTTTGACAGCAGCGCCGCATAAACATCCTGAAGGCGTCGCGTCACCGCGAGCAGGGCGCTGATCGGATAGAGGATGATCTTGTAGCCCAGTGCGCCGAGGTCTTCCGGCGCCAGCATCGGCGTCTTGCCGTCCTCGACCAGATTGGCGACCAGTGGCACGCCTTTGAAAGTCCGCGCCACGGTTTCCAGTTCCTTCTCGTCGCGCGGCGCCTCGATGAACAGAATGTCGGCCCCGGCTTTCAGGAACGCGTCGCCGCGATGAAGCGCTTCATCGAGATCGTGCGTCGCGCGCGCGTCGGTGCGCGCCATGATCTTGAAGGCCGTATCGCTGCGCGCATCGGCGGCAGCGCGGATCTTCGCCACCGCATCGGTGCGCGCGATGACCTCCTTGCCTTCCATGTGGCCGCAGCGCTTGGGGAACACCTGGTCTTCCAGTTGGATGCATGCCGCGCCCGCCGCTTCGTACGCGCGTGTGAGCTGGGCGGCGTTCAACGGTCCGCCATGACCGTTGTCGCCGTCCGCAATCAGCGGCACAGGCGCGCAGGCCGCCGCAAGCGAACGCACGCGCTCGACCATTTCGCCGGCACTGACCAATCCTATGTCGGGGACACCGAAGCTCGCGCCGGCAACGCCAAAGCCCGTCATGTAGACGATCTCGGCGCCCGCCTGTGCTGCCAGTCGCGCCGACAGTGCATCGAACGCACCCGGCACAACGACATGCCCGGCGCGTTTCAGAATTGTATCGAAAGTCGCCTTGCGCATTTCACCAGAGTAGGGGTTTTCAGGTCACGGTCAAAAGCTTGTGTATTCAACGTGTTACAAGTTTCCGCTACGAAGCGATTTGGCCGGGTGCGCGCTCGGTTGGCCTTCCTTAATGTCCATCCCATATTACAAGCACCGCGGGCATCGGCCGCCCTTCGCCATCGAGAGGATTCTGCAAAATGATCGCCTTCCTGCGTTGGGCCCGCTCCATTGCCCTCGGCACGCTCAACGGCATCGTGAAGTTCGTGTTCTTCCTGATCCTCCTGTTCTTCGGCCTGTTCCTGATCGGCCTGGCCGAAGGCGATGGGCTTCCGAACAAGATGGTTTTGGCGATGGATCTACGCGGACCTATCGCGGACTCTTCGCCTTACGATTTTACGCTCGGCGCGCGCCCCATCACGGTGATGGACATCGTGCTCGGTCTCGACGCCGCGCAGCGCGACGATCGCGTCAAGGGCGTGATCATGCGTCTGGGAAGCGCAAACATCTCCGTGGCGCAGGCCGAAGAGATCGGTGCCGCGATCAAGCGCTTCCGCGAGTCCGGCAAATTCGTCATCGCGCATGCCCAGGGCTTCGATGCGCCGGGCCTCGGCGACTACCTGACGGCCGCGGCCGCCAACGAAATCTGGATGCAGCCGAAATCCGTGTTCGGCGCAGCCGGCGAGGGCGGCGGCGAACTGTTCCTGAAGGGGCTGCTCGACAAGATCAATGCCGTGCCGCAAATCGCGAAGCGCTCCGACTATAAGAGCGCTGCCGACATGTACATGGAAAAGAACATGACGCCGGCAGACCGCGAGCAGCTCACGGCGCTGATGCAGTCCTGGTACAACACAGCGTCTTCGGAAGGCGCGCGTGATCGCAAACTGGACGCGAAGGCGCTGGCCGCCGTGTTCGAGAAGAGCCCGCAATTTGCAGAGGACGCGAAGAAGGCGGGACTGGTCGATCGTCTCGGGTATGACGACGACGCCCAGGGCGCCGCCTATGGCCGCGCGGGCAACGGCACGAAGTTCATCAAGATCAGCGAGTTCGTGCGCGCCAAGGAAGAATCCGCCGAATTCAACAAGGGCACGCGCATCGCACTCATCGAAGGCGCCGGCGAAATCGTCGAAGGCACGGCCGGCGGCGGCATCTTCGGCGGTCGCGACTCCGTGATGGCCGGCGACGACATCGCGCATGCGATCCGCCAGGCGACGGAAGACAAGACCGTGAAGGCCATCCTGTTCCGCGTCGACTCTCCTGGCGGATCGGTGACGGCGTCGGATCAGATCCTAGACGCGGTCAAGAAGGCACAGGCCAAGGGCATCCCCGTCGTCGTCAGCATGGGCGGCGTTGCGGCATCTGGCGGCTATTACGTCTCGACGTCGGCGGACAAGATCGTCGCCGAGCCCGGAACGATTACCGGATCGATCGGCGTTCTGACTGGCAAGGTTTCGTTCGGCGACTCCGCCAAGCTTCTCGGCATCGGCGTCGATACGGTCGGTGTCGGCAAGAATGCGCTCATGGATTCCGACGTGACGCCCTACACGCCGGAGCAATGGGCGGCGCTGAACGCGCAGGCCGACGACATCTATCTCGACTTCAAGCAGAAGGTTGCGGCCGGCCGCAAACTCCCGCTCGACAAGGTGCAGGAGATCGCACGCGGCCGCGTGTGGAGCGGTGCGGACGCAAGCTCGCGCGGTCTGGTCGACGAGCTTGGTGGATTCTGGACCGCGGCAGCGGCGACGGAAAAGCTCGCCAAAATCGGCCCCGATGACCATGTCGTGTTCAAGCGCTTCCCGCGCTCCAAAACGTTCTTCGAGGCGCTCGATGAAGCGTTCGGCCAGACAACGGCAACAGCCCGCGCGTTCCAAGGCATGGTGACGTTGATGAACAGCCCCGCGGCGCGTGCCGTGATCGGCGCGAGCGACGAGCTTCCGCGCGGCGGCGTCGAACTCAGAGCCACGAACCTGCCGCGCTGACGCCGACATGACGACAGCGGCCGAACACCTGGCGCGCGATCCGGCGCTGTATCCGATGGCGTTCGATCTGGCGCGCGATGCGATCCTTTTCTTGCGCATGGACGAAGCGGGCTATCGCGCGTCGAGCTTTCTCGACGAACGAGCGGTGACGCAAGGTGGCGAGCAATGGATTCCCCACGCCGACGTCGCGCGCGCGATGGCAGAGCCGCTGGCGTCGAAGCCTCTGCATTTCATCTTCCACATGGGTCATGTCGGCTCGACATTGCTGAGCCGGTTGCTGGATGAAGCCGGTAGTTTGCTTTCGCTGCGCGAGCCGCTTCCGCTGCGCGCGCTGGCGGAAGCCGTCGATAGCGGCTTGCCGGGCACGGATAATCGGCTGGAGACGATGTTGCGTCTCTGGGAGCGCGGGTTCGCCGATACGAGGGCTGTCGTTCTCAAAGCGACAAGCGCAACCGAGCGCCTGGGGCCAACGCTTCTGTCGATGCGTCCGCAGGCGAGGGCGATCCTGCTCAACGTCAGCGCGGAATGTTTCCTGGCGACGATCCTCGCCGCGTCAAACTCCGCCGTCGATCTGAACGCGCATGGCCCGGAGCGCATGCACCGTTTGGGCAAGCTCGGCATCGAGGTGCCGCGGCCCACGACGCTCGGCGAACTTGCGGCGATGAGCTGGCTTTCCGAGCGCATGACGCAAGGCGCTCTTCTACGCGACTTCGGCGATCGCATCCTGTCGGTCGATTTCGACGCGCTGCTGCAGTGGACCGAACGCGTTCTCGGCCTGATCTTGTCGCATTTCGCCGTGCCGCAGACGCCGGAGCAGATCGCCCGGATCGCGCGCAGTCCGGCACTGACGCGCTACTCCAAAGCGCCGGAACACGAATATTCGCCGGCCCGGCGCAAGGCGTTGCTGGACCAGGCGCGTGCCGCCTATGCCGGCGAAATCGGCGCGGCGCTGGATTGGCTGCGCAAAATCGCGCTCGCTTCTCCCGCTGCCACCGCGATTTTGTGACGCATTTCTGGTTGGGCTGGCAAAGCCGCCACAGTGGAAATCTCCCGCGCGGACTTCGGGATACAGGTTCTCAAATCCAAGCAGTTACAGATACTTAACAGGGAAACTTCGACCAGGTTCTACCCACCGTCACAGCCGGAGCGGCCGGAAGGGAACAGTGAGCCGGCCGAATTGGCGATTCGAGGTTTGGTTTCAGACACTTGGAACCCGCTGAACCGAAAATCCCGCTTTCAAAATTTCAAGCCCCCAAGTTAATATGCGGGCGGAGAGGCGTGACCCGAGTCCCGCTCGCTGGCTGTCGAAAAATAAGGAGCTTTCCTGTGCGCAAGTTTGCTTTGCTGTTGGTTTCCACCGTTGGTTTGACCGTTGCGGCGACCGCAGCGATGGCCGATGCCGCTCCGGCTGCTCCGGCTCCGGTTGCAACGCCCGCACCCGCGGCGAACAACGCCGATCTCGACAAGATGGTCTGCCGCAACATGGCGCCGGCCACGGGTACGCGCATCGGTGCGCGCCGCGAATGCCGCACGCAGCGCGAATGGGATGACATCCGTATCCAGTCTCAGAAAGAGACGAGCCATATGGAAGGCACCGCAATGGCGCCGCGCGGCAACTAAGAAGCGATTTCTCGCCTGACTGTCAGGCGATTGCTGCCGCCGTTTCTGTTGCTTACAGTGCGTGAATCCATTTGGGGATGGATTCACGCAAATGCCTGGTGAAGCGCCGACGGGCGCGAAGTCTGTACATCTGGCCGAGCTCGCAAATTCGGCCATGCTGCTCATGCGGGATCGCCGGCTCGACGATGCGTCGCGCGTCTGGAGCCAAATCCTTTCCCTTTCTCCTGATCATGCGCAGGCCCTGTTCTATCTCGGCCAGCACGCGCTGTTTCGCAAGGATACGTCCGATGCGCGCCAGCTTTTCCAGCGCGCGGCACGCGCGGACCCGGACAATCCCGCCATTCCGCTGAATATGTCGTTTGTCTTTCGCGCAGAAAACGATGCGCGAAGCGAACTTGCAGCGCTCACACGCGCGCTGACGATAGACCCGTATTTCTTTCCGGCGCTGCTTGCGCGGGGGCGCCTGGAAGAGCGGCAAGGGGAAACCCGCAAGGCTGCAAGGACCTATAAGGATCTGCTCACGATCGCGCCCCCGGACGATCAGCTGACTGCGGACATGCAGCAGGCGATGGCCCACGCACGCGACATAATCAAACAGAATGCCGATGCGCTGGATGCGTTCCTGCGTGTGCGGCTGAGCGGCATCAAGGCACGCAACGCGGGTGCCGATCTCGACAGGTTCGCGGAATGCGAAGGGATCGCGACGGGGCGGCGGCAGATTTTTTCGAGCAAGGCCAGCCTTCTGACGTTCCCGTGGCTGCCGGCAATCCCGTTCTACAGCCGCGCCGAGTTTCCGTGGCTGACGGAGCTGGAGGCCGCGACTTCGACGATCCGGGAAGAACTTCTTGGCGCTCTGCAAAACGAAGGCGAGGAGTTCAAGCCCTATATCAATCATCCCGACGGAGCGCCGCTCAACCAGTGGGCGGACCTGAATCGCTCAATGGACTGGAACACATTCTTTCTGTGGAAAGACGGCGAGCGCGTCGAGAAGCATTGCCGTCGCTGCCCGAAGACCGCGGCGCTCATGGAAACACTGCCGATGATCGACATCCCGACGCTTGGTCCGACGGTCCTGTTCTCCGCGCTGGAGCCGCGGGCGCATATTCCCGCACACACCGGATCGACCAATGTCAGGCTGATCGTGCACCTTCCGCTGATCGTGCCACCGGGATGCCGTTTCCGCGTTGGAAACGTGACGCGCGAATGGCGGGAGGGCGAGGCGTGGGTCTTCGACGATACGATCGATCACGAAGCCTGGAACGGCAGCGACCGGAAGCGCGTCATCCTGATGATCGACGTCTGGAATCCCTATCTGCAGGCCGCGGAGCGCGAGCTGGTGTCCGGCCTGCTGAGCGGCATGCAGGAATACTATTCCTGACGGCGCCGGCGCACAGCGGGCCTATTCGGCCGAATAGCCGAAGCGTTCCACCCAGGGACGAAGGACCGGCATCATCGGTTGCAGCTGCTCGGCATATTTGCGCCATTGCCCGATGCCTTCGCCATAGAGTGGGCGGCGTATCTGCGTGGCGCTTGGCGAGTCGATGCTTGCGACCGACGCTCTCTTGTTGAAGTCGCGCATCGAATCCGACCACTCGAGCCCCACGAAATCGCAGACCGCACGCACGCGCGGCTCGAAATTCGTGACCATGTCTTCGTAGTAGTGGTCGAAGATGTTCAGCGTCAGTTTCTCGCGATAGATTTCCGAGAGCGCCATGATCGAGGCGTACATCTTCGCGCCGTCGACGAGATCGAGAAACTCGACCATTGTCGTGTTCACGGCGAAGGGGCGACGATAGCAGCTGAACACCACGTCGCGCGGATCGCGGATCGCGAACAGAATCTTCGCATCGGGAAACAGCTTGGCGATCAGCGGGATGCGGACAGTGTTGAAAGGCTGCTTATCGACCAGAACCTTGCCGCGCACGTCCGGTGCATGCTCCCGCACACGATCCCAGTAGGTCTGGCGCGCCGCATCGAGATCCGCGCCCGCGATGTCGCGCAGCTGGTCAAGGCCGTCGTTGCTGCGCATGTATTTCTCGCTTAGCGGCGACAGGCTGCCGACTTCCTCCAGCGCCACGACTTTCGGGTTGCTGGCCATGACCTGTTCCAGCAGCGTGGTTCCGGAGCGCATGAAGCCCAGCAGGAACACGTGCTGGTCCGGGACATCGCCCGGGGGCTTTCCGCCCGGAGCAGGCTGCTTCCAGCGCTCGACCGAGGTCGCCTCGAAATACCTGGTGATGTGGGAAATTGTGTCGATGCCGGTGCCGGCTTCGAAGCGGCGCGCGTTATTGCTTTTCAGGGAGTCGTTGCCCCGCGTGTAGATCTCGAAGGCTTCCCCATGGCGTCCCTGGGCCTCGACGGCGTCGCCCAGGAGGCTGTGCATCCCGCCCCGCGTGTTCGGATCGACATCGTGATGGAGCGTGAGATAGCGCATGCGCTGTTCCACGTCGGCATATTTCTTGTCGTGCATCTCGACCAGCGACAGCGCGTGATGCGCCGTGGCGTCGGCAGGCGCCAGGGCAAGCGTCCGGTTGGCGAACAGCGAAGCCTTCTCGTAATCGCCGCTGCGCGCCGCGATGGAGGCGATGTTCGACAGCGCGTCGACGTGCTTGGGATTCAGCTCCACGGCGCGCTCGAAGGCGGCCATGGCGCCCTTGTTGTCGTCGACGCCAACGAGCGCACGGCCGCGGCGGTAATGGACGATCGGGTCGTCGTTTTTCAGGGCGAGCGACGCGTCGAAGGCTTCTATCGCCTTAAGCCAGCGTCCCTGCGAGGACAGGCTGGTCCCAAGCGCGTTGTGAATGGCGGGATCGTTCGGCGCGAATTCGAGGGCATGACGGAAATCGAGGATTGCCTCGTCGATGCGGCCGGAGGCCTGAAGGGCAAGCGCACGGGCGTTATAGATCACGCGTCCCTTCATGCCCCGGCCGATGGCCCAGTCAGCCACTTCGTAGGCGCGGCGCAGGTCGCCCCGCGCAATGGCAGCGCTGATGGCCGAAACCGTGCGCACATACTCGTCGTCGTTGCGGGGGGAAGAATCCGTGAAGGTCATCGGCGTCGATTGCCTTTGTTGTTATGCGTCTCGCGTCCGGCGCAAGGCGGGTGATGCGCCGGTCAGCCTAGGCGCTGCTGATTAGCATAGCGTTCCCAAAAAGAAAGCGGCGGCCCTTTCGAGCCGCCGCCTGCTTTAAGCACTGCTTGGTATCTTAGTACTTCGCGGTGACGCCGATGAAGATCGTGCGACCGAGAGAGTCGTAGACGCCAGGGTAGGTGTTGCCGTTGCCGAACGCCGGAGCCGAAACACCGAAGCTGTTGCTGTCGTAGATCGGCGGCGACTTGTCGAGAACGTTGTCCACGCCAGCGCGCAGCTCGATACCCGTGTGCAGGGTCCAGGTGCCGGACAGATCGAAGTAATCGAACGCCGGGGTATGCTGGTCCTGACCAGGCTGGCCGTTCGCCTGCTTGGGCTCCGTGAAGTCCAGATCGACGGAACCGATGTGGCGCCAGTCGAGCGAGATCGCGAAGTCCCACGGCGACGTCCAGGTGAAGCGCATCTTGTGACGCCACTTCGGGCTGGGCGTACCGCACGTCGGACCGTAGAGGCCAGCGCACTCCTGAGTCGGGAGCACGGAGGACGCCGTGGTCGTCAGTGTGTCGAGGTACGTGCCGACGAGGTTGATCGACAGCGAGCCGGTGTCCGACATGCCCCAATCGGCGAGGTCGGTGTTGTAGTTGGCTTCGAAGTCGACACCGCGCGTCTTCAGGCTGACCAAGTTGATCGTCTGAAGGGTCACGAAGCCGCCACCAAAGATCTGGTTGACCGCGTTACGATGGATCAGCGGGCAGAACTGAGCCTGCGTCGCAGCCGTCGCGTCGTCACCATAACAAGCATCCATCACCTGGCCGAGGCCGTAGGCGCCGATGAACTTGTTCACTTTGATGTCGAAGTAGTCGACCGTTGCGGTGAAGCCGTCCAGGAAGGTCGGCGTGAACACGCCACCGAACGACCACGTGTCGGAGTCTTCCGGAACGAGGTTCAGGTTGCCACCGAACTGGCCGTTACACTGCGAGGCCGGGCAGTCCAGCGTGCCGCTGCCGGCGTTCGCCACGCCCTGCGCATGGCAGTTCGCGATGATCGTCGTGTCAACGAGACCGTTTGCACCGCGGTCACCAGCATCCGAGCACTCGTCGGCGCCGCCCACGAGGCCAACACCGAACGGCGTGAACGACTCAAGCACGCTCGGTGCGCGGGTCGCATGCTGCTCGCTGCCGCGGAAGCGGAAGTCGTCGATGATCTGCCAGTCCACACCGTACTTGTAGGACGACACCGCACCGGCAGAGCTATACGAAGAATAGCGATAGCCGGCGTTGAAGGTGATGTCTTTGGCAAACGGAGCGTCCTGAACCAGCGGAACGCGAACTTCGCCGAAGCCTTCTTCAACGTCGAAGCCAGCCTTCGGAACCGGAAGCGTTGCGCCACCCTGGCCATACAGGTCGCCAATCGCGAAGTCGCGGCTGACGTTGAGGACCAAGGACTCAGAACGGTATTCCGCACCGAGAGAGACCTGCACCGGGGATTTCGCCCACGGAGACTGCACGCCCCACTCGCCGAGATCGCCCGTCACGTCACCGCTGACGATGCGCTCTTCGGTGTTACCTTCCTTGAAGCCCTGACCGGTGATGTACTGCTCCATCGCCGGCGTGACCGAACCGATACCGTTGAAGATATCGAGCGGCACGCACTTCGGATCGACACCTTCCACGGCGACGCGGCACTGCGGGCCGTTCGCGGTGGACACAACGTCCAACGCGTTCTGCACGCGCGAGACCGACCACTCGTTCGAATAGTTTTCGGCGAGGATCGTCGTGCCGTACTGACCGTAGATGTCGTATGCCCAACCATGACCGATATCGCCACGCATACCGATCTTCATGCGGTACGAGGTATGACGGAGATCGTCGATACGGTTGCCGCCTTCGATGTCGCGACGCGCGATTTCGAGAGTGGCGAAGCCGGGGTTGAGGTTACAGTTACCTGTCGAGCCGATCGGCGTACAATTGTGCGAAACGCGCAGATTGCCGAAGCTGCCATCCGCATTGTGCGTGATGTGCGTGTCCTGCGGGTCGAAGCCGCAGAGGGTCGCCGCTTCCTGCGCCGTCATCAACGGGTTGTCGCAGTTCACGTAGTTCGTGCCGGCGTTCACGCCCGTGCCGAGGAACGCGCCCGAAGGAGCGATCTGAGCAAGCGTGTGATCGTCGGTGAACATGAAGTCGGAGTAGACTTCAACCGCCGGGTTGATCTGGTAGTGCGCGAAGAAGCCGCCCGTGTAACGCGTGTCGGGACGCTGCAGGTAGTTCAACGGACCGTAGTTGAACTTCTGGCTCGGAGCGCCAGTGTACGGGCCGAACGTGCCGCTGCCAGGCGCGCCGGTGCCGAACTGATGCCACAGATAGGCCGGGGCAGTGCCACCCGGGAGGCGCGAGCCGTAGTGTTTGTGCTTGTAGTTGTAGAACTGAGCCAGGTACGGGCCGTAGTCGTCGAGCGACAGCCAGTTGTTCTGGTTGATCGAGCCGGCGCAGACATGCTGGCCGACCGCCGAGCCGCGCGTGGCGGTCGAAATCGAACAGGCCGAGAAATCGCGAGCGGATTCGAGAACCGGCTGGATGTTACGGTAACCGAGATACGCCGTGATGTTGCCCTTGCCATCGGCGGTGTTGGTACCGACGATCAGGGTCGTGTCGGTCGTGCCGCCGCCCCACCAGTCATGCGGTGCGATCGGGAAGTTGTGCGCGGTCTGCTGGCTCTCGAGGTACTTGTTGCCGTTGGCCGCGTTGTTCACGCTGTACTGACCATCGACTTCAACGCCTTCGAAGTCCTTGCGCATGATGAAGTTCACGACGCCGCCTTCAGCGTCCGAACCGTACACGGCCGATGCACCACCGGTCTGTACTTCGACGTGGTCGACGAGCGCTGCCGGGATCTGGTTCAAGTCCGCGACAGGGTTCGCCGGATCGGACGGCATCAAGCGCGTTCCGTCGACGAGGACGAGGGTACGCTGTGCACCCAGGCCGCGAAGGTCGACGGTCGCCTGACCGGTCGCACCGTTCGATGCCGTTTCGGTGAAGTCCGCGAACACACCCGGGAGGTTGTTCAGGAGGGTTTCGACACCGGTCGTACCCTCATACTTGATTTCCTGCTGGCTGACCGCAGTCACCGGGCTGGAGCTGTACAGTCCAACCTGCGGAATGCGCGAACCGGTCACGACGACCGTTTCGACCTGCTCCTGCGCTTTCGCCATTGTCGTCAGGCTCATCGCCGACGCAGTCGCTGCTCCGAGGAGCAGTGCAGTCTTCAAACTGCTCTTGCTTTGTATTTGAAACACTTTGGAACCCCCTTGGTTCTGTCGTAACGACGTTCGCTCGCGGGCTTTAATTGGGGCCACATGACACCAACAATTCCGGCCGGGACGTCTCCGGCACGAAATTCACCCGTTCAAGCGGAGGTTACGAGCGTGTGAGCTTGGGGTCAAAACGGAATCGCCATTGCGAGAGATTCAAGGCCCGACTGTGGTATTTTGGTGTCGAATCCATCGAAATCTATCCATTTATTCCGTACGCAAGAAATTTTATGAAATTAAAATATCAGGAACATTTGTTTCGGGATTAATTATTACGGCAAAAACACTTTCGGCACATGGAATTTAATCCCTCGAAATTGCCAATATCGCTGGGAAATCGGCCCAGTAGTGACATTTGAAACGCAACGACTGGAGTCTTTGCCGTTTCTTGGTGCTATTCGTCGCTCATGAGCACGCAAATCCAGCCTGATTCCACCCAGCGAGTCGCAAAATCGCTCGCAGAAGCCGACCAATTCCGCCGCGTGGGCAAAATGGCCGACGCAGAGCGCGTCTGCCGGGCCGCTTTGGCCATCGACCCGGACTCACCGCAGCTATTGAATTACCTGGGACTTTTGGTTCGCGGACGCGGCCAGCTGGACGAGGCTGCGGCTCTTCTCGGCCGCGCGGTCAACCTGGCGCCGCGCGAAGCTGCGCTTCACAACAATTACGGCACCACGCAACGCCGCCTGGGAAATCTCGCGGGCGCCGAGTTGGCGCTCCGCACGGCGATCGCGCTGCAGGGCACTTATCCCGAAGCGTATTTCAATCTTGGAATTGTCATGCGCGAACTTGGAATCTTCCAGGAAGCGCTCGCGGCGCAGCGTCGCGCCGTTCTGCAAAAGCCCGACTATGCGGAGGCGCTGATCGAGATATGCATGCTTCTGCATCGCGAAGACAAAGATGTTGAGGCGCTGAAGACGATCGACACTGCGCTCACCTTCGCGCCGAAATCTTTCGACGCGCACTACTATCGCGGTACGGTCCTGACCGCGCTCGATCGCTTTGATGAAGCCGTCGAAGAGACGAACATCGCACTGTCGCTCCGTCCGAACGACGCGCGTGCGCTTCATGCGCTGGGCAATACGCTGGCGCGCATGCGCCGCGACGAGGACGCGATCGCGCAGTACCGCAAGGCGCTCGACGTGAATCCGTCGTTCATGGAAGCGCATCGCGATTACAGCGCGCTTATCTGGCAGATGGGCCGCCGCGACGAGAGCCTCAAATCCTACACCGACGCGCGCACGCGCATCGGCGACACACCCGACCTGCTGCTGGCGGAAGCAGACCGGCGGATTCTGTTCGGAGAAAATGAGACGGCCGAAAAACTGTTGCGGAACGGGCATCAGAAAGCGCCCGAGAGAACCGATATTGCGAACTCCCTCGCGCGCGCGCTGACCGCGCAAAAGAAATATGACGAGGCCGTCGCGCTGCTTGGCGAATTGGTGAAGCGCGCGCCGCGCGAAATCTACAATCATCGCGACATGGCGATCGCTCTGTTGCAGATGGGCGAACCGCGTGAGGCGGCGCGTGTGCTGGAAGAGGCGCTCACGATCGCGCCTCATGACCAGGTCAATCTCGCTTATCTCACGCTCGCCTATCGCGAGCTCGGCGACAGCCGGCTGAACGATCTCGTCGATCTGGAGAAGTTCGTGCGCGTCTACGATATCGCCGCACCCTCGGGCTTCTCGGATGTGGCGGCGTTCAACAACGCGCTCGGCGAAGATCTTATGAACCTGCACACGCGCAACGTCGAGCCGTTCGACCAGACGCTCCGCGGTGGCACGCAGACACCCGGTTATCTTTTCCACCGTCCGACGCGCACGATTGGCGGTGTGCGCGATCAAATTCGCGCAGCTGTCGCCGACTATGTGAAAAATCTGCCGGACGATCCCAACCATCCCCTGCTCGGCCGCAAGGAAGAGACGTTCGACTACGCGACCGCGTGGTCGTGCCGTCTGCGTTCGAGCGGGTATCACACCAATCATGTTCATGCGCGGGGCTGGATCAGTTCGGCCTATTACGTCTCGTTGCCGGATGTCGTTTCCGAAGGTTCGGGCGAGCAGGGCTGGATCAAGTTCGGCGAATCCAACATCGGGCTGGGGGAGCGTGACCGCGCGGAACGCATCGTCAAGCCGGGGGTCGGCAAGCTTGTGCTGTTCCCGTCCTACTTCTGGCATGGCACGGTGCCGTTCACATCGGACGACATGCGGCTGACGATTGCGTTCGATGTGACGCCCGGAACAGCGCAGGACCGCAAGGCGTCGTCGAGCTACTGACTTCATCCGAGATCGCAGGAAGAATATCGAACCCTATGACTGACAAGCCAAAGTCAAAACCCGCTGACGTTGATACGCTGAGCTTCGAAGCCGCGCTGAAAGAGCTCGAAGGCATCGTCTCGCGGCTGGAGCAGGGCGAAGTCGACCTTGAAGACTCAATCGCGCTCTACGAACGCGGGCAATCGCTGAAGGCGCACTGCGAGAAAAAGCTCAAAGCCGCCGAGGGCCGGTTGGAGAAGATCGTGCTCGGCGCCGGCGGACCTTCGGGAACCGAGCCCATGGATGCCGGCTAGAAAAAGCCAGGCATTGCCTTAAATCCGGCTCATAGAGTCCGCTTATTCTTGATTTATCGGGCAAAAGGGCCGACCTTTTGCGCAGTGCAGCACAAAACGGGGGAGACGCGGCGTTTCATACAGCCGCGCGAACACGGGTATTCATGACGAGTTCTTCCAAAACGCCATTGCTTGACGGAATTCAGGAACCGAGCGCGCTCCGCAAGCTCCCCAAGAGCGATCTGCGCCAGTTCGCGGATGAACTGCGCACGGAACTGATCGATATCGTATCCGTCACGGGCGGCCATCTGGGCGCGGGCCTCGGTGTTGTCGAACTCACCACGGCGCTGCACTACGTCTTCGACACACCGAACGACAAGATCATCTGGGACGTTGGCCATCAGGCCTATCCGCACAAGATCATCACCGGCCGCCGCGATCGCATGCGCACGCTGCGCCAGGGTGGCGGTCTCTCCGGTTTCACCAAGCGGGCAGAAAGCCAATACGATCCGTTCGGTGCGGCGCATTCCTCAACCTCGATCTCCGCCGGCCTCGGCTATGCCGTCGCGCGCGACATGAAGGGGGAGAAGCGCAATGTGATCGCCGTCATCGGTGACGGTTCCATGAGCGCGGGCATGGCTTATGAGGCGATGAACAATGCCGGCGCAATGGACGCGCGCCTGATCGTGATCCTGAACGACAACGACATGTCGATCGCGCCGCCGGTCGGCGCGATGAGCGCCTATCTCGCCCGTCTGGTGTCGAGCCAGACCTATCGCGGCTTAAGGAAGATTGGGAAGAAGATCGCACATCTCCTTCCAAAGCCAATGGAAAAAGGCGCGAAGCGTGCGGAAGAATATGCGCGCGGCATGGTCACCGGCGGTACGCTCTTCGAAGAGCTGGGCTTCTACTATGTCGGCCCGATCGACGGCCACAATCTCGAGCATCTGATCCCGGTTCTGGAGAATGTCCGCGACGCGGAGAACGGCCCAATCCTGGTCCATGTCGTGACCAAGAAGGGCAAGGGCTACGCCCCCGCCGAAGCCAGCGCCGACAAGTATCACGGCGTCGTCAAATTCGACGTCATCACCGGCGAACAGAAGAAATCGAACTCCAAGGCGCCGAGCTATCAGAAGGTGTTCGGCGAATCCCTGATCGCGGAGGCGAAGAAGGACAAGCGCATCGTCGCGATCACCGCGGCGATGCCGTCCGGCACCGGCGTCGATTTGTTCGAAAAGGTCTTCCCCGAGCGCACCTTCGATGTCGGCATCGCGGAACAGCATGCGGTGACGTTCGCGGCCGGTCTCGCGGCCGACGGCATGAAGCCGTTCTGCGCGATCTATTCGACGTTCCTGCAGCGCGCCTATGACCAGGTCGTGCACGACGTCGCGATCCAGAATTTGCCGGTGCGCTTCGCGATGGACCGCGCAGGTCTTGTCGGCGCTGATGGTCCAACGCATGCGGGTTCGTTTGACATTGCCTATCTCGGCACGCTCCCGAATTTCGTGCTGATGGCGGCCGGCGACGAAGCCGATCTCGTGCACATGGTCGCGACACAAGTTGCGCTCGACGATTGCCCGAGTGCGCTGCGTTATCCGCGCGGCGAAGGCATCGGCATCGAGCGTCCGCTCGAAGGCAAGCCGCTGGAAATCGGCAAGGGCCGTGTCCTGCGTGAAGGCACCAAGATCGCGATCCTGAGCTACGGCACGCGCCTGCAAGAGGCGATGAACGCGGCCGACAAACTTGCGGGTTATGGTCTCTCGGCGACTGTCGCCGATGCCCGTTTCGCCAAGCCGCTCGATATCGATCTGGTCAATCGTCTCGCACGTGAGCACGAAGTGCTCATCACCATCGAGGAAGGCGCCGTCGGCGGTTTCGCCGCGCAGGTGCTACAGCACCTCGCGATGGCCGGCGCGCTCGACAAGGGTCTCAAGATCCGCCCGATGATCCTGCCGGACATTTTCCTCGACCACGACACGCCGGAGAAGATGTACGAAGCCGCCGGTCTCGATGCCGCCAGCATCGTGGCAACCGCGCTGGGCGCTCTCGGCCGCGAGCAGGAAGCCATCGCCGCGCGGTCGCGCGCTTAAGTTCCATGTCGCTTCCATCGATGCGTGCTGACATTTTCCTTGTCGAGCACGGCTATGCCCGCACGCGTGCGGAGGCGCAGGAAGCGATTGAAGCCGGAAAGGTGTTCGATGGCGGCAGGCGGATCATCAAGCCGTCGCAGCATCTGAACGAAACCTCGCGGATCAAATATGAGCGCGCGCATCCTTTCGTGTCGCGTGGTGCACTGAAGCTCACCGCAGCGCTCAAGCATTTCGACCTGCCGCCCCATAAGCGTGTGTGCCTCGATCTCGGCGCCTCGACCGGCGGCTTCAGCGAGGTGCTGCTGCTGCACGGCGCAACCAAAATATTCGCCGTCGATGTCGGCCACGGCCAGCTCGATCCAAAGATCGCGAAAGACCCGCGCGTGGTGAATATCGAACGCACCAATGCCCGCGATCTGAAACCGTTGCCTGAAGCGCCGCACGCTATTGTCGCGGATCTCAGCTTCATCGGCCTTAAGCTCGCGCTCCCGCCTGCGCTCGCGATGGCAGCGTCCGGTGCGTGGCTGATCGCGCTGGTTAAACCGCAATTCGAGGCGGGCAAGGAAAACATCGGCAAGGGTGGCATCGTGCGCGACGCAGCGATTCAGGACGCTGTGCTCGCGGATGTCATCGCGTGGCTTCCCACCAACACTGGCTGGAGCGTGACCGGTTCGATGGAGAGCCCTGTCAAAGGCGGCGACGGCAATCGCGAATTCCTGATCGCGGCGCGCAAATCGTGAGCACGCTTTGCCAGCATTTCGGAACCTGCGGCGGGTGCACCTATCAGGATTTGCCCGATGCCGAATATTGCGCGCTGAAGCGCGATCTCGTCATTCGCGCATTGAACAAGAACGGTCTGTCGGACGCCACCGTCACCGACATTATCGAAGTCGCGCCCGGAACGCGCCGCCGTTGCGTGTTCAAGATCGCCAAGCGCACCGGCGAGGTGCAGATCGGTTTCCACGCGCGCGGTTCGCACAGCATCGTCGATATGCGCGAGTGCCGCGTGCTCACGCCCGGACTGTTCGGCCTGGCGGCGAAGCTGCGAACCGTGATGGGCGAAATCCTGAACGACGGTGAGAATGCCGAAGCGCATGTCACCGAAGCTGACAACGGCTTTGACATCGCGCTGCGCTGGCCACGCAAGACATCGACGGCGCTGGTGGCGCAGTTCGCGCAATGGGCAGGGCGCAACAACATCGCGCGCGTCACGTCCGGAAAGGACATTCTCGTCGAGCTCGCAGCGCCGACGCTGCGTGTAGCATCCGCCGATATCCGTCTTCCTATGGACGCCTTTCTCCAGCCGTCGCGTGATGGCGAGATCGCGCTTCAGACAAAGGTGGTCGAAGCGCTGTCAGGCGCGAAGTCCATCGCCGATCTGTTCGCCGGGTGCGGAACGTTCACCTTTGCACTTGCCGCAAAAGCAAAGGTTCACGCGGTCGAGTTCGAAGCGGCCATGTTGAACGCACTGAACGCGGCCGCGAAAATGGCAAAGGGTCTGAAGCCCATCACCACGGAAAAGCGCGACCTGTTCAAGGTTCCGCTCACCGCGAAGGAACTTAACCAATTCGATGCGGTGGTTCTCGATCCGCCACGGGCAGGGGCCGCGGCGCAGGTCGCACAACTCGCCCAATCGAAAGTGCGTCGCATCGCCTATGTGTCCTGCAGCGCTGAAACCTTCGCGCGGGATGCGCGCGTGCTTGTGGACGCAGGCTTTCAGATGGGTAACGTCACCCCCGTGGACCAATTTCTCTGGTCGGAGCATATTGAGCTTGTGTCGTCTTTCACGCGGCGTTGAGCGGGGACTTATGCGTCTGAGATTCATTTTCGCGGCGCTTGCCGCTTTCCTGTTCGTATCGCCGGCGTGTGCCGCCGGACAATATGGCGATTGGGCGGCGATCGTCGTCGCGGCCGATTATCGTGCGCATTCGGGTGCGGATAGCGAAGTGTTCGACAATGCGCGACGCGATATTTCCGCCGACCTTGTCGCGATCGGATTCACGCCGACGAACATCCTGCAGTTCTCCGTGCGTCCGGAGCGGTATCCGTCGCAACAACCGAGGCAGACCAATCCCAACACCATCGGCGCGTCGCTGTGGGACCTGTCGAACCGCACCGGCGGCGGCTGCTTTGCGTACTTCACATCGCACGGCAACACCGACGGAATTTCAATGGGCGACGAAATCCTCCCGCCACAGAAGATGAACCAGATGATCACGAACGCCTGCGGCGACCGGCCGACGGTCGTGATCGTATCCGCCTGCTTCTCCGGCGTGTTCGTGCCGGTGCTGCAGGCTCCCAATCGTTTCGTGATGACCGCGGCTCGGCCGGATCGCACTTCTTTCGGCTGCGGCGAGCAGGAGCGCTATACCTTCTTCGACAATTGCGTGGTGCAGAATTTTCTCGGCGCCGGCGATTTTCCCGACCTCGCGACCAAGGTCAAAGCTTGCGTCGCCGCGCGCGAAAAGCAGGACAAGATCGCGTATCCGTCCGAGCCACAGATTTCGATCGGCGCCACCGTGGCTGCGCAGCTTCCGCGCTGGAAGTAAGCAGCGCGACTACTTCTGCGTCGCTTCGTTGCCGGTGATGATGGCGGCACGGAGCTGTTCGATCAGATCGGTCATGCCAGAGGGCGAGTGCGGCGACAGGATCACCTTGCTGCCTGATGACACACCGATTTCCTTCATCGTGTCGAAGTACTGCGTCATCAGGACGAGGTTGAGCACCTCGTGCTCATTCACGCCGCCGACCTTGTCGGTGAACGCGGCGATGCTCTCGCGCAGGCCGTCGATGATCGCGCGGCGTTGCTTGGCGATGCCTTCGCCCTGAAGGTGTTTCGACTCCGCCTCGGCTTCCGCGTTCTTCACGACGAGAATCTTGTTCGCTTCGCCCTTCGCGGCGGCGGCGACCTGGAGGCGTTGCTGCGTCTGGATTTCGTTCATCGCCGCTTTCACGTTGTCGGCGGGATTCACGTCGGTGACGAGGGCGTTGGGAATCTCGAAGCCATACTGCTTCATCGAGACGTCGAGTTCGGTCTTCACCGCGGCGCCGACGTCGTCCTTCTTTTCGAACACTTCATCGAGGCTCATCTTCGGGACCTTCGCGCGCACGACGTCGAGCACATAGGATTTGATCTGCTCGATGTGGTCCTGGAGCTTGTAATAAGAATCCGCTTCGCTGCCTTCGACAACGCGGAACTGGACCGCGACGAACAGCTTCACGAACACGTTGTCGAGCGTCTTGGTCTCGACCTCGACGATGAGCTGCTGCACGCGCAGCGACACGCGCTGCACGATGCTTTCGATATAGGGAATCTTGAAATTCAGGCCCGGCTTCGCGGTGCGGACATATTTTCCGAAACGCTCGATGATCGCGCGGCTTTGCTGCTGTACGGTGAAGAAGCTGCCGAAGAACAGGCCGAGCAAAAAAATGAAAAGGATAAAGAACAGAATGCTCGCAAAGATTTCCATATCTCTTCTCTCCTATTTCTTTCCGCCCATTTGCCCGATGTGACGGAGGGCGTGGTCGGCGAGAACAATCGCCATCATCGCTTCCCCAACTGGCACCGCGCGGATGCCCACACAGGGGTCGTGACGACCTTTCGTCATTATGTCGGTATTGTTGCCCGCAATATCAATCGTGCGGCGCGGCGATAAAATCGAGGACGTGGGCTTGACGGCGAAGCGCGCCACGATTGGCTGCCCTGTGGAAATGCCGCCCAGAATCCCACCAGCATGGTTGGAGAGGAATTTCGGCTTTCCGCGCGCACCTTTGCGCATCTCGTCGGCGTTCTCCTCGCCGCTCAGTTCCGCCGCGCCGAACCCGTCGCCGATCTCAACACCCTTGACGGCGTTTATGCTCATCATGGCTGAGGCGAGGTCTGCGTCGAGCTTGCCGTAGAGCGGCGAACCGAGCCCGGCGGGCAGGTCTTCGGCAACAACTTCGATCACCGCGCCGATGGAGGAACCGCTCTTGCGCACGCTTTCAAGATATTCCGTCCACGGATCAACAGACTTCGCATCGGGACAGAAGAACGGGTTCTTCGCGACCTGATCCCATTTCCAGTTCCTGCGCGCGATCCTATGCGCGCCGATCTGCACCAGCGCGCCGCGCACGGTGACGTTCTTGTAGAGCGAGGCAAGCACTTTGCGCGCCACGGCGCCGGCGGCAACACGGCTCGCCGTTTCGCGCGCGCTCTGCCGGCCGCCGCCGCGATAGTCACGCACGCCATATTTTGCCCAATAGGTGTAATCGGCGTGACCGGGACGAAACTTGTCGCGGATGTCGCCGTAGTCTTTGGAGCGCGCATCGACATTCTCGATCAGCAGCGCAATCGGCGTCCCGGTCGTGACCTGCTTCTTCATCCGGTCGTCCTGAAAGACGCCGGAGAGGATGCGCACGGTGTCGGGCTCGCGGCGCTGCGTGACGAATTTGGACTGGCCCGGTCGCCGGCGATCCAGATCGGCCTGGATATCGGCTTCGGTCAGTGGAATGCCCGGCGGGCATCCGTCGATCACGCACCCAATCGCCGGCCCGTGGCTCTCGCCAAAAGTCGTGAACCGGAACATGTGACCGAACGTGTTGAAGGACATTATTGAAGCGGCTCCAAACAGCGCTCATGCCAAACACCCGGAGCACCGATCAGTTCATATATCACGTCGCCACCATGATACATGCTTGACCGTAGCACCGTGGAAACCTCTCCCGCGTAGCTGAGTTGCTCTCGCGTCAGGGGATGATGAAGCGTCCAGCTCTCGAAGAACTGTTCCAATGCCTGCCGATCTACAATGCGAACCTCTGTGCCGTCACGGTACTTCGCTGGATCGTACATATTATTATTCGCCGAAAAACGTTTCCACGCCGCCCGACAATCGCATGATTCCGGCATGCGGCGGACGCCACTGTGCCGCACTGCCGGGAGGAATACCAAGGGCGTGGGTATGGATCATCCACGCCGGGCCATAATGGGTCACAATGACGGAATCCCGGGTCAGTGTTTTCAGAAACCGGCCCACGCGATCATAGACATCGCGCAGGCTCTCGCCGCCGGGGCGCACGAAATCCCAATCGTTGTTTTCCGGGTTCGGCACCGGATGGCGCATGATCTCTTCGCGCGTCATCCAGGTGTGGTCGCCGAAATCGATCTCCATCAGGCGGCGGTCGGCGATGTAGCCGGTGGGCGGAAGACCGGCGGCCTCGCGCACCAGCTCCATCGTGTTACAGGTCCGGTGCAGCGGACTGGCATAGAAATCGAACTGCGAAAGATCTCCGGCGACGCGCTTCAACAATGCGCCGTTCGCGGTCGCCTGCGCACGGCCGTTCGCCGTCAGCGGGGAGTCGTTCTGTGCTGCGGCCCGGCCCGCGACGTTGTGCTCACACTCGCCATGACGAATGACGTAGAGCGTCGTCACGGCTTTTCGAACTCTTTCACCTTGCTGCCGCGGACGCGGAAGACGACGCCCTGCGGTTCGTCGAGTGCGGACATTTCGGCCGCGCTCAGGCCTTCGAACAAGCCGCGCAGAATGCGCGTGAACGCGCCATGGCTGATCGCGAAGGTGTCGGCCTTCAGGCTTTTGACCCAGCGCTCCGCGCGATCCGCGACGTCGGCATAACTCTCGCCGCCGGGGACGCGCACGTTCCATTTGTCGGCTTCGCGCTTGTCGAACAGCTTAGGATCGAGCTTGCGCGCTTCCTTGTGCGTGAGGCCGTCCCATTTGCCGAGATCGATCTCGCTGAGGCGCGCGTCGGTTTTGAAATCATCAATGGAGAGACCCAGATGATCGCGCACCAGCATCATCGTCAGGCGCGTGCGTGGAAGGGGGCTCGCGACATATTTCAGCGCCGCCGGATCGTCCACGCGCGCCTTCAGGATTTTCGCAATCGCCTTGGTCTGCTTCAGGCCCTTGTCCGTCAGCGGCGTGTCGATGGTATGGCCCTGGAAACGCTTGGCGATATTGGCTTCGGTCTCGCCGTGGCGCGAGAAGTAGAGCGTCAGACCTTCGGGAAGCTTGAGAACGCGCTTGGCGGCCGCGGCCATCTTATTCCGCAGCTTTGCCGACGGCCATGTCTGGCGCGTCTTCGGCCTTCATGCCGACGATGTGATAGCCGGCATCGACATGCATGTTCTCGCCGGTGACCGCGGAGCCCATGTCGGAAAGCAGGAACAGCGCTGAGTTGCCGACTTCTTCGATGGTCACGTTGCGGCGGAGCGGCGAGTTGTATTCATTCCAGCGCAGGATGTAGCGGAAGTCACCGACGCCCGATGCGGCGAGCGTCTTGATCGGACCGGCGCTGATCGAGTTCACGCGAATTTTCTTCTTGCCGAGATCTTCGGCCATGTAGCGGACGCTCGCTTCAAGCGCCGCCTTCGCCACGCCCATCACGTTATAATGCGGCATGACCTTCTCGGCGCCGAAATAGGACAGCGTCAGCATCGAGCCACCATTCGGCATCATCTTCTCGGCATGCTGCGCGACCGCGGTGAACGAGTAGCAGGAGATGTTCATCGTCTGCGCGAAATTGTCCGCGGTTGTGTCGACGTAACGGCCCTTGAGCTGATCCTTGTCCGAGAACGCAATGCAGTGGACAACGAAATCGATCGAGTCCCATTTCTTCTTGAGTTCGGTGAACGTCGCCTCGAGCGAACCCTGGCTCGTCACGTCGCAATCCAGAACGGCCGTCGGGTTTAGCTTGGCGACGAGGGGCACGACGCGCTTCTTGAACACATCGCCCTGATAGGTGAACGCCAGCTCCGCACCCGCCTTGTGCAGCGCGTCCGCGATGCCCCAGGCGATGGAGCGGTCGTTCGCAACGCCCATGATGAGGCCGCGTTTGCCCTTCATCAGGCCGCTAATGGACATAGGGGAGCTCCAGGAAATCGATGCGCGAATAGCTATGCCTCGGCTAAGGGTGTTTGGCCTAGAAATCAAGCAAAAGGGCTATAAATGACGTATGCGTCATAATCAGATTGACGGGACAGCGCGGCAAACCGCACTGTTCCGCAACGGGGATGGCGCGGGGCAGGTGGCGATGGGACGAGCCGTGCTGAGAGCGGTGTACGCAATCGTACTCGTGGCGATTGTCGCGGTGGCCGTGTTCCTGTTGTACCGCGGCTGGCGCCAGTACCAGAACGCGGAAGCGCTCGCGATCCGCACACCGAACGGAATCCAGGAGACCATGTTCGTGCCGATCGGCGGGATCGAGCAGTGGATCCAGATTCGTGGCGACGATCGCAGCAATCCGGTTCTTCTCTTCATGCATGGCGGGCCGGGCAATTCGGAGTCTGCGCTCTCGGCACTGTTCCGGCCGTGGGAGAAATATTTCACCGTCGTGATGTGGGACCAGCGCTGTGCGTCGAAGACCTTCGAGCGCAACGGCGCGGCAAGCTGCAACGGCATGAGCGTGAACAGCGTGGCAAAGGAAGGCGTCCAGCTTTCGCAATTCCTGGAGAAGCATCTGCACCACCGGAAGATCATCATCCTTGGCCACAGTTGGGGCACGATGATCGGCGTGCAGATGATCCATGATCGCCCCGACCTGTTCTCCGCCTATGTCGGGACGGGGCAGGCGGCCTCGGTCGCGGAGAAGGAGCCGATCATCTACGCGCGCACGATGGCGCGGCTTCAGGCGGCGCACGCCGACAGCGACATCGCCAGGCTCAAGACGGTTCATCCGCCGTATCATTCACTCGACGAAATCAGGGTCGAACGCGATCTGTCCGATGAATACGACATCCCGTCCGAGCGCGATCTTCGGACCAATTTGACGACCACCGTGCTGTTTGCGCCGGACTGGTCGCCACTCGATATTTACTGGTTCCTCAACAGCGGTGCCTACGCGGAAAACGCGACCATCAACGACATCAATCGCTTCAACGCGCACGATCTGGGGCCGGAGATAAAAGTTCCGTTCTTCATCTTCAACGGCGCTGAAGACAACATCACGCCGACTGTTCTCGCGCGGCACTACTTCGATTTCGTGCGCGCGCCGCACAAGAAATTCGTCGCGTTTCCCGGTGCAGGGCACTCCGCCGTGTTGACGGAGCCCGATGTGTTCCTGCACGAACTCGTGACGCGCGTCCGACCCATCGCCATTCAAAACGAAACAGGAGCAGCACTTCATGGATAAGGTTCAGGCATCGGGATTCGACAAGGACAAGCTCGCCGCGGTCGCGCCGATGCTGCAAGGCGTGGTGGACGCGGGCGATCTCTCCGGCATGGTCACGATGGTCTGGCGCAACGGCGAGATCGTGCAGTTCAACACCATCGGCAAGCGCGATATCGTAACGAACAAACCGATGGAGCGCGACACGCTGTTCCACATCATGTCGATGACCAAGCCGGTGACATCGGTGGCAGCGCTGATGCTGATGGAAGAGGGCAAGCTCAAACTCGACGATCCGATCACGAAATGGATTCCGGAGTTCGCCAACATGCGCGTGCTGCGCCGGCCCGATGGCCCGGTCGACGAAACTGAGCCGAGCCCGCGCGACATCACCGTCGAAGATTTGTTCACGCACCGCAGCGGTCTGGCCTACGGCTTCTCGTCCACCGGCCCGGTCGGCAAAGCTCATGACGACGCGCTGGGTTCGCCGTTCGAGAATATCTATTCGCCGGATGAATGGCTGAGGCGCCTGGCGAGCGTTCCGCTGACGCACGCGCCGGGAAAGCAATTCCACTACAGCCATTCGACCGATGTGCTCGGCTTCCTCGTGGGCCGCGTCGCCGGCACCGGCTTCCGCGAATTCCTGATGCAGCGCATCCTCGGTCCGCTCGGCATGAAGGACACCGATTTCTACATTCCGCCGTCAAAGCGCGACCGCGAATGCAGCGTCTATCAGCAGGATCAGGCCACGGGCACGCTCAAGCGCTTTGTGATGCGTGAATATGACGAGCCGCCGGCGTATTGCAGCGGTGGCGGCGGATTGATCTCGACCGTTGATGATTATCTGCAGTTCGCGCGCATGCTGCTGAACGGAGGCGAACTCAGCGGCACGCGCTTCCTGAAGCGCGAGACGATCGACCTGATGCGCGCCAACCGTCTGACGGATGCACAGCGCCAGATTACTTTCCTCGGCCTCCCGTACTGGATGAGCATGGGCTTCGGGCTTGGCCTTTCGACGGTGCTGAATGCGCAGGCGCATGACTGGATCGGTGCGGCATCGAACGGCACCTTCAGCTGGCCCGGCGCGTTCGGCACCTGGTGGCAGGCGGATCCGGAAAGGAACATGATCATGCTCTTCCTGATTCAGAACTATACGCCGCTGACCGCCGACATGGCCGGACAGGCCGTCACCGGCGCCCGCATGGGCGCGCGGCTGGCCTGTCCGATGTTCCAAAAGGCCGTGTACGGAGCATTGAACGACTAGACGTTCAGCACATCACCTGGATATTGAAGCGGAAATCCGCCGGCAGCAGCGTCGCAGTCAGGAAGGTGTTGACCTTGATCTCGGCATCACCCTTAGGGTGGCTGACGACGATGTAACCGGGGATGATGGATCTCTTGCCGGCGCCGGCGATCGTCGCGGTCGTCGAGCAGGCCGTGACGTCCTGATTGAACTTCACCAGATAGATGCCGGTGCCCTTGTGATCGACGCTTTTGACGTTGAGATTGTGGCCGAGCGTTCCATCCTGGGCGACAACAGCCCAGCCTCCCGCCGTCTGTGCGATCGCTTCGCCCGAAAAAGCGAAACCAGCGATGATTGCCCCAGCCACGAAGGCCAACTTGCTACGCATGAAATTCTCCATCCTCAGCCATGACTTGAAGACTGATTTCTTCCCGTCATCGGCGAAATGGAGAACGGCGCGCGTAAAAGGCCGTTTCCGGAAAAGGAAAAACGTCGCTAATCGCAGCTTAACGGAGCGCATAAAACTGCGCTGGACGGCGCGAACTATTTCAGTTTCGCGCGGGGATCGTAGTCGGCTTTCCAACCCTCAGCGAAGCTGCGCAACGCGTCGTCCGCTTTCTCGGGCAGCGTGACGATGAGCTTCACGTAGAGGTCTCCGGCCTGTTCGCTACCATGCGCTGGGATGCCCTTGCCCTTGAGGCGGAGCGTGTTGCCGGTGTTGGAGTTTGCCGGGATCGACAGTGACACCGTGCCCGTCAATGTTGGCACGGGCACCTTGCCGCCGAGCACCGCTTCCTGAAGCGTGATGGGAAGCTCCATGCGCAAGTCATTGCCATCGCGCGTGTAATAGGGATGCGCCGCGACCGAAATCTGGATCAGAACATCGCCCGCGGGACCGCCGCGTCGTCCTGCACCGCCGCGGCCTTTCAGACGAATCTGCTGACCGTCTTTCAGACCGGCGGGAATCTTCACATCGATCTGCTCGCCGTTGGGCAGCATCACGCGCCGCGATCCGCCGCGCGCCGCTTCCTCGAAGCTCACGGTCATCGTGACCGAGAAATCCTGTCCCTGACGCGGCTGCTGGCGTCCGCCGCGGCCGCCCAATCCGCCGAGCAGATCGCTGAAAAGGTCCTCGGCGCTGAAACCCTGTCCACC
>Ga0335075_10002235_pt1 | contig 31324 bp, 27 predicted proteins | sample Lox_Sample_24_FD_206723 | JGI IMG/M metagenome (GOLD analysis project Ga0335075, IMG submission 206723) | Soil microbial communities from Loxahatchee National Wildlife Refuge, Florida, United States - Lox_Sample_2.4 | ecosystem: Environmental > Terrestrial > Soil > Wetlands | place: USA...
TCAACTCCGAGCCCGGTATCGATCCGTATGCTGTCCTGCGCGTCATGTACGGATACGTGGCCGGGCGCGGCGATCAGGGCGGCGCGACGCTCTACCAGCAGCTAGCCAAGATGCTCTACACCCCAGGCCGGAGCAGCGTGGGGGCCGAAGCGGAGCAGGTGGCGCTGGCCGTCAAGCTGAAGTACGCCTATAGGCGCCCGGAGATTCTGCGGCTGTACGCCGACGTTGCCTACTTCGGCCATGGGTTCTACGGGCTCGCCGAAGCCAGCTGCGGCTATTTCGGAGTGTGGCCAGACAGGATGTCCTGGCCGCAGGCGGCGCTGCTAGCCGGGCTGGTACAGGGGCCGACCACCGACGACCCGATCGACCATCCGCTTGCGGGACGGACCCGTGAGGAGCACGTGATCGGCAGGCTGGTGGCAGTCGGGGCGATCAGCCAGCGCAGCGCGAACAGCTACCTGAAGGTGCCGGTGGCTGAGCTAGTAGCGCATGCCAGAGCCTGCAAAGGCTGAGCTACTGGCTCCGGCGGTGCGCGCCTGGCGTGCGCGGGCGCTGCTCGGTGCTGGCCGGGCGCTGGCCGTTCTGGCGCTGGCCGTTCTGGTGATGGCTGGCCGGAGCGGCGCCGACCACGGCGGCAAGGTCCTGCGCCCGCTCCTGGTCTGACTCATCCGCCGACAGGACCGGAGTAGCGGACGGCGCCAGCCAGACCCACTTGCGGTATGACCAGAACCTGAAAAGGGTGCCAAGCCCGGTGCCGACGATCAGCGCCATGTTGTACCAGAGCTTGCTGCTCCCGAGGCCGGCCAGGTCAGTCAGGCCGATGCAGCCGTAGTAGATCAGCAGGCCGATTCCGTTGAGAATGAAGAAGATGATCGACTCGCGCGTGGTGCCCTGACCCTGCCGGCCCTTGAACGTCCAGTACCGGTTGCCAAGGTAGGTCACTACCGTGGCCAGGACAGTCGCGATGGTGATTGCCTTGTACTTGCCGATACTGTGCAGGCCGTTGGCAACGCCGAAGGTAACGACTGTGCCGATTGCTCCGATTACGAGGAACTTGAAGCCCTCGTGGATCAGGTGGCGGAACCGCTCGTAGAGCCCGCGAATGGTGCCCACCCTGGGATCTGCCTCCCTGCCGCCTGCCGCCTCGCCGTGACCTAGTGAGACTACCGCGCCGCACGTTATGGCGTGCCCAACTGGGCGGTCAAAATACCCTGACGTGCCCATTTATTCATTCGGAACTGACGGTGCCGTTGGGTAGGGTCGCGGACGTGCCAGATCCCGACGTCCTCATCCGCGCCAAGGGCCTGACCAAGCGGTTTGGCAGCTTCACCGCCGTGAGCGGGATTGACTTCGAGCTCAGGCGCGGCGAGGCCTTCGGCTTCCTCGGCCCGAACGGGGCTGGCAAGTCCTCCACCATGCGGATGATCGGCTGCGTGTCGCCGCCGAGCGGTGGCGAGCTATCTATATTCGGCCTCGACCCGGTGGCCGACGGTGCAGCTATCCGGTCCCGGCTCGGCGTGGTGCCGCAGGAGGACACCCTCGACGTAGAGCTGACCGTTCGGGAGAACCTGCTGGTCTACGGTCGCTACTTCGGGCTGCGACGGCCGGTCATCGCGGAGCGAACCGCCCTGCTCCTGGACTTCGTGCAGCTGACAGAGCGGGCTGATGACCAGGTCGAGCCGCTGTCCGGCGGCATGAAGCGCAGGCTGACCATTGCCAGGTCGCTAATCAACGAGCCGGAGATCCTGCTGCTCGACGAGCCGACCACGGGCCTGGACCCGCAGGCCCGGCATGTGGTCTGGGACCGGCTGTTCCGACTCAAGCAGCAGGGCGTGACGCTGATCTTGACCACCCACTACATGGATGAGGCCGAGCAGCTCTGCGACCGGCTCGTGGTCATGGACGGCGGCACGATCGCTGCTGAAGGCTCGCCGCGCGAGCTGATCGAGACCTACTCAACCCGCGAGGTGCTGGAGCTGAGGTTCGCCGTCGCTGAGCATGACCAGGCCGCGCAGAAGCTGGCGCATGCCCCGGCCGACCGGTTGGAAGTGCTTGCCGACCGGGTCCTGCTGTACGTGCCCGACGGTGATGCCGCGCTGGATGCCGTCCGCGGCCTCGGCCTCGAGCCGCTCACCTCGCTGGTGCGCCGGAGCACTCTGGAGGACGTGTTCCTGCGCCTGACTGGCCGGCGCCTGGAGGACGGATGAGCGCCCCGGCTCAGGCGGCGCGGAATGACGACCTGGTGCAGGAAGGCCCGAGGCCCGCTGACACCCTGGGCATGGCGATCCGCGCGTTCCTGTTCTGGCTGGTCAACTATCGCCGCACGTGGCGCGGGACGATCTATTCCAGCGTGCTCGGACCGGTCCTGTACCTAGGCGCCATGGGTGTCGGCCTTGGCAGCCTGGTCGACTCCCACGGGACGGCCAGCCTGGGCGGGGTCAGCTACCTGACGTTCCTGGCACCCGGCCTGATGGCGGCGAACGGGATGCAGACGGCAATGGACGAGTCGCTCTACCCGGTGTTTGCCGCCGTCAAGTGGCAGAAGACTTACCAAGCGGCGGCTTCGACTCCGCTGCGCCCAGGCGACCTCTTCCGCGGGCACATCTTGTTCACGACGATGCGCCTCGTCATGAACGTGGTCATCTTCCTGATCGTCATGATCGCATTCGGCGCCGCCAAATCGGCGTGGGTGCTGGCCGCAGTGCCGGTCGCAGTGCTGACCGGGCTGGCATTCGCCGCACCGCTGGACGCCTTTGCGGTTACCCAGGAGAAGAACGATCAGGCCTTCAACATGATCTTCCGGTTCGGACTGATCCCGCTCTTCCTGTTCTCCGGCACGTTCTTCCCTGTGACGCAGCTGCCGGCCTGGATCCGGCCGCTCGCTTACGTGACACCGCTGTGGCACGGCGTGGAGCTGTGCCGATCGCTGAGCCTCGGCACTGCGGACTGGGCCGGGGCTCTTGGGCACCTCGGGTATCTGGCGGCCATCGCGCTGATTGGCCTGGCCGCCGGGCAGCGTACCTACCGGCGGCGACTCTATGTCTGAGCAAACAGTGCGCCAGCTGCCGCTGCGGATCCTGCCTGCTCCGCTGCTCGCGGCCAGGCGCGGGGCCCTGGGCGGGCGGGGGAGCGCGCACCTGATCGAGCGGCACGCGCGTGTCTACCGGCGCACCTGGCTCGTGCTGGCCTCCGGCTTCTTCGAGCCGCTGTTCTATCTCCTGTCGATCGGCGTCGGCATCGGGGCCCTGGTCGGCACCGTGCGGTTCGCTGGCCATACGGTCCCGTTCACCAGCTTCGTGGCGCCCGCCCTGCTGGCTACCTCCGCCATGAACGGCGCGATCTTCGACTCGACGTTCAACATCTTCTTCCGGCTTAAGTACGCCAAGCTGTATGACGCCACGCTCGCCACGCCGATGCGCCCGGGTGACGTGGCCCTCGGCGAGATCGGGTGGGCGCTGATCCGCGGTGGCCTCTATGCCTGCGCCTTCATGATCGTCATGCTGGCCATGGGCCTGGTGCACTCGCCGTGGGCCACGCTGGACATTCCCCTGGCGCTGCTGATCGGCTTCGCGTTTTCCGGTGCCGGGATGGCCGCCACGACCTATATGCGCAGCTGGCAGCACTTCGAGTTCGTCATGCTTGCCACGTTGCCGATGTTCCTGTTCTCGACGACCTTTTACCCGCTGAGCGTGTACCCGCGGCCCCTCCAGCTGGTGGTCGACGTCACGCCGCTGTACCAGGGCATCGCGCTGCTACGTGGTCTTACCCTCGGCTTCGTCGGCCCCGGCCTGCTGTGGCATGTGCTCTATCTTGCCGTCATGGGAGTTTTCGGCCTGGCTGTTGCGAGCCGCCGGATCGGCAAGCTGCTCCTTCGCTAGCCGGCCAGCCAGCGATCGGCTGTCATCTTCCTCCGGCTCGTCCTCAGCACCCTCGGCGGCTGGCCGGTGGCCGGTCAGCACGGTCAGCGACGCGGTGAGACCTGTGTCGATATCGCCGACGAGCTCCCAGGCCCGAGAGATCCCGACGATCAGGGAGGCCACTAGGGCATAGCCGATGGCGTTCGCAGGGTTGCTCGCTGCGGGTTCGGCGAGGGCCAAGATCCCGGCGATCAACTCTGTCCCGAAGATCAGCAGCAGCAGTCCGATCAGGCTGATCTGGCCGCGCTTCACGCGCGCTGAAGCGGTGCTGGTCGCCGTCCTGCGCATGGAGGCGGCGGTGAAGAATAGGCCGATCACACCCAGTGTCACAGACGGATAGCCGACGTTCGTCTGCGGTACGAGACCGAACAGGGAGACCGCCAGCGCGTTCGTGAACGCCAGCAGGGCAGCCGCGGCTCGGATCTGCTGGATCATCCGCGGGCCTAGCTTTGGGTCCCGCCGTGGCGCCACGGACAGGGCCACGAATAGCAGCCCAGTCAGCGCGCCCGCAGCGCCAGCGATCGCCACGAGCATTTCCCGGTAGTCGGCGTGATTCATCAGGCCAAAATATCGTTCGCGCGGCTAGTGCGGCCGGCCCTGGTGTGCGGCGACAAGTGCCTGGTGTGATCGCGGTGGGCATTCAGTACCTGAGAGGAAGGCTGACTGCCAGATGGAACGGCTGAGCGAACGGCTGCTGAACTGGGCTTCGATCCTTGAGCCCAAGACCCGCGAGCAGGCCGAGCGGGCATCAGCCATGCCGTTCATTTACCCTCATTTGGCCCTAATGCCCGATGCACATCTCGGTCTTGGGGCGACCGTGGGATCGGTCATTCCGACGCTTGGCGCGATCATGCCCGCCGCGGTGGGGGTCGATATCGGATGCTTCCGGGGCGACACCCGGATACCGCTTCTCAGCGGAACTCAGAGGTCGCTGAGGGACATGGCCGAGGCGGGCGGGTTCTGGTGGGTCTACTCGCTCGACTGCGACGGCCAGATCGTCCCCGGCAAGGCGCTAGCACTCAAGACGCGGGAGGACGCTGCGCTGATGCGGATCGTGGTCTCTGGCGGCCTCGAGATTATCTGCACGCCCGATCACCAGTTCATGCTGAGCGACGGCGCCTACCGCGAGGCCCGCGACCTGCGCTTCAACGAGAGCTTGATGCCCCTCCGCAGGTGGCAGACGCGCGATGGGTACGAGTCGCAGATGGCCGATGTCGGCGCGAGGATTGTCACGGCATACATGAGCGGTAGCCTCGAGCATTTCAAAGAGTCCGTGGCCTGGGAGCACGGCCACAACCACAAGGTCATCTCCGCAGAGCACATCTCCGAGCGCGCCGACGTCTACTGCCTCCAGGTCGAGGGTTATCACAACTTCGCCCTGGCTGCCGGCGTCTTCGTCCACAACTGCGGGATGATCGCCGTCCGTACGCAATTCACGGCGGCTGACGCCCAGGGCCGGGGCGAGCTTGGCAAGCTGCGTGCGGCAATCGAGCGGGAGATCCCGCTATCGGCTGGCAAGCACAACCGCGCCATTCGCGACGGGCACACCGAGGCCTTCGTCGCCGTCCTGGAGGGGTGGGACGGCGCCGACAGTGCCGAGAAGATCGCGCCGAACTGGCGGCTGCAGCTCGGCTCGCTCGGCTCGGGTAATCATTTCATCGAGGTCAGCCTCGACGAGGACGACAGGATCTGGCTGTTCTTGCACTCCGGGTCGCGCGGCGTGGGCAACAAGCTCGCCACCAAGCACATCAAGATCGCCCGGGATCGGTGCCACCGCCGGGCGATCAGCCTGCCCGATCGCGACCTGGCGTACCTGGTGGAGGACGAGCCCGAGTTCTGGGCCTACATCCGCGACCTCCGCTGGGCACAGCACTTCGCGCTTCTCAACCGGGCCGAGATGATGCATCGCGTCGCGCAGTGCTTCGAGGACTGGATAGGTGCCGCCATCGACGAAGGGCGAGAGGAGGTCAACTGCCATCACAACTACACCGTGCAGGAGACCCACTTCGGCAAGAAGGTCTGGCTGTCCCGTAAAGGCGCGATTGACGCCAGCGCTGGCACGCCGGGCCTGATCCCCGGCTCGATGGGTACGCGCTCGTATGTGGTCGAGGGCAAGGGCAACCAGCTCGCGCTCAACTCTTCGCCGCATGGCGCGGGACGCGAGTACTCCCGTACGGCTGCCAGGAAGAAGTTCACTCGCGCGGACCTTGAGGCTGCGATGCAAGGCATCGAGTGGCGGCACACCGACGCCTTCCTGGACGAGATTCCGGGCGCCTACAAGGACGTCGATGTCGTCATGGCCGACGCGGCGGATCTGGTTGCGGTCAAGCACACGTTGCGGCAGATCGTCAACGTCAAGGGTGACTAACCGCCCGAGCGAGCTGCTCCACCCGGTCATGCAGTTCGGGGACGAACGCCTCCTGCTCCGGCTTCATCAGCACGCTGCGCAGGATCCGCGCCGCGTCGGTATCCGCGGCGATATCGGCGTGCCGGCGGCGGAGCGCGTCTGCAGTGACCCGGAGCGTGCTGACGAAAACCGGTCGCTCGCGGTCAGCCAGGCCGGCCTGAAGGATCGCAGCGGACGCTGCATCGATGGCGGAGGTCGACAGGGGAGCAGTGACCGGAAAGTAGCAGACGATGTCCAGCTCGGGGTCCTGGTAGAGATTGAGGGCGCTGGAGTCGCGTAGCAGGGCTGCCCAGTCGAGCGCGGCCCGACGGCCCGCGGCGAGCATCTGACCGAGACCATCCGGTGTCGGCGGCAGCAGCTGGAACGTCAGCCAGAGGGCCGCGGCCGCGGCGCCTGCCCGCGAGCACTCCAGGCTGATCTCGCCGAGGTGCAGGTCGCCGGAGGTGAAATAGGTGTACGGCGAGTCGTGCAGATAGAACCGACCGACACTCGGATCGGCGAACAGCACGGCGCCGCAGCCGTACGGCTGCAGGCCATGCTTGTGCGGATCGACCACGACGGACTCGCATTCGGAGATGGCGCGCCACGGTGCCGGATCGAGCCCGGCCGGGCCTTCCTGCCCGGCCAGCAGCGTGAAGAAGCCGCCGTACGCCGCGTCGACGTGGACCCGCACCCCGTGGCGGCGGGCGACCGCCAGCACCTCGTGCACGGGGTCGATGGCGCCGAGACCGGTCGTCCCAGCGGTGGCAACGACCGTGCCGATCTGGCCGCCGGCCAGCAGTGCATCGAGCTCACCGAGATCGATACGGCCGCGACCATCGACGCCGACGGCCTTGCCTTCGACGCCCAGGACGCCGCACATCCGGCCGTGGGTGTAGTGAGCTTCAGCGCTATACGCCACGCCGCGGCCCGGATGCAGCTCTCTAGCCACATACAGTGCCTCCAGGTTGGCGATAGTGCCGCTGGTGGTCAGGTGTCCGAGGTGGGCTGGGAGCCCGAACATCGCAGCGAGTCGGGCGACAACCTCCTTCTCCATTGCGCCAGTAGCCGGCCCGCCGTCGAGCGCGTGATTATTCGGGTTGATCAGCATCGCGGCCAGATAGCCGACGACGGCCGCCGGGTGCGGGGGCTTCAGCATCTGGCCGGCGTAAGACGGGTGAAAGAACGGGTAGTTGTTCGTCAGCCTGTCCGCGAGCTCGGCGAATGCTGTCGCGAAACGATCATCGCTGACGGCAGCGGCGGCATGGGGCTCGAACTCGCCGAACGTGGCCTGCCAGTCCCTGACCGACTCGACAGCCCTGCTTAGCCACCGCTCTAGGTCCACCCGTCTGCCTCCTTTAGTGCCTACTCGAGATCGCTGCCGCAGGACGAGAGTAGTTGTCCGCCGGGGACTGGTGCGCGGCAACGCGGGCGGTGCGAAACCAGAGCAGGTACCGCTGCGACATCTCCCGCGCGGACGCGAAGTCGCGTCTAATAGAGGTAGCGGTATCGGGCTCCCTGCCGAAGTCACCGCAAGGCGTTGGGGAGCCCGGGTGACGAATCCTCTTGGGCCACAATCGTTTGCGATGAATGCACATCAATCAAGTGCCGTCCGCGCAGCGCCCGTTTTGCGCGCCGGTCAGCGTGAGGCGGGCGCATGGCGCCGCTGAGTGGAGAGCGGCTGCCCGTGCGCCTGGCGCCACTGGTCGGCCGACGGGATGAGCTCCGGGAAGTACTGGGAGCTCTGTCGCGAAGTCGCCTGCTCACGCTGACAGGTCCTGGCGGGACCGGGAAGACCCGGCTAGCGCTGGCAGCAGCAAGCGCGGCCGGTGAATCCTACTCAGCGGGCGTGTGCTGGATCGAGCTTGCGCCGCTCGACGATCCGCTGCTCGTCGGCCAGGAAGTTGCCAGCCGGATCGGCGTCCCTGACAGCCCTGGCCAGGATGCTGCTGAGGCGATCGCTGCCCAAGTTGCCGATCGTCAGGTCCTTCTCGTATTCGATAACTGTGAGCACCTGACGATCGCAATCGCGCGACTAGCTGAGCAGTTGCTCACCGGCTGTCCCGGCTTGTCGATTCTCGCGACTAGCCGTGAGGTGCTCGGGGTCGACGGCGAGCGCAACTGGCCGGTGCCACCGCTGTCACTGCCTGATGAGAGCATCCGGCCGACGCAGTCCGCGCTCGGCGAGTTCGACGCCGTCAAGCTGTTCGAGCAGCGGACGCAGCTGATCCAGCCGTCGTTCGCGGTCTCCGATGACAATGCCGCGGCGGTGCTGGCCGTATGTCGCCGGCTTGACGGCCTGCCGCTCGCGATCGAGCTGGCGGCGGCCCGGATGCGGATGCTGTCGGTCAGCCAGCTTGCCGAGCGCCTCGGCGACATCTTGAGCGTGCTCGTCGGCGGGACTCGGTCGGCACCGCCGCGCCACCAGGCGCTGCGCGCCACGCTCGACTGGAGTTACGACCTGCTCGATGACGAGGAACGGGCGGTGTTCCGCCGCCTGTCAGTGTTCGCCGGGGGGTTCACTCTCGCTGCGGCCGAGCAGGTCGCGACCGGTGGCGACATCCAGCGCAGCCGGATGCTCGACCTGCTGGAGCGGCTTGCCGACAAGTCGCTGCTGCAGGCAGACCTGACCGGCACAGCCGCGCGTTACCGCCTGCTCGGCATCGTGCGCGAGTACGCGGCCGAACAGCTGGCTCGCTCGGCCGAGCAGAACGCGGTGCGCCGGGCCCATCTTGCCTGGTACGTAAGCTTCGTTCAGGAGACAGTGCCGCGCATCGACCGCGGCGAAGGCGGGCCGCAGGCTCTGGAGCGTGAGCTCGACGCTGTCGACGCCGAGATAGCGAACCTGCGCGTGGCCCTGGACTTCGCCCGGCAGGACGGCGACACCATCGCCGCCCTGCAGATTGCCGGGCCGCTCGGTCACTACGCCTACCTGCGCGGTCATTATCACGAGGTGAGGCAGTGGATGGACGCTGCCGTGACGGGCCGGGGGACCGAGGTGCCGGCCGGGCTGCGAGCGCAGGCGCTACTCGGCAGCGGCCGCCTGGCGCTGCTGCAATGCGACTACGTGCCGGCGATCCGGCGGCTCGAGGCGGCGCTGCGGCTTTACCGCGACCTCGACGACCAGCAGGGCATCGGAGCCACGCTGCAAGTGCTTGGCAGCGTGGCACGAGAGCAGGGCCGCTACGCGCGGGCAATGGAGCTGCACACAGAGAGCCTCGCGGCTGCGGAAGCGGTCGGCGACCGGTGGGCAATCGCCAGGGCGCACGGTCACGTCGGATTCGTGCTGTGGGTGCAGCGCGAGTACGCGGAGGCGACGACCGAGTGCGCAACTGCGCTTGCGATGTCCCGCGAACTCGCTGATTCCGAGGAGATCGCCTGGGCGCAGATCAGCCTGGGCGCGATCGCCCGGTACCAGGGCGCTGCCGACCGGGCCGCGGCGCTGCTATCCGAGAGCCGCGCGCTGGCCGAGCAGATCGGTTTCCGCGAGGGCATCGCGTGGTCGCTCGAGCAGCTTGGCCTGCTGGCACTCGACCGCGGCGACCCGGCCTCGGCGATTCTGCTGAGAGACAGCCTAGAGATTCACCACGAGCTGCGGGACAGATGGCGTACCTGCAGCCTGCTCGACGACCTCGCGGCGGTCGCGCTGACAAACGGGCAGCCCGGCGAGGCCGCCAGCCTGCTCGGGACCGCCGAGGCACTCCGGCAGGCGATCGGTACGGTTGTGCCGCCCTGCGAGCGGGCGCTTCGCGAGCAGACCATAGCCGGAGCGCGGTCGGCGCTCGGCGACGACGGATTCGACGCCGCCTGGCAGCGGGGAATGCTGGCCCAGGTAGATGACGTCAGGGACAGCCTCGCGCGGTCGGCCGACCCTCCGGTGGCTGGCGTCGCAGAGTCAGCCAGGCCGGCTGCCGCGGCCGCGACGGTGGCCGTTCCGGCCCAGAAGGACAGTAGCGACGCCGACGGCGCGCGGCAGCTGCCGCCTGCGAGCGGGATGATCAGGATCAGGGCCCTGGGCGCCGCTACCGTGCATCGCGGGGACACCCTGGTGACGGCTGCGGACTGGGGCTATGCCAAGCCGCGCGAGCTTCTCTTCCTGCTGGCGACCTCGCGACCGATGACCCGAGACCAACTCGGGATGGCGCTGTGGCCCGACTTGCCGCCGGAGCGTCTTGGGAATGCCCTGCACACGGCACTGCGCGGGGTTCGGCGCGCGCTCGGTGACCCGGACTGGGTGACCTACGCCGACGGCCGGTACAGCTTCAACTCCGAGCGCAAGCACGAGTGCGATGTCACCACCTTCGAGGAGGCCCTGGCGACGGCCCGGCGGGCGAAGCCGGCCGAGGCGGCACTGCCGGAGCTGCAGCGGGCGATCGCGGCTTATGGCGGCGATTTCCTGGCTGGCATGCCGTGCGGTGACTGGGCCGAGACTCGGCGCGACGAGCTAGCGCGGAGCTTTGAGTCGGCGCTGCTCGCCGCCGGCCGGCTCCAGCTTGCCGCTGGCCGGCTGCAGGCGGCAGCGGCCGCGTTCCGGCGCGCCGTATCGCACGAGCCGCTGAATGAGACCGCGCATCGCGAGCTGATGAACTGCTGGGCCCGGATGGGTGAGACCGCTCGTGCGGTGCGCCATTACCACGACCTTGTCGAGATGCTGCGCAGGCAGGTCGGAGTACCGCCTGCGGCTGAGACCACGGCCCTGTACCGGAAACTCGCCGGGACAGAGCGCAGCCCCCAGTGATTCCCCCCGAAGCCGCCGTTCCCCCCTGAGGCTGCTGGGACTGTGGTGCCGTCCTGAACGGAGGTGCCACGATATGCGCGATCTCATTCCGCCCGCGGTCGCCCGTCACCCGGCGGAGGCCGTCGAGCTCGTCACCGTTGCCATCAGCGACGGAGACCTCGAGGCGGCTCTCGCGCAGTACGAGCGCGACGCCGTGCTGCGGCCATGGCAGGAGCCGTCTCCCGCAGAGGCGCCGGTGGCGAGCCAGCTGACCGCCGTGATGGACTTGCGCCTGCCGCTCGGCCTGGCGGTGCGCGCCGTCATCCCGGCCGGCATTCTCGCGCTCGTGGTGGCCGAGCGCCGGATCAGCGGCACGGGTCCCAACTACGAGCACGTTGACGTGCGCGGCTGCGGTGCTGCCATCGTCCGCCGCCAGCCTGGCGGCGGATGGCGGATCGCGGCCGATGCGTGGTGCATGGCCGGAGCCGGCATCCCCGGTGTTTCCCCCCAACCCCCCGGCGAATACCCCTGAGCGACGGGTGAGTGTTGCCGACAGGACTTAATGAGGCAGGCGTCCGGCACCAGGCCGGCCGAGCCTGCCAGCTACCGGAGGAGATCTGGCAATGATTTCTCGTAAGTTCGCTCTCGTTGCAGGCGCAGCCACGGCACTGACTGGGCTGGCGGCCGCGGCAACGCTCGCGCTGAGCGCGCCCGCTGGTGCCGCGGTGAGCACGTCGGGCGGGTATCACTTCTACACCATCGACAACAAGAAGGACCTGACGTTCAACCAGTTGCTCGGCATTAACGAGGCTGGGCTGATTGCCGGCTACTTCGGATCTGGTATGCCCGGTCACCCGAACAAGGGCTACACCGTCAAGATGCCGTACCACCAGAGCGACTTCAAGAGCGAGAACTTCCCGCACTCGGCGCAGACGCAGGTGACCGGCCTGAACGACATCGGCTACACGGTCGGCTTCTGGGCCAACAAGGCAGGCGCCAACTTCGGCTGGTACAAGTACAAGGGCAAGTTCCACGAGGTGAAGGGCTTCCCTGGCGCGACGAACTCCAGCCCGCGGATGGTCCAGCTGCTCGGCATCAATGACAACGACGTCGCCGTCGGCTTCTACGCGAACTCGGCCACACCTACCGCTAACGACCGCGGCTTCGAGTACAACGTCAAGACGCACAGATTCAGCCGCGTCCTGCAGCCCGGAGTGACGGTGCACAACCTGACCAAGAATACCCCCAGCCTTACCGCGGCCGGGATCAACATCCACGGCACGGTGGCCGGCTTCTACACCACCAAGAGCGGCGTTACCGACGGCTTCGTCAAGCGGACCAACGGCATGTTCGTCAAGCTCGCCTACCCGGGCGCGACGATGACCCAGGCGTTCGGCATCAACGACTCCGGCCTGGTTGTCGGCGCTTACACCACGGGCAGCGGCAGCTCTGCCCAGAGCTTCGGTTTCACCTGGATGAACGGGCACTTCCACACGGTCAACGACCCGCACGGTGTCGGCAGCACCATCATCAATGGCGTCAACGACCGCGGCGAGCTCGTCGGGTTCTACACCGACTCGGCCGGCAACACCGACGGCTTCCTGGCCAAGCCGAAGAGCTAGGCAGCCCCCTCTTGGGATGAACCGCCGAAGCCAGTCGGCCGCCCCTGAGGCCGCCTGGATGAGCAGTGCCGCCGCGCATCGCGCGGCGGCACTTGCCATTTCTTGACTACCTTGATCCGTTTCGAGGAAGAGTTGGCGTTCTATACGCACGCCAAGTCTTCACTCAAAGTGGATCATGATGGCGGCTCACTCGAGCCGCGGCGTGCGGCCGGACGTTCGGCAAGGCAGGAGCCGGGTAGACCGTCTGTCGTGGACATTGGCCTTGTGTTTCCGCAGACAGAAATGGGCGGCGACCGCGGCGCCGTTCGCGCGTACGGTCAGCGGGCCGAGGAACTGGGTTTCACCCACATCCTGGCCTACGATCACGTCCTGGGTGCCGACCCCGCTGTGCATCACGGCTGGAACGGGCCTTACGACGTAGACACGACCTTTCATGAGCCGTTTGTTATGTTCGGCTACCTCGCTGGGGTTACCTCGCTAGAGCTTGTGACCGGCATCATTATCTTGCCGCAACGCCAGACGGCGCTGGTCGCCAAGCAGGCCGCGGAGGTCGACCTGCTCACCGGGGGTAAGTTCCGGCTCGGTGTCGGCCTCGGCTGGAACGCGGTCGAGTACGAGGCGCTGGGAAAGAACTTCGCCGACCGGGGCCGCAGGATAGGCGAGCAGGTCGAGCTGATGCGGCGGCTTTGGACCGAGCGGAGCGTCACTTTCTCCGGCGAATACGAGACCGTGACCGGTGCCGGGCTGGCACCGCTGCCGGTTCAGCGGCCGATCCCGGTCTGGTTCGGCGCGCAGTCCCGGTCGGCGTACGCGCGGGCCGGCCGGCTCGCGGATGGCTGGTTCCCGCAGGTCCCGCCTGGGCCGCAGCTGGAAGAGGCGAAGGCGATCATCGACCAGGCGGCCTTGAATGCTGGCCGTGATCCGGTGGAGATCGGCATGGAGGGGCGGGTCAGCTGGGGTGTCGGAGGCGCTGAGCGGCTCATCGATCACGTCGAGCGCTGGCGTGCTGCCGGGGCATCACACTTGTCCGTCAACACGATGGGCGCCAACCTCGGCTCAGTCGACGGTCACCTCAAAACGCTGACAATCATCGCCGAGGCCCTGAGGCTCCAGCGCAGTTACTAAAGCTGCTCGCCGGCTGCTGCGCGCTTACTGTGGCTGGCATGAGCTCCGGTTTGAAACCGCCTGATGAGGTCTGCTGCATGGACTGCGGCCCCGGCGCGATCCTGGATGCCGACCGGCGGCGAGCACGCCCTGCCTTGCGCTTGTCGTCCAGCGAGGCGAAGATCATCGAGTTTCAGCAGTTTCGCCGCGTGGTTGCGCGCCCACATCACACCGTCGTTCGACACCAGCAGCGCTAGCGCGGCCGAGGTGGCCGACCGGGTTGCTGCCTGGGTTCGGCCGCTCCTTCCGGGCTAGCCGGCAAGTCAGGTGCCGGAGAAGTACCGCTGCGGGTTGTCGACCAGCATCGTCTGGATGTGCGCCGCCGTGACCCCGCGCTCGGCCAGCGCCGGCAGGACCTGATCGAAGATGTGCTCGTAGTGCCAGGCGGGGGCGAACATCGGGATCGCCTCTGGCGCGAACCAGTCGATGTAGCACGACGCGTCATGCGACAGCACCATGCTTTCCGCATACCCGCGCTCGCACAGGGCAGCGACCGTGCCGACCCGATCCTCGAACGAGGTGATCAGGTCCAGGCCGAAGCGGTCCATCCCCAGCAGGCAGCCGGCGTCAGCTAGCTCCGACAGGTAGTCCAGGTCAGTACTGTCACCGCTATGGCCGAGTACGACCTTCGTGAGGTCGGTGCCCTCCTCCTTGAGCACTCGCAGCACGTCCCTGCCAGTGCCCGAGTGCGGGTGAGTGTGCACTGTGATCGGTGCGCCGGTCTGGGCGTGCGCCCGCGCCACGGCGCGCAGTACCCGCTCAACTCCGGGCGTCATGCCCTGGTCGTCGATTGCGCACTTGAGGAACGCAGCCTTTACTCCGGTGTCGGCGATGCCCTCGGTGATATCGGTGACGAACATGTCCGTCATCGGGTCGCGGCCGTCGGTGTGCGGATACCTGAAACGGAAGTACAGCGGCAGCTCGTTGTAGGTGTACAGGCCGGTCGCGACGATGATGTTGAGGTCGGTGCCGGCAGCGACCCGCTTGATCCGGCTGATATCCCGGCCTAGCCCCAGCACCGTCGGGTCGGCGATGGTCTGGCAGCCGCGGCGGGCCAGCGCGTTGAGTTTGCTGATCGCGTCATCGACCCGGTCGTCCTCGTTCCACCCCTCGGGGTAGTTCTGCCGGACTTCCTCGTTGAGCACGAACACATGCTCGTGCATCAGCGTCGTGCCGAGTGCGGCGACGTCAACTGGGCCTCGTACGGTCTCGACCAGTGCCATGGAAGCACCGTAGCGTGGAGTCCGTACTGGCCGGTAGGTAATCTTGTCCTGACTCGTCCGGGCGCCTGGGAGGCAGCAGATGGACTTCGCTTACGACGCTCGCACTCAGGAACTCCAAGGTGAGCTGCAGGCCTTCAGCGATGAGCAGATCGTGCCGGCCGAGCCAGTCTTTTCCGAGCAGGCAGCGAAGCTGGCGAGCGAGGGCCGGGGGTGGGAACGGCCCCCGATCATGGACGACCTGAAGGCCAAGGCGCGCAAGCGGGGCCTGTGGAACCTCTTCCTGGCCCACCAGCCCGCCGGGGCGGGCCTGACGAACCTGCAGTACGCGCCGCTAGCCGAGCTCAGCGGTCGCTCATTCCTGACCCCGGAGGCACTGAACTGTGCCGCTCCGGACACCGGCAACATGGAGGTGCTGGCCGAGTTCGGCACCAAGGAGCAGCAGGAGCGCTGGCTGCGGCCGCTGCTGGACGGCGAGATCCGGTCGGCGTTCTGCATGACCGAGCCGGATGTGGCCAGCTCGGATGCCACCAACATCTCTACCAGCATTACCCGCGACGGCGACGTCTACGTGATCAACGGGCGTAAGTGGTGGTCATCCGGCGCCATGGACCCCCGCTGCGAGATCCTGATCGTGATGGGCAAGACCAGCCCGGACGCGGACCGGCACCGCCAGCAATCGCAGATCCTGGTGCCGAGGGATACTCCGGGCGTCGATATCCAGCGGGGCATGCACGTGTTCGGCTACACCGACGGAACCCATGGCGGCCACGCGGAGATCGTGTTCGAAAATGTCCGGGTTCCGGTGGAGAACGTGATCTCCGGCGAAGGAGAAGGCTTCGCGATCGCGCAGGCCAGGCTCGGGCCGGGCCGGATCCATCACTGCATGCGCCAGATCGGCGCGGCCGAGCGCGCGCTCGAGTTGATGTGCCGGCGGGTCACCGAACGGATCGCGTGGGGCAAGCCGCTGGCTGAGCAGGGCGTCATCCAGGACTGGATCGCGGAGTCCCGGGTCCGGATTGAGGCCGCCAGGCTCCTGGTGCTCAAGACCGCCTGGCTGATGGATACGGTCGGGAACAAGGGCGCGCACACCGAGATCCAGGCGATCAAGATCCTTGTGCCGCAGATGACCGAATGGATCATGGACAAGGCCATCCAGGCGCACGGGGCCGGCGGCGTTAGCCAGGACTTCCCGCTGGCCGCGCTCTGGGCACACGCCCGGACGCTCCGCCTGGCCGACGGCCCGGACGAGGTGCACAAGCGCTCACTCGCGAATCGCGAACTCAAAAAGTACAGGTAATACGCAGGGCGTAGCCCTGCGGAGTTGAAATGAACTAACCGATACGCCTCGCCGGTTTTGGGGGGCGCACGGGGGGCGGAGCCCTCCGTGGGAGGGCGCACGGGGAGCGGAGCCCCCCCGTGGGTCAGGAGGAACATATGTCAGAGGCATCCCAGCGAGTAGCAGTCGTCACCGGGGCTGCGCGCGGCATCGGCGCGGGCACGGCCAAGCGGCTGGCTGCTGACGGGTTTGCCGTCGCCGTGCTCGACCTGAAGGAAGGCGACAGTGGCGCGACCGTCGACGCCATCAGGCAGGCGGGCGGCACAGCGCTGGCGGTAGGCGCTGACGTCAGCGACACCGACCAGGTTAAGGCCGCGGTCGACAGGATCGCCGAGCAGCTCGGCGGGCCGGCCATCTTGGTCAACAACGCGGGCGTCATCAGGGACAACATGCTGTTCAAGATGACCGACGACGACTGGGACACCGTTCTTGGCATCCACCTGCGCGGCTCGTTCCTGATGAGCCGGGCCTGCCAGAAGTACATGGTGGACGCCAAGTGGGGCCGGATCGTGAACCTGTCCTCAAGCTCGGCCCTTGGTAACCGCGGCCAGGCCAACTACTCAGCCGCGAAGGCCGGCCTGCAGGGCTTCACCAAGACGCTGGCCATCGAGCTCGGGCAGTTCGGCATCACTGCCAATGCGGTAGCACCGGGCTTCATCGCCACAGACATGACGGCCGCGACTGCAGCCCGGATGGGCATCGGCTTCGAGGACTTCCAGAAGGCGGCCGCCGCCAGCATCCCGGTCCGCCGGGTCGGCACCCCTGATGACGTGGCTCACGTGATCTCATTCCTGGTCAGCGAGGGTGCCGGGTTCGTTTCCGGCCAGGTTATCTACGTGGCAGGCGGACCCCTGTGCTAGACGAGGCAGATACGCTGCGGTCACAGGTCGCTGCGTTCCTGGCGGCGCATGACCCGGCGACCACCGAGCGGCTGGAGTTCCTGCGCGCGAGGTTTGACGCTGGCCTGGCCTGGGTGCATTACCCGGCCGGGCTCGGCGGACAAGGGCTGCCCCGTTCCCTCCAGCCTGTCGTTGATCGCGAATTCGCGGCTGCCGAAGCACCGACGAACCACCCGGAGCGCAACGGCATCGGGCTCGGCATGGCCGCGCCGACGATACTCGCGCATGGCACGCCCGAGCAGAAGGAGCGCTGGCTGCGCCCGCTGTGGACGGGCGAGGAGATCTGGTGCCAGCTGTTCAGCGAGCCAGGTGCCGGGTCTGACCTGGCCGGGCTTGCCACCCGCGCGGTGCGCGATGGCGACACCTGGACGGCGAACGGGCAGAAGGTCTGGACCTCCTCCGCGCACATGGCCAGGCGCGGGCTGCTAGTCGCCCGGACCGACCCGGACGTGCCCAAGCACCAGGGCCTCACCTACTTCGCGCTGGACATGAAGCAGCCCGGCGTCGAAGTACGGCCGCTGCGCCAGATCACCGGCGAGGCCGAGTTCAACGAGGTGTTCATCACCGACGCCAAGATCGCCGACGCGGACCGGATCGGCGAGGTCGGCCAGGGCTGGACCGTCTCGATGTCGACGCTGATGAACGAGCGCGTGTCCATCGGCGGCGGCGCCATGCCGCGCGAGGGCGGGATGATCGCCTCGGCCGCGAGGACCTGGCGGGAGCACCCCGAAGTGCGGACGCCGGGCCTGCACGACCGAATCCTGCGGCTGTGGGCCGATGCCGAAGTGGCCAGGATCGCGGGCTCACGGCTGCGCCAGCAGCTCGCGGCCGGAGAGCCGGGCCCTGAGGGCTCAGCGGCCAAGCTGGTCTTTGCGCGACTGAACCAGGAGATCTCCGAGTTCGAGGTTGAACTGGCCGGAGGCGACGGGCTGCTTTACGACGACTGGACCATGCGCCGGCCACAGGGAGCTAACTTCTTCGGCCGCAATCCCGGCTTCCGGTTCCTGCGGGCCAAGGGAAACTCGATCGAAGGCGGCACCTCCGAGATCCTCCGTAACGTCGTGGCCGAGCGGGTGCTCGGGCTGCCGAAGGAAGCTCGAGTTGATACCGGCCCCTGGAAGGACCTGCCCCGGTGAGTGAGGCACTGTGAGCGAGACGACGGTCGGCACCCAAGCGGGCAGCGCGCCGCTTGGCCCTGGCGTGAGTGGGCAGGCACAGCCGGCCCGTACGGCCAACTTGCTGTACACCGAGACCGAGACCGAGTTGCGCGCGGCCGTGCGCGGCCTGCTGGCGGACAAGGCGCCCTGGCGCGATGTGCTGGCCAGGACCGAAACCGGTCAGACTTATGACGGAGGCCTCTGGCACACGCTGGCGGCCGAGGTCGGCTGCGCCGGGCTGCTGATCCCTGAGACCCTGGGCGGTGCCGGAGCCTCGTACCGCGAGGCTGCCGTGGTAGCAGAGGAGCTCGGCCGGGCGGTCGCTCAGGTGCCGTTCCTGGGCAGCGCTGTCATCGCGACAACGGCGCTGCTGGCGGCGGGGGACACCGAGCTGCTCCCGCAGCTGGCGAGTGGCGCGCTGACCGCCTCGCTGACGCTTCCCTTCGCGGTCGGCCCGCGCACCAGGCCCGAGACGAGCGTGCGGCTCGATGCTCCGCAGCGCGGCGACGGGCCTGGCGATTACCGGCTCACCGGCACCATCACCGGGCTCGCAGATGCGCTGCCGGCCGACGTGCTGCTGGTGCCGGTCGACAGCGTCCCCTATGGCATCTACGCGGCGCGGGTCAGCGATCCGGGTGTCGGCAAGCGGCCGCTCGTCTCGCTGGACATGACCCGGCAGCTGTGTGAGGTGCGACTGGAACAGGTGGCGGCGCGCCGCATCGCGGCTGGCCCGACGGCCGAGCAGGCGATCGCGGCTGCACTGCTAGCCGGCGCTGGCGTCGTGGCGAGTGAGCAGCTAGGCGTTGCCGAGCAATGCCTGGACACGACGGTTGCATACGTGAAGGAACGGCGGCAGTTCGCTCGCCCGGTCGGCGGCTTCCAGGCGATCAAGCACCGGCTGGCCGACCTGTGGGTCTCGGTCACACAGGCCAGGGCAGCGGCGCGGTACGCGGCGGACTGGCTGGCGGCCGGATTCGGCCCGGAGACGACGCTGGCAGTCGCACTGGCCAAGGCGGTCTGCTCAGACACGGCCCTGAAGGCCGCACAGGAGATGATCCAGCTGCATGGCGGTATCGGGTTCACCTGGGAGCACCCGGCGCACCTGTACCTGAAACGGGCCAAGGCCGACTCGATCGCTCTCGGCACCGCGGATGCTCACCGGGCTTCGCTGGACGTGCTGGCCAATCTGCCCGGACCGGCGGCAGGCTAGCTCGCAGCGGCGCGCTCGCGACGTCCTAGGCGACCGCGACCGGAGTCTCGACTCGCGACCGCCAGTACTCCTGGCCGGCCTCGGGCAGCAGGTGGATCGGGTCGTAGTACTCGTGCTCCCGCTCCAGCGCGAGCGCGTCGTCAGACTCGACGCCGGTCCGGTAGTTTTTCGTCCAGTAGGAGATGCCGAGCTCACGGTCGTAGCGCGCGACCTGGTGAACCCAGCGCTTGCCGACATACGGCACGTCGCAGATAAACCGTGGCGTGGCGAATCCCGGCAGGTAGCCCATGATGTCGTGCTGCAGCTGCTGTGCCTCGGCCAGGGACAGCCGCCAGTGCTCCGCGTTCGGGATCATGTCGCACATGTAGAAGTAGTACGGCATGATCTTGGCGTCATCGAGCAGGGCGAAACACAGGTCGAGGATCTGGTCGCTCTTGTCGTTCGTGCCTCGCAGCAGCACGCCCTGGTTGCGGACGTCCCGAATGCCGGTCTCCAGCATCGCCTTGGTCGCCTGGGCGACGAGTGGCGTTACCGACTGGGCCGAGTTGACATGCGTATGGATGGCGATGCTGACATCCCGCTGGCGGGCCACCGTGGCGAGCCGCTCCATGCCGGACCGAACCTCGTCAGTCAGCCAGTACTGCGGCAGGGCCATGAGCGCCTTGGTCGCGAGGCGGATGTCACGGATGTTCTCGATCTCCAGCAGCCCGGCGACAAAGGACTCCAGTCGCGGCCAGGGCAGGTTGGCGACGTCGCCGCCAGATACGACCACGTCCCGCACGCCGGGGCTGCGGCGGAGGTAATCCATCATCGCGCCGAGCCGGTCGTCGCGGCCGAGCTCGAACTTGTGCTTGTCGACGATCGGCGTCGGGTTGCCGACGAGGTCCATGCGAGTGCAGTGGCCGCAGTACTGCGGGCAGGTGGGCAGCAGCTCGGCCAGCACTTTCGTCGGGTAGCGGTGGGTGAGCCCCTCGACCGCCCACATTTCGGCCTCGTGCAGCGAGTCGCGGGAAGCCTCGGGATGCGATGGCCAGTCCGCGCGCCGGTCACTGAACACCGGAATCATGTAGCGGCGCACCGGGTCGGCATAGAAGGCGTCGGTGAAGCCCGGATCAGCGGGGGAGAACGACGGCGCCATCGTGTTGATCATCTGGGGCGGCACGAGCATCGACATCGTGGCGCGCTCGGCCTGGTCGCGCTCTAGGTCGGCATAAAACCGTTCGTCCAGCCCGTCGCCGATCACCTGCCGCAGCTGGCGGATGTTCTTGACGCAGTGCGCGCGCTGCCACTGGGCGGACGCCCACTCCTGCGGCGTCACTGCGGCCCATCCAGGCAGGCGCTGCCAGTCCGGCTCCACCAGCGCTTTATGCCGGTAGACGTACGGCTGGTCGATCAATGTGCCACCTGCCCTTCAAGAAAACTGGCGTCGCGCCAGGACGATAGCCCGCTGTTTCCGAACGTTACGCAAGAAGATGCTGTCTGTATAGTGACAGACGACAAATTCTATCGAATGCGCATACTGCTCTTGCGCGACGTCGGAAATCAGACATTAGGGCTAAGTCTGGATCAGTCGGGCGTGGGCTGGCGGGAAGGACCATAGGTGAGCCGATCGCAACTGAACGGGCAGGCTAGCGCAGCGAGCTCGCCGCTTGGCCTGCACCGGGTGGTCGAGCCGGCCGGCGTGCTGCCGCAGGCGGCCTGGCGGCTTGATCCGAAGCCGCAGATCTGGCCGGATGAGGTGCGGGTCGCGGTCGAGCGGCTGAACCTGGACGCCGCGTCGTTCCGCCAGCTACACGAAGCGAAGGGTGGCGACCCGGACCGGATCAGGGCAGCGGTGCTGGAGATCGTCAGGACTCGCGGCAAGATGCAGAACCCGGTCACCGGCTCCGGCGGCATGCTGACCGGCACGGTCGACGAGGTAGGCGAGGGCTCGCCGCTCGGGCTAGCTGTGGGAGACAAGATCGCGACGCTGGTGTCGCTCAGCCTGACGCCACTGATGATCACCGATGCTCTGGCCCGCTGGGACGCCTTGACTGAGCAGGTTCCGTGTGAGGGGCACGCGATCCTTTTCGGCCGGTCCATCGCTGCCAAGCTGCCCGATGACCTATCCGCCGAGCTGGCCTTGTCGGTCATGGACGTATGCGGGGCCCCGGCCCTCACCCACCGGGTCGTGAGCTCAAGCCCGGCCGCCCGGCCGACGGTCGCCATCGTCGGCGCGGCCGGCAAGAGCGGATCGCTGTCGGCCGCGGCGGCACGGCAGGCCGGAGCCGCCCTCATCATCGGCGTCGTCCCGCACGAGACCGAGGCGGCCATTCTGCGCGACGCCCGCGCGTCCGACGGCCAGCGCGGCCTGGTCGACGAGGTCGTGATCGCCGACGCCCGTAACCCGGTCGGCGTGTCCAGCGCGATCCAGCGGGCCGGCGGGCCGGCCGATGTGACCGTCGTGTGCGTGGACGTGCCCGGCTGCGAAGGCGGCGCGATCCTCTCGACCGCGCAGGGGGGCACTGTCATCTTCTTCTCGATGGCGACATCGTTCAGTGCAGCTGCGCTCGGTGCGGAGGGCGTCGCCGCCGATGTCACGATGCTGGTAGGCAACGGGTATGTTCCCGGGCACGCGCAGCTAGCTATCGACCTGATCAGGACCGAACCCGGCGTCCGGGATATCTTCCAGCGCCGCATCTCCGAGCACAGCGCTCAGCCGGACCGCGCTGATCGCAGCAGGGAGTAAGTCAATGCAGACTCGCCTCAACCTTGATCCTTCCGTCGTCCGCGAGGCGCGAACGCTGGCGGCGAAGGCCGGCCAGCCAATCGTGGAGATGGCCAGGACGCATACGACGGTCTCCGTCGAGCGAGCCGTTCTGCGGCTTGCCGGGCTGCAGGGCGCCGATCCCGACGGCATGCCCTGGGTGAACCGGCTGACCGACGCGATCCGCGATACCACCGGGCTGGAGCACGGCGTCGCCCTGCCGGCCTGGGACGCGCTGCTCACCGGCGGTTTCGACGACCTGGCCAGCCTCGCTGAGGCGGCCGCCCAAGGCAAGGTCGCCTTCCGGATCCCGGCCGGATCCGATGCGGCGGCGGCCCGCGCGGCCGCATCCGCGGCGCTCGCGAAGGGCATCGGCAAGATCGACGCCAACCGCGTGCAGCGGCAGCGGATGATCGAGCAGACCTCCGAACCGCGCAAGCCGTGGATTTACCTGATCGTCGCTACCGGCGACATCTACGAGGACATCCCGCAGGCCCAGGCCGCCGCTCGCGAAGGCGCCGACATCATCGCAGTGATCCGCTCAACGGGTCAGTCCCTGCTTGACTACGTTCCGGAAGGCGCGACCCGCGAGGGCTTTGCCGGCACGTACGCCACGCAGGAGAACTTCCGGCTGATGCGGGCGGCGCTGGACGAGACCTCGCGCGAGCTTGGCCGCTACGTCCGGCTGACGAATTACGCCTCCGGACTGTGCATGCCGGAGATCGCGTCGCTTGCTGGCCTGGAGCGGCTCGACATGATGCTGAACGACTGCATGTACGGCATCATCTTCCGCGACATCAACCCCCGCCGCACGTTCATCGACCAGCGCTTCTCCAGGCAGATCCACGCCCGGGCCGGCATCATCATCAACACCGGAGAGGACAACTACCTGACGACGGCGGATGCCGTTGACGCCGCGCATACCGTGGTGGTCAGCCAGCTGATGAATGAGTTCTTCGGCAAGGAGGCTGGTCTGGCCGACAGCCAGCTCGGCCTCGGTCATGCGTTTGAGATCAACCCGGCGGTGCCCGACTCGTTCCTGCTTGAGCTTGCGCACGCACAGCTGGTCCGAGAACTTTTCCCGGACGCGCCGCTCAAGTACATGCCGCCGACCAAGCACATGACCGGCAACGTGTTCGCCGGGTACCTGCTGGACGCGTTCTTCAACCTGTGCGGGGTCATGACCGACCAGTCGATCCTGCTCATCGGAATGATGACGGAGGGTATCCACACCCCGTTCCTGTCCGATCGTGACCTTGCCCTGGAAAATGTGCGCTACGTGCGCGACGCGGCGGGGCGCCTCGGCGACAGCTTCGTGCCCGCGCCTGGCGGTTTCATTGAGCAACGGGCCAAGCACGTGCTCGCGGAATCCATCGGATTGCTGCAGCGGATCAACGATGACGGCCTGCTGAACGCCATAGCGGACGGGACGTTCGGTATCACCAAGCGCCCTGCTGACGGAGGCCGTGGCCTGGAGGGTGTCATCAGCCGGGCCGATGGCTACTTCAACCCGGCGTCAGAGATTCTTGAAACCGGGAACGAGGCCGTGCGGGGAGACTCAGCACAAGCCGTCCCCGGTTCGCTTGAGGGAGCTGCGTGATGACCGGCGACATTATCCGGCCGTACGGCGACACTACCGGCGACGGGCGGATCCAGGTCTCGTTCACGCTCCCGGTGCCGTTCGGTACGACCACCGAGCGTGCGCGTGCTGAAGGTGCGGCGATGCAGCTGGCCGTGAAGATGGGCCTGCAGCCGGTGATGGTCGTGCACGCGAAGGGAATGGGCCCGGACTACACCTTCTTCATCGTTTACGGGCGGGTGTCGCACCTAGTCGATCTGTCAGAGGTGACGGTCACCGAGCGGGAATTCCCGCTGCTGTCCTCAGCCGAGGTGAACTTGCGGATCCGCGCCGGGCTCGGCCGCAAGCTGGTCGTGGTGGGCGCCTGCATTGGCACTGACGCGCACACCGTGGGCATCGACGCCATCCTGAACGTCAAGGGCCACTCGGGGGAGAAGGGGCTGGAGTACTACCGGGAGATCCGGGTGGTCAACCTCGGCTCGCAGGTGGCCGTGCCGGACCTGGTCGCCAGGGCGAACGCGGAGGGCGCGGACGCGGTGCTGGTCAGCCAGGTCGTGACGCAGCGGGACGCGCACATCTCCAACGCCCGCGAGATGGCGGCCGCCTTCGAGGCGGCGGCGCCGGATTTCGGAGCCGAGGGACGCCCCCTGCTGGTCGTGGGCGGACCGCGGTTCGACCCGGCGATGGCGGCGGAGCTGGGCGTCGACAAGATCTTCGGCAAGGGCACCACTCCGGGCGAAGTGGCCAGCTACCTGGCTTATGCACTGGCGCCGGAGGTGCCGGAAGAAGTGCAAGCGGGAGCGTCGGCATGAGCAGTGACGCGCGGCTGGGCCTGAGCGTGACGCACCGGCGCTATGTCCCCTACAGTCACGCGCACTACGGCGGCAACCTGGTTGATGGCGCGTACATGCTCGGCCTGTTCGGCGACGTCGCGACCGAGGTGTGCATCCGGTCTGACAGGGACGAGGGCTTGTTCGCGTCCTACTCGGACGTGCAGTTCCGCGCTCCGGTGATTGCGGGCGATGTCCTTGAGGTGACTGCGACCGTGACGCGGGTGGGCACCCGCAGCCGGGAGCTCTCGTTCGAGGCGCGGGTGGTCTGCCGGGCCCAGCCAGAGCGCGGTCCGTCCGCGGCCGCCGTGCTGGCCGAGCCGATCGTCGCCGTCACGGCGACCGGCACGGTAGTCGTTCCCTGATCCTTTCCCGGTTCGGTTGCCGAATAGGCGGTAGCTGCCGATCTGGTCCGCCTCGGCGACATGCGGGGTATCTCGCAGCGGTCGGCGATGCCGTCGCTAGCGTCCGGCCCTGGCCTGGGGCAGCGCCGGAACCAGCTCCGCGGCCGCGGCGGCCGGTGCCGGATTGCGCCGGCTGGCCAGGGCCAGTGCGGCGAGCGCAGCAGCCAGGGCCAGGCCGGCTGCGGCGAAAGTGGCGGGCGCGAACCCGTTGCTGAACGCGGCCGGGGAAGCGTAGCTGCCAGCGGCGGCGAAGACGGCGGCCAGGATCGCGACGCCGAACGCGCCGCCCAGCTGGCGCATCGTGCTGAACACGCCGGTCGCCTTGCCGATGTCACCAGGCGGGGCCGAACTGACCACGACTTTGGTCAACGCAGGCAGCGCCAGAGCGATCCCGGTACCAGAGATGACCATCGGAGCGAGCAGGGCCGGGTAGGCCACTTGGGGGCTGGCGACCGCGGCGATCCAGGCGAACCCGGCGGCCTGCAGCAGCAGGCCGGAGACCACCAGCGGCCGTTCCCCGATCCGGTCCGCCAGCCTCCCTGTCCACGGCGCGATCAGGAACGGGGCCGCGCCCCAGGGCAGCAGCCGCAGCCCGGCGCCGAGCGGGTCTTGCCCGAGGCTGGCCTGCTGGAACTGGGCCATGAAAAATATCGCGCCGGTCAGCGACGCGTTCCAGAGGAAGACGGCGGCGTTACCCGCGGAGAAGCCCCGCGAGGCGAACAGGCGCATCGGCAGCATTGGCGCACGGGTACGCAGCTCCCGACCGATGAACGCGAGCAGCAATAGCCCGCCGGCCACCAGCGTCCCGGCGACCTCGGGGCTGGCCCAGCCGGCCGAGCTGCCGCGCACCAGCCCCCACACAAGGCCGAGCGCGGCGCTGGTTACCAGCGCTAGGCCGGGAAGGTCCAGCGGGGCGCGCGGCCCGTAGCTCTCCTCCAGGCGGCGCAGTGCCAGCGGGATGGCGAGCAGGCCGATCGGCACGTTCACCCAGAAGATCCACTGCCAGGCGATGCCCTGGGTGATCGCCCCGCCGAGCACCGGGCCGACCACGGCCGCCAGCGCGGTCACCGCGCCGAAGATCCCCATCGCCCAGCCGCGGCGCTGCGGCGGCACGGCCGCATTCAGCAACGCCAGCGCGAGCGGCATGATCATCGCCGCTCCGGCGCCCTGCACCGCGCGCGCCGCGATCAGCGCGCCGGCTCCAGGGGCGAGCGCGCACGCCGCCGATCCGACGGCGAAGACGCCCAGACCGATGGCGAAGACCCGCCGCCTGCCGAACCGGTCGCCGACGGCGGACGCGGTCATCAGCAGCACCGCGAAGGCCAGGGTGTAGGCGTTGACCGTCCACTCCAGCTGCCCGATCGATGCGCCGAGGTCACGGTGAATGGTGTTCAGCGCGGTCGCAACGACCAACAGGTCGAGCACGACCATGAACGAGGCCAGCGATGACAGCGCCAGGGCCCAGCCCTGGGTGTGGGTCACGGCCGCCTGCTTGTTCGGGGTAACCACGTGTCCTCCAGATCAGCGTTTGGTGATTGCCGCTGATTGAGACACCGCGGGAAGCCGCGAAATGACCGGTGAGTTTCCGGCCCGGCTGGTGTCGTGACTTTGAGAGCACGCGAAGGACGAGGCAATGCGAGGATGCGATGGTGACGATGACGGCGCTGGCTCGCGCCCGCGCGGGCGACGGCGAGGCGTTCCGCGAGCTCACCGACCCCTACCGGCACGAGCTGCAGCTGCATTGCTACCGGATTCTCGGCTCGGTCCAAGATGCCGAGGACATGCTTCAGGAAACCCTGCTGGCGGCCTGGCGCGGGCTTGACGGGTTCGAGGAGCGGGCTTCGATGCGCAGCTGGCTGTACAAGATCGCGACGAACCGGTGCCTGAACGCGCTGCGTGATTCCGGCCGACGCCCCAAGACCGCGACCGGATCTGTGTTTCTGAGCCCACCGCCTGAGCCCACCAGGCGGGGCGAGCCGCTGTGGCTGCAGCCTTACCCGGACGCTTTGCTGGAAGATCTGGCCGACGCCGCGCCCGGTCCCGAGGCGCGGTACGAGTCCAGGGAGGCGCTCGCGCTAGCGTTCGTGGCCGGGCTGCAGCGCCTGCCACCGCGGCAGCGTGCCGTCCTGGTGCTGCGCGACGTGCTCGGTTACCCTGCGACCGAGGCCGCCCAGATGCTGGAGACCAGCGAGGTCTCGGTGAACAGTGCGCTCCAGCGCGCACGCGCTACGCTCGGGGGCCAGTTCCCCGCCCCCGGCCGTGACGCCGCGCCTGCGCCGCGCTCGCCGCGCGAACGCGAGATTGTCAGCCGGTTCGTGGATGCCTTCGAGGCCGCCGACATCGAGCGGCTCGTGAGCGTGCTCACCGACGACGCGTGGATGACCATGCCGCCCGAGCCGCTGGAATACCAGGGTCACGCCGCGATCGCGGAGTTCTACGTGACCCGGACCTGGTGGGGCGCGCTGCCCATCAAGCTCGTGCCCACCAGGGCCAACGGCCAGCCGGCGTTCGGCTACTACCTACAGGACATGCACGTACCGATCGCGCACGCGCACGGTCTCATCGTGCTCACCCTGGCCAAGGACAAGGTCTGCGCCATCACCCGGTTCGACAACAGCCTGTTCCCTCATTTTGGCCTGCCCCGCACCATGGAGTGGAGCCAAGACGCCTCCAGCGAAGTCAGGCCGACGGGCTGATCCTGCGGTGGGCAGGTTTGGCCCCTGTGGAGGGGGTAGCGAGCCCGGAGGGTCAACCGCCCGTCGGTAGCACGCCGCAGCCGACTGCGTAACGGCAAATACGGCCATCTGTGGCCGATGCGCTCGATGGCGGAAAGATCACGACATGACACGGAGGAACGATGCGCACCACCGTCAGCAGGCAATACAGCAGCTCAGCGAGCCGAGCAGGTGACGCAGTCGAGCAGGCGACCAGCCTGTGGAGCCGAGGTGTCCGGCAGGTCACAGACCGAAGGCTCGTTCGTCCGACGCTGCCGCAGGTAGACCTCGTGCCACCAGTTGAGCGTTACTTCGACTTCGTTCAGCGAACGGTAGAGACCAATCGCGACCGCACGGTCCGCTGGGCGAGGTCGGCTACCGCGCTATCGGATGCCATGCGGCAGCGAGCCGAGACAGCCGGGAACGTCGTGCGAGGAGGCGTCGAGGTAGTCGGCGTGCTCGTGCGCGGCAGGGCGGGCGCGGTCGAGCAGGCCGCTCGCGAGGAATCTGCCAGGGCCGCGACAGCCGCCCGCCAGCAGGCCGAGGAGACCGAGCGGGCCGACCAGGAACGGGCTCGTGAGGCGCGCTCGATTGAGCGCACTCGGAGCAGGCAGCTTCATCAGCGCGCGCGCCAGCGGTACCAGGACATGACCAAATCCGAGCTGAGCGAGTTGCTCGAGAAGCGCAACCTGCCCAAGTCCGGCAATCACGATGAGCTCGTCGACCGGCTCGCTGAGGCGGACGCCAGGTAACGTCTGCTCACCCATCCAGGCACACCAGAGGCGGCGGTTTTTCCGCGTGCGCGGTGAGCCGCCATGCGGCATGCCGGGTGTCCTGCGGTCCGCCGCAGCCCGGCGTCGGCCGCGCGGCGGTGACGCGGCCCTGCCAGCTGACGCGGCCCTGCCAGCCACCTGATTGGCGGTAGTGAGACATGGAGCGGATGAGCACTCTTGATGCCGGGTTTTCTTCGCCGAGCACGCCAATGCGCCGATGCATCTGGGTCCGCTCGCGGTTTTCGAGGGCCCGGCGCCTTCTGGCCAGGAGTTCGCTGGCCTTTATGCTGCCAAGCTGTCGCGGGTGCGGCGCTGGCGCCAGGTGGTGCGGACCGCGCCGCGGCACATGGTCCGGCCGGCCTGGGCCGATGATGGGCACTTCGAAATCGGCTATCACATCCGCCGCGCTGCGGTGCCCCAGCCGGGCTAGCGGCCAGGGATCTCGAGGTGCACCGGGCATGCCGCGTTGTAGTGCTTCAAGGTCAGCTTTCCCTGGGAATACGCCCACGAGCAAGTGCAGGAGTTAGGCACGTGGTCGGCAGTGATGACCTTGGCAGGCACGCCGCTACGTCGTTCGGCCCGACCCGGCTGGTACGCCAGCGGCTGCCCGATAAGGGCAAGAGCAGGCCCTTCGGTCCTGGCTTCCTGGACAGCTCCGTCAGCCAGGGCCAGCCACTCCCGCGGTCTGGCGCTCGATGAGGGCTGGGCTGCCACGGGTCGTTTGACGCGCACCCTTGCTCCGGGGAGCTTGTCACTCGCCCGGCTGTCCATGGCATTCAGAATATTTGCAAAGCGGGAGAAGGGCGATTCTCGTGGCCAGCGGTTCGTGACGCCTGGTCGTCCTTCGCGGCAGCCTCGAGCAGCCGAGTTGACAGTTAACATCAAACTCCCTGCTCAGCAGCATCCTCCGGTGCCGCAGGGCGGCATCGTTGCTCTGCCTTGCGGTCGAAGAAGTGGAGCACGAGGTCGACGTCCGGCCGCCTGACGGCGAATTCAAGAAGACCACCAGACGTCTGGCAGGAGACCACTACAGAGCCGGACTGCTCCAGCAATCCTCCTCGGGCGAGCTGTCCTGTACTCCCCAGCTGGAGGGCCTCGCGCTGGCTGTCGAACGGCCGGACCCGAGTCCCGATTATCTGCTCAGCTATCGGGATCTGCTGCCAGAAGGATCTGAAGAACAGCATGGGACGTATCACCGGGCCGTCCGGAGTCAAGTCGAGCATGCAGCCTGCAAACCGCCTTGGATAGCTGCCGTACGTGCCCCGGTAGTAGCAGAACACGGTGCGGCCCTCACCCCGGTCGATCGCGGTGATGTAAGCTGCCGACGCTGCTTCTCTTGACTCTCGCCGAGAGATTCTCAGCAAGTCCCTGGGCGTTATCGCGCTGCCAGATGAGCGCCTTAGCCGTTTGCGCGTGCCTACCCCCGCATTTCTAGCCACCGCATGTTCAGGCACACACGGTTTCTCGTCTGGTGAGAAGCGTTGATTCCAAAGCCGGGTGATGTTCTTATATCACCATGCGCACGCTGCCGCGGCCGTTGCGGTACGTCCTGCTGGCTGCCGGTTTCTTTGTCATCATGGTGGCAGGCGCAGTGATGGGCACCGCTGCCGCTGCTCATCGGCTATCCGGCCTCAGTCACCTCGCGGCGGTGGTGGTGGGTATCGCGCTGGGTCTGGTCATTGCCATGCTCGCCAGGGCTTATGCCATTGGTGTGCGCATCCCTTCGCTGGGCCGGCAGCTGACCGCGATGGCGGAAGCGACGGGTGCCGGGCAGCCGGTGTCCGGGAGGTTCTGGGCGGGGCTGCGCGATCTGGGGCCCAAGCCGCCGGGCCCAGACGAGGGCAGTCGGCCTGGGTCCGATGACACGTTTCCACTGCCGGGACAGCCACCGCGGATTGCCCGCTGGATGAGCGGCCGGGTGGTGATAACCCCCGAGTCGGTGACCTGGGTGCGGAGTATGACCCACCGCGCACGCGACCTCACTGGCGCTGAGTGCATCGGCGAGCGCCTGCTTGATCCAGGCTCGGAAATGACATTGACTCTGCCCAGGTACTACCGGGGCGAGATCCTCAGGGTGATCACGTTGCATGCCAACGGGACCTACGTGGAACTCGTCACACAGGTCCAGTTCCTGGAGATCCTCCGCCACAGCGTGGCAAGGACTCCGTGGGTTAACTCACGGATTCCCTAAATGCGTAGAATCAGCGGCGACATGCCAGAAGACCAGGCTATTCAGGACGCACATGAGGGCCGGGTCTATCGCGCAGGCAGGCAGTTCGTCCGTCCAGGGCGACGCTGAGCTGCCGCGCGCGGCTGGCTACACCGCGTCGTCAGGTGCGGAGTGAGGGCGCTCTGGCCAATGGGGCCACTCGTCAGGGCCTTCTCTTTCTTCCTCCCACATCCGCTCGATCGCGGCTAGGCCGTTAACAGGCTGCTCGTAGGGATTGCAGGTAGATGGCGCCGGCAGTGAACAGGTCAGCCAGGTCTCCGGTGCCCAGCGTCCGCCAGGCGGCCTCGTATGCTGCAAGCCACCGGCTCACCGTTGCGCGGTCGGTCACCTGCTTGATAGTGCCCGACATCGGCGCACAAGCCAACTCCGCGCACCGGCGCAGCGATCGGGGCATTCCATTATCAAAGGGCTTGCCGG
>Ga0335075_10002236_pt1 | contig 31313 bp, 35 predicted proteins | sample Lox_Sample_24_FD_206723 | JGI IMG/M metagenome (GOLD analysis project Ga0335075, IMG submission 206723) | Soil microbial communities from Loxahatchee National Wildlife Refuge, Florida, United States - Lox_Sample_2.4 | ecosystem: Environmental > Terrestrial > Soil > Wetlands | place: USA...
GATGAACGGCGCAGGCAACATCGAAGTCGGGATCAGCGAGGGCGCCGCCGCCCGGGTGGACGCCAACAGCGAGCGGGGATCGGTGCACAACTCCGTCCCGCAGGAAAACCCCGGCGCATCCGGCAACGAGGTCACGGTTCACGCCCGCACGCGGCACGGCGACATCATCATCGAACGCGCCGCGAGCTAACCCCGATAGGCCGGGCCGGCTCCGGGATCGCCACACCCGGAGCCGGCCCGGCGTGGTTGCGTCAGCCCCACCTTGACCAGCGGCTTGATGGCGCTGATGATGACCGTATGTCCGAGCTGCCAACGTGGGCACGGGACGCGCTCGCGGGTGTCTACGATCCCTGCTGCCGTGAAAAGGGCATTTCGGTCCTGGAGATGGGCCTGGTGCGCTCGGTCCAGGTCGAGGACGGGGTGGCGAACGTCGAGTTGCTGCTGACGTCCGGCTGGTGTCCCTTCGCGGCCGCGGTTCTCACCCAGGTGAAGGAACAGATCCTCAGCCAGCCCGGGATCCGCGACGCCGACGTCTCCATCGTCTGGGACGAGGCGTGGACCACGGACCGGCTCTCACCCCGGGCGCGGGACATTCTCCGGTTCCTCCCCGCACCCGCGGACGTGCCTGACCGGGATGCGTACATCGCCGCCCACCTGCCCGAAAAGAGGTTATCCGCGATGATCGACGATGCCTTCGTCTTCGACTGCGTGGCGCACGTGTTCAACTTCGACCCGAAGAACGCGTTCGGCCAGCCGGGCCTGATGTTCGACAACCACCTGTACGCGTTCCACAACGCCCTGACTCCCGACGACCAGCCCAAGCTGCCGCCCGAGGAGTTCTTGCGGCAGTGGACGCCGTCCGACATCCGCAAGATGGTGTTCGAGGAGTCGGATACCGACATGCTGGTGGCGATGCCGCTCCCGCTGACCGACCTGTTCCGCGACGGCCTGTCGCCGTGGGAAACCTGCGCCGAACTGGCGAGCCGCGACCCGAACCGGACCGTGTTCTGGGGCTCGGTCAACCCGCTCGAAGGGCGCAAGGCGCTGGACGAGATGGAGCGCCAGGTCGGCGAGTTCGGCGCCCGGGCATTCAAGTTCTACAACGTCAGGTACGACTTCGGGTCCCCGTACCCGTGGCGGATGGACGACCCGAACATCGCGTTCCCCATCTTCGAGAAGGCGCGGGACCTCGGCGTGAACCTGATCGGCGTGCACAAGGGCGTCCCGCTTGGCCCGCAGCCGATCGAGCACACCCAGACCTGGGACATGGACGGGGCGGCGGCCAACTTCCCCGACATCAACTTCGTCATCTTCCACGTCGGGCTGCCGTTCCTCGATGAGACCTGCTGGCAGCTGATCAGATATCCGAACCTGTACGCGTCGATCGCCGCGACGATCAACTTCGTCGTGCGGGCGCCCAGGATGTTCGCCGAGATCATCGGCAAGCTGCTGTTCTGGTGCGGCGAAGACAAGATCATCTACGGCTCGGAGGCACCGCTGTTCCACCCGCAATGGGCGCTGCGCGCGTTCAAGGACTTCCAGATCCCTGAGGACCTGTGCGCCGGCTATGGCTACCCGCAGCTAACCGACCAAGCCAAGCGCAAGATCCTCGGCGAGAACCTCCTCCGCCTGCACGGCATGGACCTAGCAGAGGCCAAAGCTAAGACTTCGTAATCCAACGCGTCGTTGCCTAGGAAGCGTTCTAGCTGGCTCCTGCGGTAAGCAGTTCCTGGCGCCATTGCGCGAAGCGGTGTCGCATGTCGGCGACCATGCTTGGTTCGACGTTGTATTCAGCGAACGCGGCATCGGTGATCTGGGTGAGTGCCCCGAGGGCGTCGGCGAACACTAGCCGGTCGAAACCGTGGTCAGCATTGGCGGCGAGTTCGAGCAACTGCTCTCGCGTGTACCGGCCTGTGGTGATAGCGGCATCCACATCAAGAAAGTCACGGGGCAGGGCACGGCCGAAGAGCGCACAAACCTTGTTAGCGACGGCGTCGTCGGCGTGCAGAACAGGGCCGATGTCGAGCTGAACAGGGTCGTGCGCACGCCAGTCGACGGACAGTTCGATCTTCTCTTCGGTCCCGTCGGCCAGGTCGGTCACAGTCAGCCGGGCGAACGTTTCTGCGCTCATGACGGTGTCCGCCTTGAATCCCGAAGTCTCGAGGGCCGAGATGACAGCGGCTGTCAGGTCCGGAAACTCGCCGCGATGCTGCCAGCTTGTGAACAGGTCGACATCACCGCTTGGCCGGTTGCCCATCCCGTGAGCAGCGATGGCATACCCGCCAGCCAGGGCTAGCCCGTAGCGTGCCCCAGCGGCGAGGGCAATCCTCGCGATCCGCTCGTGTCGCGGTTCCATCGCCAGCCGTCAGGCGGTCGCGGTGACGCGGCTGATTTCGGCCAAGACGGGGAACTTCTGCTCCCATGCCCTGCGCAGCTGGGCAGGGAGCCACAGCAGTGCCCACAGACGCCGCAGCAGGGCGGCATCGAGGTACGCATACAGGTCTTGCGGGCTGGCTGCTTCGATCAGAACGGTGCGGTAAAGGTCGACAATCCGACCCGGAGCGTCCAGATCGTAGACCGCGTGCCCTGACCAGTCCAGGTGAGTCGGAAGGCGCACCGTTCCTGATGAAGGTCCCTGGAGCAAGTCCAGGCTCTCCGCAACCGCATACGGCCGTCGGTAGCGTGCAGGGGGAGCTTCACCACCATTAGCCATGCCCATGTAGTGCAGGATAACCGGCATAAGCGAGTCAGGGAGTTCCCTGGGGCAGCCGCGCTCCCGGAGATGGCAGGATGCACTGTGTGCGGATGCCACGGGCAATGGTGAGGTCCTCATGACACGGACAGGGGTGCGTCCGGTGCTTGTCACCGGGGCGACCGGCCGGGTGGGGCGCGCTGTCGTTGACCTGCTCGTAGAAGCGGGCGTGCCGGTTCGCGCGCTGACGCGGAGCGGCGAGGCGGCGGCGCTGCCACCAGACGTCGACGTCGTCACCGGCGACCTCACCGTGCCGGAATCGCTGGACGCGGGACTGCGCGGGGTCGGTGCCGTCTTCCTGGTCTGGACCGCTCCGGCGGCGACCGCTCCGGCGGTTATCCAGCGGCTCGCGGCCACCGCGGGGCGCGTCGTCTTCCTTTCCTCACCGCACCAGACCCCGCATCCCTTCTTCCGGCAACCGAATCCGATGGCGGAGTTGCACGCGGACATCGAGCGGCTCATCGCCGCCGCCAACGTCGAGTCGACGATCCTCCGGCCCGGGATGTTCGCGTCGAACGCGCTGTTCTGGTGGGCGCCCGCGATCCGCGCCGGCGATGCGGTCCGGTGGCCCTACGGGGCCGCCGAGACGGCGCCTGTCGATGACCGCGACGTGGCGGCCGTCGCGGCGCGGACCCTGTATGAGGACGGGTATGCCGGAGGTGACTACGTGCTCACCGGCCCGGAGTCACTGAGTCAGGCGGAGCAGGTCAGCATCATCGGTGACGTCCTGGGGCGCCGGATCAGATTCGAGGAGCTGTCGCCGGAGGAGTTCCGGAGCGAGACGGAGGGAAGCTGGCCGCGCCCGGTCGTGGACATGCTGCTCGCCGCCTGGGGCGCGACGCTGGGACGGCCGGCGTTCGTCACTACAACGGTGTCCGAGATCCTCGCATCGCCGCCGCGATCGTTTCGCCAGTGGGTCGCCGATCACGCCGCCGCGTTCACGGAATTACCCGGGGCCGGGGCCGCCGCCGCCAACGGCCGGCGGAGGCTGGTCCCGGTGCGCGGGGGCGAGCCCTCGCCCGAGGAGTTCCAGCACGTCGTCGAGCACGTCCTCGGGGACCTGCCCGCCCGCGGTCCACTCGGCCCAGCGCATGCCGACGAAGTTGCCGATGCCGGTGTAGGCGTAGGCGATGACCTCCGGGTCGTAACGCGCGTCTACCTCGCCGGCGAGCTGCGCGGCGCGTACACCGCGCCCGTAGCCCCGGGCGAGGTGCTCGTAGTACTCACGGAACAGTCCGGGTGCGACGAACTCCGACTCGCGTACGATGCGGTCCATCCACGGACGCTTCGACACCATCTCGAAGTAGACGCGGAAGCATTCGCGCTCCCGCGTTCGCTGACTGCCGTCCGCCTTCTCCAGGGCCGCCTTCATGGCCATCCGCAGGTCCGCGTTGATCCCCCGGACGACCGCGGCGAAGATTTCCGCCTTGGACCCGAAGTACGCGTAGAAGCTGCCCGTGGCCATCCCGGCCCGGGCGCAGATGTCGGCGACCGCGGTGCGGCCGTAACTGCGCTCGCCGAAAAGTTCCTCGGCGGCCGCCAGCAAACGCTCTGCTGGCGGCCGCTCGTCGGTTGTCATGCCATGCTCGTCAGGGATCAGGGCGAGGGGATGCCACTCGCTGGTGCCGGCTGCTGGGTGGCGGTCAAGGTCGTGATCGGGCCAGACGCGGTCGTGTCCGTGGTCAGGTCCGGTCCCTGCTGAACCAAGACGCCGTTGTTGATAACACCAATGTAAGCGCCGGTGATGCCCGCGTGGTCGGTCGAGGAGTACGCGTACGGGGCGACCGCCGGTCCCTGCGGAAGCCCGGCGTTGATCGCGTTCACCAGGTCCGCCCGGGTCGGGTTCCTGCCCGCCTTCAGCATCGCCTGGACGAACGTGTACGCCACGGCCTCGCCGTACAGCACGTTGCCGTCGAACGGCGCCTTCGGATCGTACTGGGAGTGGATCTTCGAGAAGAGCGAGATCCAGCTGTTGCTGGTGTCACCGAGCGTCGGCAGGTAGCCGTCGGTGATGATCCCGGCCGTGAGCTGGTTGCCGTTCACGGTCGCGCCGCCCTGCTTCGCGAACGACTCGAGCAGCCCGGACAGGGTGATCGCGTCGGACCCGACGTTGCTGACCACGAGCGTCGGGCTATAGCCGAGCTTCAGGCTGTTCAGCTTCAGCAGCGCGGTGAACGCGGGGATCGAGAACGAGATCACGACCTGGGCGCCAGAGGCGCGCAGCGCGGCGACCTGCGGTGCGATGTTCACGTTGGTGTCAACGTAGCTCTGCCTGCTGACCACCATCGAACTCGGGATCTCGTAGTCGAGCCCCTTCACGCCGTCCATGCCGAACTCGTCGTCCTGGTAGAAGTAGGCGATCTTCTTGCCGGCGAAGTGCTTGGCGATGTACTGGCCGAGGATCTTCCCTTCGCGGATGTAGTCGAGCTGCCAGCCGAACGTCTCCGGGTCCGTCGACGGCTGGTTCCAGCAGTCGCAGCCGGAGGCGACGAACACGTCGGGAACCTTCTGCGCGTTGAGGAAGCTCTCCACCGCGAGGTGGGTGGGGGTGCCGAGGCCGTCGAAGATCGCGTACACGTTGTCCTGGAGGACGAGCTGGCGCACCACCGAGGCGGTCTGGGTCGGGTTGTAGCCGTCGTCGAGGTACTTGTACACGATCTTGCGGCCGTACACTCCGCCGTGCGCGTTGACGTAGGCGAAGTAGGCGGCGGACGCGGGAGCGATCTCGCTGTAGCCGGGCGCGGCGGGCCCGGTGAGCGGCTGGTGGCTGCCGATCGTGATCGTGGTCGGCGTGATGCCGGGGGCGGACGCGGTCAGGGCCGCGTTGGAGCTAGAGCCCGAGCTGGCGCCCGAGCCGGAGCTCGAACTCGAGCTGCAGGCGGCAACGGCGAGCGCGGCCGCCGCGACGACGGCGATGGCCGGCACGCGCAGCCGACGTGATCTCTGTCTATTCATTGAGTGCCTTCTTTCTCGTGGGGTCTGGCCGGCGTCTCGCCGGCCGAAGGCATGGCATCCGCCGGGGATGCCTCATGCGCTGGGTGAGCAGCGGAGATCCCGAAAAGGCGGAGCACCCACAGCACTCCGCCCTGGATTCCCTGCGGGAAGGCGAGCATGACGAGGATGAGCACCACGCCGTAGGCCGCGACCGGGATGTTGGACGCGATCGTCGTGGACAAGCCGTGGCTGGTGGCCACGTCGGTGGCGTAGACCGGTACGAGGACGATGACGAGGCTGCCCCAGATCGCGCCGAGCAGGGTGCCCAGGCCGCCGATGACCGCGCCGGTCAGCAGCGCGATCGAGAGCGTGATCGTATAGGCCCCGGGCGCGACCAGCGCGGTGATCACGGCGAGCAGCGCGCCGGCCATCCCCGCGCAGGTGGCGCTGACCACGAAGGCGAGCACCCGGGCACGCGCCACGTTCACCCCTGACAGCGCCGCGGCCACCTCGTCGTCGCGCACCGCGCGCCAGTTACGGCCGACCCGGCTGCGGCCCAGGTTCGCCAGCAGCACCAGGGTGACCAGCGCGACCGCCGAGCAGATCCACGCCTGCCACCGGGTCAGCGGGAAATTCTGGCCGAGAAAGCCCGGCGTGGTGTACGTGACGTTCAGGCCCTGGTCTCCGCCGAAAATCCCGGGGTAGGCGTAGGCGAGCGCCGGAAGCGCGACGCCCAGCATCAGCGTCACGCCGGCGAGGTACGGGCCGTGCAGCCTGGCCGCGGCGACTCCTACGATCCCCCCGGCCACAGCGGTAACCGCGGCGGAGATCACGAGGGCGACGATGAACGGCCAGCCGCCGAGATGTTCAAGCAACAGCGCGGTCGTGTACGCGCCGACGAGCATGAACGCCCCGTTCCCCAGCGAGATCTGGCCGCTCAGCCCGGTCAGGACCGTGAGCCCGGCGATCGCCGTCACGTAGATGGCGATCTCGGCGATCTGGTAATCCCTGAACGCGTTCAGCTTGATCGACAGGATCACGACGATCACGGCCCCCAGCAGGGCGGCGCCGAGAATGCGTGGCAGTGACCGCGTGGTCATACTCGCCGCACCCGGGCGCCAGAGAAGATGCCGGACGGCCGGACCATCAGGACCACGACCAGGATGCCGAGGGCGATGAGCGCGGTCACCTGGGAGCCCAGGTAGCCGCCGGTGTAACTGAGGGCGACACCCAGCAGCAGCCCGCCGACGACCGCGCCCAGCGGGCTGTCCAGCCCGCCGATCACCGCCGCGGTGAAGCCGAACACGAAGATCGTGTCCATGCTGTTGGGGTAGAGGAACGTCGACGGCGAGACCAGCACGCCCGCGAGCGCGCCGAGCAGGCCCGCCAGCGCCCAGCCCACCGTGATCACCCGCGCCACCCGGATACCGGACAGCCGTGCGACGGAGGCGTTGAACGCCGCGGCCCGCATCCGCAGGCCCGCGCTGGTGTACCGGAACCCGACCGCCAGCAGCAGGGTGGCGACCAGCACCGCCGCCGCGACGAACACGTCGAAGCGCGAGATGCCCAGTGGTGTCGTGCCCACTTTCAGCCCGGTGACGGAGAATCCCGTGGGGAAGGACCGGTACTGGCCGCCGTAGAAGATGCCGGCCAGGCCTTCGAGGAGGATGAGCAGCCCGATGGTGATGATCACGGCGTTGAGTTCCGGCCTGCCCAGGGTGGGCCGGATGACGACGAGCTCGGCCACCGTGCCGAGCACGATCCCCGCCGCGAGCGCGACCACGAATCCGGCCCAGTACGAGCCCGTGTGGTAGATCACCTCGATCGCGATGTAGGTCGTGAACATCGCCATCCCGCCCTGCGCGAAGTTCAGCAGGCGGGTGCCGCGCCAGATCAGCACCAGGGACAGCGCGATCGCGGCGTAGATCATCCCGAAGCTGATCCCGCTGAGCGTGAACTGAAGGAATTCGACCACTTGTCCTCCCTTCTGCCCGGGCCACGCTGTGCCCAAAGACCGTGTGTGATTAGAACCCGAGGTAGTGATGACGGAGCGCGACGTCGGCGGCTAGGTCCTTGGCATCGGCCGCGGCGACGACGCGGCCGAGGTTGAGCACGACACCGCGGTCGGCGATCGCGAGCGCGGCCCGCGCGTTCTGCTCGACGAGCACGACGGTGATGCCGCTCTCCTGGCTGAGCCGCACCACCATGTCCAACACCTGCGTCATGATCCGCGGCGCGAGGCCGAGCGACGGCTCGTCGAGCAGCAGCACGCGCGGGCGCGCGACCAGGGCGCGCGCTATCACGAGCATCTGCCGCTCGCCGCCGGACAGGGTGCCGGCCAGTTTGCGGCGGCGGTCGGCCAGCACGCCGAAGCGCTCGTACGCCTCGGCGAGGGCGGCGGACCGGTCCGCCCGCCGTTTGACGATGCCGGGCCAGGACATCATCCCGAGCCGCAGGTTTTCTTCCACGGTGAGTTCCGGGATGACGCCCTGCCCCTCGGGAACGTGCGCGACTCTGGCTCTGGCCATGTCCTCCGGGCTGCGCCCGGTCCGGTCCGCGCCGTCGAGCAGGACCCGCCCGCTGCGCGGCCGGACCATCCCGCTGATCGCCCGCAGCAGCGTGGTCTTGCCCGCGCCGTTGGCGCCGAGCACCGCCGTGATGCTGGCCGGGCTCGCCGTGATCGTGACGCTGTCCAGCGCGCGGACCTCGCCGTAACCGGCTACCAGGTCCTCGACCGCGAGCGACGCTGCGTCGGGCCCCTTGGTCCCGGGGCCCGGCTGGGCTCCGTCGGCTCCGTCCGCTCCGTCGGCCCCGTGGGCCTCGGCTGGGCTAGTCACCGCCGGGTCCGCTCGCGCCGAGGTAGGCGGTCGCCACCGCGGGATCGGCCTGGATCTCCGCCGGCGACCCGCGGGAGATCACCTTCCCGAAGTCGAGGACAACCAGTGACTGGCAAACCGACATCATCAGGTCCATGTGGTGCTCCACGATGACGAGGGACGTCTCGACGGCGAGCTCGCGGATGAGGTCGCCCAGTTCGGAGAGCTCGCCCTCGGACAGGCCGCTGGCGGGCTCGTCGAGCAACAGCAGCTTCGGCCGGGCGGCGAGCGCGCGCGCCAGCGCGACCCTCTTGCGCATGCCATAGGGCAGTTCGCCCGGCCGGGCTTCCGCCGCCCCGCCCGCCCCCACCCGGTCAAGCGCCTGGCGGGCCTCCTCGCGCAGCCTGCGCTCGTCCCGGTCGGACCGGGGCAGCCCCGCGAGCGCGGAGAAGAACCCCGCCGTGGCCCGGCAGTTCGCACCGGTCATGACGTTCTCGATGGCGGTCAGCCGTTCGAACAGGCCGACCCCTTGCAGGGTCCTGGCGATGCCGAGCCCGGCCAGCTGGTGCGGGCGCAGATGGGGGTAGGGGCGGCCGTCGATGAGCACCTGGCCCTCGTTGGGGCGGACGAAGCCGCACAAGACGTTCAGCAGAGTCGTCTTGCCCGCCCCGTTGGGACCGATGACACCGACGATCTCGCCGGGCGCGACCGTAAGCGACACGGCGTCAAGCGCCGTCAGGCCGCCGAAGCGCACCGTTACGCCGCTGACTTCAAGAACTGAACTGTGCTTCATTTACACAAGTTCCAGCTTCGCTAGGCAGGACTTCCTGACTATGAACCACCATTCAAGGCATAGCCAGGATCTTCGGCAAGCCTGCCGGCAGCAGTTGTTGCTCTTTCGTGCCTCAACCGCAACGCAGCGCGACCGCACCACGCTCGACACCAGCGGCGGGGCTGGCCCATCATCCGTTACAGCACAGGCGTCATGACAGGGAGAACTGATGACTTTCGAGTACCTGACCGATCCCGCCCACGGACCCCAGTGGCAGGGACTGCTGCCCGGCACACCGGAAGCGTTCTTCCTGCGGCGCGGCGACGGTGAGCACGCGAAGCTGTTCGGCGACCTGTTCACCGTGCTGGTCAGCGGCGATGAGACCGATGGCCAGTTCGGGATGATCCACTGTGAGTGCCCGCCCGGGGACATCATCCCGACCCACGCCCACGAGCACACGCACGAGACCTTCTACATCGTGGACGGGAAAGTCCGCGTGTTCGTCGAGTACCCGGACGGCCAGAAGATCTCGCGGCTCCTGGAGCCGGGCGACTTCGGCTTCGTGCCCGCCGGCCTCGCCCACGCCTACCGGGTGGAGGCCCCGACCCGGATGCTCGGCGTGCTCAGCGGCGGCTTCGAGCGGTTCTTCCAGCGGATGGGCACACCCGCCGATTCCGCCGCCCCGGACCAGCCTCCGTTCATCCCGGACCTGGACCGGATCATGGCGGCGGGCCAGGCGCACGGCACCCGCTTCTTCCCCGACTTCACCTGGCCGGAGGACTGAGCTCGGCTAGCAGCCCGGTGACCCGGCGGGCGATTTCGTCGCGGATGGGCCGGACCTGGTCGACGGTCAGGCCGGCGGGGTCGGGCAGATCCCAGTCCAGGTAGCGCTTCCCCGGGTAGACCGGGCAGGCGTCGCCGCAGCCCATCGTGATGACGATGTCGGCGGTCGATGCCTGGCTGGTCAGCGGCTTGGGGATTTCGCGGGAGATGTCCACGCCGATCTCGGCCATGGCCGCGACCACGGCGGGGTTGACCTGACTGGCTGGCTCCGATCCGGCCGAGGTCACCCGGATCCGGCCGCCGGCCTGGCGGGCCAGCAGGGCGGCGGCCATCTGCGACCGGCCCGCGTTATGGGTGCACATGAACAGCACTTCGGGTACGTCATCCATGAGTACGCCTTTCTCTCCGGTTCAGCCCGCCAGCCGGGCCGGCTCCCGCGCCGTGGCCGGCTGCCCGGCCCGGCCGGGGTACAGCACCATGGCCAGCGCCGTGCCCAGCGTCCCGCCGATGATCTGGGCGGCAATGAACCCAGGCGCGGACGCCGGCGCGATCCCGGCGTAGGTGTCGGTCAGCGTCCGGCCGATGGTGACGGCCGGGTTGGCGAACGAGGTGGAGGCGGTGAACCAGTACGCCGCGCCGATCCAGGCCGCCACCGCCCACGGCGCGTGCTGTGTCCGGCCGCTGCGGGCGAGCGCGACGATCACCAGCAGCAGCCCGGCCGTGGCCACTACCTCACTGAGCAGCAGCGGCCCGCCGCCCCGGTGATGCGCGGAGACGGCCAGCGCCGGGACGGCGAACATCGCATCGGCCAGCGCCGCGCCGCCGACGGCCCCGGCGACCTGGCAGGCGATCACCGCCGCCGCCTCGCCCAGCCCGTACCCGCGTAGTGTGCCCCGGGCAAGCACCCAGTCCGCCCCGGTCACCACCGGGTTGAAGTGCGCCCCGCCGGACGGGGCGAACACCACGATCAGCACCGCCAGGCCCAGCACGGTCACACTCGAGTTGACCAGGAGCCGCAGCGCCCCGTCGCCGGTCAGCCGGGTCGCGGCGATCCCGGACCCGACCACCACCGCCACCAGCAGCCCCGTCCCGATGAACTCAGCCAGCAGCCGCCGGCCGACCGCTGCGGTCACGCGGATGGTTTGACGGCGCGGATGATGGCCGAGTGCATCTGCGGGGCCGCCTCATGGGTGAACGTGACCGACGGATCGGTGAACCCGGCCGCCGCCAGGCCGGCCAGGTACTCCGACCGCGACAGCGCCCCGGCGATGCACCCCACGTAGGACCCGGCCGCCGCCCGGTCCGCCGGGCTCAGGTGGTCTTCGGCGACCACGTCGGAGATGCCGATCCGCCCGCCCGGCACCAGTACCCGGAACATCTCCGCCAGCACGGCCGGCTTGTCGGTGGACAGGTTGATCACGCAGTTGGAGATCACGACGTCCACCGACGCGTCCGGCAGCGGCACCGCCTCGATCTGTCCCTTGAGGAACGTCACGTTGCCCGCGCCGGCCTGCTCCGCGTTGGCACGCGCCAGCGCCAGCATCTCATCGGTCATGTCGACGCCGTAGGCGTGCCCGGACGGCCCGACCCGCCGCGCCGACAGCAGCACGTCGATGCCACCGCCGGAGCCCAGGTCCAGCACCCGCTCACCGTCGCGCAGCTCCGCGACCGCCAGCGGGTTGCCACAGCCCAGGCTCGCGGTCACCGCACCGGCCGGCAGCCCGTCAGTCTCCCCGTCCCGGTACAGCGACGCGCCCGCCCCGTCGGTCAGCGCGCTCAGGTCGCCGCCGGACGCACAGCACCCGCCATCGCCGCAGCAGCCGTCTCCGCCGTCCGCCTGGCCCAGCATCGTCAGCGCCGCCCCGGCGTACCTCGACCGCACCCGCTCCCGCAGGTTCGCGCCCGTCTCCGTGTCCTCGCCCACCGCACCCTCCGAATTTCCGGCTCACATCGCGGCCCCGGCCGGCGCGGCCGGGGCCGGGACCAGCACCGCCGACATCCGCGCCATCACCACCGGGTTGACGCGGTAATACACCCACGTTCCGCGCCGTTCGGAGCTGATCAGCCCCGCCTCCCGCAAGATCCGCAGGTGATAGCTGACCGCCGGGCCGGTCATGTCGAACGCGTCAGTCAGGTCGCAGACGCACGACTCTCCGCCCGCGTGGCAGGCGATCAGCGACAGCAGCCGCAGCCGCACCGGATCGGCCACCGCCTTGAACAGCGGGGCCAGGTCCTCCGCCCCCGCATCCGACAACGGCTCGCACGCCAGCGGCGCGCAGCACTCCGCCCCATCTGGCTCACAGCACGCGTTGCCGGGAACGCTCAGCACCGGCAGCTTCTGTTTAAACACATCTTTAATTAAACACTCCTTTAGATTGCGGCGCAACCTGGCAGCAGTTCGGGGCGTTGCGGCGGGATCCGTGACACCGTGTGGCAGGCTTGTCCGGTGATCCCAGCGGAGCCCACGGGCGCGGATGGCCGGCGTTCCCCGCGCCACGTGCGCATCGTGCATTTGCCGGTGCCCGCGTACCGCCCGCTGGCAGATGGTGACCTGGCGGCGGCGAACGCGGTGAGTCCGGTGCCCCTCTCGGAGTACTTCGTCGGCCCTGAGTGGAGGAGCGTGTGGCGGATCCGCAGCGAGCAGGTCGAGCAGGACCCCGCCAGTGCGGCATGGGTCACTGGTGTTATCTGGGACGAGCAGCAGCAGGTGGCCGTTGGCCGGGCCGGATACCACGGTCCCCCCGATCAGTCGGGAATGGTCGAGATCGGTTATGCGGTCGACCCCGCGTACCGGCGGCGCGGCTATGCCAGGGCCGCGCTGGAGGCCCTGCTCGAGCGTGCGGCTCATGAGCCGCTAGTGAAGACGGTGCGGGCGAGCATCGGCCCCGGGAACACTGCCTCTTACGCTTTGGCATCGCAGTACGGCTTCGCCGAAGTCGGTGAGCAGTGGGACGAGGAGGATGGCCTGGAGATCATCTACGAGAGGCCCGCGACCTGGCACCGGTAGCCGCAAATCACTCGTCTCAGGTGATGTTTCCTCACCCAGCCGCGACCGAAGCTCGGAACAGGGGAGACGACAGGGCAGAAAACGTTGAACAACAGGCAGCGTCACGAAGCGGTAGCGGCGCGCGCCGACGCCATCTTGGCCGACGTGCGGGCCGCCGACGCGTACGCCGGGCACTTCGAGGCCCAGATGCGCGCGGCCAGGTTCCGGGCCGGGAGGAACCGGGGCCTGCGCGCCCTGCTGTGGCTCTTCAACCGGCCAGAAGTGATCGCGCTGGCGGTCGTCGCCGCGTTCTGCGCCTTCGCGGGCTTCGCCGCCTGCGTGCTGGCCCCGGTGCTGTTCTCCGGCGCGAACGGCCTGGCGGCCGTGAGCACGGCCACGGGCCGGCTGGTCAGCGTGACCTCACTGCCCGGCCCGCTGGGCGCGGTCGCCGCCGCCGACGGCTCGCTGTGGGTGGCCGACCCGGGCACGGGCGAGGTGTCGCGCGTCGACCCCGAGACGGGCGCCATCGCCGCCCAGGTCCTGGTGGGCGGCGAGCCCGGCATCGTCGCTGGCGGCGGCGGGGCGATCTGGGTGACCGACGTCGCAGGCGCCACCGTCACCAGGATCGACCCGGCCACGGACAGCGTGACCAAGACGATCACCCTCCCCTGGACGTACCCGGGCGCGATGACGGCCGGCGCCGGCCGGCTCTGGGTGGCTGACCCCGGCGCGCGCCAGCTGGCCGAGATCGACCTGGCGACCGGATCGGTGGTGCGATTGCTGTCACTGGACCTGCAGCCAAGCGCGATCGTCGCCGACGGCCAGGCCATCTGGGTCGCTGGCTACACCTCCGGCACGGTCGAAAAGCTGAGCGCCGCCTCCGGGCGCGTGCTCGCCCGGGTCCGGGTTGGCGACGGCCCGGGGGCGCTCGCCGTCGACGACGGCTCGCTGTGGGTGGCCAGCACCCTGGACGCGAGCATCGTCCGCGTCAACCTGGCCACGTCAGCGGTGACGGCCCTCATCTCGGTCGGCCCTGAACCGGCCGCGCTGGCGGCCGGCCCCGGAGCGGTCTGGGTCGCCGACCAGGGCGCGGACGCCGTCGTCCGCATCGACCCGCGAACCGCCCAGGTCACGGCCAGCGTCAGCGTTACGGGGGCCCCCAGCTCGCTCGCCTTCGCCGATGGCCGGATCTGGACGGGTATCCAGCGACCACCGTGACCCGCGCGCTTAGTTCCCCTGGTCAGGCGAGCCCCAGGGGACCGGCGGCTCGAGGTAGGGGAAGTCGGCCAGCAGGCCGTCATGCGGCTTGAGACCGCTGTCGCCGGCCTGGCCGTTGGACAGGAAGTTCATCCGCGCTACGAACACGTCGTCGCTGAGGTTCCGGCCGTTGGGGTAGACGGCGGGCCGCCCGCGGTCGTAGCGCAGGATGTCCGGCAGCACGGTCAGCGCCGCCGCCTTCGCTTCCTCCTCGCCGTAGCCGTTCCCCCGCAGGATGCCGGTCCACCGTTCGAGGTAGTTCGCCACGTCGTCGGCCGGGTCCTGGGTGTTGAACGTGTCCTTGATCTCCTCGGGGTTGATGAACGGGTTGATCGTCGGGTGCCCGCCCCGGTCCACCTGGACCAGCGTCCCCTCGCGGCGCACGCTGACCGTGGCCCACACCCCGATCACCGGGCCGGCGCCGAGCATGGCGTCCGGCACCTCCAGCGCGATGCACTGGATGTTCTTGTCGGCGAACGAGTCTTTCCCGGTCCACTGGAAGCCGTGGAAGGCGCCCTCCGCGTCGGCGAAGAACGGGTCCCTGCGCACCCCGAGGAACAGCCGTGCCTGCCCGGCCTCGACCGGCCGGGCCGCGGCGGTGAACCCGACCGGGACGTCCTGGACGAGCACGTCGCCGACCGGGTCCGGCTCGCGGGCCTGAGCGCCGGTGGCGTAGTAGGCGGTCCCGGTTTGCGCGCCGTCCTCGCCTGGTTCTGAGAACACGAACGTGAACGCGGCGTCGGCCCGGTTGTCGCCGTCGTTGTCGACGTTGATCCGGTACACCCCCTCGGGGTGGAACTCGGCGCCCATCAGGAACGGCGGAACGGCGTTCATGCCCATCATGAACGGGTTCACGTCGATGACCAGCACCGTCGTGCCCGGGCTGGCCGCGGAGCCGAACACGTACAGGTCGGTCAGGTCCAGCCGCGCGTCGTCGCCGGGGAACTTGAGGTAGGCCGCGCTGAAGTGGTTAGACATCATGGCTCCTTTCGCCAGGTGTGCTGGCCTGCGCTGATGCCCTTATCCTCGCGCCGGCCCGGGCGCCAAGTCGCCCGTGAACACCCCCGGCCAGGTCCCTGGCTTGTGCTGGGGGCAGTCGTCACGGGTCCGTTCGGGATAAGGATTTTTTTTCCGAACGAACCCGTGGTGTCACCCTCAGGCCGGTCAGCACCAGTTCCAGGCGGCCGAGCATGGCGGAGAACAGGCTGGGCGCACCGGCGGGGCGGTCCGGGGCGGCCCATCGCCACAGCGCGTCGAAGTAGGCCGCGCGGATGAGCTGCCCCGCGATGTCCGCGTCGACGTCCGGTCGTATCTCCCCGGACCGCTGCCCGTCGGCGATGACCGCGGCGAACTGGCCGGCGAGCAGGGGCGGCTCGAGGACGGGGCCGCCCCACTTCACCCAGGCGATCGTGAACACGCGGCCCTCCGCGGGCGAGCGCTCATACGCGTCGGCGAGCACGCGCAGCATCAGCACGAGCCGGGACCCGGCCGGCTGGTCGGCGACGGCGGCGCTCGCCAGCACCTCATCGACCTCCGCGCGGCGGCGGGCCCCCCACGCCCGGGCGAAGTCTTCCTTGCGCGGGTAGTAGTTGAACACGGTCTGGCGGGCCACCCCGGCGAGGCGGGCGATGTCGTCGTAGCTGGTCTGGTCGTATCCGTTCTCCGCGAACAGCCGGCTCGCCACCGTCAGCAGGCGCTCGCGGGTTTCGGCCTTGCGGCGCTGCCGGAGCGACTCGTCGGTCATCGGTCTCCTCCCTGAGATAATATTTGTACTTGAGTCTAAACATAGCGGTGGCCAGTGGAGGACACATGGCAACGACTGGAACATCGGCGTCCCGGGTCGCGATCGTCACCGGCGGGTCTCGCGGGATCGGCCGCGGCGTGGTTCAGCGGCTGGCCGGTGACGGCTTTTCTGTCGTCGTCGGGTACGGGTCGAACCGGGCCGAGGCGGACGCCGCGGTGGCCGAAGCCGAGGCCGCCGGGGCGAAGGCGACCGCCGTCGCCGCTGACGTCGCCGATCCCGGCGCCGTGGCGCGCCTGTTCGGCCAGGCCGAGGAGGCTTTCGGCGGCGTCGACGTGGTCGTCAACGCGGCGGGCCTGATGTCGCTGGCCCCGCTCGTCGACTTCGACCTCGACGTCCTGGACCGGATGCTCCGCACGAACATCAACGGCACGTTCGTCGTCGACCAGCAGGCCGCCCGCCGGGTCCGCCCGGGCGGCGCGATCATCAACTTCTCCTCCTCCGTGATCGGCCGGGTGCTGCCGGCCTACACCGGCTACGCGGCGAGCAAGGCCGCCGTCGAGGCGATGACCTTCATCCTCGCGCACGAGCTGCGCGGCAGGGACGTCACCGTCAACGCGGTCGCCCCCGGCCCGACCGCCACCGACATGTTCCTCGAGGGCAAGGACCAGGAACTGCTGGACCGGATGGCCAACGCGGCGCCGCTGGGGCGGCTCGGCACCACGGCCGACATCGCCCCGGTCGTCGCCTTCCTCGCCGGTCCCGACGGGCACTGGATCAACGGTCAGACCATCCGCGTCAACGGTGGCGTCATCTAGCGCGGTCAGCAGCTGAACTGGCAGGGCAACCGCTTGATGCCGTTGATGAAGCTGGACAGGAGGCGGTCCGGTTCGCCGGCGGTGATGTCGGGGACCCGGGTGAACAGTTCGCGGAGCATGACGGTGAGCTCGCGGCGGGCGAGGTGGGCGCCCAGGCAGAAGTGCGGCCCCGCCGCGCCGAAGCCGACGTGCGGGTTCGGGTCGCGGGTGATGTCGAATCGCTCGGGGTCGGCGAACACGTCCTCGTCACGGTTCCCCGAGTAGTAGAACAGCACCGCCTTGTCGCCTTCGTGGTAGTCCTGCCCGTTCATGGTGTAGTCCCGGGTGACGGTGCGCCGCATGAACAGGACCGGCGACGCGTAGCGCACGACCTCCTCGACCGCGCCGCCGATCCGGCCGTCGAGGTCGGCCAGCAGCAGCGCGCGCTGCCGCGGGAACTCGGTGAGCAGCACCAGCGCGTGCGACAGCGCGGTGCGGGTGGTCTCGTTGCCGGCCACGACCAGCAGGATGAAGAACGAGGCGAGCTCGGCGCTGGTCAGCTGCTCCCCGTCGATGTTGGCCGTCACCAGGGCGGAGACCACATCGTCGGCGGGCGCCTCGGTGCGGGCGGTGGCCAGGCCGGTGACCAGGTCGGCGAGGTCTGACCCGGCACCGAGCAGCTGGCCGACGACCGCGTCTGGATCCTCGCTGATGAACTCCGGGTCGAACCCGGCCAAGATGAGGTTGGTCTTGGCGAGGACCATCTCGTACTGCTCGTCCGGGATGCCCATCATGTCGCAGATGACCTTCAGCGGCAGCCTGGCCGCGACCCGCGACACGAAGTCGCACGGCCCGGTCGCCACCAGCTCGTCGACGATCTGGGTCGCCGCCCGGCGCACGTCATCCTCGAACCGCGCGATCATCCGCGGGGTGAACGCGCGGGAGACGATCCGGCGCAGCCGGGCGTGCCTGGGGTCGTCCATGTTGATCATCGAGCCGAAGTACTCGTTGAACTCGACAGGCAGGTCCACGATGTTCGTCGCGCCCCGGCCGGAGCTGAACACTTCCGGGTTCCTGCTCGCCCCGACGATGTCGGCGTGCCGCACCAGGGCGTAGTACCCGCGGCCGGGTTCGGTGACGAACGGCGCCTCGGGGTCGGCGAAGAACGGCGGCCGCTGCTGAGCGCGCAGCAGCGCGAAGGAAGCCGCGCGGTCGGGCAGCGGCAGGCCCCAGAATTCGTTGGCCGACAGGTCGATCCCGGCAACAGTCATCAGGCGCCGCCTTCCGCGATAATTTCCTCTCACTCCATCACGGCGCGCGCGCCGGTGGCTAGGCGCCTCGCGTGAGCGCCTCGCTGGCCTCGTCCAGGATCGGCGGCGGCGCGTCGTCGAGGGCCAGCACGTGCCGCAGTGCCTTGTCGTAGGCGACGTCGTAGGCCTGCTCCGCCGGCACGGCCACGTCCGGCACCACGCCCGTGCCCTGCCAGTTCGACCCGGTGACCGGGTTGACCGACCGGGCGAACGGCACGGCCAAGTGGACCGCGGCGCTGACCGGGAACGGGCGGGTGGGGTGCGCCCCGCCGCCAGTCGTCTCGCCGATGATCTCCGCGCGCTTGATGGCCTGCAGCGTGTAGCACAGGTCCTCGCCGCCGGAGAAGGTCCGGTGGCTGGTCAGCACGTAGACCGGCCGGTCCAGGTACCGGGTGCCGGGCACGTAGGGCAGCGCCCAGAACTGCCTCGTCTCGCCGGTCTCGGCGTTGAAGATGTCGTTGAGGTGCGTGGGATGCTCCTCGACCAGGTAGCTGCACCAGAAGACCACGCCTTCCGGTGAGCCGCCCCCGTTGCGCCGCATGTCGATAATGAGCGCGTACGTCCCGGCGACGAGCTCCATGGCCGCGATGATGGCCGGGCCCGCGTTGTCCGGGATCGGCATCCGGCGCAGGTCGAGGTAGCCCACGTTGCCGTCCAGCCGTTCGACCCGGCGGATGCCGAAGTTGTCGAGCCGGCCGTGCTGCCGCCTGGCCAGCCGCCTGGCCTCCCGGTCCTCCGGCTTGGCCGGCTCGGGTTCCCGCTCGACGCGGTGCGGCCCCACCTCGCCGAGCCGCAGCGCCAGGTGCCGGTCGTCGGTGGCCTCCTGCAGGTGCCGGGTGACCACCTCGGTGAGCTCGATCTCGTCCAGGTTGTCGTACTCGCCGGCCGCCAGCCTCGCCTCGATCGCCGCGGCGGTCCGTTCGGCCAGCTCGGGGAACACGTAGTTGGCTCGCAGCAGTTCCATGGCCTTGGTCACGGTCTCACGCGCGGACAGTTGCCCGGCGGCCTGGGTGCCGTCGTCCGCCACCGTGATCCGCGGCGCGTCCGGTCCTCCGTCGCCGACGGTGAACTCGAGCAGGCGCGCCGACGGCAGCTGGCGCGACAGGTCGCGGCGGAGCTCGTCCACCGCTGCCCCGTGGGTGTCTCGCCATGTCGCCAGGGCTTGCTCATCCGCCGCGTCCTCGGCCGGGACGAACACCCGCAGCCGCAACTGCCCGGGCTCGATGTCCGGCTCGTCCCCGTGCCGCAGCAGCACGGCCCGCCGCACCACGCCGGGCGGGAAGTGGTCCTTTACCTCGTGGTCGACGACACGGTTAAGCCGGTCGCGCTCGTCGGGTTCCATGGCGCCTCCGTCCCGTTTCCCTGTCCAACGGAGCCGGTCCGGAGCGGGTTCCTGCCAGCGGTGACATCGCCGGCCCGCGGTACTACGATGCGATAACGGGGATATGCGCTGGGGGCGGGGGCATGACATTCCGAGACTGGTGGAAATCGCGGCCGTTGCTTCGCCTCACTAATATCAGTACACCAGTCGTCGGAATTACGTGGGAATATGCGGCCAGGGCCGAGCCTGGCCTGGCTGACCAATTGTTCACTTTCCTGAGCGATCGGCGGGCGCTCTTCGAGACGACGCGGTCCATGGAAACCCCGGTCCTGGTGCTGAAATCAGTCCGCAAGATACGCTCCTGGCTCCTGACCGCGCAGATGCAGATCAAGCCGGGGAACGGGCCTTATTTCATCCTGGCGAGGCTCCTGGACAGCTGCCGTCGCTGCCAGAGCGCCCTTGAGCGGACTCCCGGCAACCGGCGCATGAACAAGGAACAATGGCAGGCTCTTACTCAGCTGCGCGAAGAATTTCTCCACGCGCTCCTGGAACTCCGCGAGCTAGCCGACGAGCACGTGGCCGACGACCTTATCGCCAAGGTCATGACCGGATACATGGCGCCGCTATTCGAGGAGGCAATGCTGTACGCATCCGCTAAGGCGGGTTCCTGGTGGCCCGTCCCGGCGTGCTTGCCTGCCAAGGATGGTTCGGCACGGATAATCGATGACCTGATAGTCGGGCATGTCAGGGCGGACGAGGAAATCTCGGCCGATGGGGCGATCGTCACGAAGTGGCTGGCGGTGCCCCAGGTATGGCCGCTTGAGTTCCGTCAGCCGCGCGACTGGCACCTGGTTCTCGTCGGTGCCTGCTTCGATCGAGGCGCTGACGCGGATCCCGCGCAGGTGCTGAGCACGGACGAAGTAGGCGGGGAACTACTCGCGGAACTGGACTTTCCCGATCAGCAACTCTTCTTCCAGCAGGTTCAGCTCACCCGATCCGGCCGGTGACGTAGGCCTGGGTACGCGGGTCCTGCGGGTCCTCGAAGATCTGCTGGGTCGTGCCGTACTCGACGAGGACACCGGTGCGGACGTCGGAATCGCTCTCGGTGCGCACCGAGAAGAAGGCCGTCCGGTCGCTGACCCGGGTGGCCTGCTGCATGTTGTGCGTCACGATGATGATCGTGTACTGCGACCTGAGCTCATGCATCAGGTCCTCGATCCGGCCCGTGGCGATGGGGTCGAGGGCCGAGGCGGGCTCGTCCATGAGAACGACGTCGGGTTCGACGGCGATCGTGCGGGCGATGCACAGTCGCTGCGCCTGCCCGCCGGACAGGCTCAGGCCCGAGGAGTTCAGCCGGTTCTTCACCTCGTCCCACAGTGCCGCCTGACGCAGCGAGCGCTCCACGATCTCATCCAGCCGGTGGCGGTTGCGCTCGCCGTTGATGCGGGGTCCGTAGGCGACGTTCTCGTAGATCGACTTCGGGAACGGGTTGGGCTTCTGGAAGACCATGCCGATCCGCCGGCGCACCGCCGTCGGGGACACACCCGGGGCGTACAGGTTGGCGCCGCGGTAGTCGATCTCGCCTTCCATCCGGGAGCCCGGCACGAGGTCGTTCATGCGGTTGAAGGATCGCAGGACGGTCGTCTTGCCGCTTCCCGACGAGCCGATGAACGCCGTGATCTCGTTCTGGTACATCGTCAGCGAGACGTCGGTGACGGCCTTGAACGAACCGTAGAAGATCGAGACGTTCTTCGGGGCCAGCACCGGCACGCCTGGCGCGGCGGACACCGCGTCCCCGCGCTGCTCAGGCAGGGCCGCCGGCTCCGGTAGCTTCACTGGGACGACGTCCCTGTCTGAATGATCCATGACGTCCCCGTCCGACTGTTCCATAGACATTCCTAAGTGTAATTGTCGGTATCGAATTCCCGTCAGCCGGTCCGGTCAAGCGGCGTTCCCTCGGCGGCGGTGGCCTCCCCGACCTTGGCCGGCCCGCGCAGCACGTACGCGGCGCCCACCGCGATGACCGCCCCGGCCACCGGCCCGATCAGGTACACCCACCAGGTGGACAGGTTGCCGATGGCCACATCGGGTCCCAGGCTGCGGGCCGGGTTCATCGAGGCGCCCTCGTACGGGCCGCCCATCGTGCCCCAGGCCATGATGTAGGCCCCCACCGCCAGCGGGATGAACGGTCCGTTGAGCTTGGGCCCGTTGGCCAGGTTGAGGATCATGAGCACTAGGCCGAACGTGATGATGGCCTCGAAGCCGGCCGCCTGCCAGGATTGCCCCGGCTTGGGCATCGTGGCCGCCAGGTGCCCCGCCGGCCCGAAGAACCCGCGGGCCAGCAGCGAACCGCCGATGGCGGCGGCGAACTGGACGACCCAGTAAACGCCGGCCATCATCCAGTCCATGTCCTTCCGCAGCGCGAAGGCCAGGGTCGTGACCGGGTTGAAGTGAGCCGAGATGTCGCCGAGGAAGTAGACCGCCACCACCAGCCACAGCGCGGAGACCAGCGACAGCACCAGCACCGTCTGCCAGGGCTGCAGCCCGCGCCCGCCGTAGCGGGCCAGGATCGCCGCGCCGCCGGACAGCACGAACGTCAGCCCGGCCATGCCGATGAACTCCGACAGCAGCCGGCGCAGCCGGTGGTCGGGATTGGTCCAGTCGGCGTAGCCGCGCGTGCCGCCGACCGAGGCGATCAGGGCCGCCCGGCCGACGGGCTCGAGGCGGCGGGCTGACCCCGCCGCCTCGGTGTCCGGAGCCCCCATATCAGGATTTCTGCTGGCCGGACGGGACGTCAGCCGTTCCTGGCCGGGTGAGGTTGAGGGGAATGACGATCCGGTCGTACAGTTCCTCGGACACGCCCTTGGCCAGGGCGGCCTGCTTGAGGGTGAGGTCGTGGTCGATCGCGTAGTAGGAGATCGCCGCGGCCTTGTCGTAGCCGATCACCGGGGACAGCGCGGTGACCATCATGACCGACCGGTCGATGTTGTCCTTCAGCTTGGCCTGGTTCAGCTTGGTGCCCTCGATCATGAACTCGCGCAGGTGGTCGCACATGTCCGCCATGATCAGCGCGGAGTGCAGGTAGTTGTCGATCAGGATCGGGCGGAAGGCGTTCAGCTCGAAGTTGCCCTCGTTCCCGCCCATCGTGACGGCGACGTCGGAGGCGATCACCTGGATCGCGACCATCAGCATGGCCTCGGCCTGGGTCGGGTTGACCTTGCCGGGCATGATCGAGCTGCCCGGCTCGTTGGCGGGGAAGATCAGCTCGCCGAGGCCGGTGCGCGGCCCGGACCCGAGCCAGCGCAGGTCGTTGGCGATCTTGAACAAGCTCACCGCGGCGGCCTTGAGGCCGGCGTGCGCGCGCACCATGCGGTCCAGCGTGCCCTGGGCCGTGAACTTGTTAGCCGCGGTCACGTACGGCATGCCGGTCATCCGCGCGATCTGCGCCGCCACCTGGTCCCCGAACCCGGCCGGGGCGTTCAGCCCGGTGCCGACCGCGGTGCCGCCCATCGCCAGCACGAGCAGCCCGCTCGTGGCGTGCTCGACCTCGGCGATCGCGTCGTCTAGCGCCCCCGCGTAGCCGGACCATTCCTGTCCGACGGTCAGCGGGACCGCGTCTTCGAGGTGCGTCCGGCCGATCTTGACGACGTCCGTCCACTGCTTCGACTTGGCGTCAATGGCGTCCCGCAGCCGCTTCAGCGCCGGGATCGTCTTGGCCGTCGCCATCGTGTACGCCGCGATGTGCATCGCGGTCGGGAACGTGTCGTTGCTCGACTGGCCCATGTTCACGTGATCGTTGGGATGCACCGGCTCCTGGCTGCCCAGCGTGCCGCCGACCAGCTGGATGCACCGGTTGGAGATCACCTCGTTGACGTTCATGTTGGACTGGGTGCCGGACCCGGTCTGGAACACGTACAGCGGGAACTCGGTGTCCAGCTGGCCGCTGATGACCTCGTCGCAGACCCGCTCGATCAGCCCGCCTTTCCAGGCCGGCAGCCGCCCCGCGGAGGTGTTGACGATGGCCGCGGCCTTCTTCACGTAGCCGTAGGCGTGGTAGACCTCCTTCGGCATCCGGTCGTTGCCGATGTTGAAGTGCTGCAGGCTGCGCTGGGTCTGCGCACCCCAGTACCGGTCGGCGGGCACCTCGACGTCGCCGAGGCTGTCGAATTCCCGCCGCATTCCGGTGGCGTCAAGTCCGATCGGGATGTCCAGGATCTTCGGTGGGGGAGTGTCGGTATCGGTCACGAGAGCCTCGCAGCGCATCGTCGGGTGCAGACCGGCCGCCACATGGCGTCCTGCCCAACTTGTACCCAACGGGCTAGGGGGCGGACCCGGGTGCCGGGCCAGGGTTTCTACGGGTGCTACCGCCGGCGCCGGCGGAGGAGGATCCTTCGTAGTTGATGCCAGGTCAGCCCTTCTTTCGTCAGGAGATGAGCGTCATGACCGGCAGGGTCGCCCTTATCACGGGTGCTTCCCAGGAGATCGGCGCCGGGCTGGTCGCCGGCTACCGCGGACGTGGCTGGTCGGTGGCCGCCACTCCCGGCCGGATCGGAGGGCCGCCGGATCCGGAGGTGCTCACCGTCGAGGGCGACCTCGCCGACCCGGCGACCGCAGACCGGATCGTCGGCGGGGCGCTCGAGCGTTTCGCGCGCATCGACACCCTGATCAGCAACGTCGGCGTGGTGATCGCGAAGCCATTCACCGAGTACTCCGCGGCCGATTGCGCCGCGGTCGTCGAGGTCGGCCTCGCCGGATTCTGCTGGATGACCCAGCGCGCCATCGGCGAGATGGCGGTCCGGTACGGCGGCCACGTGGTCACCGTCATGGTCAGCGCCAGCCTGGCCGAGGCGCCGGACTCCGGGACGCACGGAGTCCTCGCCGCGGTGGCCAAGGGCGGCCTGGCCGCGGCCACTAGGTCGCTGGCCGTCGAGTACGCCGGCCTGGGCATCCGGGTGAACGCGGTCTCAGGCTGCGGCATCGCTCAGGTCAGCGACCTGGTAGCCGGCGTCTTGTTCCTGGAGTCCTCGCCCTACATCACCGGCGAGATCCTGCACATCGACGGCGGCCGGAGCTAGCCCTCATACTCGCCGGCCGGGGCGGCGGAGACGCCCTCGTCTTGCGGGTCGGGGGCGGCGGCCAGGACGGACTCCTGCTGCGGGTTCGGCGTGGCGGCCAGGACAGACTCCTGCTGCGGGTCGGGCGTGGCGGCCGAGATGCCGGAGTCCCAGGGCGCGGGCATGGCGGCCGGGACGCCGTCCCACTGCGGACCGGGGCTCGCGGCCGACGAGTGGGTAACCGCGGCGCCCGTCACGGCGGCGGCGACAATGGCGGCCGCGGAGATTCCGGTGGCGAGAATGCCGAGGCGCTTTCCTGTTGACTGGTTCTGGCGCATTTCCTTATCTCCTTCATGCTCGGTAGGCTTAAAGGAAATCAGCAGTAAACTGCGCCCACCAGAGCACGAATGACTCACGAATGTCGCACCAGCGAAAGCGACCAGCCGTAACGCGGCCAAAAATTCCATGATCGCGGAAATTCCGCATGCGTATAGCGTGCGGAATTTCCGTCAAGAAAAAAATTTCCGCGATCATCAGGAACCCAGGGGGCGGCTGTGAGCCGGAGGAAAGCTGGGGCGCGGGTGGTGTAACTCGGCGGTCAGGACACGTTCGCGCCGATGAGGTGGCCGACCCCGTAGGTCACCGCGGCGGCCAGCGCGCCGACGAACATCTGGCGCAGCCCCATCCTGATAGCCGAGCGGCCGTTCAGCGCGCCGATCGTGGCGCCCACGCCGAACATGGCCGCGAGCGCGAGGCCGATCGCGGTGCCAAGCGCGGCGGTGCCGCTGCCCGCCAGGTAGGGCAGCACGACGACGAACGCGCCGATCGCGAACGAGAACAGGCTCGAGACCGCCGCGACCCAGGGCGAGCCCAGCTGGTCCGGGTCGAGCCCGAGCTCTTCCCTCGCGAGGGTGTCCAGCGCCACGTCCCGGTCGGCCATGATCCGGTCGGCCAGCCGCTCCGCCTCCGGCCGGGGCAGGCCCTTGGCGCGGTAGATCAGCACCAGCTCGGCGCGTTCTTCCTCGGGCTTTTCCGCGAGCTCGGCCTGTTCCAGCGATATCTCCCGCTCGTACATCTCGCGCTGGCTCGACATCGAGATGTACTCGCCCGCCGCCATCGAGAACGACCCGGCCAGCAGGCCCGCGACGCCGGCCAGCAAGGTCACCGTGTGCGAGGCGCCTGAGCCGGCGAAGCCCATCACGAGCGCGGTGTTCGACACCAGCCCGTCGCTGACGCCGAAGACCCCGGCGCGCAGCGCGCCGGAACGGTCGCCGCGGTGCCAGCGCTCCCGCCGCATGATCTGCGTCACCGGGTCGGGCTTGCCGCCGTCGACGAGGTGGGCGATCGTGCGCGCGTGCTCGCGCTCGTCCGCGGCCATCCCCGGCAGGGCGTCCGGCTCGTTGTCGTACAGGCCGGCGTCGGCGCGCTCGGCCCGCTCGATCATCGGCAGCACGGTCTGGACGGACAGCCGGCGGGCCGCGGTGCCGAGCAGCCGGGTCCGCAGGCTCGGCCGGCCCGGCGCCGGCACCGTGGCGCCCGCTGACCGGAGCTTGTCTTCCCAGTGGCTCGCGTGCCTGCGCTCGATCCCCGCCAGGTCGCGGAAGATCTGCTGCTGTTCGCCGCTGCCCGCGTCGGCCAGCCGCGTGTACAGCGCGGCCGCGTCCCGTTCGCTGGCCAGCAGCTCCCGCCACTTCTTGACCTGCGCCCGCGTAACGTCCTGAGTGTCCATGCCGTTCTGCGCTTTCATACCGCTGTGTGAGTTCACCCCGTCCCCGGGGGGTTACAACACATAGCGGGCGGCGATGAGTCCCGCGGCACCCGCCCGGCGTCAGTAGTAGTAAGGGAACCGGGTCCAGTCCGGGTCGCGCTTCTCCAGGAACGCGTCCCGTCCCTCGACCGCCTCGTCCGTCATGTAGGCGAGCCTGGTGGCTTCGGTCGAGAACACCTGCTGGCCGACGAGCCCGTCGTCGATCAGGTTGAACGCGAACTTCAGCATCCGCTGCGACGTCGGGCTCTTCGCGTTGACCTTGGCCCCCCACTCGAGCGCGACGCGCTCCAGGTCCGCGTGGGGCACCACCGCGTTGACCATGCCCATCCGGTGCGCCGCCTCGGCGTCGTAGGTGTCGCCGAGGAAGAAGATCTCCCTGGCGAACTTCTGGCCCACCTGGCGGGCCAGGTACGCCGAGCCGAAGCCGCCGTCGAAGCTGCCCACGTCCGCGTCGGTCTGCTTGAAGCGGGCGTGCTCACGGCTGGCCAGCGTCAGGTCGCAGACGACGTGCAGGCTGTGCCCGCCGCCCGCCGCCCAGCCGGGCACCACGCAGATGACGACCTTCGGCATGAACCGGATCAGCCGGTGCACCTCCATGATGTGCAGCCGCCCGCTGCGCGCCGGATCGATCGCTTCGGCGCCCTCGCCGTCGGCGTACCGGTACCCGTCGCGCCCCCGGATGCGCTGGTCGCCTCCCGAGCAGAACGCCCAGCCGCCGTCTTTCGGCGACGGCCCGTTGCCGGTCAGCAGCACGCACCCGACGTCGCTGGACATCCGCGCGTGATCAAGCGCGACGTAGAGCTCGTCGACGGTGCGGGGGCGGAACGCGTTGCGGACCTCGGGCCGGTTGAAGGCGACGCGGACCGTGCCGGAGTCGACGGCGCGGTGGTAGGTGATGTCGGTGAAGGCGAAGCCCTCGACGGCACGCCACCGGTCGGGTTCGAAGATCTCAGAAACCATGAGGGGCATTATCCGTCCCGGCGCCCCGGCTCGCTGGCCCCGGGTAGCGGCACGCGGCGGCTAGCGCACGTCCCAGGCGTAGACGACGACGGTGCCGGCGATGTAGTCGTGCAGGGCGCGGTTCTCGCGCTGCACGACGATGCCCAGCAGGCCCAGCCCGCAGAACAGGAAGCTGAGCGGGAACACGAGCGCGCGGACGGCCGCGCGCCCCGGCTCGAGGACCGCCCCGTCGGCGCGGACGACGCGGACGCCGAGCAGGCCCATGCCGATGGTGCGGCCGGCCGTCGCCCACGAGTAGCCGAAGTAGAGGAACTGCCAGGCGACGAAGATCCCCGCCACGACGCCTGAGGACCGGTTCCAGCTGACCCCATGGCCGGTCACCACCTGAACGCCAAACGAGATGGCCTCGAGGGCGACCCAGAACGCGCCGGTGCTCACCGCCAGGTCGATCGCGTAGGCGACCAGCCGGGACACCGCGCCGGCGTAGCGTCCCTGGTAGCTCAGGGCCGCCTCGGCGCTCACGGCTCGGCCCCCGCGGGAAGCAGCGCCTGCGGCGCGGGCCGCCGCCGCCGCAGCAAGCGGGCAACCCAGCGGTCGATGACCTGGTCGAGCCCCGCGGCCTGGCAGCGCACCGCGTCGAGGGCCTCCCGCGCCATACCGCCCGACGACCGGGCGATCACCGCGCCGAGGTCGGCCTGCTCGACCAGGCCCGCCACGTCCACCCGCTGCGCGAGCTCGTTCACGTCCACCCGGCTGAGCAGCGCGTTCAGGTCTATCCGCGAAAGCGCCGCGTCGATATCGACGCGGCCGATGAGGGCGTTCACGTCGACCCGGGCGGCGAGCTCGTCGATGTCGAGCGCGCCGACCACGAGGTCGACGACACGCTCGGTGACCTGCTGGGCCAGCGCCTCAGCGGGGTCGGTCATTCGCTTGCCTGCCGACTGCAGCAGCCGATGCCGCGGGTTCACGACAGCCAGTATCCGGAACGTACGGTGGTCCGCGGTCACCCGCGGCGGGTGAGGCCGAACTGATCACACAAGGGCGTGAACGGTAACATTTCTGACATATACGATTCCGTCGGCGGAATTCTGCAGATATCCTTCCGGTGCCATCACTGGGCACCGGGGGAGAGGACCGTGGCCACCCACTGCTACCGGATCACCATCGCGGGCGGTCTGGGCGAGCTTGGCCGGGAGGCGTTCCCCGACTTCCGCATCGAACGAAGCGGCGCCGATACCGTTCTGACCGGCGATCTCGACCAGGCGGCGCTGTATAACGCGCTCAGCCGCATCCTCGCGCTTGGCCTGGAGCTGGTGGCGCTGAGTCGGCTGAGTGAGAAGCCCGCCTGACATCGATGAGCTCGAGACCGAGCTCCCGCACGTTCTCCAGGATCGCGTGCAGGCTCGGCTGATCCAGGTCAGCGGACTGGACCGTGATCACGTAGGTGTGCCTGGCCACGGTGGCCTCCCTCCGGAATCAGCCCGCTCATGGCCATCATCCTCGCGACCGGGCGCTCTGTGATCACCCGCCGGTGGTGAGGTTTTCCTAGGGTTCCTGGGCTGGCGCGTTCCCGGCCGCCGGATCACCCGCGAGGGATGACGCGCGACGGAGCAGGCGGCTGCTTGGATCGCTGCCATGATCGCTGCCCGCCATCCGTCCTGAGGCGTGCCATGGCCATCACCACCTTCGTCGTCTTCGCCGCGAGCTACGACACGCTCGGCGCCGCCGAGGCGGACTACCACGCGGTCCGCGAGCTCTACGAGTCGTCCGGCCTGATCGACACCTACGACGCGGCCGTCATCACCGCCGGCGACAACGGGAAAGTGCGCATCGTCGCGAAGCACGAGCAGCCGACGCGCCGGGGCGCGTGGCGCGGGCTGGGCATCGGGCTGGCCGGCGGCGCGCTCGTCGCGCTCTTCCCCGCGATCGGACTCGGCGCCGGGCTGCTGATCGGCGGGGCGGGGGGCGCCGGCCTGGGCGCGATGGCCGGGCACGTGACCGCGGGCCTGCGGCGCGCGGACCTGAAGGACCTCGGCGAGCTGCTCGACGACGGGCACAGCGGCCTCGTGGTCGTCGCTGCCAGCGACCTCGAGAAGCACGTGGAGCACGCCATCAAGCACGCGAGAGGGCTGACCAGCAGGCAGCTCACGGCGGACGAAGCGCAGGTGGAGCAGGACATCGACGACGCGGCCGCGTCAGACCCGGAGGCGAGCTACCAGCGGGCGGTGGCGAGCGCGGAGGCGGCGGTGCGGGAGGCCGAGGCGGAGGCCGCGGCCGCCGAGCGGGAAGCAGAGGCTTACTCGACCTTCCGCCGGCCGGCGGACCCGCCGCCGTGAGCTCATTCCCGCCGGGTGATGCCGGGCGGGGCCGCCGCGGGCGATGGTGCTTGCGACTCAGTTCACCAGCCCCGGCGCGGCGCGCGGGGGCTCAGCACACGCGGAGACCACATGGCGACTCTCACCGCATGGAAGTTCTCGACCCCCTACGGAGCCGACGCCGCGCTGGACAAGCTGGAGAAGCTGCAAAGCGAGCAGCTGATCACCGTCCAGGACGCCGCGGTCGTCAGCTGGGAGCAGGGACGCAAGAAGCCCAAGACGCGGGAACTGCACTCCACCAAGAGGGCCGGGGCGCTGGGCGGCGGCTTCTGGGGGCTGCTGTTCGGCCTGATCTTCTTCATCCCGATCCTCGGCCTGGCCATCGGCGCCGTCACCGGCGCCCTGATGGGCTCGCTCGCCGACGTCGGCATCAGCGACGCGTTCATCAACTCCGTCCGGCAGAAGGTCACGCCCGGGACCTCGGCGCTGTTCCTGCTCAGCTCGGACGCGGTGGAAGACCGGGTCAGGGCCGAGTTCGCCGGGACCGAGGCCGAACTGATCAGCACCAACCTGTCCGCGGACCAGGAGGCAAAGCTCCGCGAGGCCTTCGCGACCGAGGACTGACGCACTCCATCCGGCTCCGCGCGCCATCCGGCCCTCCGGATCCGCGCGGGGCCGGATGCGCGAGCAGCACGAGAAGTACCAGGAGGGACTTATGGAATCTGACGGGCATGACCACGACACGGACCCCATGCCGGACCTGCTGCTAGCGAGGTCGTGGCAGGCGACGATGATCATCGGCGCTCTGACGCTGATCCTCGGAATTATCGTGAGCTTCCACCCGGGCGGGTCGCTGAACGTCGTCGCGGTCCTGATCGGCATACTGGCGATCCTTTCCGGCATTTTCCATCTCCTGCGGATCTTCGGTCCCGGGGAATCGCACCGGATCTGGCTCGGGATCACCGGGCTGCTTTTCATCGTCATCGGGGTGGTCCTGATCCGCCACCTGCACCTGACCCTCGCCGTCATCGGCCTGTTCGTGGGCATCACGTGGATCGTGCAGGGCGTGACCGCGCTCATCGGCGGCCTCGGGGGCGGCACCCGCGAGGGGCGGGGCTGGTGGATCGCCTTCGGGGCACTGAGCCTGATCGCGGGGATCGTGGTCGTGTCCACCCCGGTCAACTCGCTCACGGTCCTGACCGTGCTGCTCGGGGTCTGGTTCATCGTCATGGGCCTCGCCGAGATCATCGGCGGCTTCATGCTCAGGCGCCTCGCGCGCCAGGCGGCGACCACGGAGGGGAGCCAGCGGTGGGCGCCGAGCGGGACCGCGTAGCGGGGTTCGGGCGGCTTGAGGACGGGCTGCGGCAGGCCGGTGAGTGGTACCGGTGGGGGCCGTACGTCAGCGAGCGGCAGTGGGGGACGGTCCGGGAGGACTACAGCGCGGGCGGCGACGCGTGGAACTACCTGCCGCACGACCACGCCAGGTCCCGGGCCTACCGGTGGGGCGAGGACGGGCTGGCCGGGTTCTGCGACGTCGAGCAGCGGCTGTGCCTGGGCCTGGCCCTGTGGAACGGGCGCGACCCGATCCTGAAGGAGCGGGCCTTCGGGCTGACCGGGGAACAGGGCAACCACGGCGAGGACGTCAAGGAGTACTGGTGGTACCTGGACGCCATCCCCAGCCACGCCTGGAACCGGTGGCGCTACCACTATCCGCAGGGCGCGTTCCCGTACCAGAACCTGATCGACG
>Ga0335075_10002237_pt1 | contig 31310 bp, 32 predicted proteins | sample Lox_Sample_24_FD_206723 | JGI IMG/M metagenome (GOLD analysis project Ga0335075, IMG submission 206723) | Soil microbial communities from Loxahatchee National Wildlife Refuge, Florida, United States - Lox_Sample_2.4 | ecosystem: Environmental > Terrestrial > Soil > Wetlands | place: USA...
GGGCGCCCATGTGGCCACCGTGCCGCCGGCGGTGCTGCGCTCGCTGTTCAACCATCCGCTGACCGAGAAGGGCCTGGCGGCGTTCCTCGCCGACTGGGCCAAGACCGGCCAGCATATCGTCTGACCCGAACCGGGGATGGCGCTCCCAGGACGGCAGGCCGACGAGACCAACGGGGCGCTCGTCGAGGCGTTCCTGCGCGCCAATCCCGGCTGGCTGGCCGATCATCCCGAGCTGTATCGCGTGCTGATGCCGCCCAGCCGGGTGCACGGCGAGGCGTTGGCCGACCATATGGCCGCCATGGTCCGCGCCGAGCGGCTGCACGCGGCCGCAATGGCGGCTCGCGCGGATAGCGTGCTGGCGGCCGGGCGTGCCGCCGCCGGGCTTGCGCAGCGGGTGCAGGCGGCGGTGCTGGCGCTGATCGCGGCGCACGAGCCGACCGACTGCATTACCAACGAATTTCCCGGCATCCTGGCGATCGACGCCGCCGGCCTCTGTGCCGAGGCGGCTGTTCCGGGTGCACGCTTGCTCCCGGCCGGGTGTGTCGCCGGATTGCTGGACGGGCGCGATGTGGCGTTCCGGGTCGATCCGGACGACGCGCCGCTGCTGCACGCCGAGGCGGCGCGACTCGCCCGCCACGATGCGCTGGTGCGCGTGCCCTGGCGCGGGCCGCCGGCGCTGCTGTCTTTGGTCACACGCGATCCCGCCTTGCTGGATCCGGCGCAGGGGACCGGGGCGCTGGCGTTTCTTGGTCGGGCGGTCGGCGCCGCCCTCGGCCGCTCGCCGTGACCGGCGAGGAGGCGCGGCAGCGCTTCCTCGACTGGCTCGCGCGTGAGCGCCGTGCCGCGCCGCTGACGGTGGAGGCGTACGGCGCGGACCTGGCGGACTTTCTGGGATTTCTCGTGCGGCACCTGGGCGCCGAGCCGGATGCGACGGCGCTGGCGACGCTGCGCCCGGCGGATTTTCGTGCCTGGCTGGCGGCCCAACATGCTGCGGGACTGGCGGCGCCAACGCGGGCTCGGCGGCTGGCGGCGTTGCGCAGCTTTTACCGGTTTCTCGCGCGTCGGCATGGGATCGACAATCCGGCGGTGCGGCTGATTGCGACGCCGCGTGTGTCCCGCCCAGCGCCGCGGCCGCTGACCGTGCCCGATGCCGGGGCGGTTGCCGGGGAGATTGGCGAGGCGTCGGACAGCGCCGTTGTGCAGGCGCGGGACATCGCGCTGTTCACGCTGCTCTATGGGTGCGGGCTGCGCATTGCCGAGGCCTTGGCGCTGGACGTGCGCGATGCGCCGATGCCGGGATCGACAGCGATGCTGCGGGTGGTGGGGAAGGGGTCGAAGGAGCGGATTGTGCCGGTGCTGCCGGTGGTGCGGGAGGTGATCGCCGCGTGGCTGCGGCACCATCCTAGCCGGGAGCCGGACGGCCCGCTGTTCGTCGGTGTCCGGGGCGGGCGGCTTGATCCGGCGGTGGCGCAGCGGACGTTGCGGCAGTTCCGGCGCACTCGCCTGCTGCCTGAGCACGCTACGCCGCACGCCCTGCGGCATTCGTTCGCCACCCACCTGCTGGCGGGCGGGGCCGATCTGCGGTCTATCCAGGAACTGCTGGGTCACGCCAGCCTTGCCACGACCCAGCGCTATACCGAAGTCGATACGACAGCGATGCTGCGCGTTTGGAGCAGGGCGCATCCGAGGGCTGCTCTCAACCCACCTCCCGTTGCGGGAGGAGACGGGGGCATGGCGACGCATGGCTTGGTCGATGTCGAGGGCTGCGGGGACGACTAACTTTCAGATGTTCGCGCATTGGACCGGTTCTAGCTAGGTCTAGTCTAAGCAATCTTCATCGACCACGTCTTCACGGCAAGCTTGGCGAGCTTGGCCTGCCTATCGTCGATTTCGGCCGTTCCCCAATTTTCATATTTCGCCACCTCTGGTCAGCAGGAATGGGCTCGACGCGAGGAGTGGACGCTTCTTCTCAAAGCTGTCATTGCCGATGGTCGCGTTAACTTTGGCATTGAGGAGCACGAGGTTCCCAATGCGGCTTGTATAGTCCGCGCCGTCGTCCAGGTGCTCGCCGCTGCCATCCGCTGGGTTTATGGGAAGGATATGTTCAAGGTTCACGGCGCTGATATCGTCGTTTGGAATTAGCTCTGGAAGTTCCCGTGCTGCTGCTGTGCGTTCAAGCATACCCAGATAGTAGCGCGCCAGCTTTGTCTTCGAGACGTAGGCGCGAGCAAATGCTGCCTCAAAGTCTTTGTCATTGGCGATGTTCGGGGTCATGCGGTCGGCGAGGGCCTTTGCAGTGCGGATTTCGGTCTTGGTATGGATGTTGTGCGCAAGACTCGCGTAGATGCTTTCGACGCGGCCGACACGGCCGCTGCCGGCAACGAACATACGAACAATCCAGTCGACGAAAAGCCGGAAGGCTTTGTTAGCTTCCGGTTTACTGAAGTGATGCGTCACGGCAAGCATAAGATGGCGTATCTGGGTCACACCAAGGAGGTTAAGCGTCGACACCGACCGTCGAATGGTATCCGGATAACCCTCCCACTTGAAGTGATCAGGGGTCAGCATGGCCACGTAGTCCGACGATAGGGCGTCGATAACGTCGAGGAAAGTAATGGCCTTGAGTGGCGAATTGGTTTGCGGCTTTATTCGATCGAACACTTGGCGTTCGCGTGTGAGTCCATTTATTAAGGTTGTAACGAGCCGTAAATAGTCGATTGCTGTGTCCTCGCGATCGACAGTCTCCAGCGAGCGGATCATTGAGGCCCACTTTGCTTGTGCCTCGTGAAGGCGGTTACCGGACTGGCCAAATAGATAGTTTTTGACCAAGTCGGCCTGTGAAACCCTTAGCCCGCGGTCGTTGAGTGTCTCGAACATGATGTACGCATTCACGTCGTCCGCAACCGAGAGCACAATAAGATTCGCATGATCGCTGAGATAGTCCACCCACTCCTTCAGGTGCGTTTTCTTCGACGAAGGCGTCATCGCCGTCGTTGCATCTTCAAGGTATCTGCGCAGAAGGGCCGCAGCCCCACGGACCCTGACGTTTGAATGAGGTCGCTGAGAAGTCTTCACTTTGCGCTTGGGGTCGTTCGGCCTTGCAAGCACATGGTTTGCGTAATACTCATGATCGCTTGTATTGAGCCGCAGCTTGGGTGTGTCCTCCTCTGTCTTGATATCGAGACCGAACAGGTAGATTTCTTCGATTCCGTCCGCGAGCCGGCCTTCGTCCATAGCGATGAGCATGTCGCGTACTACGGCAAACAGCATTGAGGTGGTGGCCAGACGTTGTTGACCGTCGACCACCTCGAAATACCCATCTTTGGATTTGGTCAGTACTACGGTGCCGAGGAAATAGGCATCCTTCTTCTCAATCATCGCGTCGGAAATGTCGTGGCATAGCGCCTCAACGTGTGCCTCCTCCCAGGCGTACTCGCGTTGGTTCGCGGGTACGCGAAGGCGTCCCGCTGAGATTAGCTTCCCGATGCCCTGATAGGTAAAATCGACCGTGCTCATGGTGCCACAATGGTCCCTCAGAAAATCGTTGCGCAAGATGCAGATGGCGGCATTCGGCGTCCGCGGAACGGCGCTGGCAGCATGCCGACAGTAGCGCGGCGCGGACAGCCCCCTTGGGTCATTCCCCGTGTACTGGGAGGTCCACCCAGTTCTCCGGCATGACAATCCGCGCCTCCACTCCAGCGTGCTCCGCCAGGAGATGGAGCAGATTTCCGCCATCGAGCAGTTCCAGGGGTTTCCCCTTGGCGAACTCGAACGCGGCTTTCCCGTAGCCACTTGTGGTCACCAAGATCCCTTTGGAGGCACCTTCGTTTTGGACGGTGCCGAATAGGTCACGGACCGCGCTGACCCCGACCGTATTTTTGTAGCGTTTGGCCTGAATGACGACCTTGCCGCCAAACACCGGGCGCGAGTCGAAGGCGACGCAGTCCACGCCGCCATCTCGGGATGGCTGCGTCTGCCGTGTATCCAGCCCCATCGCTGCGAATAGGTTGGTAATAAGTCCCTCGAACTCCGTCGGGGAAAGCTCCATCAGGTTCGGCCGCTGGTCCAGGCCGGACATGACTTCCATGGTCTCGATGAACCTGGGGTCCACCATGTTGAGCTCGACCAAAGGTTTCACTGGCAAAAGCTCAGCGGGAGCACGCGAGACCGACGCCTTCAGCGAGCGCAGGCAGTGCTCCGGCCGGACCTGAGCGAGATTGAACGACCGGAAGGTGTCGGCGGTGATACGAACAGACAGCAGGCAGACGCGGACGTCCCGCCCGGTTGCCGGATCGATAGTATCCAGCATGCCGTTCACTGTGAGGCAGTCCACGACGCCTGCCGGAGCCCCGCTTCGGAAAACAGTATCCAAGCATTTCAGGGCAATCTGACAAATTAGGTGTGAGTACAGGGCTTTGCGCTTCGCTTCCGGACGCGGGACCGAGTCTATACGGTCTGCCAGCTTGACGTATTTATAGCTGATCTCTTCGGGAATTGTGGACAAATCTGGTAGCTCGAGGTCCACAACCAAGTGCTTGGAGTCCGACGAGTAGCCCAGCTCGGCCGAAACCGCGTCCGGCTCCCCCTTGAGGCTACCGTCGATCACCGCCTGGAAGTAGGCCAGCACCGACGTATGTTCACCCGCTTCGAGTCCGAGCTGAAGCTCGCGGACTGCGGCCTTCTCCTGCTCAAGCTGAGTCTTTCGCCTCGCCTCGGATTCCTGAAATTCCGCGAAGGCCGCGTCGCGCCTATGCCGAGCTCCCTCGTACTCGGCCTGCGCCTTCTGGTGCCGCAGCTCCGCTTCCTTGACTCTCTGCCTATACCCCCCGGAGGTTCCAGGTATCATCTTGGCAAAAAAGCCGGGCGCGCGCGGCACAACCTTCTGCGGCGGGTCGGATGGCCAGCCTCGCTCGTCGAATCTCGCGGGGATGAAAGTCTTCACCCGTGCCTGAAGATCGATGGCGGGGTTCACGGTCAGAGCTCGCGCAAGCAGTGTTTCGACCGCATGCTCCCGCTCGCGGACCTCCCGACTCAGCGTCTCTGCTTCCTCGATCTGGGCGGCTAAGTAGTCTTGGGCAGCCTCCTTGGCGCTCGCTCTCGCCTGTCGCTCAGCGTCCCGCAGCCTGCGTCTCGCGGCAGCGCCCACTTGGTTTTGCGCACGCTGCCGGGCACGCTCCGCTTGAGCAGCAGCTCTGGCAAGGGAGCGCATGGTCGATGAGAAACTGTGGTGCCTCATAGTACTGTGGCTCTGGGATAAGTGGGAGTAGTCGCCAGGATGGGATCGCTTGGCGCCCTGCTGTCGTCAGACAGCCGGGCCCCTACCAATAATACTTACCCCAGAACGTTCCTCCGAGACCAGCCAGAACGAAATGCCCGGCATGTTTCGGATATCGGTCGGTTCCGGCCGGGCCGCTCAACTCCGACGAACGGCCGCTTTCGCCAGTCTGCGCAGCGAGAAATGCGAACCGCACCAACAAAAGTCGGCGGGCTTGCTTAATGGCAAACGCCACATCGGCGGCGGTGCGAAAAAGGGGCAGGCCTCATGCCCCCGGCCGTGTTCTCAAAATGGGCTATCATTAGTCTCATGCGAGTAGGGTACCCACTCAGGCCGGAGTTCGGAGCCGAGGTCCCTCTCGCGGCAAGGGGACTCGTGGGGGCGGCGGTGGGCGCCGCAAGTGCGGGAAACTGAAGGGAGAGACAACTCACCTGGCGGGCGGGGCAATCGGTTTTTCGAAGAACACGCTGGTGGAAATGGCGTCCGGCGCCATCAGCGCATAAGCACCGAACGCCGGACACCGCCGGAACCCGGCTCGCGTATAGAGCTTGATCGCCGCGAGCTGGCGTTCCCCCGTCTCCAGCCGCAACAACGACAATCGGGCGGCGCTGCGTACCTCGGCCTCGATGCGTGCCAGGATGGCTTGTGCCACCCCCAGTCCCCGCGCGGCGTTTCGCACGTACATGCGCTTGACCTCGGCGAAGTCGGAGAACAGAGCCACTCCACCGCAGCCCACCGCCGCACCGCCCAGCCTGGCTAGGAAGAACCGGATGTGCGGTTGAAAGATGGCCTCGAGGGGCAATCCGTGTTGTTGCTCCGGGGCATATTTCGCGGAGAGAACGGCTTCGAGCTCGCTAATGAGTGCCCGGACCTCGTCCGTTGGAGATGACGCCGCTTCGATCTGAACGCTTTCGTTCATCGATGCGCTCGATCGGCCGCCGGCGGCGCACCGGCTAGGATGCTGCCCGTGCGCCGCTCTGCGAACAGCGGACAATGTGCGACCCGGATGTGCCTCGCCATGGCCCGATTTCATAGCATTTCGGGCCGACGATGAAAGCGGCCATCGGCGGCACCGAATCCGGGGCGTGATGGCTTAGGCGCCGTCGGGGTTTTCAGTCAGCCTGGGCATTACCGGGACATGTCGAACACCAGCAATTCCGTCGGCGCAACGCCGCGGAGACGCAGCACGGTCTCGTCGGACAGCGCTGCGCCATCGCCGGCTACGAGTCGTTCGCCGTTCAGCTGAGCCTCCCCGCCGGTGACCTGCACCCACTGGCCGCGTCCCGCTGCCACCGGCAGCTCGACCGCCTGGTCCGGCGCCAAGTGGGCGGACCACACATCGACGTCCTGGTGCACCACGACCGAGCTGTCGCGTCCGTCGCGGGACCCGATCAGGCGCAACCCTTCCTCGATCTCGCCGGCGAAGGATTTCTGCGCATAGGCGGGCGGCAGTCCGTTGCGCTCGGGGGCGATCCAGATTTGCAGGAAATGCACCGGCTCGGTCTTCGAGTGGTTGAACTCGGAGTGACGGATGCCGGTGCCGGCGCTCATGCGCTGCAACTCGCCGGGGTGGATGACCGCGCTGTTGCCGGTGCTGTCCTTGTGCTCGAGAGCACCCTCCAGCACCCAGGATAGGATCTCCATGTCGCGGTGCGGGTGCGTTGGGAAGCCGGCACCGGGGGCGACGCGATCCTCGTTGATGACGAGAAGCGGGCCGAATCCGACGAACCGGGGGTCGCGGTAATTGGCGAAGGAGAAGGTGTGGCGGCTGTCCAGCCAGCCGTGCTGGGCGTGGCCGCGCTCGTTGGAACGACGGATGGCGATCATGGCCCTTACTCCCTGGTGACGGTGATGCCTGCGGTCTTGAGAGCGGCGGCGACCTGGGTCACCCGACGCCCCTGGAACCGTGCGACATCAAGGTCGGCGTCGGTCGGTGGTGTGGCCGTCCTGAAGGACACAGCAGTGGCGCCGTACGGCGTGCCGGCCTTGGACATCGCCGCGTCCGCGTAACCCAGCGGGACTATGATGAAGCCGAGATGCGCCATCGGATTATACAATGAGAGCAGTGTGCTCTCGTTCCCACCGTGCAACGTCGAGCTGGAGGTGAACACCGATCCGGTCTTGCCGTTCAGCCGGCCGCCGAACCACAGGCCGCCGAGGCTGTCGATGTATGCTTTCAGCTCCGACGATACGGCGCCGAACCGGGTGGGCGTGCCGAAGATGATGGCATCGGCCCATTCGGCGTCGGCCTCGGTCGGTGCGGGATAAGCTGCGTTCATCCGCTCGGCGCTCTCTGTCCAGCCCGGCGCCTTCGCCATGATCTCGGGACCGACGATTTCGCGGGCGCGGCGCAAGCGAACATCGGCGCCGGCGTCTCGGGCGCCTTCGGCGATGGCGAGCGCCAGCGCCTCGGTGACGCCGGATCGGGAGTAGAACGCAATGAGGACGTTGACGGCCATCGAGGCGATCCTTTGCGAGTGTGGGTCGTCGCGGCAGATAGGCGAGGGTAGCTATCTATCCAATCGGCATAATATCGATAGAATCCAACAAAGGATTGGATATGCCAGAGACCGGCTTGCCGACCCTCGACCAGCTTCGCGTGTTCACTGCCGTCGCCGGTACTGGCAGCTTCTCGGCCGCCGCTCGCCGGCTGAACCGCGCCCAGTCGGTGGTCAGCTACACCATTGCCAACCTGGAATCGCAGCTTGGGGTGGCTCTGTTCGAGCGCGATGGCCGCGTGCCGGCGCTGACCGAGGCCGGGCGTGCCTTGCTCGCCGACGCTCGCCGGATCGGGCTGCTGGTGGACGAGATGCGGGCCCGGGCCTCGGGTCTGCAACGCGGGCTGGAGGCGGAGATCGCGCTCGCCGTCGATGTCCTGTTCCCCACGTGCGCGCTGGTCGAAGTGCTGCGGGAGTTCGCCACCGAGTTTCCCACCGTCACGCTGCGCCTTTGCGTGGAGGCGCTGGGCGGGGTCACCCAGCTCGTTCTGGAGGGCGCCGCCGGGCTTGGGGTGAGCGGGCGGGTCTCGGTGGCTTGCCCCGAAGTTGGATGGCGGCGGATCGGCGAGGTGGTCCTGGTCGCTGTCGCCCCGCCGTCGCACCCGCTGGCATCGATCACGGGGCCGATCCCCGCCACGGCGGTGCGCGACCAGCTTCAACTCGTGCTGACGGATCGGACGCGCCTGACCGAGGGGCAGGATTTCGGCGTGCACGCTTTGCGGACCTGGCGGCTGGGCGATTTGGGGGCGAAGCATGCGATGCTGCTGGCGGGGTTGGGCTGGGGCAACATGCCGGCGCACATGGTGGCCGACGATCTGGCGGCGGGGCGGTTGGTGCGGCTGACGCTGGAGGACGCGGCGGAGCACCATTACGAACTGGGGCTTGTCCAACGCACCGATCATCCGCCTGGTCCGGCGTCTCGCTGGTTGGCGGAGCGCTTGGAGCGGGCGCTGGCCCTTTACACCTCTGCCGCGCTGCGGGAGAGGTCGCCGCATGCAGTGCGGCGGGTGAGGGTGCGGCGGGCAGACCCGGCTCACTCCGCTCAAACTTAGGGGTTTTGGCGCCATGGCCCTGCAGGCGTGGATCGACGGCGCGGGTGGGTGCTGCGGCGTTCACCGCAAGACCGCGGCGGATCCGCTTGTCGCGGCGCTGAGGCAGAAAGCGGCGACGGGGGCGCCGGGCGCCCTTAACGAGACCAGGTTGGCTGGCGGGGACGGCTGGCGGGTCGCCGATATCGTGTGCACGTCGGGGCCGCGCGACCATCCGTTCGAAGAGCGTGCCGGCGTGGTTTCCGTCTCGCTGGTGCTGGCCGGGACTTTCGTATTTCATAGCGAGCGCGGGGCGTCGCTGCTGTCGGCTGGATCGCTGCTGCTGATGAATGCAGGCCAGACGTTCGAGTGCTCGCATCGGCATGGCGAGGGCGACCGGTGCCTGTCCTTCCAGCTCGATCCCGGGCTGTTCGAGGAGGTTGCCGGCGAAACGGGGGCTTTATCCGCCCGTTTCGATTGTGACCGCCTGCCGCCGTTGCGCGCATTCGCCGGGCTGGCGGCGCGGGCGAAGGCAGCGATGGTGGGACGTGGCGGCTTCGAGGAGCTGGTGCTCGGACTGGCTGCCGCGGCGGTCCGCGTCGCGTGCGGTGGCGGCGAGGAGGCGCCGGCGCCGTCGGCGCGGGACCATGGGCGGATCACCCACGTGCTGCGCCAATTGGAGTCGGACACGGCGGGCCCCGCATCGCTTGCCGAGCTGGCGGGCGTTGCTGGGCTCAGTCGGTATCATTTCTTACGGACCTTCAAGCGGGTGACCGGAGTCACGCCGCATCAATGGTTGCTGCGCGCACGCCTGGCGGATGCCGCGAACCGGCTCGCCACCAGCCGCGAGCCGGTGACCGGGATCGCACTCGACGCCGGGTTCGAGGACCTGTCGCATTTCATCCACAGCTTCCGCGCCGAGTTCGGTGTCTCGCCGCGTCAGTATCGCCTGGCTGCGTGAGGACCGCTCGATGACCGAGCTATCCCGCATCGCCCGCAATGTCCGGCGCCATCGCGCGGAAGGCTTGCGCGTCGTGCAATTCTGGTTGCCCGATACCAGCATGCCCGAGTTCAGGGCTCAGGTGGCCCGAGTGATCAAGGCACTGGCCCAGCGTGATCCCGAGGACGAGGCGATGCTCGACACCTTGGAGTGCTGGGCCGCCGAGGATTTGCAGGAGTGAAACTGCAACGCGGGATGACGGTGATCATGTTGGCGCACGATCATCAGGCAAGCCGCAACGATTTCTGGTGCTGCGCTCCAATCTTTTCATCGAGCATGATCTGATGGCGCTGCTCGCATTCACCACGACGATTATCGACGCGGCGCCCTTGCGGATCACGGTGCAGCCGGATGCGACCAACGGCCTGCATCTGCCGTCGCAAGCGATGATCGACCATCTGCAGGCGATGCGGGTGCAGCGGATCGGCGCCATCATCGGCCAGCTTGCGCCGGCTGACATGCAGGCAATCGACCGCGCTGTAGCCGTCTATCTCGGTTTTGCGGACATGCCCAGGCGAGCGTCGGCGGCCTGAACCTGGCTGCGTGACAGCGAGGCGCCATTCTCCTCGACCGCTGATACGGATGGCAATTTTCGCCAAGTTTCCTCGGCCGCGAACCGTCAGCCTGCCGCGATCCGGGCTCGGGTCACGCCCGACCGGCCACCGTTGAAGGGAAACCTACCGATGATCGACCACGTCTCGATCGGCGTTCGCGATATCGCCGGGACGAAGCGCTTCTACGATGCGGCGCTGCAGCCGCTCGGCTACACCTGCCTGAGCGAGGGCGACGGCTCACTGGGCTATGGCCGAGACGCTGTGGCGTTCTGGATCAGCCGCACCGAACGGCCGGTGCCGGCCGACGATGGGTCCGGGCTGCATTTCTGCTTCACCGCACCTACGCGCAAGAGTGTCGATGCATTCCATGCGGCGGCGCTTGGCGCCGGCGGGCGCGATAATGGCAAGCCCGGCCTGCGTCCCGACTATGGCGCTAAATACTATGCGGCGTTTGTCGTCGATCCCGAGGGCTATCGTCTCGAGGCGTATTGCGGCGACTGAGCCGACAGGCCGCGCTTATTGTCATGGTTGTCCCCGGCGTCGAGCTGGGGACTGACTAGGCTACTGTCCGCTGGTCCGCCGCTTCTGCAGATTGTCCAAATAGACCACCGCGGCGATCAGCAATCCTTCGATCACCATCTGCCAGAACGAATTGACTCCCAGCAGGTTGGCGCCGTTGCCGATCGTGGTGAACAGGATGGCGCCGATGAAGCAGCCCACCACCGTGCCGCGCCCGCCGAACAGGCTGGCGCCGCCGACCACCGCCGCGGCGATCGCCTGCAGCTCCGACCCATAGCCGGCATTGGGGTTGCCCATCGTCAGCCGCGCCACCAGCAGCATCCCGCTGACGGTCGCGAACAGTGATGCCAGCCCATATGCGACCAACGTCACCTGGGTGACGTTGATGCCGACGCGCCGCGCTGCCTCGATGTTGCTGCCCAGCGCGTACATGTAGCGGCCGAGCCGCGTCGCCCCCAGTAGGTACTGCGACGCCACCGCGAAGATCAGCATGATCACGAACATCGTCGGGATGCCGAGGATCGAGGTGTTCGCCACGATCCCGAGCGAGTTCGGGATCCCGGCCACCGTCATGCCGCCCGAGATCAGCATGGTCAGGCCGCGGAAGCCTTGCAGCCCGGCCAGCGTCACGATGAAGGCGGGGATGCCCAGGCGGTCGATCGCCAGCCCGTTCACCACGCCGATCACCAGTCCGAGCAGCAGCGCCAGCAGCACCGCCAGCAGCACGTTCATCCCGCCGGCCAGCATCATTGCGAAGGCGACGCCGGTCAGTCCGGCGACCGAGCCCACAGACAGGTCGATCCCCGCAGTGATGATGGTGAACAGCTCTCCGTAGGCGATGATTGCATCGACGGAGACCTGCCGCATGATGTTGAAGATATTTCCTGTGGTCAGGAAGTAGGGCGAGGCGATCGCCAGTACGATCCACAGCAGCACGGTGCAGCCGGCGACCCAGGTCTCGACCGGGAGGTTGTGGCGGATGCCCGCCCCCGCCTCCCGCTCGCGCACTGGCGCAGCTCGATCGGATGTGGTCGCGCTGGCCATTGAACGCCTCGCCCCGCCTGGTCAGTCGCCGAGGAACGGCGTCATCTGGTATTTCTTCGGATCGAGCAGGCCGACCATCGCCGGACTGTCGATATTGGCCTTGGTCACCACGTGAACGCCGGAATCGACGTATTTCGGGAACACGACGCCCTTCGACGCGGCGAGCCCGTACCACACGCCGGCATAGCCCATCATGTACGGGTTCTGCACGATCAGCCCGTCCAGGTTGCCGTTGCGGACGAAAGCGATCTCCTGGTCCGAGGTGTCGAACGCCACCGCGCAGAGCTTCGGCCCCAGGCTCTTTTCCTGAATCGCGCGGCCGGCACCGTCGCCTTCCAGCTCGTTGTCGGCGAACAGGCCGACAAGGTTGGGATGCCGGGTCAGGATGTCTTCCGAGTCCGACAGCGCGCGCGCCGGGTCGTTGTTACCGGTACGATGCTCGACAATCTTCAGGCCTGGGTACTTCTTCAACTCCTCGACGAAGCCCTTGTCGCGATCGTTCAGCGACTGCGCGCCGGCGAGGGCGGTCAGGTAGGCGACATCACCCTCCTGCTTGCCGGTGCGCGCCTTGACGCAAGTGGCGAGCTCGTCGGCCGCTTTCTCGCCGCCGGTGACGTTGTTGGTGGCGAGGAAGGTCACGTACTTTTTGGTGTTGGCGTCGGAATCGATCACGATCACCGGGATGCCGGCTGCGGTCGCGCTTTCGATCGGCTGCGCCAGCGCCTGGGCGTTGGTCGCGGCGATGACGAGCGCGGTGGGCTTCGAGGCGATGGCGTTCTCGGTAATGGAAACCTCGCCGGCAACGTCGGTCTCGGCCTGGGCGCCAAGCTTCGAGAGCTTCACGCCCAGCACCTTTGCCGCGGCCTCGGCGCCGTCGAAGACGGTCGCCCAGTATTGCGAGGTGGTCGCCTTCACGATCACCACGATGCGCGCGTTGGTAAAGCCTTCCTCGGCCCTGGCGGTGTTCGGTCCGGCGAGGCCGAGCAGGACAGGAACCCCCAGCACGGTGGTCGCCATCAGCATCAGTTTTTTCACGCTTTCACCTCCCGTTTGCATTGCCGCGCCGTCAGGCTGGGGCGGGCTCCACTGTTTCGCTGAAGCCGGTCATGTACTTGATCAGCTCCTGCTGTGTCGTCTCCGCGGCCGTTGCGACGTGCACGATGCGGCCACGATACATGACCGCGATGCGGTCGGCGACCTCCAGTATCTCGATCAGGTTGTGGCCGATGTAGATGACGCCGACGCCCTCCGACGCCAATCGGCGAGCAAGCTGGATCACGTGCTCGCGCTCCATCACCGCAAGCGCGGCGGTGGGTTCGTCCAACGTCACCACCTTGGCCTGCCAGTACAGCGCGCGGGCGATCGCCACCGCCTGGCGCTGCCCGCCGGACAGGCGCGAGACGGTGCGCGCGCGGGCGGGGATGCGGCTTTCGATGCGGGCCAGCAGGGCGTCGGTCTCGTTGCGGATCCGGCGGTTATCGATGGCCGGCAGCAGGCCGAACCAGCGACGCACCGGCTCGCGGCCGAGGAAGATGTTGGCACCAACGGACAACTCGTCGGCGAGGGCGAGGTCCTGATAGACGGTCTCGATGCCGAGCCGGCGGGCGTCGGCGGGCGAATGGAGATCGAGCGCGGCGCCGTCGAGGCGGATCGTCCCGCTGTCGGCACGGTAAACACCGGAGACGTGCTTGATGAGCGTCGATTTGCCGGCGCCGTTGTCGCCGACCAGGGCCAGCACCTCGCCGGCGTTGAGGGCGAGGTCGACGCCGCGGAGGACGTTGATCGGGCCGAAGCTTTTGTGGAGGTTTTCGACTTCGAGCAGCACGTTCCATCCCGCTGAGGCTTGTTGGGCGGGAGTAGAGGCGAAGCGCCCGAGGGCGTCAAATCAATGGGTTTGGGCGCGGGACTCGAGGGCGTCGCCTCTCCCTTGCGGGACCCTTGCGGCAGGGGGCCGCAAGGGCTCTTTTCCAGAATCAGCCGACCGGATCCGCATCCAGTCGCACGGCTATCCCTTCCAGTCCGGCGGAAGCGGCCGGATAGCGGGCGAGCACCAACGGGTCGTGGCCGGGGATTATGTTGTCAGGTCGGCCCGCCAGCCGTCGCAGGGTGTCATAGCCTTCGAGCGTCTCTTCTAAATTGTGCAGGATCGGAAACGCGCGCCCTTCCTCCATGTTGGCATAGAAATGGCTGGCATCCGCCGCCAGCACCATCCAGCCGCGGCGGGTCCGCACCCGCAGCACCTGCAAACCCTTGCTGTGGCCGCCGACGTGATGCACCGACAGGCCGGGTGCGACCTCCTCGGCGCCGTCGTGGAACTGCACGCGGCCGGCAAAGACCTTGCGCAGCATCGCCACGACGTCTTCTTCCTCGAAGGCAAGTCGCAGCGCCGCGTGGCACATGCAACGACCGGTGCAGAACGCCATTTCGCGATCCTGCAGGTGATACCGCGCGCGCGGAAACAGATCGTAATTGCCGCAATGGTCGTAGTGCATATGCGACACGATCACGTCCTCGATCGCGTCCGGTTCGACCCCGATCGCCTTCAGCCCGACCGCCGGGGAGCGCAGGAACTCCCGTCCGCGCTTTCGCCCCATCGCCGCGTCGAACCCGGTGTCGAGAATGAAGGTCTGCTTCGGACCCTTGATGGCCCAGACGAAGTAATCCAGCGGCATCGGTGCGTCGTGCGGATCGCCGCCGAGGAAATTCCCGGACCGCTTCGCCAGTGCATTGTGCGCATAGCGCACGGCGTAAACTTCATAGATGTCCGTCTCGTTCATGCCATCAAGCTCCCCAGATCGGCTTGGCGATCGCCATCTCCTGCGGGAAGATCGTCACCGGTCTCCCGCTTTGCCATTGCACAACGACCAACTCGGCATCAACGCGCCGGCCCTTGTCGTCGAATTTCAAATGATGGCCGGGGAAGAACAGCGCCGGCCCGTCGGTCATGTCCATTCGCCTGATCGCATCGGCGACCTTCAGGCGGTCCGCGGCACCGGCCATCTCCAGTGCCTGTTTCAGGATCATCACGTGCGCATAGGGGAAGATCGAGTCGTGCCCGAACCACGGCTCGCCGGTACGTTTCACGAAACGCTGGCCCAGCGTGGCCTGCTCCTTGCCCGGCCAGTTGGCGAGGCCGACGATCATTCCCTGCAGGATGTCGGCGCCAGTGGTCTTCAAAAGCTCCGGCGTCGCCCAGTGGCCGCCGTTGCCGATCAGCGGCAGCTTGCCGCCGCCCATGCCGAATTCCGAGAACGCATCGATCAGCAGCTTGTCGTCCGGCACGTTGGTCGATAGCAGCAGCACGAAATTCGGCCGGGCGCTGCGCACCGGCTGCACCAGTGTCGTGGCGTCCGCCAGCGGCGGCGTGTAGATCTTGTCGATGACCGCGGTCAGGCCGGCGTCCTTCAGGACGTGGGCGCGGATCGGTTTCAGGAAACTCACGCTGGCGGCGGTGTTGTCGCCGATGATGGCGACCTTGGTCGGGCGCTTCCCCGTGCTGCTCTCCGCCAGCTTCATGATGATCGGCACCATGTCCGTGGCCTGCTTGTCGGCGGTGGGCGAGGTCTGGAATACGTAGTGAAAGCCGCGGTTGGTGATGGCGTCGGAATAGGACAAGGTCAGCCACGGAAGCTGCGCGCGCTCGGTCACCTCGGTCGCCGCCAGGGTGAAGGTGCTCAGCCAGCAGCCCATGCCGCCGACAAGGTCGGGGTTCTGCGCGAGCATGCGCTGCGCTGCGTCCTTCGCTTTCTCGGCGGTGTCCTGGGTGTCGAAGACCAGCAGTTTCAGCTTTGCGCCACCCAGGGCCTTTACGCCGCCGGCGGCGTTCACGTCATCGACCGCCATCTCGGCGCCCATGCGCTCGAGGATGCCCTCCCGCGCCCACGGTCCGGTCAGCGGGACCAGCAACGCAATCTCGATGTCCTTGGCCGCTTGCGCTCGTACGCGTCCCGCCAGTGCCGCTGCGCCGCCGAGTGCCAGCGTTGCTCGCCGGCCGATGTTCGTGGTCATGGTCCGTCCTTCCCAGGGTCTCTGTTCAGATTGCGCCCAGACCGAGATAGGAGCGCCGCAGCCGGTCGTCCGCAAGCAGCGTCTGGTGGGGGCCCTCCAACACCACGCGCCCGGTCTCCAGCACATAGCCGTGGTCGGCGAGTTCCAGCGCTTCGGCGACGCGCTGCTCGACCAGAAGGATCGCCAGTCCGTCCTCGCGATGGATCTGGGCGATACGCTCGAAGATCAGGTCGGCGACGGCAGGGGCCAGGCCCATGGAGGGCTCATCGAGCATCAGCAGGCGTGGCGAAGACGCCAGCCCGCGTCCGATCGCCAGCATCTGTTGCTCGCCGCCCGACAGCGTACCGGCAAGCTGAGCGGCGCGCTCGGCGAGGATGGGGAACAGCGCGTGGACGCGCTCGAGCGTGTGCGTCCAGGCGGCTCGGCCGGTGTGTGTATAGGCGCCCATTTCCAGGTTCTCGTGCACGGTCAGCGTCTTGAACACCTGGCGTCCTTCCGGCACATGCGCGATGCCGAGGTGTGCGCGGGAGAACGCTGCCCGGTGCAGCAGATCTTTGCCGGTGAAACTGATCGCGCCGGAGTCCGGTCGGACTATGCCGCAGATCGCTTTGAACAGCGTCGTCTTGCCGGCGCCGTTCGGGCCGACAACGGCGACGAACTGGCCTTCGCCCACTGCAAGCGAGACTCCGGACAGGGCGCGCAGCCCGCCATAGGATACCGCGAGATCGGTCACACGGAGCATTGTTGCGCCAGAAACTTGGGGCCGAGATAGGCCTCGATCACTGCGCGGTTCTCGATCACCTCGCGCGGCGAGCCCTGTGCGAGCACGGCGCCGTGGTCCAGCACCAGGAAGCGGTCGGCCAGCCGCAGCATCGCGTGCATGGTGTGCTCGATGATGACGATGGTCATGCCGGCCTGGCGCAGGCGGCGCAGCACATCCAGCAACTCGTCGCATTCGTCGCGGCCCAGGCCGGCCAGGGTCTCGTCGAGCAGCAGCAGCCTCGGGCGGCCTGCCAGGGCCCGCGCGAGTTCCATCAGTCGCAGCTCCTTGTTGGTAAGCTGACCGGCGGGTCGTGCCGCGAGGCGGCCCAGGTCCACGGCATCGAGTGCGGCCGTGGCAGCAGCGAGGGCTGCGTGGTCGTCCAGTCCCGCGCCGTAGGCGCCGACGATGACGTTGTCGAGCAACGAGAGGCGGGGAAAGCTGCGCACCACCTGGAAGGTCCGTCCGACGCCCAGCCGGGAGATCTGGTGAACCTTGCGCCCGAGCATCGGGATTCCGGCCAGTTGCGCTTGACCGGCATCCGCCGTGAGCACGCCGTTGAGCACGTTGAACAGCGTGGTCTTACCGGCGCCGTTCGGACCGATGATGCCGAGGATCTCGCCGCTTTCGACAGAGAAGCTCACGTTGTCCAACGCCCGCAGCCCGCCGAAGGAACGCGACAGGTTGCATACCGTGAGCGCCGCCTCGCCCCCCCTCCCGTTGCGGGAGGGGGACGAGGGGAGGGGGCCGGGACGGACGGGGGCTCTGCGCGAAGGCCCCCTCCCCCCAGCCCCCTCCCGCAAGGGGAGGGGGAGTTTCGTGCCTCGCAGCAAATCCCGCACTGTCCAGAACAAACCCTGAGGCGCAATCAGCATGATCGCGATAATCGCCGCGCCATACACCACGCCCTGGATGCCGGGGATGATGTTGCCAAGTCGCGCGTTCAGTGTTTCCGCGAGCGGGATCAGGATTGCGGCACCGATCACCGGTCCCCACACCGTCGCCACGCCGCCGAACAGCGTCACCACCAGAGCCTGCGCGGAAACCAGCACGCCGAATACCGAATCCGGCGTCACCACCAGCAGCACGCAGGCGTAGAGCCCGCCCGCAGCCGCCGCCATCGCGCCGCTGACAACTAGGCCGCGCATCTTCCACCGCCACGTGTCGATACCTGCCGCCTCGGCGGCCAGCTCATTCTGCCGGATCGCGGTCAGCGCCAAGCCGAAGCGCGAGTTCTCCACGACCATCGAGATCAGCATCGCGATTGCCAGCAGCCCTACTGCGACGACCGTGTAAAGGCGCGGATCGGTGAACTGCATGAACAGCCCGGGACGCTGCCGGTGCATCGGCAACGGTACTTCCTGGAAGCCCAGGAACTCCAGCACGTATAGAATGGCCAGCGGATACGCGAGCATCGACAGTGCGAAATAATGCCCGCGCAGCCGGAAGGTCGGCATGCCGATCAGCACCGCCGCTGCCGCACCCACCAGCATCCCCAACGGAATGCCGAGCCATGGCGTGAGGTTCAGATACACGAGTGCCAAAGTCACGCTGTAGGCACCCAATCCAAAAAACGCAGCGTGGCCGAATGAAACCAGTCCGCTGTAGCCGGAGATCAGGTTCCAGGCGAGACCCATCGCTGCCCAAATCGGCACCAGGGTCAGCATGAGCTGGTAGTAGCTGTTGCGCACAAGCGCGCACAGCGCGAGATAAGAGACCGCGCAGACTCCCAGGGCGATGACGTCGCGGCGGATGCGGGGGCCGGTGCCCGCCCTCATGCACGCTCCGCGGAGCGGCCGAACAAGCCCTGCGGCCGGAGCGATACGATCAGCAGGAACACGACGAAGATCGCTGCGTTCTGCAATTGCGGCGGCAGCACCAGGGCCGAACATTGCTGCACGAAACCGATCGTCAGTCCGCCCCAGAAGGCGCCGAGAATGCTGCCCATCCCGCCCAGCACCACGCCGGAATACATGATGATCACGTAGTCAAGCCCGACGAACGGCGTGAACGACAGATACGTCGCCATCAGCCCGCCGGCGACAGCGGTGATTGCCGCACCGAGTCCGAAGGCGATGCGGTACGCGCGATCCACGTCGACCCCCATATACGTCGCGGCGACCGGGTTATCGGCTGCGGCGCGCAATGCCTTGCCGAGCCGTGTGCGCTCCATCAGCAGCCACAGCGCCAGAGCCACCACGATGGCCACGGCGCACGCGACCAGCCGTGCCTTGTTCAGGAACAGCGTGGCGTCACCGACGATCGGGCCGATCATGAAGGCGCGCGCAGCCAGCGGCGTCAGCACGCTGCGCGGGCTGGAGCCAAACACGATCAGCCCGGCATTTTGCAAGATCAGCGACAGGCCAAGCGTGACGATAAGCTGGCCGAACGCACCTTCGTCGAGCAGCCCGGAGGTTCGCAAGCCCGAGACGCGGGTCAACAACAACCGGTGCAGCAGCGTGCCGCCTGCAAACAGCACGGGCCCGGCGATCAGCGCGCCGACGAATGGGGCCGCCGGCCCCAGGAACGACAGCACGCCCCAGACGCCGACGAGATACAGGCTGACGTACATCCCCAGCATCAGCAGCTCGCCTTGGGCAAAGTTCACCACTTTCATGATGCCGAAAATCAAGCCGAGCCCGATGCACATCAGGCCATACAGGCAACCGATGATGAGCCCGGCGGCCAGCGCGTTCAGCACGTTCTCGATCAGGACGTCGTTCACTTTGCCTCGCGACTCAGCGCCGCGCGAGCACGCACCCGGCGACCCGTCGCGGCAGATAGGAGCCGAGGATCGCAGCGATCTGACAGGCACTGAGGTGCCGGTGGACCCTCGCCGGCTGATGGTTCACGTTGAGGCGCAATACCCCACCCCCGACGAGATCCAGACGCACCATCGAAAGATGGCCGGACGGCATGCGCGGCGGCGGCAGGCCGGCGCCGACGGCAGCCACCTGTTCACGATACACCGCCGCGAGCGCCGGTGATTGCGAATGATAGAACCCGATCGCGGTGAACCAGTTCCCTCCGGCAACGCCGTCATGCAGCTCGCGCAAGAAGCGCGCGCCATAGTCGGTATTGGCCGTCGGGTCGAATGCCTCGTCCAGGTCCGCGAAGGCGTGCGGATGCATCCGCAGATCGACCTGCATGCAGCCGACATCGAGGAACGTCACGGATCCGGAGTCCAGAGCCTGGCGCGACCACGCCACGGCCTGCGCCTTGGTGGCGAAGTAGACGCCCTCGCCATCGGCATCGACTGTCCACGGCCACGGCTGCAATGCACCCGAGCGCGGTGCCGCTCGGCCGCTTTCGACCTTCGCCATCACCGCGAGCAAGCCGGGCGGCGTGTCATAGTGGTGCTCGGCAGCCGGTATCGCCGCGAGGCAGAGGCTCGACGGGTCGCTCTGCTCATGACCTGCGGGGGCCGCTTGCACGGTCGTCGGTGCAGCGAACAGCACGATCAACAACGCCACCAGCAGGGAGAGCAAGGTGCGAGGCATGACGGCGGACCCTATGGGTGCGGAGGGGAATGCACAACCCGGCTTCAGCCCCTCTTTGTCATTGCCAGCGAAGCGAAGCAATCTCCGATGGTGGCATGCAGGGACGGGGAGATTGCTTCGCTTCGCTCGCAATGACGGAAAGGACCCGGCACACACCCCGCTTGCCGATCTGTTCCTGGGCTTCTTCAGCATCGGCGCGATGAGCTTCGGCGGCGGTCTCGCCGCCTGGATACGCCGGGAGACGGTGCAACGCCGCGGTTGGCTCGACGACAGGCAGTTCCTCGCCGGCTATGCGCTGTCGCAGATCGTACCGGGAGCAACCAACGTCAACCTGGCGGTGTTCATCGGCGCCCAGCTCCGCGGTCTGGCCGGCGCTGTGGTGGCTGTGATCGGGCTGATGGCCGTCCCGGTCGGGTTGGTCATGGCGGCGGGGGCGCTGTACGCAGCGGCGCGCGCCGGGCCCACGGCGGTTCCGATCGCCCGGGGTCTGGCCGGGATGGGCGCCGCGGCGATCGGGCTCAACCTTGCGACCGGCATCCGGCTCGGGCTGAACAACCTGCGCACACCAGGAGCTATGTTGGTCGCGGCCATCACCGCGGCCGCGGTCGGGCTGCTCGATGTGCCATTGCTTTATGCGCTTGTCGCGATGATTCCCGTCAGCTTCGTGCTGACCTGGCGTGGGTCGTCGCGGTGATTGCGACGCTGCTTCAACTTGCGGCGCTGTTCGCGTTGTTGTCACTGCTCGCTGTGGGTGGCGGCGCGGGGGTTATCCCCGACATGCAGCGCGCGGTGGTCGATCTGCACCACTGGATGAGCGCGCCCGAGTTCCTCGACATGTTCGCAATCTCGCGGGCGGCGCCCGGGCCAGGTTCCCTGATCGTGCTGCTGGTCGGGCAGCACGTTGCCGGCGTGGCGGGAGCGGCGGTGTCGGGGATCGCGATGTTCGTGCCTTCTTCGGTGCTGGCCTATCTCGCGGCCCGGTTCTGGCACGGTGCGGGCGAGACCGCCTGGCGGCGACGGATCGAACGGGCGCTCGCGCCGATCGCGGTCGGCCTTACCATCGCCAGCGGTCTTGCGCTAATCCGCGGCACCGAGCATGCCTGGGCGACTTATGCGGTCACCGGCGCAACGACACTGCTGCTGGCTCTGACCGAGCTTCACCCGTTCGCGCTGCTGGCGGCGGGTGCGGCCACCCTGCTGTTGTTTGGGAGCTGATACTACTCCCCACCGACCGGCACGAGGTCGCCGTCGGTGTCGGTGTTGATCTCCTCCAACGAGCGGCGGGCCGTCTCCGGGATCAGCAGCATCGTACAGGCAGCCCCAAGCAGCGACACGAGGGCGAGCAACGTGATCACGCCGGTCTCGCCAAGCACACCGAACAACACCGGGAACAGGAAGGCGGCGATCGAGGCACCGATGCGGCCGCCGACCACGGTGATCGACTGCCCGATCGTGCGGATACGGGTCGGGCTGAGCTCGACACCAAGAATCCCGGCTCCGGCGACAGTGCTCGGCCCGGCGGTTATGATCAGGCTGTAGAGGCCGAACAGCAGCATGCCGAACGCCGGCATCGCGAGCACCGTCTCGTGCAGCCAGGCGAACAGGCCGAGCATCAAGGCCGAACCGAGGAAACCGATCGTTTGCAGCGGCTTCCGGCCGATCCGATCGATCAGCAGCACCCCGAGCACTGCGCCGGGAATGACGAAGCCGAACGACGTGATCAGCGAAAAGGTGGTCGGTGCCAGGCCGAGTCCCTTGGCGATCAGTGACGGGCCGAACAGAATGCCGGAATAGACCACGATGTCGAACAGCATCCAGAGCACCGCCGCACCGAAAATGCTGCCTGCGTGTTGTGCGAACACCGTCCGCCAGGCACGGCCGTCCTGCATCGGACGAGTCTGCGGCGGTGCCCCAGCGTTGCTGCGCACGACATCTGTGGCGCCATCGACGTCACCTGCAAGGCGGGCAAGAAAGCGGGCGGTCTCCGGCATACGCCGGCGCAGATAAAGGACCGACACCGCCGGTATCGCGCCGAACGCCAGGACGAGCCGCCAGCGCAGATCGGGCGGCACGTCGAGGCCAAGCAGCAGCAGCGAGAACAGTGCTGCTCCGGCGGCACCGCTCGGCCACATCACGCCGAACCCGAGGCCGATCTTCTTGCCGCGGTCGGCGCGGTTCGCATGCTCTGCCATGATGGTCGGCGACAACACGTAATCGGCGCCGACCCCCACGCCGAGAATAAACCGGACGGCGATCAAGGTCGGAAGGTTGGGCGCGAATGCCTGCGCGGCGGCCATGATGGCCATCAGCGTGACGTCGATGCCATAGAACTTCTTGCGCCCGTGTTGCGCCAGTGCGCCGAAGATCAGCGCCCCCACCGCCGCGCCCACAAGCGCCGAGCCGGCCAACATGCCGCTCTGCAGCCCGGTGATGTGCTGCACGCCGAACGAGGCGAGCACCAACGGCAGGACGATGCCGATGGATGACAGGTCATAGCCATCGGTGAAGACACCCATGCCGGTCGTGAACAATGCAAGCCAGTGAAAGCGCTTGAATGGCTGCGCATCAAGTTCGGCAAACGAGTGCACCGTCGGCATCGCCACGATCTTCCCCGAAGTTGGTGGCGGCATTAGTCTCGCCTAATGACGTTCAGCCTTCACTTCCGTGAAGCTTCGATGAAGCACCGCTGCTGGAATGGCCGTGCGGCGCTGCAGAAAAAGAAAAAAGGTTTAACCGCAGATGCAGGCAGATGAACGCAAATTCACGCAGATTCGACGTTCATGTGCCAGTACGTTCGAACGCCCAGTCGATCACGCGAGACGGCAGATTATTCGGCCACAATCTGCGTGCGTCCGCGTGAATCTTTTTACATCTGCGGTGGATGCTTTCTTTTTGCGATGCCGCCGACAGACGGTATGGACGCACTACGTCTCGGCCGACGCCCGCCGGCTTTCTGTGCGCAACTGGCCGCACGCTGCGAGAATATCGCGCCCCCGCGGTGTCCGTACCGGCGAGGCGAATCCTGCATCCATCACGATCGCCGCAAACCGCTCGATCGCCGCTGCGCCACTGGTCTCGAACCTGCTGCCTGGCCAAGGATTGAACGGAATCAGATTGATCTTCGCCGGGATCCCGGCAATCAGCCGCACCAGCCCGCGCGCATCGGCCACTCTGTCGTTGACGCCCTTCAGCATCACGTATTCGAACGTGATCCGCCGCGCGTTCGATGACCCTGGATAGCGGCGGCAGGCAGCGATCAGCTCCTCCAGCGGATACTTGCGATTGAGCGGCACCAGCTCGTCGCGCAGATCGTTCCGCACAGCGTGCAGCGACACCGCGAGGTTCACGCCCAGCTCCGTCCCCGCGCGGTCCATCATCGGCACCACGCCGGACGTGGAAAGCGTGATCCGTCGGCGCGACAGCGCGATGCCCTCCCCATCCATAGCGATGGTCATCGCCTTGGCAACGTTGGCGTAGTTGTAGAGCGGCTCGCCCATGCCCATCAGCACGATGGTCGAGAGCAGCCGCGGCGTTTCCCCTTTCGGGCTGGGCCATTCGTCATACGCATCGCGCGCCGCCATGAACTGGCCGACGATTTCCGCCGCACCCAGGTTGCGCGTTAGAAGCTGCGTGCCGGTATGGCAGAACCGACAGGACAGGGTGCAGCCCACTTGCGAGGAAAGACAAACCGCGCCGCGATCCTCGTGCGGGTCGGGGATATAGACCGTCTCGGCCTCCTGCCCGTCACGAAAGCGGAACAGGAATTTCCGTGTCGCATCCGTGCTGGTCTGAATTGACGCCGCCTCTGGCCGGCCGATCATGAACCGTTCGGCGAGTTTCTGCTGCAACGGCCGAGCAATCGACGACATGCGCGCAAAATCGGTCTCGCCGCGATGATAGATCCAGTGCCAGAGCTGGCGGGCGCGGAACGGGGCCTCGCCGATCGCCGCCATCTCTTCGGCCAGTTCGCTGCGCGACAGGCCGACCAACTCGCGCCGTCCGTCGGCCAGCGCGGCCGGCGGCGGATCGAACAAAGCGGACTTGGCCAGGATGCGAGCCCGCTCGGCCTCGGTCAGATCGAGGGTTTGCGGGTGGCTCAATGGGGCGGACACGCCTTGTCGGCGGCATCGTGCGCCAGGGTGAATCCTTCCAGGCTGAAGGTCAGCGTCGTCTGCGCACCGTGCGGCGCGGGGGCTCGCGCCACGGCCGACAACCCGTGTGAAAACGCCGCCGTCGCCGCATTGTTGTCGCGCGCAAAGGCGTCGTGCCCCGAGGTGTAGAAGTCGAGGCCGGCCTGATCCACCTGGACGGTCATCTCGGTGTCCTTGGGATGGGCCGGGCCGCCGCTGATCGCCACCTGGTTGCGCCCGCTCGGGCGGTCCGTCACGCTGAGGACAGGGCCGGTGCCGGTGGCCGGATCCTCGTTGCCGGCGCGGGTGAAGAGGTAGCAGATTTGGTGGCCGTTCTCGGAATAGGTCGCCGCGATCCAGTTCTTGAACCTGCCCAGCTCCTTGGGGGCCGCGCTTGTGGCGGGCGAGGGAGGCTTCGGCGCGGCACCGGCGGGAATCACCACCAGGGCCAGGGAGAGGCCCAGGAAACAGGCTGGCATGATCTGCATGATCGGAAGAAAATACGGCGGCGGCCGATGGGCGACAAGCCGCGCCGATCGTCTGTGACCCGCCGGTACCAGCCGGCCTGGTGTGGGGTGCAGTGGAAGCGCAGTGCGCGGCGGGCGGCCGGCGGCGGATGTCCTCGCGGATTTCATATTTTTGGCCAGCTCGCGGTCGTCGGCATCCGAAACTTCCGCCGCATTTTGCGTAGAGTCGCCGGGCATCGCGTATTGGAGCACGTTCGCGGTGACTGGAATCGGCAGCGCACCGGCACCCTCACCTGCCGCGCGGCGACCTCTCCCGCAGAGCGGGAGAGGTGGGCGAACCAGCCTGAACTTGGTCTAGCGTCGCTGAGCCAGTGAAAGCAGTTCTCGCACAACCGCCTCGAACATCTCGGCCGTCAGTTTGCCGGTGTTCGTGTTGAGGCGCGACACGTGATAGCTGTCCGCCAGCAGGATGCCGCGCGGCAGCTCGTGCATCGCTCCGTGCCGGAACGGCGGTCTCGCCGTCGGGAGACCGAACGCCCGCAGCACCGACCCATGGGCGACTACCCCGAGTGCCAGGATTGCCTTCAGTCGCGGCATTCCCTGCAGCTCTGCCATCAGGAAGCGATTGCAGGCGGCAATCTCGGCCGGGATCGGCAAGTTGGCTGGCGGCACGCAGCGCACCGCGTTGGCCACCCGGCAGCCTGTCAGCTCCAGGTCATCGGACGGGTCGGCGCGGTAACAGCCGCGTGCCAGCCCAAGGCGCAGCAAAGTGTCATACAGGAGAACCCCGGCGTGATCGCCGGTGAAGGGACGGCCGGTGCGGTTGGCACCGCGCAGTCCCGGGGCGAGCCCCACGATCAGCAACGGCGCCTCCATCGGGCCGAAACTTGGCACCGGGGCATTGAACCAGTCCGGATTGGCGCGACGGTTCGCCGCACGGAACTCCGCCAGGCGGGGACACAGCGGGCAATCGCGAGGCGGCGCCGCCCCGGTGACGTGCCCGATCACGCCACGAATCACGCCAGGTCGCGAGGATCCTGGAACGGATCGGCCGGCGTCTGGCGGACCGGCACCGGCCTTGGCCGTGGCTCGGTCTGCCGGCGGGTGAACTCGGGGGCGATATCGGCCAACTCCAGGAACTGGTCGGCCTGCCGGCGCAGCTCGTCGGCCACCATCGGCGGGCTGGTTCGGATCGACGACACCACCGAGACGCGCACGCCCTTCCGCTGCACCGCCTCCACCAGCCGGCGAAAGTCCGAATCGCCGCTGAACAGCACGGCGTGGTCGAGCCGCGATGCCAGCTCCAGCATATCGACGGCGACCTCGATATCCATGTTGCCCTTGACCCGGCGCCGCCCGGCCGAATCGGTGAACTCCTTGGCCGGCTTGGTCACCAGCGTGTAGCCGTTGTAGGCCAACCAGTCGGTCAATGGCTTGAGCGGGGAGTAATCCTCGGTCTCCAGCACCGCGGAATAGTAATACGCGCGGATGACATGCGTCTGCCGGCGGAAATACTCCAGCAGATTGCGGTAATCGACGTCGAAGCCGAGATTGCGGGAAGCGGAGTAGAGATTGGCACCATCGATGAACAGCGCGGTCCGCTCGGTGGTCAGGAAATGCATGAGGCTTGGTCCTTTATGACAGTTGGCGATCGGCGGTTCGGAAGCTGCGCGGACCGGACCAACCGGGTCGTCCGGGGCGGCAGAGACGCCCAATATCTCACGTTTCGCCGCAAAAGTGAAACACAGGGGCGGCGATGATCCTGATCGCGATAGGTGCCAATCTGCCGGGGCCTGCTGGCGAGCCTCCGCTGGCGGTCTGCCGGGCCGCGGCCGCCGCGCTCGATGCGCTGCCTGGGGTGCGGCTGCGTGGCCTCTCTCGCTGGTATCTCACCGCGCCGGTCCCGGCTTCGGACCAGCCCGACTACGTGAACGCCGTTGCCCATCTCCAGGGCACAGCCGATCCAGCCTCGCTGCTCGCGGCCATGCTGGAAATCGAGGCGAAAGCAGGACGGCAGCGCGGCGTGCGGAACGCGGCCCGCACGCTCGATCTTGACCTGATCGACATGGACGGGCAGGTCAGGTCGGCCCCGGACCCTGTGCTGCCGCATCCGCGGGCGCATGAGCGCGGGTTCGTCCTGTGGCCGCTGCGCGACGTCGCCCCGGAGTGGGTCCACCCGACCCTCCATCGGACCGTTAATGCGCTGATCCAGGCCCTCCCTTCGCAGCTCGTCCGTGCCCTATGACTGCCTCTTTTCCTTGCATATCTTGGATTGTGCCCCTAGATCGAAGCCTCCCCGACGAACTCATGGCCGGAGCATCAGCGCATGGCGCGCGTCACTGTTGAAGACTGTGTGCAGAAGGTCCCCAACCGCTTCGAGCTGGTGCTCTATGCGGCCCAGCGGGCCCGCAACCTGAGCCGCGGCGAGGAGCTGACCATCGACCGGGACAACGACAAGAACCCGGTCGTCGCCCTCCGCGAGATCGCCGATGAGACGGTCGAGCTGCCGAAGCTGGAGGGGGACCTGATTCGTTCGCTCTCCCGGGCGCCAGAGCCCGAGCCGGCGGACGAGGAAGTGCTCGACCTCATCCCCACCGACCAGAACATCTTCGGCCTGCAGGACGTCACAGCCGAGGAAGAGGCGGCCAGCCTGCCCGCCGAGAACGAGGAGATGTCGCCCGAAGACCTCGAGGCGGCGATCGAGGCGGAACTCGGCGGCCGGCGCCGCTAGAGGCGCCCCCGGGAGATGGCTTTGGGCGCCAACGGACCAGGGGTCCCGGCGCCCGTGTTCGCGCCATCCGAGGCGGTCGCCCCCTCGGTTACGGCGCGGCAGATCCGGCCACCTCTCGATGCGCCGCCCGACCTGCGCCTCGAGTCCGAGCTGATCGACAAGGTCCACGCCTATGATCCAAAGGCGGATACCGGGCTGATCGACGCCGCCTACGTGCTCGCCCGCAAGGCCCATGCGGCACAGCGGCGGGACAACGGGGATCTCTACATCACCCACCCTTTGGCGGTGGCGGACATCCTGGCCGGCTACCGCCTCGATACCGCCAGCATCGCCACTGGGCTGCTGCACGATGTGGTGGAGGACACCCCTGTCAAGCTGCCGGACATCGAAACCCGCTTCGGCCACGAGATCGCCGGGCTGGTCGATGGGGTCACCAAACTCACCAGGCTGGAGCTGCAGTCGGACCGCACCAAGCAGGCGGAGAATTTCCGCAAACTGGTGCTGGCGATCAGCCGCGATATCCGCGTGCTGCTGGTCAAGCTCGCCGACCGACTGCATAACATGCGTACGCTGCAGTACGTCCGCGAGCCCGAACGGCGCGAGCGCATCGCCCGTGAGACGATGGACATCTACGCGCCGCTTGCCGAGCGCATCGGCATGGAGGCGGTGAAAGTCGAGCTGCAGACACTGGCTTTTGCTCAGCTCGAGCCGGAGGCTTACGCCACCATCCAGGCGCGGCTGAATTTCCTGCGTGGCCAGGGCGCCGACGTGATCGAGGACGTGCGGGCCGAACTGAAGCGCGTCTGCGAAGAGGCGGGCGTGCAGGTGCTGGAGGTGACCGGGCGGGAGAAATCGCCGTTCTCGATCTGGGAGAAGATGCACCAGCGCAATGTCGCTTTCGAGCAGCTTTCCGACATCATGGCGTTTCGCATCGTGGTGCCGACGAAGGAGGCTTGTTACGCGGCGCTGGGGGCGGTGCACTCGGCCTATCAGGTGATCGCCGGGCGGTTCAAGGATTACATCTCGACGCCGAAATCGAACGGCTATCAGAGCCTGCATACCGGCGTGACGTTGCGCGAGCCGCGCAACCAGAAGATCGAGGTGCAGATTCGTACGCGGGAAATGCACGAAGTGGCCGAAGCCGGGGTGGCCGCGCATTGGCTGTACAAGGTGCCCGATGCATCTCAGGCGGCATCCCCGCGCGATCTGCATCATTTCCGCTGGGTGCAGGACCTTTTGGAGATTCTCGAGAATTCGGCGGCGCCGGACGAATTCCTCGAGAACACGAAACTTGAATTATACGGCGACCAGGTCTTCTGCTTCACCCCCAAGGGGCAGCTTATCCAGCTTCCGCGTGGGGCAACGCCGGTCGATTTCGCCTATGCGGTGCACAGCCAGGTCGGGGACACCTGCGTCGGGGCGAAGGTGAACGGCCGGCTGATGCCGCTGCGCTACGAGCTGCAGAACGGCGACCAGGTCGAGATCATGACTTCCCGCGGCGGCACGCCCTCGCCGCAGTGGGAACGGTTCGTCGTCACCGGCAAGGCGCGCTCGCGCATCCGCCGGTTCATCCACCAGCAGCAACGGCAGGAGAACCTGGACGCCGGACGTGCCGAGCTGACCAAGGCGTTTCGCCAGGCCGGCGTCGATGGTTCGGACAAAGCGCTGGAACCGGCACTGAAGGCGCTGAAATTCGCCGCTGTCGAAGACCTGTATGTGGCGGTCGGCAACGGCAATGTAGGACCGCGCGACGTGGTGCACGCGGCTTACCCGGAGCTGCGCCAGACGCCCCGTGCGCCGCGGGTGGTCCCGACGCTGCCGCCGCGGCCGGCGGGCCGCAGCCTGCGGCTGGACAGCGGGATGCCGATCACCGGGCTGGTGCCGGGGATGGCCTATCACTTTGCCGGCTGCTGCCATCCGGTGCCTGGCGACGACATCGTCGGCATCGTCGCCACCGGCAAGGGTGTCACCATTCATGCACGCGACTGCCAGACCCTGGAGGGCTTCGCCGCCACGCCGGAGCGCTTCATCGACGTTGGCTGGAACCCGGACGAGCATAGCCGAAGCGCCGCCGGGCACACGGCGCGCATCAGCGTCATCGCCGAGAACGAGCCGGCGACGCTGGCCGACCTGACCAATACGCTTGCCAAGCATGACGGAGCGATCGCGAACCTGAAGATCGTCAATCGCCAGCAGGATTTCATCGAGATCCTGGTGGATGTGGAGGTGCGCGACGTGGGGCACCTGTCCACAGTGATCGCCGGGCTGCGCGGGGTGAAGCGCATCAAGAGCGTCGAGCGCGCGAAGGGCTGAGCGTGATCCTCGGGCTCGGCTCCGACATCGTCGATATCCGCCGGATCGAGGCGGCGATCGCCCGTCATGGCGAGCGGTTTCTCGAGCGCGTGTTCACGCCGCTGGAGCGGGCGAAGGCGGCGCGGCGGACCGAGCGAATCCGCGCGGCCACTTTCGCCAAGCGGTTCGCCGCCAAAGAGGCGGCTGCCAAGGCACTCGGCACGGGCTTTCGCCAGGGGGTGTTCTTCTCGGACCTGGGGGTGGTGAATCTGCCGTCGGGGCAACCCACGCTACGGATGACCGGTGGCGCGGCGGACCGACTGGCGGCGATCACCCCGCCCGGCACGGTGGCCTCGGTCGCGCTGACGATGACGGATGAGTACCCTTATGCCTATGCGCAGGTGATCATCTCGGCGGTGGCGGCTCCATGAGTTCACCTCTCCCGCTCTGCGGGAGAGGTCGTCACGCCTCGGCGTGGCGGGTGAGGGCGCCGGACGCGCGGGCACCCTCACCCGGTTCGCTGCGCGAACCGACCTCTCCCGCAGAGCGGGAGAGGTGTACTTTGGTGCATCCGATAGCCGGGCACCTGCGTTACAAACGCTGATGTCATTCGACGGGCTTCGCGACGCGCTTCCCGCCGCTATCGCCTGGCTGCGCGGCGACGTGCTGGTCCCGGCCACCCTCGCTCAGGCAGCTTGCGCCGCCCTCTTGCTGGCGCTGGTGTTGCTCACCGCCGCCTCGTTGCGGGGCGTCCTGACCACGCAGGCGAACCGGCTGGTCACGGTGGCGGCGCAACCGCTCGCCCGCGCCCTCGCGCAGGTATCTCCCTGGATCGCCCTGCTGCTGCTGGTGTGGTTCGCGGTCCTGGCCTTCCGCGCCATCAGCTTGCCGTCGGCCCTACTGCGCCTCGTCGAGAGCCTGGCGATCGCCTGGGTGGTCATCCGGCTCAGTTCGAACCTGGTGCGCAATCCGCGTGTCGCGCTGGCGATCGCGATCGCCGCGTGGATACTGGCAGCGCTCAACATCGCCGGGCTGGTCGCGCCAATGCTCGGCCTGCTGAACGACATGGCGGTGCCGATCGGCAATTTCCGATTGAGCGTGCTGCTGATCCTGAAGGGGGTCATCACTTTCGCGGTACTGATCTGGCTCGCCAATGTGGTTTCACGACTGGTGGACCAGCGGCTGCGCGCGCTTCACGCAATGCCGCCGGCAATGCAGGTGCTGGCCGCGAAGCTGACGCGGGCCGGGCTGTTGGTGCTCGCCATCGTGCTGGCGCTTGGTTCCATCGGTATCGACCTCACCGCCTTCGCGGTGTTCTCGGGCGCGATCGGCGTCGGTGTCGGCTTCGGGCTGCAGAAGGTCGTATCCAACCTGGTGAGCGGCGTGATCCTGCTGCTCGATCGCTCGATCAAGCCCGGCGATGTGATCGAGATCGAGGGGACCTATGGCTGGATCGTCGATCTGAATGCGCGCTACGTGTCGGTCAGCACCCGCGACGGGAAGG
>Ga0335075_10002238_pt1 | contig 31308 bp, 24 predicted proteins | sample Lox_Sample_24_FD_206723 | JGI IMG/M metagenome (GOLD analysis project Ga0335075, IMG submission 206723) | Soil microbial communities from Loxahatchee National Wildlife Refuge, Florida, United States - Lox_Sample_2.4 | ecosystem: Environmental > Terrestrial > Soil > Wetlands | place: USA...
ACCGACGCCTCGATCGTCGCTCTCGCCGAGCGCCTGCAGGCTCCCGCGATAGTTACGCTTGACCGCCGCCACTTCGCGGCCATCCGCCCTCGGCATCGCGAGACGTTCGAACTGCTGCCGTAGGGCGTGTAGGCCGGTCTGTCGCTGGACGCCCCCGAGCGCTCAGCGCCAGCAACGCGACGAACCCGAAGCTCGCGAGCACGTTCAGCACAAACGTGTTGTCCGGCGATACTTCCCCGAACACCTGCGCGCGCGTGGGGCGCACGCTGGGGATGAGGCCGGCGGCGCTGAACAGCCCGTCGACGATCAGCGCCGCGATCACGATCGTCACGAACATCAGCATGCATATGCGCAGGGTGTAGGCCGAGCCGTAGTAACGGCGGTAGGCGAGCACGATCGGCAGCACGAGCAGGTCGGCGAACACGAAAGCGATCACCCCGCCGAACCCGATCCCACCCGACCACAGCACCGCCGCCAGCGGGATGTTGCCGACCGAGCACACGCTCGAGGCGATCGCCACGAGTGGGCCGACGAGCACGTTCTCGAGCAGCCGCCACGGTTCGGGCGCGTGCACCACGAACAACCCGTTGAACGCGTCCTGGCCGAGCAGTCCCACGAACCCGGCCAGCAGCACGCCGATCGCGATCTCTCGGTAGAGCATCGCCCAGTCTGAGCGGAACTTCTGAGCCACATCCGCCCAGGCTGGCGCCGAGCGCAGCTTTGCGGCGATGCCCGTAGGCGGCGAAGGCGAGTCGTGCGCGTGCTCGTGGCAGTGTCCGCCGTCCCGTCCCGCCGCCAGTTCGGCGTGGGCGCGCGCCCGGGCCTCGAGTCGGCGCGAGATGAACAGGCGCAGCAGCAGCGTCATGACCGCGACCAGCACGATCCCGCCGACGAGCTCCGCGAGCGTGAACTGCCAGCCGATCAGCACCCACAGCACGATGCCGAGCTCGACCACGAGGTTCGTGGAGGCAAACTGAAACGCGAGCGCGCTGGCCGCCGAGGCGCCCATGGCAAACAGCGAGCGAGCGATCGCGATCGCCGCGTAGGAGCACGACGAGGAGGCGGCGCCAAGGCCGGTGGCAAGCGCGACCGCCCGTACCCCGCCGCCGCCGAGCGAACTTTGCACCCGCCCGCGCGGCGCCCACGCCCGCACCGCCGCCGAGATCGCGAAACCCAGCACGAGCGCCCACCACACCTGCCAGGCCATCAGCAGCGCGTTGTGCAGCCCTTCCCACGTGGTTTCCAACACGACCACGCTCGCAGTCTGCTCTATCCGCGCGGGCGTGCCGAGCGAGGTAGGGTCTCGGGGGTGAGCGATCGTGTGCTGTTGCTCAGCTGGGAGTACCCGCCGGTGATCGAGGGCGGACTGGCGCGGCATGTGGGCAAGCTCGCGCAGGCGCTCGTGCGCGCGGGGGTGAGCGTCGAGGTGCTCACCCGTGGGACCCGCGAGACCCGTGGGATCGAAAACGGGACCGGGGGCATCGCCGAGAGTGCGTTCGGCCAGGCCGGTGTTGCTACGGGCGTCAGCGTCGAAGAGCGCGCGGGCGTGCGCGTGTATCGCGTGCCCGAGCCTCGTTGGCCGCGCGATCTGGACCGGTTCGTGGCATGGGTGGGGCAGATGAACGAGGACATGCTCGCGGCGGGCGCCGAGCTCGCGGGCGAGCGCCAGTACGCCCTGATCCACGGCCACGACTGGCTGGTGGCGGACGCCGCGGCGGCGCTGGCCGACCGCCTGCAGATCCCCTATGCGACGACGATCCACGCGACCGAGCACGGCCGCCACCAGGGGTGGGTGCAGGATCAGCCCCAGGCCCACATCCACGCGGCCGAGCGGGCGATGGCCCAGCGCGCCGACGCGGTGATCGTGTGCTCGCACTACATGCGCGGGCACGTGGCCGACATCTTCGACATCGACGAGGGCCGGATCACGGTCATTCCCAACGGAATCGACCCGGACGACCTGCAACCGGTGGACGATCTCGACGCGTTGCGCGCCCAGTTCGCCAGGCCCGAGGATCAGCTCGTGCTGCTGATCGGGCGGTTGGTGTACGAGAAGGGGTTTCAGTTGGCGCTCGACGCGTTGCCGGGCGTGATCGCGCGGGTCGGCGCCGAGCGCGGCGGGCGGGTGCGGTTCGTGGTCGCGGGCTCTGGTACGCACGAGGGCGAGCTGCGCGCCCAGGCGCAGCGGCTGGGCCTGGATGAGCATGGCGTGTTCTTGGGCTGGATCGGCGATGACGCGCTGCACTCGCTGTACCGAATCGCCGACCTGTGCGTGGTGCCATCGATATACGAGCCGTTCGGCATCGTTGCGCTGGAGGCGATGGCCTCGGGCTGTCCGTGCATCGTCGCCGACACCGGCGGTCTGCGCGAGGTCGTTCCGCCCGGCGAGCGCGTCGGACTGCGCTTCAACGGCGGCGACGCCGAGCACCTCGGCGTGATGATCGAACGCCTGCTGATCGACGGCGAGCTGCGCGACCGGCTGGTGGCCGAGGCCTCCGAGCACGTGCTGCGCTTCGATTGGGACGACATCGCCCTGCGCACGCACTCGATCTACGGCGACCTCGCGCGGGCGTGGTGGCGGCGGGGGGAGGAGGCCGGGCGCACGTGAGGCAGGCGAGTGGTCTGATCGGGCGGCGATGCGCGATGAGCTGAGCGGCGGTCGGCTGCGGCAGGTGATGGCAGGTGATGCGACCGTCGCGGCGAAGAATGAGGCTCGAAGGGTGGGCGGCGCTGGCAGACCTGCACGCGACCGGCCCGATCCCTAGAATCCACCGCAGAGATTCGCCAGTCACGGGCCCGTGAGGGCAGGCTGCGCGCACGAGACCACCAAGAACGGGAGGTTGGCATGACCCGAACCGATGCACACGCCGACTCGATGAGCATACGTCCGCCCCGGCGCGGGTTGCTGCGCGGTCTGCTGGCCGTCTCCGCGGCCCTGGCGCTCGTCGCGGCGCTCGCGACGCCCGCACTGGCGGCAGAACCCACCAGCGGGTACACGAACACGACGACCGCCAAAAAAGAAGTGCTGCCGACGAAAACCACGACGACGCCCAAAAAAGAAGTAGAACCGAGCAAAACCACCACCACTCCCGCGACGGCTGTGGAACCGACGGCGACGACGCCGACGGCCACGACGGCCAAAGCGAGCACGCTGCCGTTCACGGGCTTGAACCTGACCTGGGTGGTCGGCCTCGGCCTGGCGATGGTCTGCGCCGGCGGATCGATCGTGATGGTGCAGCGCCGCCAGCACCGCAACGGTCGCTGAGCGCTCTACCGACAGCACACGTGTCCTAGCGGACCGCCGGTGCACCCGCCGGCGGTCCGTCCTACATGCGATAGGCCGGCAACCGAGTTTCTCGGGGGGCGCGGCAAGCGCGTCTCTCGGGGCCGGCAGCCGCGTTCTCGCGGGCCGGCAAGCGCGTCTCTCGGAGGTGGGCAAGTGTTCATTGGGCGGCATACGGGCCGCGCGGACCGCGTGGGCAGATATCGGACAGACATCAGATCGCGATCAGCTCGAGCTCGTCGAGATGGATGGTCGTCCGCGAGCACCGCACCTCGTCGTCGATGCAGTTGAGCACACCCGCCTGGTGCAACTCGACGAGGGCATCGGCGACCGCCGCCGGATCGGTGTCCCCGAGCTCCGCTTCCAGCCCTGCGCGCGTCCAGTGCGCGTTGCGATCGCTGCGCAGGGTTTGCATGACTATTGCCCGCTGTAGGCGGCGTCCGGGCTCGTCTGGCTCGCTGGGAGTGTGGGTGGTAGTGGGGCTGTGCATGCGAGTGCTCCTTCCGTGCCACGCCCTGGGCGGTGGTCGCGGCGCCGGAGCGTCTACGGGGCGTGGTGTGGTGTGTCAGTAGGTCTCAGTTGTTGTTGGTCCAGTCGGGTCGTAGCGGTGGGTTGTGGTGGTAGGTCGTGTGCAGCCGGCGCCGAGGACTGAGGGTCAAGCCTAAGCGAGTGTGACCGATAGTCCATAGACTAATAGTCGTCAAGACGGAAAGCTGTCTATATGCCGATTCGATCAGCCGCGCACGTAGCGTTTGGCCACGCGATACGCGAAGCTCGCGTGCGAAAGGGCATGTCTCAGGAAGCGCTCGCGCATGTGTGCGGCCTGGACCGCACCTACATCAGCGGCATCGAGCGCGGCACCCGCAACCCCAGCCTGATGAACATCCTGCGGGTGGCGGACGCATTGAACATGGCGCCGGCCGACCTGTTTGCGGCCGCCGCTGGGCATGAGTCGGACGGGTAGCCGCGGCGGCGCTCCTTCCCTGCGCGTCCGAGCGCGGCGATCGGGGATGATTTGCATCATGCGCTCGAACATCGGCGGAGACGACGCGTGAGCGGGGAGCGGCTCAGGGTCGTGCGGCTGGTGCTGGTCGCGCTCGCCGCGGTGCTGGTCGTGGTGCTGGTCGCCATCGGGCTGCTCTCGCATCCCGCCTCCTCCACCGGCAGCGCGCTCGCCGAAAACCCAGATCTGGACGCCGGCACTGCGCTGTACGGGCGGGCGCCGGGGTTCACGCTCACCGACCAGCTCGGGCGGCGCGTGTCGCTGAGCTCGTTGCGTGGCCAGGTCGTGCTGTTGGCATTCACCGACTCGCAGTGCACGACGGTCTGTCCGCTGACCACCACCGAGATGCTCGATGCCAAGCGCCTGCTGGGCGCGGCCGGCGCCCACGTGCAGCTGCTGGGCATCGACGCCAACCCCACCGCTACGACGATCGGCGACGTGCGCGCCTACTCGCAGGCGCACGGGATGATGAGCCAGTGGCGCTTTCTCACCGGCTCGCCGGCGCAGTTGCGGTCGGTGTGGCGGGCCTATCACATCGATGTGCAGATCGAACAGGGCCAGATCGACCACACGCCCGCGCTGTACGTGATCGACACCCGCGGGCGCCTGGCCCGCGTGTACTTGACCGAAATGGCCTATGCCGGTATCGAACAGCAGGCGCAGCTGCTGGCGCAGGAGGCGTCGAGCCTGCTGCCCGGCCATCCGCTCGTCCGCTCGTCGCTTGCCTACACAACGATCGAGCCGATCGCGCCGACCGTCCGTACCCAGTTGCCGCTTGCCGCTGCCGGTGCCGCATCCAGCTCAGTCGCCGGCGACGCCGGCCGCGCTTTGACCGGCAGCACAGGTGTCGGTGGCGTGACCGACGGTCACCTCGCAGTCGGGGGTGCCGGGGACCGCGCCTCCACGGTGGCTGCCGCAGGGCACGCCGGCAGCGTGTCGCTCGGTCCGGACGGCGCTCCCCGGCTGTACCTGTTCTTCGACACGTGGGACTCCGAGGTGGGAGACCTGCGCGGCCAGTTACAGGCGCTCGACCGTTATGCGACGGCGGCCACGTCCGCATCCACATCTGCATCCGCCTCCGGATCCGCGCGTCTACCGGCGCTGACGGCGATCGACGAGGGCAGCGTCGAGCCCTCGCCCGCCGCGCTGCCGGCGCTGCTCAAATCGCTGTCTCATCCACTGGCCTACCCGGTGGCGATCGACCGGAGCGGCCGGGTCGCGGATGGGTACGGGGTCGAAGACGAGCCCTGGCTCGTGCTGGTCTCGGCGAATGGCCAGATTCTGTGGCGCTACGACGTCTCCACCTCGGGCTGGCCCACGACCGCCGCGCTCGCGCGCTATGTGCGCAGCGCGCTGGCACACCCCTCGCCGCCCCCGCCCAAGGCGATCGCCGCCGCCCGCCGCAAGCTCGCCGGCTCACCGCCCGCCCTGGCGGCGCTGCACGCTCAGTCCGGGCAGGAGCTGACCGGCGCCGGAGGGTTGACGGCGCGCCTGCGCGAGCTGCGCGGATACCCGGTCGTGGTGAACGTGTGGGCATCGTGGTGCACACCCTGCCAGGCCGAGTTCCCGCTGTTCGCGGCCGCCTCGGCGATCTACGGGCGTCGCGTGGCGTTCCTGGGCGCCAACGTCGAGGACTCGCCCGGCTCGGCCCGCTCGTTCCTGGCCGAACACCCGGTCAGCTATCCGAGCTATGAAACCTCGTTGGCGACCCTGCGTCCGCTGGCGCTCGTGGGCAATCTTCCGACGACGATCTTCATCGACTCGGCGGGGCGAGTCACGCACGTGCACATCGGGCAGTACGCCGCGCAGGGCTCGCTCGATGAAGACGTCTCATCCTTGGCGGGCTAGTCCGTCCCTGGTCGCAAGACCGATGTCAAGGACGCCGAATGGCCGTGTCAGCCGCGGAGGCTGGGGCTCTCGAAGGTGAGCTTCATGCCGGCGAAGCCGATCCGTGCGCTGCGCAACCCCACGCGGTATCGCAAGACCCAGTGTTCGCGGCTCATTGCTCGTCGGCGCTGATCACGAGCACGGGGATGCTCGTCGCTTCCATCAGGTTGAGGGTGACGCCGCGCAGCAGCAGTCGCCCGGCGCGGCGGGCGTGGTGGTGACCGCAGACGATCAGGTCAAAGCCGTGCTCGTGCGCGTAGTCGACGAGCGCCTGGGTTGGCGTGTCGCCCTCGACGATCGCGTGCTCCACGCTGACACCGGCACGCTCGGCGCGGTCGCGCACCTCGCCGAACGTGCCTTGCAGATAGCGGTGCGCCGCCGCGGTCGACTCCTCGCGGTCGGCGTCGGTCTCGGCGTGGGCGGGAGAGTAGGCGATCGACACGGCGACGAGGTCTGCGTCGTAGCGGCGGGTCAGGTCGATGGCGAAGTCGAACGCGCGCAAGGCGACGTCCGAGCCATCCCAGGCAAGCAGTATCTGTTGGAACATCAGCTCAACTCAATATGGGGACGAGGGACAGGGCGACTATCAGCGCAACCAGCATGTACAGCAGATAGGCGGACAGGCGACCGGACTGGGACGCCCGCAGGTATCCGGCGATCTTCAACGCCAGTGCCGCGGCGGGCGCGTACATGAAGCGATCGACCGCGAGCACAACGCTCGTTTCGAGCTTGAATTGGGGGGCAGCGCTCTCCCCGGCGGCGTTCTCCCCGGCGATCCTCACCAGTCGAGTACGGTAGCCGAGCGGACCGCGCAGGATCACCCGCATCGGGTTCGAGTACGCCGAGGGGCGGTACTGCACCGCGGAGAGCTCGGCGCCTGAGCCCGTGATCCACACCGGCGCGCGCCTCACACCGCGCCGCCCGTTCGCCGCGAGCGCGATCGCAAAGGCGATCAGCGCATAGGCGGGCAGCACGATCGCAAGCCAGGTCGGCGCGAGCACCGCGAATTCCTTGAACACCGGCCCCAGCACCAGCGGATGGCTGAGCGCGCTCGACGCCGCGTCAAAGCCGAGCATCCCCTCCAGCCCCGAGCCGAGGACGTGGATCTCCCACGGCGCGGCGGCCCCGAGGAACAGCACGATCGCGCCGAGGACGACCGTGCCGGCGGGCCAGCGCGAGGGTTCGGCGACCGCGCCGAGCCGCTCCCGTGCACGGCCGAGGAAGATGAAGCCGTAGTACTTCGCGAACGCGAGCAGCCCCAGGCCCGCGGTCAGCGCGAGCCCGGCGGCGGCCAGCGCGCACAGCAGCCTGGAGAGCAGGGTCGGCATGCGAAATCCCTGCAGCAGCGCCTCGAACGTGAACCACTCGCTGACGAACCCGCCGAGCGGGGGGATCGCCGCCAACGTCAGCGAGGAGACCCCGAGCGCGACCGCGCTCGCGGGGAGCACCCGGGACAGCCCGCCCAGCGGATCGATCGTGCGCTCATGAGTGGCCTGCTCGACACGGTCGATGCCAATCAGCGCCAGCGTCTTGGAGAGGTTGTGCGCGCACACGTGCAGCGTCGCGGCGAGCAGCCCGGCGGCGGCCAGGGTCGGCATGTGCGCGGCGTGTCCGAGCAGCGCGACCGCGAACCCGACCAGCGCCACCCCGGCGTGCTCGACCGTCGAGTAGCCGAGGAATCGCCGCAGGTTGTCCTGGGTCAGCGCATAGGCGATCCCCAAAAGTGCGGTGATCGCGCCGAGCACCAGCAGCGCGTCCCCGCACCAGGTCGGCAGCGGTCCGAGGACCCCGAACTCAAAGCGCCACAGCCCGTAGAACCCGGCGCACAACGCCACCGACAGCGACGCCGCCCCCAGCCGGGGGGCGGAGCCGTACCCGGCGGGCAGGCCGCCCTGCAGCGGGATCACTCCGACCTTCGTGGCAAAGCACGCCAGGAACAGCGCGAACACGACTCCCCGGGTGCCTGCGGGCAGCGTCGCGTGTGTCCACACCGCCAGGGAGAAGCTGTGGGTGTGGGCGTAGAGCAGCGCGAACGCGGCGAGCAGCGCCGCGCCACCGATCTTTGCGAGGCCTCCGGTGAGATACCCGGCGAGCAGATCCTGGGCGCTGCGACCGGCGCTTGCGATCAGGTACACGCACACGGTGATCGTCTCCCACGCGAGCAAGAACAGGAAGGCGTTGTCCGAGCCGATCGCGACCGCGACGAACAGCAGCAGCGTAGCGCCGAGCGCGGTCAGCCACCGTCCCGGCGGCAGCTCGGCGTAGGCGAACGCGACCGCGCCGCCAGTCAGCCCCGTCAGTGCTAGGAAGATCCCGGCGAGCCCGTCCGCGTGTAGCGCCGAATGCCCGAACCCGAGCCAGCCGCCGAGGTTCACGACAGGTTCGGCGCCGCCGAGCGCCGCGTCCAAGCCGACGATCACCAGCAGCACGCACCCCACCGCCGAGCACAGCGCCGCGATTCGCCGCAGCGCCGGGGCGCGGGCGATGAGCGCCAGCGCCGGCGCGAGCGCGAGCGCCCCCATCGCGATCTGGTAAGTGAGAGTCATGCCGCCTCCTGCCCTTCCACGCCGTCGCCGGCCTCCCCTCGCGAACCGTCGCTGGCCGTCCGGGTCGAGCCGTAGCTGGCCTTCCTGGCCGAGCTGTCGCCGGCCGTCCCCGCCGTGCCGTCGCCGTCCTGCCCCGGCACCGGCAGCCCGGCGGCGAGCAGCAGCCCGTTAAGAATCGCGATCGGCGGGGGTGGGGAGCCCGGCACGTAAACGTCGACCGCCATCACGGCCTCAACGCCGCCCGCGGTCAGCGCATCGGCCCGGCACAGACCCTCCGAGCAGGCCTCGTCGCCGACGGCGATCAGCGCCTTGGGCTCTGGCATGACCGTCCACGTGCGTTGAAGGGGTCCCCGCATCGGTGCGGTCACCGGCCCGGTGACGAGCAGCACGTCGGCGTGGCGAGGCGCGTTTGTCAGGAAGAAGCCGAGGCGTTGGATGTCGTAGAAGGGGTTCCACAGCGCCTGGATCTCCCACTCCTCCGAGCCGTCCGAGCCGCAGTCGATGTGCCGGACGTGGATCGAGCGGCGCAACCCACCGGCGCGCGTGGCCAGCGGACGGGCGCCCGGGGCGAGGAAAGCGCGGGTGGGCCCGGTCGTGGCGATGTCGGCGAGCGCGGCCTGCCCGGCGCGCGGGTAGCGGGTCGTGATCCTGCCTTGGCTGAGCCCTCGCTGGATCCACTCGAGCATCAGCGATCGGCTCCCGCGGGGGTCAGCCCGAAGCTGTGCTCGATGAACGCGAAGTCGGTCAACACGTCTTTGGGGAACGCGTGGTCGAACAGCGCCCAGTTGCGCAGCGAAGGCGAGGCGATGTTGACGCGCCGAAGCAGCCCCTCGCGCAGCTCCACCCACATCACGAGCTCGCCCTGGGGCGCCTCCACCCAGCCGCACGCCGCGCCCTCTCCAGCGGCCGGCAGCTCGGTCCGCAGCTCCCCGTCGCGGCGGCGCAGATGATCGACCGTCTGGCGCAGGATGCGCAGGGACTCCGAGAGCTCGCCGAAGCGCACCCGCACGCGCGCCATCGCGTCGGTGTCGCGCTCGCTGACCACCCGCAGCCCGAGGCGCGTGTAGTTGCCGTACGGGCGCTCGTGGCGCGCGTCCGTGGACAGCCCCGACCCGCGCGCGAGCGGACCGACCGCGCCGTACTCCTCGACCAGCGCTCGCGGCAGGCGCCCCGAGCCGATCAGCCGGTCGGTCATCGACGCCGTTCCGAGGAACATCCGCCGGTCGCGTCGCAGATCCCGCTCGATCCGATCGAGGGCAGCGAGCAGCTCGTCGAGGTCCATCGTCCCCTCCCCGCGTACCCCGCCTGCAACGATCATGCCGCGAGCGAACCTACTCCCGGTCAGCCGGCTGCGCAGGCGCATCACCTGCTCCTTGAGGATCTGAAAGCGCGCCTGCCCCACGTACAGCGCGGTCGTCTCGGCCTGCTTTGCGATCACATCCAGGTGACAGGCCATCCGCTCGAGCTCGCAGTACACCGCCCGCCAGCGCTCGGCGCGTCGGGGAGCCTGCACGCCGACGGCCCGCTCCACGGCCTGCGCGAAGCAGGCCGCATACGCGCAGCTGGCGATCCCGGCGACTCGCTCGGCGACGCGGACCCCCGCCTCTGGCCCGAGACCCACAAAGCGGTCCTCCATTCCGCGGCGCTTGAAGAACGGGCGGGTGTGGATGCGCGGAACGTCCTCGCCCCCCGTCTCGATGTGGAACTGGATCGCCTCGAAGATCCCCGAGCGCACAGGTCCGTAGGGGATCGAGAACACGTCGAGGCCACTCACCTGCCGCTCGACCGAATCGGGGTCCGGGGCAGTCAGGCGCGCGGCATACCGATCCTCTCCACTGAACTGGATGCCGTGGAGCTCCGCGAGCTCCCGCTCGGCCCACCGGGCCGCCGGCCACCACGCGCCGATCGACTCGCATACGGCATCCCCACTCGCCGGGACCCTGAGCAGGATCAGCTCGCCGCGCAGCGCGAACGCGGCGATGAGCGAGCGCTCGGGTGTGTCGGCGAGGAACACGGTCACGAAGCGCGCGCCCGCCTCGTGCATCGCCCTCGCGGAGCTCGCCAGCGCAAGCGCGCCCACCCGCAGGCGCACCTCGCCCGCTGGTGCCGGCTCGGGGATTGCGCCAAGACGCTCGGGGGGATAGCCGGTGGTGGCCCGCGCTGGCTGCTGGACAACGCTCATAGTGCATCCTTTGGCTGCCTCGGCCACCGTCTGGAGAGAGCCGAGAGCGCTTGCTCGGTTGAGGGCCTCATGGGGCCGCCAATCTGTGCCCTGCGCTCGCGAGCAGGGCCGACAGGTCGCCGGGCAGGTGTACCCCGAGCGCGACCACCACGAACAGGCAGCCGAGCATCCCGGCGATCATCCACACACTCCGCTCCCCGACGCCGGAAAGGGGGGCATCCGACTCGATCCCGCCCGTCCCAGGGGATGGGCTCAGGACCATCCGGCCGGTGTGCCAGATGAGCCCGAAGAACGCGAGGTTCGCGAACACGAGCAGAATGACCACCCCCACGTACTGCGGGCGCGCAAAGCCGCCCGAGACGATCTGAAACTCGCTGCGGAACACCCCCGACAGCGGCAGTCCGGAGAGCGCGAGGACGGCCGCGAGGAACATCGGCCCGGTCCAAGGCATTCGCCGCCCGGCGTCGGTGACCCCGTCGACCTCCTTGGTGTCGTACCCGCGCAGCAGCGAGCCGGCGCCGAAGAACGCGAGGCCCTTCGCCGAGGCGTGCGTGATCACGTGCAGCAGCGCCCCGGCGACGGCCAGCGGCGCGCCGAACCCGATCCCCAGCGCGATTATGCCCATGTGCTCGATCGAGGAGTACGCGAGCAGCCGCTTGAAGTTGCTCTGGCGCAGCACGAAGAAGCTCGCCGCGACCAGCGAGATCACGCCGAACACGATCAACGCGTGCTCGGCGAACGCGCGGTCGCCGTTTGCGACCGCGACCTGGAAGAAGCGCAGGATCGCGTAGAACGCCGCCGCCAGCAGCGAACCGGACAGGAGCGCCGACACCGGGGCGGGGGCCTCCGAGTGCGCGTCGGGTAGCCAGGTGTGCACGGGCACGAACCCGACCTTCGTGCCGAACCCGACGAGCGCGAGCACGAACGCGAGCCTGACGGCGTCGGGCGAGAGGCCGTGGGCGTGGACGATGAACTGCGTGAAGCGCGGAATGTAGGCGGCGCCGAGGACGTGCGTGCCGGTCGCGTACATGAGGATGATCGACAGCAGCGCGATCCCGAGTCCGCTGGAGGCGATCAGCACGTACTTCCAGGAGGCCTCGAGCGCCGCGTCGGTGCGGTCGATCGCGACCAGCAGCGCCGAGACGATCGTCGTTAGCTCGACCGCGACCCACAGCGTCCCGAAGTCGGCCGCGAGCGGGACGAGCAGCATCGTCCAGCCGAACAGGTTCAGCAGCGCGTAGTAGCGCTTGGCGAACGGCGCGTACCCGGGCCGGGTCTGTTCGGCGCCGAGATAGCCGATCGAGAACACGCCGGCCATCGCGTACAGCAGCCCCGTCGTCAGCAGAAACACCGCGCCGAGCGAGTCCACGCGCAGCCAGCCGTGCGCGGTGTCGAGCACGCGGCCGTGACAGACCGCGATCGCGATCGCGACCGCCAAGCCGAGCGAGATGAGGCCGGCGACGAGCGTGGCGGCGCGTGCCAGCCGACCTCCGATTCCTCGCCACCCGTCGATGGAGGTCAGCGCGACCGCGATTAGGGGGACGGCGAGGATGGCATACAGGATCCAGGTCATCGGGTGGAGGTCATCGGGTACGAAGTGGTCATCCGGTCAGTCTGTTCAGGACGTCGGTGCGTACGGCGGTGCGCTGAACCGCGAGGTACTGGACGAGCACGACGAACACGAGCACCCCGATCAGCACGTCGAAGAGGAGCAGCAGCGCGAGGATGATCGGCAGGCCCGGGGCGATCACGAGGCTCGCGACCGACACCGCGTTCTCGAGCACGAGGAAGCCGAGTAGCTGCGAGGGCGCGTAGGGTCGCACCACCATCAACAGGAACGCCGTCAGCACGCCCCCCACGGCGATCGGCAGCGCCGACAGCGGCAGCGCCGCCTCCGCGCCGATGTGGATCGGGCGCAGCACGATGAACGCCAGGCAGCACAGCGCGATCGCGATCAGGATCGCGCTCGCGGCGCCGATCACCGACGGCACTCTGTGTTCAGCGTCCAGGCGGCGCAGCACGAAGCGGATGCCGAGCGGGAACAGCAGCGCCTTCAGCGCGATCGTGACCGCCCCCAGCGCGTATAGCGAGCTGCCGCCGTGCCCGCTGGCGGCCGTCGTAATCGCGAGCGCCGCCACCACCAGCGACCCGAGCGAGTACAGCCGCAGCTGCTCCCACACGTCCGGAGAGCGCAGCATCCCGAACTCGAGCAGCAGCACAGCGACGGCGGTGATCGTCGCGGCCGCCCCGAACACCGACAGGTGCAGGTTGCCGAACGACGGCTCGAACAGGAAGATCACCACCGCGAGCACCGCGAACATGAAGCTCGCGACCGTGAACTCGGGGATCTTGTAGAGGCGCAGCTTGGCGAAGCTCGACTCGATCACCACCACCGCCGCGCCGACCGCGAGCGCCTTAAAGAAGAGCAGACCGATCGCGAGCAGCACTTCCCCGAGATTGCCCGTCGAGGCCATGCCCCACGGCACGACCAGCACGTTCATGAAGATCGTGAACAGCAGCAGCTGCTTGACGCTCGACCCCCAGCGCAGGAAGGCGAGCCCTGGGCCGGAGTGCTCGGCGACGCGTCCCTGCTCGATCTGCCCGAACTCCAGCGTGCCGCCGTGGTTCTCCACCGGGATACGACCCGTCTCGTTCAGCACGAGCATGAAGAACGCCGCGATCATCAGCAGGTGGCTCGGGCGCACCACCTGCACGGTCGCCGAGCGGATGGTCGCCCCGAACGCGTAGGGCAGGTCGGTGTGGGTTGTGAGGGCGAGGACGAAGGTGACGAAGATCACCGTCGGCTCGTTGAACGCCCCGAACGAGCGCAGGCGGCTCGATCCCAGCTGCGCATAGGGGCTGCCGCTGTCGACGGCGGCGAGCGAGATCGAGAAGCTCGCGAGCGCGAGGATCAGTCCTACGCCCAAGAAGTCGGCGATGTAGCCGAGCGGCAGCGGGAACGTCGTCAGTGCCGGGATCAGCAGCGGCACCGTCGCGTACGCCGCGAAGCTCACATATGGCGCCGCGCGAAACACGGGACCGGCCGGACCGGGCAGCACCGTCTCCTTTTGCAAGAGCTTGGCGATATCGTAGTAGGGCTGCAGGATCCGCGGGCCCTTGCGCTGCTGGATGACCGCCTGCACCCGCGCGATGATCCCGCTGATGAGCGGCGCGAGCACGAGGATGCTCACGACCTGCAGGATTTGGATAGCCCAGTCGGGTAGGGTCGGCACTGCGGTCGATTGCTCCTCTCGCGTTCGAGTGGTCTTCGCGAAAGGAGCCATCAGCCCTTGTTACCGGCGGTGGGCAGTTTGGGCGCCGGCCGGCACGCTGCTCACCGGGCCCACCAGGACTCCATCTGGCACCCACAAGATACCGCACGGCTACGAGAATGAGTTCGTGCGTCAGTTCCTCGCCGGCGACGCGATCGGTCCGCTCGGCATGGGCTGAGTCTCAGCCGCTCCGAACCCCAGCCGCTCGCCGGGCCGCAAGTGCGCTCACCGGGTCGCGAGCGCCGTCAGCGCACGGGCGGTCTTCCCGGTGGCGCAGCCGAGCAGCGCACCGAACGCGACGTCGCTCGGGTAGTGCATGCCCAGGTACGGCCGTGACGCCGAAGCGCGAGAGCCCGACCGCGAGCCCGTCGGTGGCAGGGCTGTGAGGCAGCGTGCGCCAAGCAAGCAGCAGACGCTGCTCAAACCCAATTGGCCACGCACTCGCATTGACTTCACGCTTGTCAGGTCTCATCCGGGCCACCAGCCCAAAACAAAACGCCCCGCATTTTGCGGGGCTTTTGCGAAGCGGATGAAGGGACTCGAACCCTCGACCTTCTGCATGGCAAGCAGACGCTCTAGCCAACTGAGCTACATCCGCGTAAGAGTGGGGACTATACCGGCTCGGCAGAGGCATTCAGCGTAGGTTGGCGCCGGCACATCGTCGGCGACTTGTGGGAGCCACAGTGTGTAAGTCTCACAGCTCGAGTAGGCGCCGGTGGGCCGGGCTGTTCGGCTGCTCATGAGCGCCTGTCTCGGCGGCGCGACACGCTCGGCGGCGGAGCTGGACGACTCACCCAGCCAGACTCTCGCGTGGTACATACCGCCCCCCATCGCCCCGTCCCAGCAGGTCCAGCAGCTCGAGCTCGCTCAGCGCCAGCATCGCCTCCGCCGGGTCCGCACCCGCCGCGGCCAGCCGGCCGGGTGTGTCTCGTCCGGCGCCGACCTGCTCCAGCACGCCCCGCAGTCGCGGTTCCAGACCGCTTGTGCGCGACGCGCCCTCGTCTCGTGTGAGCAGCGCTTCGACCTCCGGCCAGTGCGGGCGCACGGCGGGGGAGGGGGCAGACACGAGAGCAGGGTCAGCGGAATACGCGATCTGACGCGCGGTGTGCGCGATCGGACAGGTCGCTCGGACCAGCGCTTCGAGCGCATCCTCGGGTCCGCGCACCAGCTGCGCCCCCGCCATCAGCAGCATGTTCGTGCCGACGCTCGCCGGGGAGGTCACCCGTCCCGGAACTGCCGCCACCGGCCGACCGAGCCGGCACGCGATCCGCGCGGACCTTAGCTCCGCGGGACTCGCGCCGGCCTCCACCACGATCGTCAGCTGGGCGAGCATGGCAATGGTCCGGGCTCGCGCCAGCTCACACCAGCGCCATGCGGGGACCCCGCACGCTCGTTCGGATACGGCACAGCCCCGCTCGATCGCGCGTTCATACAGCCCGCGCCTACCGGCCGGCGTGACGACATCCACGCCACCGGCCATCACACTCACGGTCGCGCCGCCGGCTTTCAGCGCGCCGTCGTGCGCGGCCGCGGCGATCCCGTTGGCGAACCCGCTGACGATCGTCACGCCGCTGACCGACAGTCCCCGAGCGAAGCTGCGCGCCATCTCCATGCCGTAGTCGGTCGGATGCACGCTCCCCACGATTGCCACGGCCGGTTGTGACATCAGGCTCGCCAGTCGCTCCGCGCCACCGCCGCTGACGAACAGCATCCGCGGCGCGCCTGGGTGCTCGCGCAGGCTGCTCGGATAGCCCGTGTGGTGAGGGCACACCGTCTGCACGTTGGACTGCGCTCCCGCTTGCCTCTGTGCTGTCGCGTCCTTTGCGGCTTTCAAAGCCGCTTGCTCGTCGATGTCACTGCTTTGCGCGCCGGGTGCCGAATGCGCGGCACTGTCAGTCGCATCGTGCGCGCCGGGCGCCGGATTCACAACACCGCCAGCCGCATCGTGCCAGCCGTGTCCGCCGCGCTCTGCGCTCACGTCCGCTGGAGCGTCAGCCTCAAACCGCTCCCATTCCTCTCGCAGCTGCCTGCGCCACTTGCCCCCGATCGCCTCGATCAGCCGCTCGTCGCCGAGCGCCAGCAGATCCAGAAGCCGGGCCTCGTCGCGGCTCTGATAGTCCAGGCGCTTGCTCACCCTGCCCAGCAGCCAACCGCGTCGCCGGCATTCGCGGCAGGCCCCACCGGCGGCCTGTTGAGCGCTCGTTGCGGCCACTTTGCTCATCGCCCTCGCCTCCTCACGCCGCGCGACTGCCGCGCAGTCCCGTCTCCGGGCGCAGGGACAGCGCCACGCCCACATCGCGCATGCTCACCCGCTCGCACCCGCCCAGGTCGGCGAGCGTGCGGGCGATGCGCAGTGTGCGGTGCTGGCCGCGGGCGCTCAGCTTGCCGCGCGCATAGGCTTCGCTGAGCAGGCGTTCACCGCCACCGTCCAGCCGGACGTGACGTTCGAGCAGGCGTGCGTCCAGTTGGGCGTTCACCGACACGCTCTCCTCGCGCAGCCGCCTTGCCTGCCGTTCTCTGGCTTCGGTCACGAGCTCGCGAGCCTTGGCGGAGTCGGTCAGCGGCTCGGCGTTCAGGCCCCCCACGCCGGCGTTCTCGAGTTTGGCCTGCAGGTCGATGCGGTCGAGCAGCGGGCCGCTCAGCTTGCGCTGGTGACGCGCCCTATCGGTTTCGCTGCAGCGGCACAGCTCGCCCTCGTCGGCATATCCGCACGGACAGGGGTTGGTGGCAGCCAACAGCATGAATCGCGTCGGGTAGACGGCCGAGTGCCTAGCGCGCACGATCGCCACCCGCCCGTCCTCCAGCGGCTGGCGCAACGCCTCCAGCGTGGGCTTCGAGAATTCCGCGAGCTCGTCCAAGAACAGCACGCCGCGGTGGGCGAGCACGACCTCGCCGACCCAGCCCTTGTTGGCGCCGCCCACGAGGCCGGCGGTCGTGATCGAGTGGTGGGGAGCCCTGAACGGGCGGGTGCGCGCCAGCTCGCCATCCAGATCGCCGGTGATGCTGTGGATGCGCGTGACCTCGATCGCCTCCTGGGGAGAGAGCGCAGGCAGGATCGAAGGAGTGCGCTGTGCGAGCATCGTCTTGCCGGTGCCAGGCGATCCGCTCAGCAGGCAGTTGTGCGCGCCCGCGGCCGCCACGATCAACGCACGCACCGCGTGGTGCTGTCCTCGCACCTCCTTGAGATCTGGCTCGGGGAGCACGCCGCCGGAGTCGCTCATCGAGTCGGGGGGATCTGCGGGGGCGGGCAGCGGGTCGGGCTCCTCGCCGCACAGCACGTCCACCGCGCTCGCGAGCGTCGCGGCCGGCGCGATCCGCACGCCCGAGACCAGCGTCGCCTCACGCGCGCGCTCTGGCGCCAGCACGAGCGTTGACACGTCAGCCTCGGCGCACATCTGCGCTATCGCGAGCGTTCCCTGCACGCCGCGCACGCCGCCATCGAGCGCGAGCTCGCCGAATAGCGCGTGATCGTCGAGTCGCTCCTTGGGGATCTGATCGCTGGCGGCAAGCACTCCGCACGCGAGCGCCAAGTCGAGGCCCGGCCCGACCTTGGGTACGTCCCCGGGCGCCAGGTTGACCGTGATCTTGCGCGCCGGAAACTCGTAGCCCGAGTTGAGGATCGCCGCCTGTACTCGCTCGCGCGCCTCGCGTACCGATGTATCGGCGAGACCGACGATCGCAAAGCCCGGTAGGCCCGCCCTGATGTCGACCTCGACCATCACCGGTCGTGTGTGCAGTCCCTCGATCGTGAACGTCCTGGTCCTCGCCAACATCTCGTCTGCCTCCAGTCCTGTGTTTCTATGAGAAGACACATGACCGTACGGATCGCTTGAGACGAAACTCGTCGGCGGGGCGTATTTGGCGATGCGGGCCGGCCCTTAAGGGCCGGCCCGGTTTTTCGGCCGTGCGGCGGTGTTGAGCTGCCTATGCGCGTCCAGCGCCTACAACCCGGCGGGGTGGCGTTCGACGAAAGCGCCGCCGTCGTCGCCCGGTGAGCTCGACCACCGCGATCCGTCTTCGGCCAGTGCGACGGTGTCGAAGCGTTTGCCGTCGATGACCATGTAGGCGTGTTCGGCGTTGGCGTAGATGGTTATGTACTTGCCGGGGCCGGGTTCGCCGTAGGACTCCAGCGCGGTCGAGTCCTCGGGCGATGAAAGCAGGCCGCCGCCGTGCAGGGCATAGGAGACCGAGCCCGAGCAGTCATAGCCTTCTGACTGGAACGAGCCGTGTCCGCCGCCGTACACGTAGGGCCGCGTGGCGATTTCGTTGGCGGCCGCGATCACCCGCGCGACCACGCCTTCGCCGCCACCGGCGCTGGTGGTGCCACCCGCTTCGCTCGAGCCCCCGCCGGCGGTCGAGGTATGGCTTTCGGCGTTGCCGGCGTCCACGAGCGCGGAGGGGGGAGGCGTGAGGGTGCGCTCACCGCTCACGCCGATCACCCCCCACGTTTCCGGTCCGACGACACCGTCGACGGTCAGGCCGTGGCGGGCCTGCAGGCGCCTGATGGCGGCCTCGGTTTCGGGTCCGAATTCGCCGTCCACGGGCAGATGTAGCGCCGCCTGCAGACGCGTTACCGCATCCCACGTGCTCCCTTCGCCCGCGAGCGCGTTCGGCTGCGGTTGCGCGCTCGGGGTTGCGCCGCCGGTGGCAGGCGCCGCGTTCGGATCGTCGCCGTTTGCGCCGACGTTGCCCGCGTTCTGCTTCGCCTGTTCCTGGGCGGTAGCTTCGGCGACCGTGGACGGGGACGGGGTGAGGGTCTGCTCGGCGCTGACCCCGATCACGCTCCATGTCTCCGGTCCGACGACACCGTCGACGGTCAGGCCGTGGCGGGCCTGCAGGCGCCTGATGGCGGCCTCGGTTTCGGGTCCGAGATCGCCGTCCACGGGCAGATGCAGCGCCGCCTGCAGCCGTGTAACGGCATCCCATGTGGATGTCCCTTCGCCGGTTGTTTCGGTGCCCGCGCTGGAGCTGGAGCCCGCTTCGGTGTCGCTCGCCAGCTTGGCGGTGCCATCGGTGCCACCGGTAACGCCGCCGCCTGCCGACGCGGTGTGCGGGGTCGCGGTTTCAGATTCCCCAGGCGCGGTGCCGCCCGCCGTGAGCGCTTCGGTTTTGTCTTCCGTTCCGTCCTGTGCGCCCGCTTCGGGCTGTGTGCCCGTTTCCGGCTGCGTGCCCGCTTCGGCCTGCGCGCCGCCCGCCTGGGTTCCGCTTTCGGACGCAGAGCTCGCGCCGGGCTGGGCTTCGCTTTCTTCCTGCGCGCCGTCGGGATTGCCGGAGCCCGTCAACTGATCGGCGGCTGTCGCGGCCGCGGAGGGCGAGTTCGCTGGCGCCGTTTCGCCCGGTACGGGCTGTTGGAAGCTGGACAGGGTGGCCGTCGCCGTGGTCTGTTCGCGCAGCGCGGCGCTCGTCTGCGGTCCGACCACGCCATCGATCGTCAGGTCACGGCTTGACTGGAACTTCTGCACGGCTTCCTCGGTTTCTGGTCCGAACACGCCGTCGACTTTGATCCCGCCGAGCGCTTGCTGCAGCAGGCGCACCTGCCGGCCTTCGCTGCCTTCTGAGAGCATGATCGTGTGTTCGGTGGTCGTCGGCGGTCCAGGCGGCGCCGGTGTGGCTGGGCTGCCACCTCCGCCTTCGGCCATGCTCGCGCTCGGTGCGGCCGCAAGCGCCACCAGAGCGCCCAGCGAGATCCGCTTGGCGTTGGGTCCCGAGGGCACGAACCGCAGTTGCCGTGCGCGCCGGCGGGCGCGGGAACGACCCAACGACAGCTCCCACGCGTGCGCGTCGGCCAGGTCTCTGAGCGTGGCGTCTCTGCCGGTCGTGGTGGAGTTCAGCAGCGCCGACAGCGAGGTCGGCGACTGCCAGGTGCCGGCATCCGCGCGGCGCCCGCGCAGCAGTGAGCGCCGCGACGCGCGCTGGCGGCGAGCGCGCGAACGGGCATAGGAGGCCTCCCAGGGGTCCATAACGGCAAGGTCACGCGACGGCAATCCCGACATGCGCAAACGGGTCCTTTCCTAAAACTCGGTTTGGGCGCCTACGGGGTTAGCTGTCGGGCTCGCGCACATGCGCTACGCCACGCTGTGGTGGCGATTCGCCCCCGCAGCCGCTGTTGACCGGCTGCACTGGGTCCCCCGCTCTTCGGCCCCGTGGGGCCGAGGATTCGGCACGAACGCGGGGCAAGCTATCAGGTCCGCGTGCAAGTTGCATCACATGGGGAGGTCTGCAACGGTTTTTGCCGACGACGTCCCTCACCGGCAAGGATGGGAGCAGCAACGGGGACGGCCGTGCCGTGGGAGGAAACGCAGGATAGGCGCAAGCCGGTTGCGCGGGCAGCCTGGCTCACGCAGGCGGCGGATACACGGCCAGCCACGCGAACAGGCTGGTGGTGGCGGCCTGCGTCTGCAGCATGTTTGGTTCTGCATCCTGGGCCGGCAGCGGTTCGCCGAGCCACGAGCGCAGATACAGACCTTCGCCGTCGGCCGCGTGGGCCTGTGCGTTGCGGGCGTTGACGGCGGCCAGTTCGTACAGCGCCGGATTGTGGTTCAGGCCATACAGCGCGAGCATCCACTGCAGGTAGATCGCGTCGTACTGCGGCGAGAAGTCGAGCGTGGAGCCGAACCGGTGCAGCGCGGTGGCGGTCAGATAGGAAGCGCGCACGCAGTCCTCGCGCACGGGCGTCAGCTGGCACAGCAGCGCCTGGGCGTAGATGAGCGGCGCCTCGATGTAGTCGATCGGGGTGGGGTTGAGGTTGCTGGCGGCATACAGCTGATTGGTCTGGCTGAACCCGCCCGTGTTGGCCCATTCCAGAAACCGCTGTGCCTGAGCGAGGGCATAGCCCGAGTGGGTCTGCTCATAGAGCAGGCTTGCCAGCAGCGTGCCGCTGGCCAGCGCCTCGCCCGCGAGGTAGGGATGGTCGGTGTTCCACCAGATCCCGCCCCCGGCCGCGTCCCAGCCGACGGTGGCGATGTAGCGCAACGCGCGCATCGCGTCGGTCAGGTAGCGGCGGGCGCCGGTTGCGCGGTATGCCTCCACGAACGCCGTGCCCCACCAGCCGTTGTCGTCGAACCACGTCTCGGTATCCGGCGTTCGATCGCCCGGGTAGGGCGAGTAGCCGGGCAGCGGTCGCAGGCCGCGGTTCAGGTAACGCTCGGCGCCGGCCGCAAACCGCGTAACGGCGAGCCGGTTGGCCTGGGTCGGCCGGGCGATGGCGATCGCGTCCAGAGACTCGAACAACGGCACGATGTCCCAGATCGTGGCCAGCGGATAGCGGGCATGATCGTCCAATCGCGCGTCATACCAGCCCAGTCGAGGATCGCGCCAGCGCTGCTCGGCATGGGTCGCCCCGGATTCGGCCAGCGCGAGGTAGGTCTGTTGGGTGGGGGTGAGGGAGGAGGTGGAGGTGGAAATGGAGGTGGAGGTCGAGGTGGAGGCGGTTGCGGAGGCAGAGCAGGTTGCGAGCACCAGCGCGAGCGTTGCCCAGAGGACGAGCGCCGTCAGGGTTGTCAGGACTCGGTAACGCACCAGCAGACCCAACCAACGTAACCATCGGGAAGCCCGATCTCCTGTGCCCGCCAGGGCCCGGAACGCCCATCCGGCCATGACCCCGGTCCCTGCAGTCGCCGTGGGTCGTAGTCCAGCGCATCGCCCAGCGCCTTGGCGAGCGCCTCCTTGCTGGACCACAGGGAGGTGATGCGATGGTCGAGCTCGGCGATGGCGGCGGCGGTGACCTCACCAGTTGGGTTGGCGTCTCTGCCCATCGGATCGAGATCGCCGTCGTCATGGCAGGCCGCCGCGGCGGCCTGTTCGGCGGGGGTTCGGATCGACTCGGCGAATGCCTCGTCGCACGGCGCCACGCGCTCGATATCGCATCCGACCCGGTTGGTGTGCGTCGCGATCAGCGCCAGCGGGTAGCTGTATGACCTGCAGGTGTGGTTCGCGTTGGTTTGCGAGCAGACCAAGCGGGCATGCTCGCGCAGCGCCGCCTCGTCAGGCAGGCCCAGCCTATGGGCGTCGATCAGCTCGAGGCCAGGCCCCCCGTTCGGGCGCTCCAGTTCGCCGGAGCGCCTCCGTGCGCTCGGGTTCGCCTGCTCGTCGCTCACCCAGACTCTCTCCCCGGGCCCGTCCCGCTCACGCGCTCACGCGCTGACGACCGGCGAACCCTGCCAGCGCGTGCGGGCCGGCAGTCGCTCGCCGCGCAGGACGACCGCGTGCGGGCCGATCGTCGTACCGGGTCCGAGCACGGTGTCGGGCAGCACGGCAGAGGTTGGCGCGAGCGTGGCTCCGGCGCCGATGTCGGTCGGGCCGATGCGCAGCAAGCGGTCGTGAAAGACGTGGGTCATCAGGCAGGCTCCGCGGTTGATCGCGGCGCCGTCGTGCAGGTGCACGAGGTCGAACTCGGTCACTGCCGTGGTCTCACACCACACACCCCGCCCCACACGCGCGCCCATCGCGCGCAGATAGAGGGACATCAGCGGCGTGCCGATCGCAAAGCGCAGCAGCCACTCGCCCGCCAGCTGCTCGTGTGCGGAGTTGATCAGCTCATCGCGCCACACAAAGCCCGACCACAGCGGATGGCGGCCGGGGCGGTAACGGCCCATCACGACCCACTTCAGCGCGACTGCCAGCGCGGCGGAGACGATGCCGGAGGCGAGCATTGCGACCGGGGCGAGCGCGATCATCGCGCCGATGCCCAGGCGTGTGCAGATGAGGGCGAGCACCAGGAAATCGAGCAGTCCGATCGTGACCGAGATCGTGTTGGGGACGATGATGCGCAGCAGGTCCATCGTCGCTCGTGCCAGCACGAGCCTCAGCGGAGGTTCGATCGTGCGTGCCGTCTCCCCGCACTCGGCTACACGCGGCAGCTCGAGCGCCGGCACTCCGAACCAAGAGCTGCCGGCGAGGGCCCGGCGAGGGGCGAGCGTGAGCGCGCCCACGAGCGTGCGATCGCCAAGCCGCGTGCCCTCACGCAGAACCGCCCCCGGGCCGAGGAACGTGCGGTCGCCGATCGCGATCGGCTCCAGGTGCAGCCAGCCGCCGCGCGCGCGGGCGGCACAGAACGCGATGTCGTCGGTCGCCTGGCTGAGCTCGCCAAAGGACACGAGCGGTGTCAGCCCGGTCGAGGTCGAGATCTCCGTGCGCCGCCCCACGCGGATGCCCATCAGCCGCAGCCACGCGCGCGTGTAAAGAGAGGCGTACAGCGGGAACAGCGCCCCGCCGACGGACTCCTGCAGCTCACCCGAGAACCACATCGCCCACGCCTGTGGGCCATCCTCGCCATACCACCCGGGCTGGACCCATCGCCACACCACGCGCAGCGTCAGCGCCACGGTCAGCGCGAGCACGACCGTCGATACGCACACGAACACGGCGGCCTCGCCGACGAGCGTCGCGAGCGAGCTGGACAGGGTGGGGGCGGGGGCGCCGAGCAGCGCGAGCAGCCCGATCGCGGATCCCAGCGCCACCAGCGCCACCACGCCCTCCCAGAGGAGACCCGCCGTGTACATCAGTCTCCACGTGCGCGCGCGCCGGGCGGACGTGGGCGCCGGAGCGCCGGTGGGCCAGCCGGCGCCGGCCGCGGGTGTCTCGCTCAGGCGGCGGGCCGGGTTGCCGCCCCAGTGCTCGCCCGTCGGCACGTGACCCTCGACGACGCTGCCGGGCTCGATCTCCGCACTCGCGCCGATCCTCGTGCCCGGGGCCAAGAGCGTGCGCGCGCCGACGCTCGCGTTCTCTGCGATCCACACCTCGCCGACCACGAGCTCCCGGCCGTCAAGCCACCAGCCACGCATGTCGACCTCGCTCTCGACCGTCGCGCCCGCGGCGATGTGCACGACCGAGGTCAGCGTGGGCATGCTCGCCAAGCGGGCGCCGGGGCCGACGTCCACGCCGATCAGCCGGGCGTAGCGCGCCGCCCAGGGAGTACCGGCCAGGCGGGCGATGTGGCACTGCTCGCCCAGGCGCTCGAGCAGCCACACGCGCGCCGTCAACGAGGAGTTGCGCGGGTAGCGCCCGGGCGTCAGTCCGCGCGGCAGCAGTGCCCGGCGAGCACCCGCCGCGATCGCCACGCGCGCGAATGGGCTGGCAAGCAACAGCCAGGCGCCGACCAGCACCAGCCACCGTACATAGGGCAGGCCGTCAGCCGGTTCGATGTTGCCGTAGGCGAGCACCACGATCACCCACTGGATCGAAGCGAGCGCGGTCAGCACGAGCAGTCCCGCCAGCTGGGCCGCGCCGACACGCAGCTGCAGCCCGCGATGACGGGCGTCTTCCCCCTCGGCCGCAGGGGCGGCGTTGGGGGCGAGCTCGTCCATGCGTGCGGCCAGCGCGCGCAGCGTGCGGTGCTCGTACACGTCGCTGACGGCGATTGCCGGGTAGCGCTCGCGCAGAGCGCTCACGAGCTTGGCGACCGCGATCGAGCTCGCGCCCAGCTCGAACATGTCGGTCTCGGGAGCGATCGCAACCGGTCCGAGCTGATCGCTCAAGCGCTCGGCCAGCCACGTCTCGGTCTCGCTCAGCTCACCGATGCCGGCTGTGGTGGGGCTGGGCGTGGCGGTGGAGACGCCGGGTGCTACAGGTTGTGCGATGGGCCAGGGCAGAGCGCCACGATCGACCTTGCCCGAGCGTGTGGTGGGCAGCTCGGGCAGCGCGACGATCAGCGGGAGGATCCCGTCCGGGAGGTGCTCTGCCAGTTGGGCGCGTATGTCAGACGGGTCGAGCCCGCCGGTCTGACCCCGCTCGCCCACCTGGTCTTGTCCGCTCGCCTGGCCGTTCTCGCTGGCCTGTTCGTTCGTGCCGGCTTGGTCGTTCGTGCCGGCCTGGTCCTGCTTGCCCACCGAGTCCTTCCCGGCCTGGCTCTGCTCCCCCACGACATAGCCGACGAGAACATCGTTGCCGGCGGCGGAGCGATGTATGGCGGCCGCACTTGCGCGCACGCCCGGGATGGCCGTCAGGTGCGCCTCGATCTCGCCGAGCTCCAGGCGCCGGCCCCCGAGCTTGACCTGATGGTCGCGGCGGCCGACAAAGGAGTACCCCTCGATCGTCTCCGTGACGATATCGCCGGAGCGATACGCGCGAGGCCAGCCCAGCGCGGGCAGGGGAGCGTAGCGCGTCGCATCGAGCTCGGAGTCCAGGTAGCGCCCGAGTCCGACCCCGCCGATCGCGAGCTCGCCGGGCTCGCCGTAGGGAACCGGGGAACCGCGGTCGTCCACGACTGCCGCCTGCCATCCGTGCAGCGGCCAGCCAATCGTGATCGGGTCCCCCGGCCGGATACGAGCCGCGGTCGAGACGACGGTCGCCTCGGTGGGGCCATAGGTGTTCCACACCTCGCACTGTTCCGCCAGCCGCCAGCCGAGCTCCGCGGGGCAGGCCTCTCCGCCGAGGATCACCAGGCGCACGCTCGCGAGCACGTCGGCGCCCCATAGCGAGGCGAGGGTGGGGACGGTCGAGACGACGCTCACCTCGCGCTCGGCCAGCCACGTGCCCAAGTCGACACCTGCGCGCACAAGCGCGCGCGGCGCAGGCACGAGCGCGGCGCCGTTGGCCCAGGCCAGCCACATCTCCTCGCAGCTTGCGTCGAACGCGACCGACAGTCCGCCCAGCACACGATCCTCGGGCGAGACCGTCCACAGCCGGGCCTCTGCCTGGATGAACGCGGTGGCCGAGCGGTGGCTGATCGCCACACCCTTGGGCTGGCCGGTCGAGCCGGAGGTGAAGATGATCCACGCGTCGTCGTCTGGGCGCGCCGAGCGAGGGCGGGCGACAGTGTCGAAGCGGGTGACATCGTCGGGGTTGGTGACGATGAGCGTGTTGGCACGGGAGAGGCGCGATCGGAGCCTCTGGCCCACGGTCCCGTGTATCTGTGTCTCTCGCGATCCATGCTCCGTCTCGAGATGTACGGGGCGGGCATGCCGGGGCGTAAACGCGAGCTCGCCCTCCAGTGCGCCGCAGACGTCGGCCTGCTCCAGGATGGTCTGCGCACGGGCCGGGGGGTCGTCGGCGTCGATCGGAACATAGGCGGCGCCCGCGTGCAGCACGCCGAGGATGCCCGCGTAAAGGCGCCACCCTCCACTTGGCATGCGCACAGCCACGCGCTCGCCGGGGCCGGCTCCCATCGTGGTGAGCTGTTGGGCGACCCGGTCTACGGTGTTGGCCAGCTCGGCGTAGGTGAGGGCTCCGTCCGGCGCGTCTATCGCGGTGTGCCACGGGTGGCGAGCGACCGTGTCGGCGAACACGTCGAGGAGCGTGCGCTCGGGGCGCGAGGCGTCCGGTTGGATCTGGGGTTCGGGCTCGGCGAGCGGGCGCCAGCCGGTGGTGTCTTGTGTCGTCGCCATCGCGCTGGCAATGTAAACCTTGTGTAAGAGTGTAGTAGCGGTTTGGGCGGCGAATTTCTTTGCGGGTGGAGCCGCCGGCCACGCCGCGAGTGGTGCTTCGCGGACTGGGTGTGTCCTCCTGCCGTGCGTCTGGCGTCTAGCGCGCGGCCGCCCGCGGGCGGGTGACCCGGGTCAGCTCGAGTACAAGCATCTCGACCGAGCGCTCCAGCTGGGCGATGCTCGCGTCCTGCACGCGTCCCACTCCCAGCGAGCGGTTCAGCCACGCGTTGATCTCGCGATGGCTGCGTCCGTCGCGGCGGTGCAGTTCGGCGACCAGGCGGCTGCGCTCGCGGCGCAAGTCCTCGCGGCGCTCGAATAATGCCGGGACTGCGTTTGCGGTCTGGTGCTGAGGAGGTGGAGGAGGGGGAGGGGCAGAGGGCGATCACGCGCCTGATCTCTCCCGCGGCCAGCAGGTTGTGGGCGAGCTCGAGCGCCGGTCTGGTCTTGCCGGCTCCGGGGGCGGCGGAGATCAGGAACGGGCCCTCGCGCCAGCCGGCCAGGCGTTGCAGCGCATGGTGCTGCCAGGCGCGCAGGGCCGTCGTCGGCGTCGGCGTCGTGCGCGCGGGCGGCGGTGTTGGTGTCGTCGGGAGGGCGCTCAAGGAGCCCGGCATCCTGCGCGACGGGGCGGACGGATGGGTTGGGGTATGGACGGATGGGGTTGCCCAGACGATCAGCGATCGTGGGGGGCGTGAGGCGGATAACGGGTGTGGTGCTGACGGGGTTGGGCCGGACACCGAAGCGGATCGCCGCGCCGATACTCTTGGAGGCCGTACGGCGACGTGGCGGAGTGGCTACGCAGCGGCCTGCAAAGCCGTGTACACCGGTTCGATTCCGGTCGTCGCCTTGGCTTGGCTTGGCTTGGATGGGATATGCGTGTAAGTGGACCTCAGATACCGTTGGCGGGCGATAGCGTTGTCGATTCGCCGTCGTCGGGTGTTCCCGGTGTGTCTTCTGCCGCGTCCTGTGCCTGCTGGTCGTTCGCGGATGGCTGGTCCCCGTCAGGTGCGAGCACAGTCACGCGCGCAAGCGCGAGCGCATCTTGCATGCGCTTGTCGTATGTCGCCACGGCGCTGAGGTCACGTCCAAGGCTGGTAGCGCTTGCGATATGAATGGCATCGAGGGCGCCGACATGGACCGGACCAACGTCGCGTGCGCCCGCGACGATCGCATCATTCAGCGGGACGATTGCCACAGCGGCGAGAATGCCCTGGAGAATCACGCTGCCGTGAATCACAGCATCAGGGCGATCCTCACGCGCCCGCGACACGGCCCTCGGAAGCTCGACTTCCGTGACGATGCTCGTCGCGAGACGCGCCCACTGCACAAGCTCGATCTCGATCGCCTCCGACTCGGCCTCGCGGACGAGCAGCTTCAGTAGCGCCGAGGTGTCTACGTAGAGGATACCTGCGCGCCGCTCGGGTGGCTCAGCGTCCGCCATGTCCGACGTCGCGCTCTCCGCGCACGGCGACGAGTGCCTTCGTGCCCGCGTCGGTGATTGGCCCGGTGAGCGGACCGCGCTCGGCGAGCACATCGCTCAACGCGCGCGTCGCGAGCCGCAGGCGCACAGCCTGGGTGTCGGTATGAGCTGATGTGCCGCGGGCTGCGGACGCAGTCGCTCGTCTAGCGCTTCGGCGCGGACCGGCCATAGGAGCAGCATACCCCCGAACGAGATCCGCAAGCTGAGCCCGGAGCAGTCGGATCGCCGCTAAACCGGGGATGACCATGCCGCTACAGTCGGCGCATGACGATCCAGCGAATGGATCATGTCGGCATCGTGGTCGACGACCTCGCGGCCGCGACGGCGTTCTTCGTTGAGCTCGGACTGAAGCTGCGGGGCGAGGGGTCGGTGCAGGGCGGTTGGGTGGACCGCGTGGTCGGGCTCGAGGGCGTTCGGGCGCAGATCGCGATGGTGGAGACTCCGGACGGCCATGGTCGCCTAGAGCTGGCGAAGTTTCATGCCCCGTCGGGCGCGATCGGCGAGGGACACGCGCCGGCGAACACCCCGGGCATCCGTCATGTCGCGTTCGTGGTCGAGGATATCGACGCCGCCCTCGCCGGCCTGCGAGCCCGCGGCGGGGAGCTCGTTGGCGAGGTGGAGCGCTACCGGGACAGCTATCGGCTCTGCTACGTACGCGGCCCGGAGGGGATCATCGTCGAGCTTGCGGAGCGCATCGGCTGAGGCATCGCGCGCATCGGCTGAGGCTCCGCCCGGCCGTCATATCAGGCGGTACCGCCTTGACCGGGCGATAGATGCCCGTATAGTTGAACGAGACGACCCAGCAGGAGCAATGGCATCGACGGACGACACGAGCGCAGGCGAGACGGCCACCCACGAGCGTCTGCGTCCCGGCCCCGGGGGGCTGCCGCCCGGACGGGTGCTCGAAATCCAGCGTAGCCGGATGCTGGTGGCCGCCATCCAGAAGATCGATGAGGCGGGCTATACCGGCATGACCGTCGCCGAGGTGATCGGCCGGGCGAAGGTCTCGCGCAAGACGTTCTACGACGTGTTCGCCGATCGCGAAGACTGTTTTCTGGCTGCGTTCGAGCAGGTCGTCGAGCGTGCGCGCACGCTCGTGTGCGATGCCGTCGGGCATGAGCAGGGGTGGCGCGAGGGCGTGCGTGTGGGGCTGGCGCGGCTGCTGGCGTTCATGGACGAAGAGCCCGGTTTGGCCAGACTGTGCGTTATCGAGGCGCTCAGCGCGGGCCCGCGCGTGCTGCAGAGTCGCGCTTGTGTGTTGGGCGAACTGGCGAATGTCGTCGATCGTGGACGCGCGGTGGGCGGCGGCGTGCGCGAACCGCCGCAGGTGACCGCCGAAGGGATCGTGGGAGCCGTGTTTGCGGTTGTGCACTCGCGGGTGACGGAGGACGAGCGGCCCCTGTCGGATCTGCTCGGATCGCTGATGAGCATGATCGTGCTGCCCTATCTGGGTGCGCGAGCGGCTGCCAGCGAGCTCTCCAGGCCGGCCCCTGAGCTGCACGACGGCGACCTGGGGACCCAGACATCGGCCACCGGCGAGCGAGCTGCCAGCGAGCGAGCCGCCGGGGGGCGCTAGGCGGTTGCTCAGCGAGGCCTGATGGGCGGGCTCAGCGCGTCGCGCCGTGAACCGCGATCGCGGCCTGCTCGTCGGGGGTGTCGGCCGGTGAGGCGCTGACGGTCGCCTGCATGCTCAGGCCACGGCCGGCGCGACGGACCATGCGGCGAGCCAGTGCGCTGAGATGGACGTTCACATGGCCGGTGCGATGGGCGGGGAGCGTGAATGTGGCGGCGCCCAACCACACTCCCGTGGGATCGCGATGGGTGCGCAGACGCAGCGTGACCGTGCCGGGACAGCCGGCGGCGGCGTGACAGTAGATGGCCACCCCGACCACGCCGTAGGCGTTCATGCCGTCCAGTTGGGGGGTCGGGATCGACAGCGCGGGAAACGTGGGATGGGGCGGCTGCAGGCCGCGAGTGCCGCCTGGGCAGTCGGCCGAGGCGTCGGGTCCGGTCGCGAGCGTCGCCTGCAACATCAGTTCCTCGCCGGCGTTGGCGGCGAACCCGTCGTGGTTGGAGGTTTCGCTGGGTGAGAACGTGGCGCCATTGCCAACGCCGTTGTTGTCAATGAACGAGTCCATCGTTGAATGTGAGACCGAGCCGATGACCATGTAGGGGACGCCGGCGGGGTAGGGGGGCAGTCCGTCGGTGGCGCCCACGAACCCGCCCTCGTCGTTGAAATCGACGTAGTCGCCCGCCGACACGCACAGGTCGCTCGGCTCATAGCTCGTGACAGTCGAGCCGCTCGCGCCACCCGACCCACACACGGGGATGTCGAAAGCTTGGCTTGTCAAGCCCACGCGCGCGCCGCCTCCCGGCAGCGGGGCGAGCGCCTGAAAGTGGATCTGGGTTAGCGGCGCGGGGCCATTCGAGCGCGCGCACCCCTCGAGCCTCACGCTGGTCACCTGCCCGCCGGACGGCGCCGTGGGGCTGCCCGCGGCCTGCTGCTCGTTCCACAGCGCCGTGTCGGCGCCGTCGTGCGGGATGTGGAACACCGATCCGGGCAGGGCGACGTTGCTGCCGGCATAGCCCAGGTCGTTGGCGGTGTCCGCGGTGGCCGGAACCGACAGGGGGCTGCCGAACGTCATCGTCGCGGCGTTGGTCGGACCGGGAAAAGACAGGGCCACGGCCAGGGCCAGAGCCGTGGCCAGGGCCAGGAGCACGGGCGCGCAGGCGCCCGCCAAGACGCCGAACGGCACGCTCAATCCGTGCAGATGTCGTGGGGGCGATCCGCATGGGGCCGATCCGCGCATGTCTCGTCGAGGCGATCCGCGCAGGTGTCGTCGACGGGGAACTCCCATACCCGTTTGATCGAGCTTTGCGCACGCGGGCTTGAACGGCGCCGATGAATCTGGACCTACGCCGGATGCCTGCGGCTGCTCGCATGAGACCCGGCGCACGACTGTCACAAACGGGCGCCGGCGTCGGAGTAGTCAGTGAAGATGGTACGTCTACTGTTGTGGCGCGCGTTGGGCCTGCTCGCGCTGATCGCTGCCGTCGCGCTCGGCGCATGGCTGCTGAACGGCGGTCTGGGCGCCGCGCTCGCCGGCGCGCATGCGGGAGTGGGACATCTGTCGCCGGGTTCGCTCGCCAGCGCGCTAAGCGGGGCGGTCGACTACGGGTGGCGTCTGCTCGCCGGGCTGGCCAGGCTCGAGTGGTGGCGCTCGCCGCTGCTGCTGGGCGTGTCGATGGCGGGCGTGACGATCGGCGCTTTCCGTGTGCGCGCCCGCGGACGACGT
>Ga0335075_10002240_pt1 | contig 31299 bp, 30 predicted proteins | sample Lox_Sample_24_FD_206723 | JGI IMG/M metagenome (GOLD analysis project Ga0335075, IMG submission 206723) | Soil microbial communities from Loxahatchee National Wildlife Refuge, Florida, United States - Lox_Sample_2.4 | ecosystem: Environmental > Terrestrial > Soil > Wetlands | place: USA...
CCGTTCACCATTCTGCATCGGGCGCGCGTCCACGCTGGCGATCATCTCGCGCATCACCTTTGGCTGCCGAGCGCAGCCGGAATGCATCGCGCTGGCTGTAAATCGTCTTTATTCCGGATTTACGCCTCCACGCGACAATGGGGGCATGTTGCATGTGCTTGGATGCATCACGGAACAGCACGATCTTGGGCTGGTTGTGCTTGCGGCTGTGCTTTGTCTTCTCGCATCCATCACGGCAATGACGATGATCGCGCGGGGCAGGGCTGCCGGCGGTTCGGTACGAACCGTTTGGCTGCTGGCCGCAGGGGTAACTGCGGGCTGCGGCATATGGGGCCTGCATTTCGTCGCTATGCTTGCGTACCGGCCCGGGTTGCCCGTGTCCTACGATGCGCCGCTGACGGCGCTTTCCATTCTGATTGCGGCCTCCCTCTGTGCGCTGGGCTTCTGTGTCTGTCTGACCCGTGCGGGCGGCGCTTTGGGCGGTGCGATTACCGGAGTGGCGATCAGCGCCATGCATTATACGGGCATGCTTGCGGTGCGGATGCCCGCGCAGAGCCATTGGAGCGCCTCCTATGTAATAGCTTCGATTGCCATAGGGGTGCTCGCGAGCGCGCTTGCGCTTCAGGTGGCGGTGTGGTGCAACAACCTCAAGGGTTATGCCATCGCAGCGGGTCTCTTTGCTTTCGCGATCGTGGGCATGCATTTCACCGCCATGTCTGCGGTCCTTTATGTCCCCGATCCTGCTGTTACCGTATCGGGCGTTGTCATCGCGCCGGGAGCCGTCGCGGCCGCCGTGGCCGCGATTGTGGTCCTCATCATGGGTCTCGGCGTGATCGGTGCGATCGTCGACTCCCACCTCGCAAGCCGCGCGGCGGACGAAGCCGCGCGGTTGCGCTCCCACATCGAGGAACTGGAAACCACCCGGCGGCGATTGGAAGACGCTACGTCCGGCCTGAGAAAGGCGCTGGCTGCCGCGGACGCCGCCAATGATGCGAAGTCGCGCTTTCTTGCCGCCATGAGCCACGAATTGCGGACACCGCTGAATGCGGTGATCGGTTTCGCCGAGCTGATCAGGTTGGAATCCTGCGGCCCGCTGGGCGACATGCGCTACCGCGAATATGCCGATGACATTCGTATCGCCGGCGTTCGTCTTCTCGAAATCATCAACGAGATACTCGACGTGGCGCGGATCAGCACCGGAGACATCTGTCTCGTGGAAGAAGAGGTCGACATCGTCGCTCTGGTCGACCGCATCATTCGCGTGATGCTTCCGGAAGCCACCAAGGCCGAGTTGCGCCTTGATTTCCGGATTGAGCCCGGTCTGCCGCGCCTTGTGGCGGACCGCCAGAGGGTCCAGCAGATCCTGATCAATCTGCTTTCCAATGCGATCAAGTTTACGCCCGCGGGAGGCGACGTTCTTGTAATGGCCGAGACGCGCGGGGGCGGAATGACGATTTCGGTGAAGGACACGGGCATCGGTATCGCGCCGCAGGATATCGCCCGGGTATTTGAACGCTTCTGGCAGGCGGACAATGGGCTTTCCCGCAAATATGAGGGAACGGGCCTTGGTCTGCCGGTCGCGCGCGACCTTGTGGAACTTCATGGCGGCAATCTTGCGCTGGACAGCATGCCCGGTGCGGGGACAACGGTGACGATCTCTTTTCCGGCCGACCGTCTTGCTCCAAATGCGCCCCACCGCGCGCCGTTGCGCACATTATCCGCCGACGCCATCGTTTCCGCACATGCGGCCTGACGCGATCCGGTTTAACGGCTTCGGAGGCTGTTACCCGTGCGCTTCGCTGAAGCGCCGCTCCCCTCCGTCGCCACAGGGGAAATGGCGACGAAGGGGTAACCAACCAACCATGAACAGACCGAACGTGGCATCCTCACATTAATTCCGCATTGGCGGGCTATTAGAAATTGTCCATCGAATCCCGCGTCATGCACGCTCACTGGACATGGCAGTCCGGCAAGGCCGCGCCGGCTCAGAGGGGTTCGCCGCCGCAAATTCCATGGGCCTGCGGAGTCCCATGGACAATTTCTAATAGCCCGCCAATGGGGGCTTAATGTGATCCTACTATGTTGGTGACGTTCGCGAGTGGTCGTTGCCCCTTCGTCGCTATTCTCCCCCTGTAGCGACGAGGGGGCACGACATTTGGGCAGGCAAAGCCTTCGCGACTCTTCCTACTCCTTCCGGTCTTCCGCGAATCCAAAGACGGGCACGCGATCTCCGTTGGCGGCCATTCGGGATCAGGGCGCGGTTCTGCGTTGACGGGGCGATCGAGAACACCGTGCCGGAGTTATAGGCGCCGCCATCAGCTGTTGTGCCATAGCGTGCCGCTGACGTTGATAACGGTATTGGGGTACCGGCCGTCCCTGGTCCCCGACCTCGTCTGTCCGCTACTCAGATCAGCGACCGGCAGCGGCCTTTGCCCCTCCGATCGCCTGCCGTTCGGCGTATTTCACGCTGCCGGCGCCAGGATCATCCGGCTCCACGGTCTGCCGGCGACGATGCTTTGACGCTTTCATATCGGATGGAACCGTGTATCGTGTGACCTTAACTCATGCTGGTTAACTGGTTCATCCAAGACGAACAAAGGGGTGTCGATAATGCGTCATATCATGTCAGGAGCGCTGCTTTCGGCGCTCGCAATTGTCGGTCTGGCGGCGGCCGCAAAGGCCCAGCCGCCGGTCGTGCACCGGTCAGGCAACACCTATTTCATCGGGGCGTGTCCGCCGGTCACAGGATTGAATGCCCGCTGCACCGCAGACATCGTCACCGACAAATTCGGAAAAGTGCTTAAGAGCCCGGCGGAGATCCAGGGCTATACGGCGGCAGACCTTCTTTCCGCTTACAACCTCCCGTCGCGCGCAGGAATTACGTCCACGATCATCGCGCTGGTCGACGCCTATGGCTATCCCACTGCCGAAACCGACCTCGCCGTCTATCGCGCCCAGATGGGATTGCCGCCCTGCAACTTCAACAATGGCTGCTTCCACCAGGTGAACCAGAAGGGCGGGAAGAAATTGCCGCCGCCGAACAGCGGCTGGGACGTGGAACAGGGGCTGGATATCGAGATGGCGAGCGCCGTTTGCCCCAGATGCACGATCTATCTGGTCGAGGCGAGAACGAGTTCATTCAAGGATCTGGGGACCGCGGTCGACGAAGCCGCCACGCTCGGTGCCTACGTCATCAGCAACAGCTATTGCGGCGTGGAGTCGAAAGGCGTCAGGAGGTTCGCCAACTATTACAATCATTCCGGCGTCGCGATCACCGCCGCCAATGGCGACGACGGCTACGCGGCCGGCGTGTGCGCTCCGGCCGATATGCCGACTGTGATCGCTGTCGGCGGCACAACTCTGACCACGGCCAACAACGCCCGCGGCTGGAGCGAAACCGTCTGGAGCGGCACCGGCAGCGGTTGCAGCGCATATTTCGCAAAGCCCTCTTGGCAAACCGACCCCAACTGTCCCACGCGCATGGTGGGAGACACGGCCGCCGTTGCGGATCCGGACACGGGCGTGGCGGAGTACGAGGACGGCAGCTGGTTCGTTGTGGGCGGTACCAGCGTGGCCACGCCTCTGATCGGCGCGGTATTCGCCGTCAACGACGGCGGAGTGAACGCGGCCGAAAGCATCTATGAAAATTCCTCGGATCTGTTCGACATCACCTCGGGCAGCAACGGCACGTGCCCCTTCGCATATTGGTGCAACGGCGAAGTCGGCTATGATGGTCCGACAGGCATGGGGACGCCCAACGGAATCAATGCTTTCTGAGTTCGAGCCAGCCCCGTTGTGCATGAAAACGGCGGCCCCCGTGCCGCCGTTTTCGTCTGGGCGCGCCACGAGTCCGTGTGGATCACCCCGGAAGCTACCGGATTTCCCGGTTATTTTCCGGCGCTGGGCAGCGTTCGGCGATGCTGGGATTTCAAAAAAACCGCCGCCACGGAATCGAGGGAGCAACCGGGCGGCGGGGTATTCCTGGGCTGGAAAGGGGGGAAATCCAGCCTTTGGGACGCATGAATGTCTCACAGTCCCGCTAATCGCCGGTAAAATGATAGCAGGAAATCAGGGTGCATCTGTCGTTTCGGCCTGAATTGGATTCCAGCGCGCTCCGTGCCAATGACGGGCTATCTGAACGGCCAAGTGCGTCAATGCGAAGGTCGAAACGTCCGCCAGCAAGTCGAGCTTCCGCGGAGCATTTAAGGCGCGCTGTCGCGCAATTGGCTGTGGGCGCCGCCTCTATCCGGACAGAGTGAAACTGAGCAAGAACCGCGCGCTTGTTCATGAGCTGCCCGGCGAGGCGGATCGCCTCTTCGCCAAGGACGGTTGGTCTCACGGTGTGATAAATTCGTAAGGCGCTTCAGGGGAAATCGAAGCGGCTCTTGCGAAACAAGATTGCCCGCTCTCCGACGCCACCCCAGCCGAAATGGAAGACCTCTGGCAGGCGGCGAAGGCGAAGGAGTGAGCTCGCGCGGCGAGCCCTATTTCTTCAGCATGAAGATGAGGCCGTCCTCGTTGTCGTAACCGCCATGCATGCACATGCCGTAGAGAAAGTTCTTCTTGTCGCCGGCGCCCCAGATCAGCGGGCCCGGATTCGCGCCGTCAGAGCCGCCTGTGAAGGTATGAAGGACCGTCTCGCCGCCGTGACGATCGATTCGGAAAACGACGCCATCGCCGGAAGCGCCATGTGTTCCCGTCGTTCCATAAAGGTTGCCCTGCTTGTCCAAAATGACGCCGTTTTCGGGTTGCCCGCCATCGTCGCCTTCTGCGAAGGTATAAAGCACCGTCTCCGTTCCGTTCGGCGCCAACTCAAAGACAACGCCACTACCATGACCGCCGGCATACGTGGTTCCGTACAGATTGCCTGCTGCATCCATGGTGACAGGCGCAACGGGGGCACGACCATCGGTCCCCCCAGTAAACGAATAGAGGACATACTCGCTGCCGTTTGCGGCCAATTCGAACACCTCGCCGTACCCATAGGCGCCGCCTTCCGAGGTCGTTCCGTAGAGATTGCCGGATTTGTCCATGATCAGGCCGGCCTCCGGGTTCTCGCCATTGGTTCCACTGAAATCGTAAAGGACGTTTTCCGTGCCGCCGGACGTCAGCTGGAAGACGAGTCCCATATTGCTGGGGTCCCCGATTTCGTCGGTGCCATAAAGATTACCCTCGCTATCGCGGACCAGAGTTGGAGTGGGTTCTTCGCCCGTGGTAGGTCCGAACTGGAAGAGGGTTTTTTCGGCGCCATTGTTCGGGACTTCAAATGCGACACCACCAGCATCGTCGCCACCCTCGCTGGTCGTACCGAAAAGATCACCGCTCCCGTCTTCAATCAGAGCGCCAAGCGGTTGTTGCCCGTCGTCGCAGTTCTCCTGGCTGCAGAACGAGTACAGCACGGACTCGCTGCCGTCGGCCGCCAGCTCGAAGACGGCGCCCTTGTTGTGGCTGCCGCCGCCTACCGTTGTTCCGAACAGGTTTCCCGACGTGTCGCGCAGCAGACCGCCCTTGGGCTGGTTCGCATCGCCGTTCTGCCCGAACGTGTATATGACCGTGTAGCCGTGGTCCTTTGCTAGCGCCGCGAAATGGTCGCAGGCAATAGCCATCACGACGGTTGTGAGCAGGAGAGCGGAACGCCGCGATGGCCGCCCCGATTTGCTTTCATGCATTGTGCTTTCCCCCGGCCAGCGCGTTCCCCACCGGAATTGCCAGCTTTTGAGAGCTTGGCATCGCGCAGCGGTTGTGTCAACCGGGTCAGCCCTGTTTCGCAGGGCAATCGACAAGCATGCCCATGTAATTGATGTTCATTTGTGGTCCCTCTGATTCGAATCCCGCGAGCGAGTTAGTCCCGCTGGCCGGACTTTACCCGGCCGTCGTCGCTACCATATCGTCTGCGGCTGCCCGTCCTGCCGTCACCGACCGGATTGGCCTCGGGTTCCCGTTTTCATCCTCTCCGGCGCGCCAGCAATTTCAACGACTTAGCGCAAATCGCCATTTCGCCCGTTCGTCGCCCAGAGGTCCAATATCGCCGATGTTGTCCTCGGCCTCGCCTGCCATCGCCGTCATAGCTGTACCTCAACCCCGATGCTTCACAGCGCATCTTCGACCATCCGACGACGCAAGGCGAGGGGGATTTGATCGAGGGCGGTCCCTTGCGGGCGCCATTACGGCGTGATCGCGTAGACCGTGCCGCAACCGTCCGGATCGTTTTCCTTGCTGCAGGCTCCGCTGCCACCATACTGCGTCGTCCCATATAGAGAACCATTAACGTTGACTAAAGAATACTGGCAAGTTGCCCGCTACGAACATTGATATTTTCTTGGTTTTGTTCGATGCCGAACCTGATATCGTACCGGATAAGAGGAGGTTCATGGTAGCCATTGCTCCAAAAATTGAGGCTGTCTGCCAACCTGCGCGCGCTCGCAAGGATGAATATGGGTTCAGTCTGTTTCCCGGTGATGAGCATGCCCTTGTTAAGAGTGCGATGTTCGAGCAGGGAGACTTTCAGCGGGCAGGCTTCCCGGTCGACGGGATAATTGGTCACCGGATGAACCCCCAAATCATCATGCTTGCTGGATGCATTGACTACCGCTTTCCCGACTCTAACCGGCATCACCAGACACCGTTCGCTTTCACCTTGTTTACAAAAGACAAGGGCATGCTGTCCTTTCTCGGAATGCCGGGGGAGAGTTATCCAGCCAGTGATATCATTGTTGCAGAGGAAAGCTGGATAGAAACCGACGCGCGCGGCCTCGGTCCAATAAATTGACGCCCATTCCATCTGGATCAACGTGAGCATCAGCGCGGCCAATGCCGCACAGACCAGCATGGCCCGCTACTCCAGCGCCACGGCGCAAGATAGGCGAAAGTCGTGCCAGTTCCCACGAATCTGCGACGTTCGGGCGCGTCGCGACACGCCTCGTAAGGAATTGATTTTGCTGAATTTTCCCTGTGCGCCAAGATACCGTTAGGGTGCGGTATTATGGCGCAAACGCCCCAAGACTTTCGAGCCTAGTTCGCCCATTTTTCGGGCATGAGCGACGTACTGTCCCAAAAAATTCAAACAACGTTTGAACCTCCCGAGAACAGCTTCACGGTTAGCGGATTGAAGGAATTGCGAGCGGCCATCGCCGGGCGGCTTGTGGACCTTCGCCGCGAGCTGGACCGGCTTCAGGCCGAATTAGTTCATGTGGACGGCGTTCTAAGGCTCTATGGTTTGGAGCCTGCCGAGGTACCCACCAAGGGCCGCATGCCTGTCAGGAGCGCGTATTTCGGCAGGAATGAGCTATCCCGAAGGTGCCGCGATCTATTGCATGAGAAAGGCTCTATTCGAGCCGACGAAGTGGCGATGATTGCCATGCGGGACAAAGGACTTGACCCTGAGAACCGGAAGCTTCGCGCGGACTTCACGCGGCGGATTCTTGTCAGCTTGCACGATCTTGCCAAGGGCGGCCATGCGCAGAAAACCGGGCATGGACGGGGCATCAGATGGCAACTAATCGAAGCCGCTGCAACGGACGACTAGCCAACGCCCCGACGAACTTCAACGGCATTTTCATCTTCACGATCGAAAAGCGAGCGGGTCGGCGCAAGCCCAAGACGGATTCGCATTGCCTCTTCCGACACCCCAAGCTGTTCAGCCAATTGCACCGGAGAAGTGAACCCTTGTGCCTTCAGTTTCTCAATAAGGTGATTGGGCATGAGCAAATTTGCAGCGAACGAGTTTGCTTGTCTTTCGTGCGTGACGGTTATGTGAGGATTTGGAAGGGGGGTGCCTTCAGACCTAAAGGCTAACGTGTCGCCCACGCCTTTGCCTAATAATTCACGATGATAAATGTAATGCCCTAGTTCATGCGCCACGGTGAACCGCTGGCGTGTGGTTGAATGCCGGCTGTTCACATCAATCGCGAATTTACCGCCGTCTTTGCGCCGAATTTGGCCAGATACGTTTTGCGGGAGAGGAATAAAATTCAGTTCCAATCCAAGTTCGCGCGCGATCGCGTACACGTCCACCGGGGCCGTGTTCCAATACTTTTTCACAACCGCAAGGTTGTCTTGGACGCTCATGCGCTCGACCCGAGTGTGTCGGTAGTGGTTTCGGCCCCGCTTGAGACGGGAGCGGCACCAGTGGGGACAGGATGTAAGAGGTCAAGGTACTGGCTGACAAGCCCTGCGGCGTTCTGGTCAAGCCATTCTTTGGCTGCTGACTTCGCCTCTTTGCGAGCCTCGCGTTCGGCCCAGAACTTCACATAAATCCCCCATCCGACGCCTGCAATGAGGGTTAATAGTCCCAAGAGGACCGCCCCAAAGGCCAAATCGGCACTCAAGGCGGTCAGGCCGTTGGTGACACCTTCCCAATTCGGCTCATGAACCGTCAGGATATGAGGTGTTGCGCTAGCAGTCTGAGGAGTCGCGCAATGGGCAGTGGCAGCGGTCAGCAGTTTTTCGCAAACCGTTGCGTCAATGCGGGCTGCCAATTTCCCCTCCAGCCAGCGAATCAGGCGAAATCATACCTCATTCCCGGTCAAGCCGCCTTCAAGTGCCGCTGATAATACCCGCTGAAATCCACGCTAGGCTTCGATGTAAGCGCAAGCTGCGTAACGCGGCGGACTTGCGCGCCGTTGTCAACGCGCCGCTGGTCTTCGCGCCATGCGCTTTCTTGCGCGTAGCGCAGAAGGTACGTGCCGGAAATATGGTGATGATGGCCGATTTCGCCGCGACGGATGCGGCTGAAGTAGCTTTCCGCCCAATTCGTGCAGGCTTCGTCGGTCGCGTATGCTTCCTGATGATTGATCCGCGCCATTTCATATTTCGACGCTAGGTCGTTCCATGCGCCGCTTTCGTCGGCATTGACAACCGTTCCCTTGGCAACGCGGGACTTGATCCATGAAAGCGCCGCGCCTTCCGACTTGAAAACTTGCGGGATCGAATCGCCGTTGCGCTCGCGGATGATGACAAGCGATTGCCGCTTGCCGGACTGGTTCGCCAGCTTGCGGCGATCCTTGCGGTTTTCTGCGAGATTGCTTGGGCGGGTGTAACCACCAAAATACGCGCCGTCCACTTCCGCAACCTTTTTCTCTCCGCCGATCTTCCGGCCCTTGAACTCGGCCGCCATTGCCTCGCGGAGCTTGTGCAGCATAACCCAACAAGCCTTGTGCGACATGCCAAGGTCGCGAGACAGCGCCAGCGCGTTCTTGCCTTTGACTTCGTTCGTGTAGACCGCGATGGCCGCGAGATAGACGCGGATGGGGGCCTTGTGCGAGGCAAAGAGCGTTCCGCTGGTCAGGCTGTAATTCTTGCCGCAAGCCTTGCACCGCAAGCGCAGCAAGCCGGTCGGGCGGCGATATTCATAGGCATCCAACCCGCCACATTCGGGGCAAACCGGCTCCCCCTGGGTATCCGTCCAGCGGATTTTGCGGAAGGCGGTTTCGGCTTCCGCTTCCGTCATGCGGAACACTTCCGCGAGGCTGAGGGTCCGGGCCGCTTTGGATTGCAGGAAGTGGATTGCCATAACCGTTATCCGTGACCAACACATGTCAGATACGACACTGTTGGGGCACTTGCAACGGTTATTCGTGTCAGATATGCTTATGGCGGGTCATATCTGACATGTGAGGATTGCATGGCTTCCCTTGCGAAGACTGAAGACGAAATCGCCGACCGGGTGTCCCGCTTCCTCAAAGCGGAACTGAAGCGGGCGGACGTGACCTATGAGGAATTGGCGGACAGGCTCAAAAAGCACGGGCTAAAAAACGAGACGCGCGATTCCATCGCGGCCAAGCTGAAGCGGGGGACGTTCGCCGCTACGTTTCTGTTGGCGTGTCTGGCGGCTCTAGAGATGGAGGGAATCCGGCTGGAGGATTTGTAGTTTGGACCTTAGCAACTCGAACTCCCGTATATTCCACTTTTCCCCCTTTGACGGTCTGGTATGGCGCATCACCTAGCTCAAAATATAATGCCTGCCACTGGCCCGATGGTATTAGTTTCTCTACTGAGTTCGACTGCAAGGGGGACAAAAAATCCCTTAGCTATCAATTTCCCATCGCCCAAAAGCTCTCGTAGTTCACCAAGAATGTCGTTTTCAAGACTCTCAAAAACCTTATCGTATTCACTTTCATTTGTTAGAGCCTCAGCATGCTTGACGTTGGCACGAGCGCGATCATTTTCTATGCCTTGATATTGCGCCGCGAATACCAGTTTATTCGCGACCTCCTTTGTTTTGATTGTCTTTTCACGGAGCTCCGCCCGATGATTCCACGCTTTATCCCATTGGTCCCGGCTTTCGCAGAACACGTCAAGAGCGGCGCCTGGTGTCATCCAAACTAGGCTTTGATATGGCCGTAGTGATGGGTCGGTTGCTGCGGACGGGTTGCCAAACACTTGAATTTTTTCGTCCAAGGCTCTTATTTGCTTCAACGGTTCTTCGGATAGCCAATCCTTCAAGTGGTTTATGTCTCGGAAGCCAAGTGCTTTCAGAGATCCATCCGGGTCCGGTTCTAGTTCTATCGGTCGAGCAGCTCGGCCAGTGAGCCAAAATGTTGCCAGACCAATCAAGATAAGGAACCACCATGTTTCTTGATCGGTTGCGAACGTCGTTACGGCCGAGGCAAAAATCGGCAAATCGGCCTTTATCCATCGCCATGAAATTGCAAATATGAGGAGCAGCGCCCCGATTGCAGCCGCTACATAACGTCTCCAGCCGCGTTCCTTCACGGCGTCCCACACAAACGGAACGCCGAGAGAGAACGCGATGCCAAAAACGGCCAGATCGTCCCCGTGCATGTCCGACTCCTACCGCGATTCCACCGGCCGCCCAATGCGGTCGGATAGACCGTTAGAAGTCGCCATTTCGGGATGGGAGCCTGTGCTCCCTGTCGGGAGCCGCTGAACATCGCTTTTCAGCTATTCAGCGGCTTTGTGGCAGATGCGCCAACATACCGTAAGGGTGGCGACCCCGAGAGGATTCGAACCTCCGGCCTACAGATTAGGAATCTGCCGCTCTATCCTGCTGAGCTACGGGGTCGGCCTGCGGCGCGCCGGGCGGGCGCGGCTCCTCCTTACCCCATTCCGGGCCGTCCCGGAATCCCCCGGCCGGGAGGACCAGAGGGAATAAATCCGTTCAGAATCCGTCCTATAAGGTACGTTCGGGGCGCCTGCCGCCGGCCTGTGTGGGTTGGGGCCGCGGGAGCCACGGGCCCAGAGGGGTCACAGGTGGTTGGTAGCAGGCGCGAATGGTTTGGAAAGGCTCTAATTGCGCAATTGCCTGCGCTGCGCCGCTATGCGCGGGCGTTGACCGGAAACACGGCATTGGCCGACGATCTGGTACAGGACGCGATCGAACGGGCGCTCCGGCAATGCGAGGGCTTGCGCGATCTCCAGCGGGTCGCGAGCTGGCTGCGCTCCATCCTGCACAACCTCTATATCGACGAGCTGCGCCGCAGCCGCGCCCGCGGCCACGAAGAGGAGGTCGCGGAATTGGCCGATGACCTTGCCCTCAGCACCCCGGCCCAGGACGGCGCAACGGCGATCGATTTCGTCCGCGCCATGGCGAGTTTGAGCCTCGAGCACCGCCAGGTGCTGCTGCTGGTGGGGCTCGAGAACAAGAATTATCGCGAAGTCGCGGACGAACTCGGCATTCCGATCGGCACGGTGATGTCGCGGCTGGCGCGCGGCCGCGAGCGGCTGCGCAGCGCGCTGGAAGGCGAGAGGCCCGCCCAGGCGCGGCCGCTGGAAATCCGGGAAATGCGCCAATGAACACCAGACCGGAAATCCGCGAGGAAGATCTGCACGCTTTCATCGATGGCGAACTCGACGCCGTGGAACGCGCGCGCATCGAAAGCATCGTTGAAGCGAACGCATATTTGCGCGACCGCGCGGCGCGCTACCGCGCCGACAAGGCGCGGCTCGTTGCCATCTATGGCGGGGGCATGAGCGAACCGCTGCCGCAGGCCTGGATCGACCGGATCGAGACGGCCACGAAGCCGCGGCGCTGGCGCGCGCAGAGCGGTGGAATCGCCGCCCTGGCGGCCAGTCTCGTCCTGGTGTTTGCAGGCTTCCTGGCGTGGCGCGTTTTTGTTCATCCGGCGCGGGACGATATCGTTGCCGACGCGCTTGCCGCGCGGGCAGGCGCATTGGTGCCTGTCTCCGTCATTCCGGCCGAACCCAAAGTCGTCGCTGCCGAAGCGCATGTAATGACCATGGCGCTCGACGCGCGGGTAAAGGCCCCGGATCTGTCGCGCATGGGCTATCGCCTGGTCGGCATCAATGTTTATTCAAATCCCACCCATGCGTTCGAGCTGCGCTATGCGCGCAACGGAGAGATATTCACGCTCTATCTCCGTCGCTCGTCCGGGACGCCGCGTTTCGATCAGTTCCGGCAGGATGGGCTGCGCGTCTGCATCTGGCAGGACGACGTGGTCGGCATGGTGATGGCCGGCACGATGTCGGTGGACGAGATGCAGCGTCTCGCGAGCCTCGCCTATACGGGGCTTACTCTGTAATTTGCCGTAGCGACGCACGGGCGCTCACCGGCAAGCTGTCGCGCGCGGTCAGCGGCGGCGATGTATTCGGCAGGCCGTGCATTGCGCTGAGCGTCTTTCTGCCTGGCTGCTCGTTCCCGCCGGGAGGACGTTGCGCGCGGTCCCAAAATCCGTGATAGGTCTGCCGCTGGTAACGGAGGAACGTCGATGAGCTTGCGCGTGGTGGGCGCGGGGGTTGGACGGACGGGAACGGCATCGTTGAAGATGGCGCTGGAGCGCCTGCTGGACGCGCCCTGTTATCACATGATCGAAGTGTTTCAGCATCCCGAGCATGTGCCCGAGTGGCACAAGGCGATGCTGGGGCAGGACGTCGACTGGAACCGATTGTTTGCCGGTTTTGTCGCGGCGGTGGACTGGCCCGCCGGCGCCTGCTGGCCCGAACTGATGCGCGCCTATCCCGATGCGCCGGTGCTGCTCTCCATTCGCAATCCCGAAGCGTGGTGGACAAGCGCCAATGAAACGATCTTCACCCATCTCAACGACAATCCCATGGCGCCGCCGGGATGGCTGGACATGGTTCACGACATGATCCGCAACCGGTTCGGCACCGAGGTTATCGATCGCGAAACCTGCATTGCCGCGTTCAACGCCCACAATGCGCGGGTGCGCGCGGAAGTGCCGAAAGAGCGGCTGCTGGTCTGGGAGGCGGCCGACGGCTGGGCGCCGATCTGCGCGGCACTCCATGTCGCGATTCCGGACGAGCCGTTTCCGCGCACCAACACGACCGAGGAATGGCGCGCCCGCAGTGCGGCGAGGGCGGAGCAGGCCCGCGCCGAAACGAAGTAATCAGGAAGGAGAATTGCGATGGGACTTTTCGACGGCGTGCTGGGCGGGATCATGGGTGCGGAGATGGCGACGGTCGTCAACGGACTGATCGAGCGCCATGGCGGCGTGGAGGGTGTGGTCAATCAGTTGCGCAGCAATGGTTTCGGACCGACCGTCAATTCCTGGATCAACGAAGGCCCGAATGCGCCGATCGCGCCGCATCAGGTACACAGCGCATTCGGCGATCAGACGATGAACGAGCTTGCCGCCAAAGCCGGCATGTCCACCGACGAGCTGGCCCGGCGGCTCGCGCAGGTTCTTCCCCACGCGGTCGACGCCCTCACGCCGGAAGGAAGCGTGCCGCGAAGCTGATTGCGCCGCCGGCGAGGGACTAATTATCGCTTGAGCAGATGTTCGATGCGGCCAAGGAGCAAGGCGGGATCATAGGGCTTGCCGATGCGGGGAATTTCGCGATAACGCTCCGGCAACGTGCCTTCGGCATAGCCGCTGAGGAATATGAAAGGAATATCCCGCGCTATCAGTTCGTCGGCGACAGGCCACGCCATGCTGCCGCCCATGTTGATATCGAGCAGCACAAGGTCGACATGCTCACGCGCCAGCGCTTCGCGTGTGGCCTGGAGCGAGCCGAACGGACCAAGCACGTTATAACCTTTTGCCCGCAATTCGTCTTCGAGAACCAGATAGACGAGGAATTCGTCTTCTGCGACGAGGATGCGGGCACTGGCCGTGTTGGCATCGGTCGCCGTCATGCTCGCGTACTGTATTGCGGCGCGGGAATGCGGATCCGGCAGCGCACGCCTTGCGGGTCGAAATCGAGCCGCACTGCGCTTTTGAGATCGGAGACAAGGGCACGTTCAAGCAACAGGCGTCCGAAGCCGGAGCGCTGCGGTGCGGCTACCGGAGGTCCGCCGCTTTCGTTCCACGCAATGTCGAGCGAGCCATCACGGGGATCAATGCTCCAGTTCACATCGATCGTTCCGGCACTGGTTGCCAACGCGCCATATTTGGCTGCGTTCGTTGCGAGCTCATGGATGGCGAGGCCGAGCGTCAGTGCGCATTTGGGCGAGAGCTCCACCATGGGGCCGCTCAGATTCACATTGCCGCTTCCGGCCTGGCGGTAGGGTGCGAATTCGTCGGCGAACAGGGCTTCCAGCGGCGCGCTTTGCCAGCTGGAATCGGCCAGGCGGCCATGCGTCTGTGCAAGTCCCCGAATTCGCGCCTCGAAGACGGCGTGGGACGCGGCCACATCGGCGCCGGCAAAGGATTGGCGTGCGATGGAAATGACCGTAGCCAGCGTGTTTTTCACCCGGTGATTGAGCTCGGCCATCAACAGGTTCCGCTGCGCTTCGGCGTGCTTGCGCTCGGAAATGTCGCGGGCGATTTTCGAGGCCGCAACGATCTCGCCACGCCCGTCGCGCATGGGCGAAACGGTCAGCGAGATATCGATCAGCGTGCCATCCTTGCGGCGGCGCACCGTTTCGTAATGATCGATGCGTTCGCCGCTGCGGATGCGGCGCAGGATCTCCGGTTCCTCGTCGAGCCGGTAGTCGGGAATGAGCATGGTAACCGGCTTGCCGATTGCTTCCTTTGCCGCGTAGCCGAACAGGCGTTCAGCGCCTCTGTTCCAGCTGAGAATGATGCCGTTCAGATCCTTGCTGATGATGGCATCGTCGGAATATTCCACGATCGAAGCCAGATGCTCCTGTGCTTCGCTGTATTGCGTGCGATCCGTGACATTCAGAAAAATCGCGACCGCACCGAATATCTTTCCGTACTGATCGCGCAGCGGCGTTGCATTGACTGCGAGATGGCGTGAGGTGCCATCGGGAAGCCGGATCTCCAGATTCAGATCGCGCACGAACTCGCCCCGCGCGGCCCGGCGCAGGGGAAACTCTTCCGTCGGCAGTATCCGCCCACCACTTCGCAGTTCGAAAGTTGGCGCAGTGGCGGAATCCCTCGCAACGGCAAGATTGGAGCCCTCGGACTGCCGGAACAATCTGTAGGCTGCCGGATTGCCGATAATGTTCGCGCAGTCGGGATCGCGCGTCAGCCAGATTGCGGCAGGCACCGATTCCATGATGGCTTCGAGTTCCGCAATGCGCGCGTGCAACAGCTCGTGTTCGTCGCGCCCGGAATGCCGTTGTTCTTGGCTGCTGGCGAACTCGGAGTGGCGCGCAGGATAGGCGCCGGAGGCGGCGCCATGCTTTGTCATGTTTATCTTCTCAGCGCCGCTCATGGCGATCGGCCCCAGCCGGAATTGAAGGCAACCTGTGGCAACGCATTCGTGCCGCCGACTGTTCCGCAATTGCCAAGATATTTTTGATTCTCAGGTGCTTAACGGGTTCGAATGAGAATCAACCCGAAGCTCCTTTCGCTTACGGCTCTCCGAGCGCCGTTGACAAGGCGACAATCCGGGGCGCGGCAAGACCGCCATATTGTGCATCGATGTCGCTGAGCAACTCTCGCGCCTGGTTGCGCTTGCCTGCGGCGATTCGCGACTGCGCGTCGGCGAGTTTGGCGTTCAATTCCGATTCGATAGCCGCGCGGCAGTTCGCAAGCCGTGCCGCATCCTCGTGCGGTGGCCCTGCAAGCATGTCCAGGGCGCGCCCAAGCGCGGCTGCGCCGATTGCGTCGTGACCCGCGCCCATCATGGTGCGCTGATCCACATGAAACACGCACCAGTCGCGCATGGAATGCTGGCTTCTCATGTCCTCCGCAACGACACCGGTGTCCTGGTCGCCGGTGAGATAGACGAGATGCGTGGTTTCCTGGAAGCGCAGGAACAGATCGCGCGGTGGCAGCGGCGTCGTGACATTGCCGATCGGATCGCTGCCGGCATTGAGGATCGCGCCACGGAAAACATCCGGATAGCCCAGCGCAATGCGCAGTGCGACGCGCGAGCCGCCCGAGAACCCGGCGAGATAGATACGCGCAGCATCGAGATGATAACGCTGCGCGACATTGGCCTCGGCAAGCAGCGCCAGCGGCTCACGTCGCGCCAGTACGCTCTGGTCGTTGCCCGACCGCGATGCGCTCACGAAAATCACTCCATACTGGTCGAGTACCGGCCCCCAGCCGTCCGGCAGCCGCGCGGTATCCCATGGCGGCACGAATACGATGAGCCCGTAACCAGCCGCCGGCATCCGCGGCGGCACGTATAGGGCGAATCTCTCCTGCGAGAGGTCGATCGGCTGATCGCGGAGCTTCGCGCCGCCGGCCAGCATTTGCTGCAGCTGCAGGTTCTTCAGCGGACTGAGCAGCCGCCGGGCCAGTTCGGCGTTGGAGGATAGCGGGGAATAGGCGGTGAATGTGACCTCGCCCAGCGTGCCTGACGGCGGGGGCAATGTCAGCGCGGAGCCCGCGCAGCCCAATGCTGCAATGCTTGCGAGCGCAAGAACAAAACCAACCTGCTTCATCCGCCGAGCATAGCCGCGCGGTCGAGCAGTCATTGATCACGACTTGGTGCGCTGTTCAGAGGGATCGGGCTGCAGATCGAACGCGCTCCTGTCGTCGCCTTCTGCTCCTGGGCGGAAAGCACGGCGAGTGTGCCAGTGAAGGCGCCGACGATGTGATCATGGCTGCGAGTACCGCCTTCAACTGCTGAAGCTCCGCGTCTGGCCGCTTGAAATCGCGATAGATATTTCCGCTGCCGCGTACGAGGTTCGAATTCTTCTCATTGCTCAGCCCTCCTTGGCCGCGGTCTATTGGTAATGGCGTCCGGAAACCGACGTTAGTGAAGCGCCCGAAGGGACTTTCGCAGAATAGCGTATGGTCAAGCCGGTCGTCCCCTGTCGTGAAATCCTAGCTCGCAACTGGCTGCGGCTTGCGTAATGGCCAAGAGAACGGGCTTGACACAACCCGATATGTTCATGATATGTTCCAGTCCACAGCTTTCGGACCGCGGATCGCGATATCGCCTCCGTGGAACGTTTTCAACGCGGGCCGACTCGGGTGGATTAATCCGCCATCAAGACTGAAGAAGGGCGAGGGGATGAGGGTAAAGGTTCAGGAAGTCGGAGCAGGTCTTCATCCCAGCGAGATCGTCGTCCAGGTGAAAACCACGACGGGAGCCGAAAATCTCGTCGTCGACCGTCGGTCCCTCGAACGCGGCACGCTCGATGTGGGCGAACCCATCGCGCAAAACGGAGATCGATGGCTCATCGAGCTTCCCCGCGAGACGATGCGCGGCAGCTGGCGCGTCTGGGTCAGGCGCAATGCACTGACGTTCGAATCGGGAGAGGCCCGCGTCGCATGATCCTTACCGATCGCGAAATCAAGATTGCGATCAAACGCCCTCTCATCTGTGTTGATCGTCCCCCCGAATCAGAGCGAAAATCGTTCAGCGTACAGCTCGACCGCAGTCGATCCCGCAATCTATAACGATGCTTCTCCCGGACTCGACAACAAGATTTCATCCTGGAGCTCGCGGTTTCAATGTTGAAGCGGTATTTCATCGGCGAGGCTCAGCAAGAAGCGGTGAATCGGCAAATTCCTGCACGCGCTATCCGAGCGCGAATGGCATCATGAGGGCGAATAACCGGGATTTGCAATTGCCTCAATAGGCCCGCTTGTCGCCCGTGCGGCCGATATACACTTCCGTCTTCGTCGGTTCATTCCAATACACGTCCACGCCGCCTTCGTGGCGCAGGAATATCAGGCTCTTGTCCTCGACTCCGTCGGGACGAAGCCATATGTACAAGACAGCGATTTTTCGAAGGTCCATCCTTCGGGCCTGAGAATTTGCTGGAGCGTGCTTCCTCTCAAGCGGCATGACGCTACGCGCTGGCGCGGATTATTATTCAGATCGACGTGTCCCCATTCGATCCAGTCGCAGGCAACGACCGGGCCTCGCAACTGATCGACGACAACAATATCTTCGCCTCCCCCGTCCCGAAGATATCGCAGCCCGTGCGATTCCAGAAGCTTTGCGTAGCCCTCCGACGGAGTCATGAAGACCACGCGAACGAGTTCTCCATCCGCGCACAGTGTCTGGTTCGGCACCGTCCGCCTGAATGCGTCCCAGTCGTCGCCAAACGCCGCAAGCAGGCGGTCGGCACGGATGACAACGGAAATCGCCTCGATCGGGACAGCCATTTCACTTCGGTCTCCAATCGGTCGTGAATTCGAGCGCCGCCAGAAGTTCGAACATGTTGCGGCATTTCACCCCGAGACTGGCGCACACGTCCGGAATGTGGCGGTTCTGCCGCTTCCCTGAAGGTTTCGAAGCTTCGATTGTTACTACGCACCGGCCGCCGGATTCGCAAGCGCATGGGCGATCAGGAACGGATCGTTTCCAGGCACTTCGAGTTCGTCGGCGGTCAGATCGGGCGCATAGCCCCGGTCGATCACGCGCGCGACAGTTGTCGCGTCGGCTTCTTCGCGAGGCAGAATCGCCGCCTTTGTCTCGGCGTCGCTTTTTGCGGGCGAGCGGGCCGTCCCTCGTATCTGTGCTTGCCGCCGGTTCCGGGAAAAGAGTTCGCGGCCGTCCGTATCGCAGGGGAGACGAAACTCGGCTTCTCAAAAATCGGCTTTGGACTATTTGGGCGCGGCGGGATGCCGGCGAAGATAGGATATCCGGCAGATGAGACCCTGCGGCGGATAATCGATCTCGACGCGCCCGTCGAGTTGCCCCGAAACGGTGGAGCGTATGAGACGATGACCGAAACCATCTTTCGGCGGCGGCACCGGCACCGGACCGCCATTTTCGGTCCACACAAACTCGACGTGTTCGCCGCCGTCCTTCGCCGTCACCGTCCAGCGCAATTCGACCGTGCCGCCCGGCTCGGAAAGCGCGCCATATTTCAGCGCGTTGCTTGCAAGCTCGTGCATCGCCAGGGCAAGCGAACTGCCGAGCTGTTCGGAAAGCCTCAAATCCGGCCCGTCATAGGTGAGGCGAGGCGGCGAGGCCGAAAGAAACGGTTCGAGCACCGCGCGCACAACGGCATTGGCTTCGAGCACGTCAAAGCCGTGTTTCAGGACGAGATCGCTCGCGGCGCCGAGCGCCCGCAACCGTCCGATCAAACGCATCACATACTCATCGACCGCGGGATGCTGGCCGGGACGCGGACCGGAGAATTTGGCGAGCGCCTCGATGATCGCCATCAGGTTCTTGAGCCGGTGGCGTGCCTCGCCCAGGACCATCTCACGGGCTTCCGCCTCGCGCGCACGTCGTTCGGCAAGAATGAGCAAATCGCGTTCGCTGCGCCACGCATTGCGCAGCAATTCCCGCACGAAGCCCGCGATCAGCAGCTGAAGAATACCGGCCATGGCAAAAACGACCAGCGATACGCCGGCAAGCTGGGAATGCATCACCCGCCACACCAGCGCGGCGCTCGCAAGCATGACTACGAGCCCGAATTCCCAGCCGGCAAGCAGTGTCACGAGCAGCGTCGCAGGGAAATACAGGGACGCAGTGCCCAGAACGCCATAGCTGCGCGCTGTCCACCAGATAATTGTCGTGGCTGTGAAAACAAGAAGCGTGAGGCCCACGCGCGCGGAAAGGCTCAGTCCCTCTTCCGATTCGGACGCATCGCCATTGCGGCTGCCGATAATGGCGTTCAGCACCGTTGCGCGCGCAGTCTGGAATGCCGAACCGATGCTCACCACGCCCCCGTGCCGAGGATCACCCGGCAATGATGGATGCACATGCTGCACCCGCGTGCAACATGCGATTGCAGATGGCTCCTGCGAACGATTTGCAGCGCCGCCCGATCGGGCACGAATGTGCTTGACCATAAACTGGTTTCATTTGAAACTAATTGGCGCGAAAGGGCGCCGTAGGAGAACCAGGATCATGCAGGCGTTGTGGGACAATCCGATGGGCACGGACGGGTTCGAATTCGTCGAATATACCGCGCCCGATACCGGCCAATTGCACGCCTTGTTCGAACGCATGGGCTTCCGTGCGGTGGCGCGGCACCGCGCCAAGGCGGTCACGCTTTACCGGCAGGGTGGAATCAATTTTATCGTCAATGCCGAGCCCGACGGCCATGGCAGTCGTTTCGCAAAGGCGCACGGACCGTCGGCGTGTGCGATGGCGTTCCGTGTAAAGGATGCAGGCAAGGCCTATGCGCGTGCGCTCGAACTTGGCGCCGCACCGTTCCGCAACCAGGTCGGACCGATGGAACTCAACATTCCGGCGATCGAAGGGATCGGCGGCAGCGTTATCTATCTGGTGGACCGTTACGGCGAACATTCGATCTACGATGTCGATTTCGTGCCGACCGATCCGGCGCAGGGCTGGGAGCATGAAGGCGCCGGCCTCGCGCAGATCGACCATGTGACCCATAATGTATTTCGCGGCAATCTCGACAAATGGGCCCAGTTCTACGAGAAGCTCTTCAATTTCCGCGAGATCCGCTATTTCGACATCGAGGGCAAGCTCACCGGCCTCAAGTCGCGTGCCATGACGAGCCCCTGCGGCATGATCCGCATTCCGATCAATGAATCTTCCGACGACAAATCGCAGATCGAGGAATATCTGCATCATTACCGCGGCGAGGGCATCCAGCACATTGCGCTGTCGACGGAGGAAATCTTCAGTTCGGTCGAGACGCTCAGGGCGCGGGGCGTCGACTTCCAGGATACGCCCGATACCTATTATGAGCGCGTCGACAATCGCGTGAAGGGCCACGGCGAGGATGTCGAGCGGCTGAAGCGCGACCGCATCCTGCTCGATGGCGCGCCGACCGAAGATCAGGGTCTGCTGCTGCAGATATTCACCCAGAACGCCATCGGCCCGATTTTCTTCGAAATCATCCAGCGCAAGGGCAATGAAGGCTTCGGCGAGGGCAATTTCCAGGCCCTGTTCGAGTCCATCGAGGCCGACCAGATCCGCAGGGGCGTGCTGAGGGCGTGACACCCAATTTGTCATTTCCGCGAAAGCGGGAACCCGGTAGCGAGCGTTGGCGAGCGGAGTGGCTCTGTGCGCGAGCGGACGCGCGCAAACCGGGCCCCGGCTCGCTTCGCGGCCGGGATGATACGGTAAGCAAGATCGGAGTAATAACATGAGCGCGAAGAACTGGATCGAATTTCCCCGCACCGAAGGCGAAACCTCGCATCAGGCGCATGCCGACCTGCCGGGTGGCACCTATGAGCGCGAGATGGGCCGCGACGGGTTCTTCGGGCCGGCCGTGCATTTCTACCACCGGCATCCGCCGACAGGCTGGACGGTGATCAAGGGCGACCTGCGCCCGCGCGCCTTCGACGCGGCGGCGGCGGCGGTAAATGCCATCGGCCCGTTCCGTTCGTCGCTGCTGCTCGCCAGCGACAGCTGTTTCGTGATGATCTGCACCTGCCCGGTGCCGACCAACATCCTGCGCAATTCCGACGGCGATCTCCTGCTGTTCATTCACGAGGGCGCAGGCGATCTTTTCTGTGATTTCGGCCACATGACCTATCGCGACGGCGATTACATCCTTCTGCCGCGGGGCACGATGTGGCGGCTCGAGCCGAGCCTGCAGAGCGTGGTGCTGATGATCGAGGCGCGCGGAGGCGCGTTCAAGCTGCCCGAACGCGGCATTCTTGGGCCGCACGCCATTTTCGATCCCGCCATTCTCGAGACCCCAAAAATCGACGAGGCGTTCAAGTCGCAGGCCGAGGGCGAATACGGCGTCTATGTAAAGCGCCGCAATGCCGTGACGACGATCATCTATCCTTTCAATCCGCTGGATGCGGTGGGCTGGAAGGGCAATCTCGCGCCGGTGAAGCTCAACTGGCGCGACATCCGCCCGGTCATGAGTCACCGCTATCACATTCCGCCGTCGGTGCATTCAACCTTCGTCGCCGACCGCTTCGTGGTGTGCACCTTCGTGCCGCGGCCGATCGAAACCGATCCCGGCGCACTGAAAGTGCCATTTTATCACTCGAACGAGGAATATGACGAGGCGATCTTCTATCACCGCGGCGAATTCTTCAGCCGCGACAATATCCACCCCGGAATGATGACCATGCATCCGTCGGGCATTACGCATGGCCCCCATCCCAAGGCGTTCGCCGCAGGTGCAAAAGCAGCCCGGAAGGAAACGGACGAAGTCGCCGTCATGATCGATTCCCGCGATCCGTTCGAGATTGGTCCGGCCGCCGAAGCGCATGAGGATCACGGCTATGCCGAGAGCTGGACCGAGCGGCGCGAAAACCCGGAACTCGCGGCCGGCGCGGGGGAAGGATGAAGCTCGCGTCGCTGCGTGATGGCCGCGACGGCGCGCTCGTCGTGGTGAGTTCCGATCTCGCGCGATGCGTGGCCGCGCCGCACATCGCACACACGCTGCAGCGCGCGCTGGATAACTGGCACGAGACCGCGCCGCGGCTCATGCGGGTCTATGAGCTGCTGAATGAAGGCGAAGCCGAAGGCGCCAGACCGTTTTTGCCTGCGGCCTGCGCGGCGCCGCTGCCGCGCGCCTATCAATGGGCCGACGGTTCCGCCTATGTCACGCATGTGGAACTCGTGCGCCGCGCGCGGGGCGCGGAAATGCCGCCCTCGTTCTGGACCGATCCGCTCATGTACCAGGGCGGTTCCGACAGTTTCATCGGACCATGCGATGAAATTCTCGCGGCCGATGAAGGCTGGGGCATCGATTTCGAGGCGGAGATCGCTGTAATAACAGACGATGTCCCAATGGGCGTGAGCGCCGATGCCGCGGATAATCACATCAAATTGCTCATGCTCGTGAACGATGTCAGCCTGCGCAATTTGATACCGGCCGAACTCGCCAAGGGATTCGGCTTCTTGCAATCGAAGCCGGCGACCGCCTTCTCGCCGGTGGCCGTCACGCCGGATGAGCTCGGCGAAGCCTGGCGCGATGCGAAAGTCCATCTGCCGCTGTCGGTGCATTTGAACGGCGATCTGTTCGGCGCGCCCAATGCCGGCGAAGACATGACATTCAGCTTCGCGCAACTGATCGCCCATGCGGCGAAGACCCGCTTTCTCGGCACCGGGTCGATCATCGGTTCGGGCACGGTATCGAATCGCGATGCGTCGCGCGGATCCTGCTGTATCGCGGAGCGGCGCACGCGCGAGCAGATCGAGGCGGGGAAGCCGGAAACGCCGTTCCTCAAATTCGGCGATCGCGTGCGCATCGAAATGCGCGATATCCACGGCCATTCGATTTTCGGAGCCATCGACCATGCCGTCGCCTGCTACCAGCCCTGAGCTCGTCCTGTACGGCTATTTCCGCTCATCGGCGGCTTTCCGCGCGCGGATTGCGCTCAACCTGAAGGGCATCGTGGCGAAACAGAAGCCGGTCCATTTGCTGCGCGGCGGGGGCGAGCAGCACGAAGCTGATTACAAATCTGTCAATCCGCAGGAACTCGTTCCCACATTGGTGCATGATGGCGACGCCATCGGCCAGTCGCTTGCGATCATCGAATATCTCGATGAGATATATCCAGAACCGCCGCTCCTGCCGCGCGATCCGCGCGGACGTGCCCGGGTACGCCAACTTGCCTATATCATTGCCTGCGACATCCACCCGCTAAATAATCTGCGCATGCTGCTCTACCTGCGCGATCGCTTCAGCATCGGCGAGGATGCCCGCGCGGAATGGCAGCGCCACTGGATCGGCCTCGGCTTCTCCACGCTCGAGACGCTGCTCGCGCAATCGCCGCTGACCGGTCGTTTCTGCCATGGCGACGCGCCGACGCTCGCCGATATCTGCCTCATTCCGCAGATGGCAAATGCGCGCCGTGTGGCTCTCGATCTTGCGCCCTATCCGACGCTGGTGCGCATCGAGAGCCATGCGCTCACCCATCCCGCCTTCGAGGCGGCGCTGCCGAAGAACCAGCCCGATGCCGAGTAACGGAAGGCATCCCGCCTTCGCTAAAGCTTCGGCGCGTCAGGACAGACGCCTTGCCCGCCGAAGCCTTGGCGAAGGCGGACTGGATTTGGATCGTTTCGTCCCGTACCGGCTCTCGGTGCTCACCAACCGCATCAGCAACGCGATCGCGCGGCATTACTCCGAGCGCTTCGGCCTCAGCATTGCAGAATGGCGCGTCATGGCTGTGCTCGGCCAGTCGCCGGAATTGTCATCCAGCGAAGTTGCGCTGCGCACCGAGATGGACAAGGTGCAGGTCAGCCGCGCCGTGGCCAGCCTCGTGCGGCGGCGCCGTGTTCGAAAGACCCTGGACGGCGCCGATGGCCGCATCACCAGGCTGGTGCTGACGCCGCGCGGTCGCGCGATCTATGACGAGATCGTGCCCCAGGCCCTGGAACTGGAGGAACGTATTCTTTCGGGATTCGATTCAAAGGAACGCGCGGCTCTTGACCGTCTGCTTTCAAAGCTCTCCGACGAATCACGCGGGCTTGACATTCGTTCTTCGTGCGAAGGTGACAGAAAAGAGTCAGACGTCGCCGCTGCCGAATGACGGCACAATCAAGATTACCAGTTCTTTCGGACCGTGAGCGCCGAGTTCGAGTGTCTGCTCGATGTCACCTGTCCGGGAGGGGCCGGTAACGAGATTGACGGTGGAGGGCAGGGCGCCGCGTTCCGCAAGGCGCGTGCATATATCCTCAAACCTGGAGTGTATGTTGTCTGCGCCAAGCAGCGCGATCTCGACGCCCGGGCGGAAATGCCAGGAAGGCGGACGGGCCGGTGATGCCAGATAGACAAGCGTGCCGGTTTCCGCGATCGCCAATGGCACAAAACTGATTGCAACGTCGTCGGGGCCCGGCAGATCGGTTCGGATCGAGAGCCCGCGAACCTCGTTCCATGGAATTTGTTCAAGCAGCGGATCGGGCGGCAAATGCACGATTGCGGGCAGGTTGCGCGATCTGAGTATGTCGGCGATGGCCCCGGGAATCCGTTCGGCACTCGCAAGAACGTGGACTTGCGCCGCCGCCGCTCTTGCGCGCTGCACGAAATGCGCAGCCAAATCCTCCGCAGGCGGCGCGATGCGAAGCTGCGGCGGCCGTTCTGCATCGCGGACCTGCCGGGCACGGATTGCCGCGAGTATTTCTTCCCGCGCAGTCATTTTGGCGCGCGCCAGAGGTCATGAAACGTGCGCCCTTCCGGTGACGGCAAGTCGCGCACCGCAAACCAGCCGCGCATCAAGGGCAGGGCGCGGACGCTGCCGCTGCCTCCGGCGCGCCATCGCAGCAGCCGCGCCGCCAGACGCGCCGCGATCCGGTACGCCCAGGGCCGTTTGGCCACGAAAGCCCAGAGCAACAATCCGTACACCGACGATTTCGGCGCGATCCCGGAGTTGAATTCCTGCGCGCGCCAGTGGCGCATGATCTTGGGCAGGGGAATCTTGACCGGACAGACTTCGGCACATCGGCCGCAGAACGTGCTGGCATCGGCGTGATGGTGCGCGGCGGCGATTCCGAGCAGCCCGGGATTGAGCGCGGCACCGATCGGTCCGGGGTAGGTGGCGCCATAGGCATGGCCGCCGACCGCACCGAATATGGGACAGTGATTGAGACACGCCCCGCAGCGGATGCAGCGCAGCACGTCGTGAGCCTCGGTCCCGATCAGCCGCGTGCGGCCATTGTCGAGCAGTACGACATGAAAATTCTCTGGGCCATCGGTTTCGTCTGCTGCGCGCGGGCCGCTCATGATGGTGACGTAGCTCGAAATATCCTGGCCCGTGGCCGAACGGGTGAGCAGCCGCAGAAGGATCGCAACGTCGGTGAGATCGGCGACGATTTTTTCGATGCCGGTGAGCACGATATGTGTGCGCGGCAGCAGGCGCGTCATGTCGCCATTGCCTTCATTGGTCACAAGCACCGCCGCGCCCTCGGCCGCGGAAAGAAAATTTGCCCCCGTTATCCCCGCGTCCGCAGATTCGAATTCGCTCCGCAGCACGCGCCGGGCCTCGGTCACAAGTGTGGAACGTTCGACAAGCGGACGCGCCGGATCGAGTTGCGAATGCGAGGTTCGAAACGTGTCGGCGACCTGTTCCTTGCTGAGGTGAAAAGCGGGCGCGATGATGTGGCTCGGCGGCTCCCGGCGGAGCTGCACGATGTACTCGCCGAGATCGGTTTCGATCGGCCTGATGCCATTTGCTTCAAGATGAGGATTGAGCGTAATTTCTTCGCTCACCATCGACTTGCCCTTGAGCACGGTGCGTGCCCCGCGTTCGCGCAGAATCCCGAGAATGATCGTTCTCGCCTCCGCCGCGTCGCATGCCCAATGCACATGGCCGCCCCGTGCCGTGACGTTGTCTTCGAATTGTTCAAGCAGCGTGTCGAGATTGGCGAGCGCGTGGTCGCGGATGGCACGGCCCTGTTCGCGCAGCGCTTCGAAATCGCCGAAGCGCGCGGCTGCAAGCTGCCGCCCATGGGCGAAATGCGTTTTGAGGCGTGCGAGCGCCGGGCGTAACTGTTGATCCTGCAACGCCTGGCGAGACGCTTCCGGAAAACGGCGCGGGTCGTAATTCATTCCCCGCCCATCGCCGGCATGTCGGTTTCGCCGGTCAGAATCTCGGTAATGTGACGGACGCGCAGCGGCAGGCCGCGGCGTGCGACACGGCCAGCGAGATGCAGGAGGCAGCCGAGATCGGCGCTGGTGATCAGGTCTGCGCCGGTCGCTTGCGCATCCGCGATCTTGTCGTCGGCCATGCGCTCGGAAATTTCGGGGTACTTCACCGAGAACAATCCGCCAAAGCCGCAGCAGACTTCGGGTTCCTTCAGTTCGCGGAGTTCAACCGCCTCGATACTTGCGAGCAGCCGTCGCGGTTCCTGTTTGATCCGAAGCTCGCGCAGGGCCGAACAGGAATCGTGATAACAGACACGGCCGGAGGAACTGGCGGTGACACGCGTCATGCCGCGAATGTTCACCAGAAACTGGACGAGCTCATAGGTCTTCGCGGCAAGCGCCCGGGCGCGCGGTTCGTAGGCGGCATCGCCGGCCAGCGCTTCCGGATAATGCACGCGGATCATTCCGGCGCAGGAGCCGGAGGGCGCGACGACATGGTCAAAACCGTCGAACGCGTCGATCACCTGCCGTGCAATAGCCGCGGTATCGCGATCGGCGCCCGAATTCCTGGCAGGTTGCCCGCAGCAGGTCTGGGTTGCCGGGACTTCGACGTCGCAGCCGGCCTGTTCGAGCAGTTTCAACGCCGCAAATCCCACGCCGGGCCGCATGAGATCGACGAGACAGGTGACGAACAATCCGACCCTGGGACGCGCGCTCATCGGGACGCTTTGCCGTGAGAAGCCGCGCGCGCCTGTTTCGGCGCCCTCTTCGGCCGCTTCACGCGCGACTTCGACGGCGGCGGAACGCCTTCGCCGAGTTGATAGGTCATCTCGCGCAGCTGGCGCATGAAAGCCTGGCGGTCGCCCGTTTCAGGCAATCTGTCGAATGGCAACGCCTCGCCGATACGCACATGCAGTTCGCTTCCGATACGGTCATGCACCTCCTTGAACAGGAGCGAAAGGCGCAGCGTCAGGCTGATATGGCTCGCGAGCTGAAACATGCGGCTGTTCTGTCCGGCAAAGAACACCGGTGCGACCGGCGCCTTCGCCTGCGCGATCAACCGGCCCGTATAGGTCTTCCATTCCGCATCGACGGCGCGCTTGTGCCAGGGCGTTGGCGTGGTGGAGACACCGCCGGCCGGAAAGACGATCAGGCATCCTCCGGCGAGCAGATGGGCCTTTGCAGCCGCGCGCGATTGCAGATTTGTTTTCACCGCCTGCTCGGTTTCGGCAAAATCGATCGGCAGCAGAAAGTCGCGCACCGCCTCGGCGCGCATGAGCACCGCATTGGTGAGCACGCGAAAATCCTCGCGGACCCGCGAAACGAGATGGCAGATCACAACTCCGTCGAGCACGCCGAAGGGATGATTCGAGACGACAATCAGTGGGCTGCTGCGCGGCCACTGTTTCAGGGCCTCCTCATTGCAGATGATCCTGAGTTCCAGGCGGCGAACGGCAGCGTCCCAGAAGCTTTCGCCCGGCCGGGGATTGGCGAGGTGATCCTCGTAAAGCCATTTGAGATAGGGCTGGCCCGACATGCGCTCGATAAGCCGGATGAAGAAGCGCTTGAGGCGCGGATCATCCGGCTCGGCATAGGAAAAATTGTCTGATATCGCTGGCCGCGTCATGGGCGCAGCATGGCAAAAACGCAGGCTGCCGTCATGCCCGCTTCACGGCTCTCCCGCAGTTTGCCGGTCGCCCGCCTGGTCGGACCCTGGATTCGCCCCGGCCAGCGCCACGCCGACATCGGCGGTGAACAAGCCTTCGATCACGAAGCTGTCGGGCAGATTGGCCGTACGGCCGAGCCGGAGATCGTCATTGGCAACGCTGACCGTCAATCCGGCGGTGTTTTTCGGGTCGGCAAGCGCTTTTTCCAATGCCGTCCGGCCTTGCTGCAGCAGACCGGAAAAATCATAGGAATAACTGTTGCCAAGCCTATGGCCGAGATTGCGCACGACAGCGTCCGATATGTCGTGCCACAGCGGCGCGTCGGTTTTTTTCGTCATCGCCACGCCGTCGAGCCGGATCGCGTGCCCGTCATGATCGATCCTGGGCGTGGCGGTGTACCAGACAGTTCCCGCCGCGCCGCGGCGCGGTCCGGCGGTGTCGTCGCGTATGGTGATGCCGAGCGCGAGCTGGTCGTGATCGGGAATGATCTCGACCTCGAGCGGCGTCACGCCCGACCTGCCGGATTTGACCGGTTTGCCTGTGACGCCGCCGGACCCGGCGGCGGCGAGAAGCGGGTAGGGGACCGGCAAAGGCAGAGCCAGTGAGAAGCGGCTTTCCTGTCCAGGGGCCGGATTGTTCTCCGGCAGCGGCAGCGATTGCGTCGGCTGGGGCGTGGATGACACGCCAGTCACCGCATCGAGCCGCGCCGACATTTTCAACCCGTGATCCGTCGGCGTGATGCCCGAAACCGAAAGGTCCTTCGGCTGGATCGTGACGTAGACGGGCGGATTCAACATCGGCACCGGTATCGACCAGTTTTTCCAAACCTGCTGCAACGGACCACGAATGGCATTGCACGGAATTTTTTCGTTGATCGCACTGATCTGTTTTGCGAGCGCCCGATTTATCTGGTCGGCCATCACGGTCGCGGCCGGAAATTTCCACGGGCCGACGCAGGCGTTGAGGCCGTGGCCAACTTCGACGCAGGATTTGCCGATAATGTCGATATCGGGCGCCGTGCCCCAGGCGAAATGCGCCGTAGGATTCTGAACTTTCGGGCAGAAGTCCTTGTCCAGCGTGACCTGTCCCGAGACGGAGACGACAAATGTGCCGGCGAAATTCTGGCTCGGCGTCTTGATGGCTCTGGAAAGCTGTCCCGTGAAATTGCCGGTCCCGGTGAATTTGACCGGTACGTCGAATGCGATCCCGTCGCCGGAACGCTTTACCTCTATGTTGCCGTTGCGCGCGAGGTCCGCGGTCCAGTCGTAATCCGCGCAACCCTTGAACAAAGTCACCCTGACGGGCAGCGACCCGCCGAAGCTCACATTCTGGCACCCGATGCGGGTGTGATCCGACCGCGGCCCGGCAAAACTGTCCGCGGCCGCGTTCGCAGCCTCTTCGACGATGCTGTAGGGCACCTCGACCGTGGGGGCGATGGTGCTTGTTTGCGCTTCAAACTGCATCGCGGCAGCCGCCCGGGGCGGCTTCTCGGACAGCAACACCGCGGTGTCGGCGCCGAATGCCTGCAAAGGCGCAGCAAACACGCCGCATCCCGCAATTGTGCAGAGCCACATTGTGTTTCGCACGCCGGCCGAAATATTGGTCATGAATTCTCCCCGCGGAAGGTCTTCTTCCATAACGCGCGGGTGGGCCATTGCGGGTCAACGCGCGATGGATTCCCGCATTGACCCGCAACCTGTCGCCATCGTGTTCTGGCTAGAGGCTCGGTCCGGGCACCTGACCTTGCGGCGGGTAGGCCGGCAGCGGCGGAGGCGGCTTGGGCAGGCCCACGGGGTGCTTCTTGAGCTGCGCCATCAGGTAGTTCACCGCGGCTTCGAGCTGGGCGTCGTGGTCGGCCATCAGCTGCCCCGGATCGGTATCGACATGCATGTCGGGATCGACGCCGTGATTCTCGATCACCCATTCCGAATGCAGACCGTAGAGACTGTCTTCCGGAACGGTGATGTAGCCGCCGTCGAGCAGCGTCCAGTCGCCCCGGATGCCGCGCACGCCGCCCCAGGTCCGCGTGCCGATCAGGGGCCCGAGACCGTATTTGTGGAAATAATATGGGAAGATGTCGCCGTCCGAAGCGGAGTAGCTGTTGATGAGACAGACCTTCGGACCGAGAATCAGTTGCTGCGGTATGGATTGGGCCGCTACCTCGCGGTTGGTAGAAAGACCGATGAGTATCCGCCGCAGCCGTTCGAGCACGATCTGGTCGATATTGCCGCCGCCGTTCCAGCGGTCGTCCATGATCAGCGCCTGCTTGTCCATCTGCGGATAAAAGTCGCGGACGAACTGTTCCATGCCGAGCGTTTCCATATCGGACATGTAGATATAGGCAATCTTGCCGCCCGAAAGCCGGTCGACAATGGCGCGGTTGTGATCGATCCAATCCTTCTCGCGCACCGACAATTCGTTCTTGATCGGTTTGACCGTTACGTCGTGCGGATTGCCGCCGCCGCTGCCGGCGACAGTCAGCGTCACCGGCTGCTCGTCGAGGCCGACAAATGCGCTGTAGGGATCGGCAGGCGCCTTCACATCATGTCCGTTCACCGCCAGGAGTATGTCGCCCTGGTGCACGTCGACGCCCGGCTCGGTCAGCGGGCTGCGATAGGCATCGCGCGTGTTGTCGCCGGGATAGATTTTCGCAAAACTGTATCGTCCGGACGGCGTGAGCGCGAAATCGACGCCAAGCAGCGCAGTTGCAACCGTGTCGGCCTGGTTGTCGTCGTCGCCGCCACCGACATAGGTATGAGAATTGGCGAGCTCGCCCTGAACCTCGCCGATGAGATAGTTCAGGTCTTCGCGCGATCCGACAAGCGGCAGCAATTTTGCGTATGCGTCGTGGACAGCCTGCCAGTTGACTCCGTTCATCTTCGAATTGATGAAGAG
>Ga0335075_10002241_pt1 | contig 31287 bp, 32 predicted proteins | sample Lox_Sample_24_FD_206723 | JGI IMG/M metagenome (GOLD analysis project Ga0335075, IMG submission 206723) | Soil microbial communities from Loxahatchee National Wildlife Refuge, Florida, United States - Lox_Sample_2.4 | ecosystem: Environmental > Terrestrial > Soil > Wetlands | place: USA...
CCGACGAAAAAATTCTCTACATCGCCGATTCCGGCTTCTGGCCCGATCCTGCCAAGCCGCACCATATCCGCGCCTTCCAGGCCGGCGCCGACGGCCGTCTGTCCGCCGGCCGCATCCTCGCCGAAATCAGTCCGGGCATTCCCGATGGATTCCGCCTCGATGCCGACGGCAATATCTGGACCAGCTCGGGCAGCGGCGTGCAGTGCATCACGCCCGGCGGCGATCTGATCGGCCGCATTCCCGTCCCCGAGAAATGCGCCAACGTCGCCTTCGGCGGCGCCAGGCGAAACCGCCTCTTCATCTGCGGCCACACCTCGCTCTACGCGATCTTCGTCAACGTAAGCGGCGCCCAGCGCCCCTGAGAGACCGTTTGGGAATGCGCTGCGGTGAGTCGGAGGCGCCGCAGGCGCCGGCCGGCGCGGCTTTCGAGAACCGGAGCGGAGCGGCCTTAAGGGGCCGTGAGCACCGGAAGCGCAGAAAGACGGGTCGGACGACCACCGCAGTAGCATTATCAAACAGTCTCTGAGACGCGCCCTGTTTCCCTCTCGGCGCTTATGCTGAAAAGCCGCGGCCGCCGCTTCAGCCGCCGGATGAACCGCCAATGCCGCCACCCGAGCCCAACCCGCCGCATCCGCGCCGACCGCCGCCCTCTCCCTCGCCGCAGAGCCAGCGCGCGCTCGACTGGCTGAACTTCTTCATCGCCGACGTCGAAACCGCCTTCGGCCCCTTCGTCGCCACCTACCTCACAATCGCCGGCTGGCGGCAAGGCGCGATCGGCACCGTCATCACCGTGAACAGCGCCATCGCCCTCGCGACCCAGGTTCCGGCCGGCTGGGCGGTGGACCACGTGTATTCGAAGCGCCTCTTCGTCGCCCTCTGCCTCGCCTGCATCGCCGCCGGCTCGCTCCTGATCGCGCTCTTCCCGAACTTCCTCGTGGTCGCCGCCGGCGAGGCGCTGCACGGCATCACCGGCGGCGCCATCCGCACCGCCATCGCCGCGCTCGCAATCGGCCTCGTCGGCCACCGGGCGCTGCACACGAGGGTCGGCCGAAACCTCCGCTACGACTCCTTCGGCAACGCCGCGACCGCCGCCGGTATGGGCGCGCTTGGCCAATTCGTCTCGCCGCGCGCGCCGTTTATCGCCGCCGCCGGTCTCTGCCTGCCGGCCACCGCCATGCTGGGACGCATCCGCCGCAAGGAAGTCAGCTACGCCCGCGCCCGCCAGGCACCGCCCGACGACGAGCGCCGCGCCGCCCGCTGGCGCGACATCTTTACCCACCGCGCCATCCTGATCTTCACCGCCGGCCTCTTCCTCTTTCAGTTCACGAACGCATCGATCCTGCCGCTGGCAACCGAGCGCCTGGCCGTGCATTTTCGATACGAATCAGAAATTATCACCGCGGCGCTGGTGATCGTGCCGCAAACCGTGACGGCGCTCCTCGCCGCCTGGGTCGCCCGCAAGTCGGACGAGTGGGGGCGCAAAAGGCTGCTGCTCATCGCCTTCCTGGCCCTCTTCGTGCGGACGATCCTGTTCACCATGGCGTTCGGGCCGTGGTACCTGGTCGCCATTCAGGTGCTCGACGGCATCGACGCGGTGGTGATCGGCATCCTGACGCCACTCGTGATCGCCGACTGCACGCGCCACACGGGCCGCTACAACTTCACCTTCGGCGTCGTCGGCATGCTTTCCGGAATCGGCGCCGCCGTCAGCACCCTCGCGACCGGCGTCCTCGCCCAGGCCTTCGGCTTCACCGCCGCCTTCCTGGCGCTGAGCGGCGTCGCCGCCGGCGGCGTCGCCGTCATCGGCTTGCTTCTGCCCGAGACGGTCGAGGAGAGCCGGCGGGAAGATTGAGGCGCCCCCCGCTCTAAAGCACGCTCACCCTGACTGGAAATAGCCGGCGTTGCGCATGTAGTTGCGGCACTCGTTGGGGGTGAAGCAGCCGACGATGCTGCCGATCGCGTTCCAGAGTGCCTCGACGGTGCGGAGAGCCTTGGCGCGCAGCAATGCTTTGAGCTTGGCGAATGCCTGTTCGATCGGATTGAGATCGGGACTGTACGCGGGGAGGTAGAGCAGGCCGGCACCTGCCGTGGTGATCGCCTCGCGAACCCCGACGACTTTGTGCGAGCCGAGATTGTCCATCACGACGATGTCGCCCGGCCTGAGGGTCGGCACCAGGATCTGCTCGACATAGGCGCGGAACAGCTCGCCATCGATCGCCCCGTTGAACACGGCGGGGGCGACCAGCGCGTCCTGGCGCAGGCCGGCGAGGAAGGTCGAGGTCTTCCAGCGCCCGTACGGCACGGCGTCGATCAGGCGCTGCCCACGTGGCGAGCGGCCGTGCAAGCGGGTCATGTTGGTCCTGGCCCAGGTTTCATCGATAAAGATCAGCTTGCTCGGATCGAGGCCGGGCTGCTGCGCGCGCCATTGGCTGCGTCGTTCGGCGACATCGGGACGGTCCTGTTCGCTCGCCCGCAAGGTCTTTTTTTTCGTGTCAGCTCGAGACGCTGCAGCGTCTTGCAAATCACGCCTTCGCTGACCGAGACCCCGTGCGTCTCGCTCAGCCACCGCCGCAGCTCCGCTACCGTCGGTTCCGGCCGCGTCGTCACCTCGGCCCGGATCGCCTCGTGCCAGCCCACCAGCTTCGCCGGCACACGGCCCCGCTGCGGCCGCGCCGCCGTCTCCCCGGTCTCACGCCGCCGACTCAGCACCTTCGAGACATACGAGATGCTGACCCGTAGCCCACGGGCAATTCGCCCAACCGTTCCTCTCTCATCGGCCGCCGCAAACACTCGCTCCCGCAAGTCCTGCGAAGAGGCCTTCCCTCGCCGCCACAGCATCTCGCCTCCGGTCCAGCTCAACCGGAGACCCAGGAATCACATCTCGGACCCGTTTCGGAAGCTCCCTCCCACGATTCCAGTCAACCTGAACATGCTCTAGTGCCGACTTCTCTTCTGATGTGAATCTCCCTCACCCGGAATGCACCGCAGGGAACGAAAAGAGGGGCAGCACGACGGGTGCCGCCCCATCGTTTCATGATGCGTGTGGTCAGCCAGTCATGCGCCGGCGCGAGGCGAACCCGACCAGGCCGAGGGCGAGCAATCCGGTGCCGAGGAGGGCGAGCGAGCCTGGTTCAGCAACCGGCTGGGCGACAGGCGTGAACGTGATCCCGGACACACCCTCGAAATTTGATATGCTCTGACCGGTGGAAAAGTTCACAAATCGATTCTGCGCTTCGCCCGCAACCGTCCCTAAGATGAGTCCATAGGTGCTGACGTTGTTAGCATAAAAGCTAACGGCCGTGATGACTCCGTTCGTGACGGTAAAGGAGTTGTAGAGTGATGCATTCTGGACGGTGTTGTATGTCGGGGAGATCGGGGACGGTATGGTTGCACTCGTGACGAACACGGCCGTTGCGGCTGACGTGGCGTTGTTGGTCAACCCTTCGATCTCCCCGGACACCGTGCCTGGGAAAACCGCATCCCCTGTGAACGTGAAGTCGAAGTCGAGCGGGTCGGCAAAAGCGGGCTGACCGACCGCGATCAGCGCCAACATGACGGCCGCTGCGGCGGCGATGGCTGTCCTCATATCATGGTTCCTCGCCGAAGGTTCGTTCTTGGAGCGCCGGCTGGCGCCCGGCGTTTGCCAGCCGAAGCTCCGGCAGGAGGTCATTAGCAATAGTTGTGCCAAAATGACACCGTAATGAAAAGAGAAGGAGACACAATTGCTTGAGGCGTGGGGCCGCAAGGGGCGCTGGCGCAAACTGTAAGATTATCCGACGAATCTCCGGGCCGGGAAACGGAACCGCGCGGAACTGACATCCGCCGCGCCGGCGATCCTGGCGGGGCGGGGGGCCAAGCCATTGAAAAATCACGAAGCGGCGTCGAGTGTCCCGGTCTTCCCGGCCACGCGATCTGCCGCCGAGCCGGCGCAGAACGTAAAGAATGCCGACAGGTGTTGTCCGGATGCCGGCGTGGCTACCGTCAGCACCTTGGTTCCTCGAGCCCCGGGTCGCTTCGCCTTCGGCTCGCGATGACCAAGCCAAAGTGAGCGGCGGGAGGGCATGGGATGGATCGAAAAAATCGGCTCCGGCAGCGAGAGACCGCAGCCTATGAACGTCCCGTCAGAGCCAGGCAGCGGAGCGGAGGCCGACTTCCCAGCTTCTGGAGAGGCGCATTAGAGCGGATCGCGCTTGACTGGAATCGCGGAGCGATCCAGGAGCGCGTGAATCCGCTCGGTCAGACCAAGGAGAGCATGTTCAGTCAACCTGAACACGCTCTAGCCTCCGGCGGTCGCGGGCCGGGTCGCGCTCCTGAGCTCGCCAAATCTCTCCGCGATCCGCCGCGCCGCACGCAGCGCCAGAGCCGAGACCGTGCTCGTCGGGTTCACCGCACCGCCGGTCACGAAGCTGCTGCCGTCGACGATGTAGAGATTGGGAACCTCCCAGCTCCGGTGCCAGCGATCGGTGACGGAGGTCTCCGGGTCGTCGCCCATGCGGCAGGTCCCGAGAAGATGCCACGCCGGCGTCCGATAGGTCCCGTCCGCCTCGCAGTAATCATTGATCCTGGTGTCGACCGCCTCCGCCGCCCGCGCCAGCTCCTGCAGCCGCTCGATGGCGAACCGCATCATCCGCCGGTCGTTCTCATGCGGCACATAGCTGAGCTTGGCCGCCGGCAACCCGTCTCCGTCCCGCTCCGTCTCGGCAAGAGTGATGCGGTTGCTTGCCTGCGGCAGATCATCGCCGATCGCGTACGCGCCGAAGCCATGCGCAAAATGCTGCCGGAACCAGGCATGGTGTCCCGCGCCCCAGGGCGCCGGCTGGTTGGTGAAACTGCCGATCGCCTCCGCGCCCGCCGGACCATGCCGCACCACGTTGAAATTGAAGCCGTTGACGAAGCCCCTGGAAGCATCCGTCTCGGCGAACTCGCAACTGATCACCGCGCCTACGTTTCCCATGTAGGAATCGAGCGGCTGCTCGGTCCAGATTTCTGCGGCGACCAGCGTGTGGTGCTGCAGATACCGCCCGACCACGTCGTTCGAGTTCGCAAGCCCGTGCGGGAATCGTGCCGAATCCGAAAGCAGCAGCAGCCGCGGCGTGCCGACCCCGTTGGCCGAAACAACCACGAGGTCCGCCCCCTGGAACACGCGCTCGCCGCGCTCTCGGTCGATATAAACCGCGCCGCTCGCTCGCCCCGCCGCATCGGTCTCGATCCGCTCCACGCGCGCGAGCGGCCGGAGCTCCGTCCCCGCTGCAATCGCCCGCGGCCAGATCGCGAGCGCCATGTTGGCCATCGAGCCGCGCGGACAGCCGGAGGCGCAGTTGCCGCAGCCGTTGCACGCAAGCCTTCCGTCGTAGGGCTCGGAGAGCACCGCCGCCGGCATCGGCCACCAGTGCCACCCGAGCCGCTCGAATGCCGCGGCGATCGCCCGCCCGCTCGCCCGCATCGGCAGCGGCGGCAAGGGATATGCGGCGGCTCGCGGCGGCAATGCCGGGTCGCCGGCGAGCCCGCTCACTCCGATCAGCCGGTCGCTCTCGTCATAGAAGGGCGCCAGATCCGCGTAGCCGATCGGCCAGTCCGGGGCCAACCCGTGCTCGATCCCCTTGCGGAAATCGCTCGGCCGGTAGCGTGGCCAGAGCCCGCCGAAAATATTGGTCGACCCGCCGACCCCGTTCCACATCAGCGCGTGCGACTGGTTTCCTTCGACCGGATAATCCGCCGCGCCACGCCGCTTGCTTGGCTCCGGGTTCCATTTTTTCTCGCGCTGCCACTGGAAATCGCCCGAGAAGTGCGGGAACTCGGCGGGCGCCGTCCAGCCGCCCTGCTCCAGGCAGACCACTTTCAGCCCGCGCCCTGCCAGCACCAGGCTCACCAGCGCGCCGCTGGCGCCCGCCCCGATGACCAGCACATCCGCATGCTCGGGCCTGCTCATCTCAAGCGCCTCCCGGCATAATCGAGGCCGGAAAGATCGACCCGAACGACTTCTTCCTCCCGGAGCCATCGCCCGCGCCCATGCCGCGGCGCGTCGCGCGCGAAATCGAACGGCTCGCCCGGATAGCCCTCCGGCAACGGCGCCGCGTGGCACGCATGCCCGATCGCGCGGATCGCCGCGATCACTGCCGGCTGCTCGTAATAGGTCAGATAGGCCGTCTTCAGAACCGAGGCGAAAAGCTTCGGCTCTGCGGCCTCCACGCGCGCCACCACCGCGCATCGCTCCGCCGCGCCGAGCGCACCGAGCGGCCCCCCTGCTCCGTTCACCGCCGCTTGCAGCGGCTCGAGCAGCCCAGCCTCGTCAAGCCGTGCCAGCAGCGGAAGTGCCAGTTCCGCGCCGCGCGCCGAAGGAAACAGGCCATCGCCGGGCAGCAGCACATCGGCGAAATCCATCATCGCAACCGATCCTCCGCTTTCTCTCTCCTGCATGCCGCCTCTATCCCTTGATCGAACCGAATGTCAGGCCGCGCACGATGTAGCGGTCGAGAACCAGGAAGATCACCATCGGCGGCAGCATCGCCCCGACGGCGGCAGCGCCGATTTCGTTCCAGGTGACGCCGGCGGTCGCGAAATAGCCGAGCGTGCCGATCGGCAGCGTCGCCGTGCTCTGGTCGCTGAGCACCAGCGGGAACGCGGCATTGTTCCAGGCAAACACGAACGCGAACATTGCCGTCACCAGCACCCCGGGCAGCGCGAGCGGCAGGGTGATCCGCCCGAGCACCGTCGCGAGCCCCGCGCCGTCGATCCGTGCGGCCTCTTCCAGCTCCACCGGAATTTCGTCGAAGAAGCTCTTCAGCAGCCAGACCGAGAACGGCACCACCAGCGTCTGCAACACCAGGATCATGGAAAGATACGTCCCCGAGAGGCCGAGTTTCGTCATGACGATGAAATAGGGAATCAGGAACGCAATCGGCGGCGCCATCAGGAGGCCGAGATACCACAGCATCAGGAACCGCTTGGCGCGAAACGCGAAGCGCGAGATCGCATAGGCCGCGGAGACGGAGAACGGCAGATTGAGCGCGACCGCCCCGCTCGCCACGATCAGGCTGTTCAGCAGTTGCCTTGCATTCGCTCCCGGATTGACGAACGCGTCCTGGAAGGCGCGCCAGGTAGGCACGAACAGAAACACCGGCGGCCGCACGAACACCGTCTCGGGCGGGCGGACCGAAAGCAGGAAGAACCAGACGATCGGCCCGATGAAGACCAGCAGGACAAGCAGCAGCGCCGCGTAGAGCAGCAACCTCTGCGGCATCCGCTTCCGGCCGCCCATTAGGCAAGATCCCGGAACCCGAAGGCGGCGAAGCCCATGATCAGCACGTCCACCAGGATCACGATCAGCCAGGTCGTCGCACTGGAGAGGCCGATATTGAATTCCACCAGCCCCTGCCGGTAGAGCGTGTAGGAGAGCGTCAGCGAGCTGGTGCCCGGGCCGCCGCGCGTCAGCACCAGCACGAGGTCGAACAGGTTGAAGATCTGCATCAGCCTGAACGCGATGACGAACGACGCCGGCTTGCGGATCAGCGGCAGCGTGATCCGGGTCAGGATCGGCCAGGCGCCCGCGCCGTCGATCCGCGCCGCCTCGTAGATCTCCTTCGGAACCCCGAGCAGCCCCGCATACAGCACGATCGCGCAGAACGGCGTCCACTGCCACACCTCGCCCGCCAGGATCGCCCAGAGCGCGGTGTGGCGGCTGCCCAAAAGCCCCGCCGCCGGCAGCGGCAGAAAAATCGCCTGCAGCAGCCAGGGAACGAGCCCGCCCTGCGGCGCATAGAGATAGCGGAACAGAAACCCGACCACGATCGGCGCGATCGCCGTCGGCATGATCAGCAGCGCCCGCATCACGCCCATGCCGCGCAGCCGCACCTGCAGAAGATGCGCGATCGCCAGGCCGAGAACGAACTCGATCCCGGTGCCGACGAACGTGATCTCCAGCGTGTTCGCCAGCGCCTGCAGGAAATTCGACTGCGTCAACGCCGCGACGTAGTTGCCGAAGCCGATGAATCCGAGCGGCCGCGGCCCCATCTCCAGGTTCCACAGGTAGAAGCTGTTCCGGAGCGAGAACAGCAGCGGGAACGCGATCAGCAGCAGGAGCAGCAGGATCGACGGCAGCACCAGCAGCATCGGCAGGCGCCGCCCCGACCAGAGCCGCCGCCCGCGCCGCGGCCGCGCGCCTCCCCTCCTCTGCTGAGGCCAGGCCGAAGAAGAACGCAACGTCAGGCCAGCGAGGCGATCAGCTTCTTCGTCCCGTCCAGCGTGTCGTTGTAGCTCTTCAGCTTGTACGGTACCAGCAGGTTCTCCTTGAGCACGCTCTGGAAGAGAGCCTCTGTCGTGTCCAGTGCCTGCTTCGGCGTTGCTCCGCCGGAGAGCGCCCGGTTCAGGTTCAGCCCGTAGATGCCTTCGAGCGTCGTGTAGATCGGGCAGGGAGGCCGCACCAGCTTGGCGTCGCCCTTTTGCAGCAGCGAAAGTTGCAGCGCCAGATAGGGATAGATCTTGCCGAGATCGGCATCCTGGTAGAGCGAAGTGCGCGCGAAGTCCGAGTACTGATGCCCGTACTTGTTCACCAGCGCCATCTTCTTCTGGGTCGGAGCCGAGACCGCCCATTTCAGGAATTGCCAGGCCGCATCACGCTTCGGCGTATTCGCCGGAATCCCGAGACCCCAGCCGCCGGTGGAGATCACCTGCGGATAATGCGGATCGTGCGGCAGCGTCGCATAGGCAATCTGGTCCTTCACCGGCGACGACTTGCCGGTCATGTAGCCGTCGCTCCAGGTCAGGTAGAAATACGGCGTCCACCAGTAGAACATCCCGACATCGCCGTGCCCGAAGCGCATTCCGGCATCGAACCAGTTGAAGTTGATCGCGGCCGGCGGCGAGAGCTTGTAGAGGTCGCCGAACATGCCGAGTGCGGCGACGTTCTCGGCCGAATTGATCGTCGGTGTGAAATCCCAGGGCGCCTCCGGGAAATGCTTGAACCAGCGCACGCCGCGACTCGCCGCGAGCTGCGTGTACATGTGCACGATCGGCGCCGGCTGCTCGCCGGATACCACCGTGGCGAACATCTTCCGCCCGCCGACCGTCTTGCCCTGGATCGAACGCAGTATCTCGACATAGGCGTCCCAGGTGAAGGTGGATCCCTCCGGCAGCTTCGCGCCGACGGCATCGAGCACATCCTTGCGGTACATCACCCCCTGGCCGTACGCCGCCACCGGCAAGGTCACGAAGTGACCGCGCCAGGTGCTGACCGAGTAGAGCACGGCCGGGATGAAGTCCGTCAGATTCACCGACTTGTCGGCCTTGATCAGTTCGTCGAGCGTCTCGATCCAGCCGGCGTCCGAATATTGCCCGTTCCACACCGCATCGACGGCGATCACGTCGGCATCCGGCTTGTGCGTGATGAAAGAAGAAACTAGCCGCGCCGCCAGCGCATCGTAGGAGAGGCTCTCGAGCTCCGCGGTGATCCCGGTCTGCTGCTTGAAATCGCCGAGCACCTCGTTGAGCGCATAATAGAAGGGGTCGGCAACCACGAGCACGCGCACGCTGCCGCCGGGGGCGGCCGCAGCGGCGCGCTTTGCTCGCATTCCGCTCGCCGCCAGCGCTCCCGCGGCTGCACCCGCGCGCAATACGCCCCGCCGGCCGATCGCCGGTCGATCAAGATCCTTGGTCACGATGCTACCGCCTCCTCTATCTACTTCGCCTGCTGCAGCCGCGCCTGCAGCCCCGCCAGGATCAGGATGCAGGCGACGAAGATATACTGGTAAAGCGAGGGCAGCCCAAGCAGCACGATCACGTCGTTGATCACGCCGATCACCAGCACGCCGAGCGCCGCGCCGGCGATGCTGCCGCGCCCGCCGGTGAACGGAATGCCGCCCAGGATCACGCCGGCGATCGCCGACAGCGAATCCCCCTCCCCGCTCAGCGGATAGATCGATTGCTGCCACGCCGTCAGCATGATCCCGGCCAGCGCCGCGCAAGTCCCCGACACCACGAACACGATGATCTTGATCCGCCCGCTCGGCAGCCCGACCGCCCTGACCGCATCCTCGTTCGAGCCCACACCCCGGATCCAGTTGCCGAGCGGTGTCAGCGAAATCACCGCCTGTCCCACCGCCACCACGCCGGCCGCCACTAGGATCAGCACCGAAATCGCGCCGATGTTGCCGGCAATCCACGCGAACCCGAACGGCCGCGCCGGCGTCGCGCTGTCCGGGCTGATGTAGTTGCCGGCATTGAACAGCAGCGCCACGCCGCGGATGCCCCAGTAGGTCCCGAGCGTTACGATGAACGAGGGAATCCCGCCTCGGCTCACCAGCAGCCCGACCCCGAAGCCGGTCGCAGCCCCCGCCGCCAGACCCGCCAGCACCGCCCACCACCACGCCACCCCGTGCAGCACCGTCAGCCACGCCACGAACATCCCGCTCGCCGAGAGCACGCTCTCCACGCCGAGATCGATCATCCCGGTCAGGATCACGAACGCCTCGCCCACCGCCAGCACGACCAGGAAGCTCGAGCTCGTCAGCACCGCGAGCAGGTTCCGAACCGTGAGGAACGAAGGCGACATCAAGGCCGCCGCCACCCCGATCGCGATCAGGAACGCAGCCGGCCGCCACAAATTCCCCGGCCGTCCGAGCGGGCGCCGCCGCCACCCTGCGAACGCTCCGCCCCGCGCACCCTCGACCGCCTCGCCCACCTCGCTCATCACCCGATCCACCCCCTCAGCGCCGCGAGCCGGTCCGCCTCCTCCGCCCGCTTGTCTCTCCTGAGCCGCGCGATCCGCGGAAATCGCAGCGCCACTCCCGATTTGTGCCGGCTCGAGCGCTGCACCGCATCGAATGCCACCTCCATCACCAGCGCCTTCTCCACCTCCCTGACCGGCCCGAACCGCGCCACCGTATGCCCCCGCACCCACCGGTCCAGGAACCGAAGCTCCTCGTCCGTATAGCCCGAATAGGCCTTGCCAACCGGCGTCAGCTCCCCCTCCTCGCCCCACACCCCGAAGGTGTAGTCCGAATAGAACGAGGAGCGCTTGCCGTGCCCGCGCTCGGCGTACATCAGCACCGCATCGATCGTGAGCGGCGCCCGCTTCCACTTCCACCAGGGCCCCTTCGGCCGCCCCGCAACGTAGGCGCTATCGGCCCGTTTCAGCATCAGCCCCTCGATCCCCGCCGCGCGCGCGCCTTCCTGCAATTTCTGGAGCTCCGCCATGGTCTGGAACGGAATGAGCGGCGAAAGATCCATGTTTTCCGGCCTGGTTCGCTGGTACCATCGCTCGAGCCGCGCCCGTCTTTCGGTCAAGGGAAGGCTGCGCAGGTCTTCGTTTCCATCCCACAACATATCAAAGAGTCGTACGATAAGTGGATATTCTTGAATGATTTTCTGAGTTGGCTTGATCCGGTTGAGGCGCTTCTGCAGAGCCGCGAAAGGAAAAATTTTTCTCTCCTTCGCCACCAGCAGCTCCCCATCGAGCACCCCCGTCGTGTCCAGTTTGTCCAGTATTTCCGGCGCCGCGAGAGAAATATTCTCCGCTCCTCGCGAATAGAGTCGCCGCCCCGCCGGCCCCGCCACCACCTGCACACGAATCCCGTCCCACTTCCATTCTGCAAGAAAATCCTCCGCTTTCAGACCCGGGAGGTCCGCTTCCTCGAGCGGGTGCGACAGCATCAGCGGCCGGAAGACGAGTGCCGCCTGCGCGTCCGGGCGCGGGCCGCGCCGCTCGAGCCAGGCGAACAGCGCTTCGTACGGCGGCTCCAGGCCGTGCCAGACCTCTTCCACCTCGGCAGGCGCGACCTTGCCCCATTCCGCCAGCGCCAGGATCGCTAGCCGCGCCGACGCCCCGACCCGAAGCACGCCGGTCACCAGCTTGAGCAGGGCAAGCCGCGTCGAGGCATCCATCGTGTCGAGCCATGCGCCAATCCGGGCCGGGCTCGGCTCCGCGCCAAGGGCCCTCACCACCTCGGTCAGGCTCGGGGACGCAATGGAGGGATGGTCAGGCCAAAGCAGGGCCACCGTTTCCGCGAGATCGCCCACGAAATCGTATGACCATGCGAACAGCACAGGATCGGTCCGGGCCGCCGCGAGGGAGCGGATCATGCCCGGCTTGGCAGCCGGAAAATCGAGCGTGCCGAGGAGTGCGGCCAGGCCGTAGCCGCGATCGGGATCGGGCCGCGTGGCGAAGTAGCGGCCAAGCAGAGCAATCTTGCCGTTGCGCGAGGGCGTGAAGGTAAGGCGCTCGAGCAGCTCTGCGAACGCGATCATTCGGCCTCGTCGTAGCCGACGAGCGCGAGCGCGCGGCCCCGGATGCCGCGGGACCCGAGGGCGTGGACGAGCGCCTCTTCGCGGCCGTGCGTTACCCAAACCTCCGGCGCGCCGGTCTCCGCACAGGTGGCGAGAAGCTCGTCCCAATCGGCGTGGTCGCTGATGACCAGCGGAAGCTCGACCCGCGCGGCCTTGGCGCGCTGCCTGACGCGCATCCAGCCGGAAGCCACGGCAACGAGCGGATCGGCGAAGCGGCGTGCCCAGCGATCCGCGGCGGCCGAGGGCGGCGCGAGCACGATCCCGCCGGCGAGTTTATCCCCCGCCGCGACGGTCGCGGGCCGAAGCTCGCCGAGCGCCACGCCGAGCTCTTCATAGACCCTGCTGAGCGCGAGATGTGCGCCGTGCAGATAGATCGGAGCGTCCCAGCCGGCCGCGCGCAGCATCGCGGCCAAGCGCTGGCATTTGCCCAGTGAATAGCAGCCGACAAGGTGCGTGCGCTCGGGGAAGAGCGCCACGCTCGCGAGCAGGCGGGCGATTTCGGCATCGGGATCCGGATGGCGAAACACCGGCAGCGCGAAGGTGGCTTCAGTGACGAAGAGATCGCAGGGGACGGAGGCGAAGGGCGGGCAAGTGGGATCGCGCCGGCGCTTGTAGTCGCCGCTGACGACGACGCGGCTCCCTTGCCGTTCGAGCACGACCTGGGCGCTGCCGAGCACGTGGCCGGCGGGAGCGAGGCGCACGCTGACGCCGCCGATCGTCCGCGTTTCGCCGAGCGGCAAAGGATCGAGCGTGGTGCCGTTCAGCGCGGTGCCGAGGCGGGCCCGCATCAGGGCCAGGGTTTCAGGCGTGGCGAGGACGGCGCCGTGACCCGGCAGGGCGTGGTCCGAGTGGGCGTGGGTGATGACGGCACGGGAAACCGCGAGCGTCGGATCGATGAAGAAGCCGCCCGGCTCGCAGCAGAGCCCGCCGGGCACGACCTTGAGCCAGGTTTCGGGGTGCGGCATGAGATGAATTTCCGCGACCGCCGGCTTCTCTCAGATGGTCTCTGCCGGGCAACGGGTTCTGCGCCCGGACCCCATCATCGGGCTTCTCTTTGCGAGGAGTAGATCGCCGCGACGATGATCACGCCGGTGATGATCATGCGCACGCCTTCCGACAGGTCGAAGGAAATGATCAATGCCGACAGAAAGGTGAGGAAGAACGCGCCGGCCGAGCTGCCGAGCATGGTGCCCTCCCCTCCTGCCAGGCTGGTTCCCCCGAGCACCGCAGAGGCGATCGGGCCGAGCATGTAGAGCGAACTTACCTGAAGGTCCGGCAGCCCCATATAGGCGGCGAACACCAGGCCGCCGCAGCATGCGGCGACGGCGGAGAGCACGTAGGGCCACACGCCGTAGAAGAAGACGTTGATCCCCGACTGCCGGGCGGCCGCCTTGTTCGCACCGCAGGCGAGCAAGGCGCGGCCGGCGACCGTGCGGTGCAAATAGAGCGCGGCCAGCAGTGTCAGCATGATCCAGATCAGCGTCGAAACGGGAACCGGCCCGATATGGCCTTGACCGATGACGCGGAAGGCGGCCGGGATCGAGCCGCTCGGCACGCCGCCGGAATAGATCACGGCGCCACCCGAGGTGAGCGCAAAGGTACCGAGCGTGGCGACGATCGACGGAATACGGAACAGAGTAACGAACAGGCCGTTGGCGATGCCGACGACCACACCCGCCAACAGAGAGACGACCACGCCGGCCACGATGTTGTGCGCGTTGCCGTTCATTGTCGTGTTGGAGAGCACGATCGTCAGCGTGATCAGTCCTTCCTGGGAGATGTCGAAACCCCGGGAGACGGTGACGAAGGTCTGCCCGAGGGCGACGATTCCGAGCACCGAGGCGAGCTTGGTGATCGACAGCAGTTGTGCGGGCCGCAGCAGCGCCGGCTGCAGGAGCGCAGCAACGACGAACAGGAACAGAATGCCGCCATAGACACCGAGCCGCCTGAGGCGGACCAGTCGCAGGCCCAGCATGCCTGGAAGGCCAGGCGTCGGGCTGCGCCATGCTGGTCGCACGCGCACGCCCATCAGGGCCCCGCAAGCGGCGGCCGGTGCTGCTGCACCGGCCGCGGGCCGAAGCGACGGCAAGTGGCTTCCGGCGCGGACCGCCAGAGGCGATCAGGAGGCATGAATATTGAAGTTGATCTTCTCGCTGTACATTTTTTTTACCCATTCGTCGGGCAGGTAGTCGGCGCTGAAATAGCTGTCCGGCAGGTTCGGGCGCACGTATTTCGCCAGGTTCTCGTTGGTGATGACGAGCTGCGGCCGGAAATCGTCATGATAGACGGATTCTCCGCTCAGGATCTTGAACGAGTCCGCCAGCGCATCGGAGCTCAGCCAGGTCGGGTAGATGTAGCCATGCGCCTCGTACCCCGACTTCTTCGCCAGCTCCTGCCACTTCTTCAGGAAGCCGTTGTTCTGGTCGCCCATCGTCGGCGGCACCGGCCGGCCGGCTTCCTCGAATGCCTCGATGATGCCCATGGCGGCAGCGCCGTTCTCGTTCCAGATGCCATGGATCTCCCCGGGATGCGAGGCGAGGAACTTGGTCACGTTCGACTTCGCGGTGGCGAAGTCCCAGTTGGTGTAGACCTGGCCGACAATCTTCAGGTCGCTCGCTTTGATGAGCCTTGCCGCGTCCCCCCACCACAGCGTGTCGATCAGGTTGCCGGCGAGGCCGCGGCAGACCAGGATGTTGCCCTTGTTGTTCAGCTTGTTGATCAGGAACGCGGCGCTGGCGGTGCCGATGTAGCGCAGGTTCATCCCGACCCATACCGCGTAGGGCGCACCCGTCACCACACCGTCGAAGGGCACGACGGGAATGCCTTGCGCGGCGAGCCGCGTGACGATCGCATTGAGCGAGGAGCCGGCGCCAGGTTCCAGCAGCAACACATCGGCGCCGCGCGCCTGCAGGGACTGGATGTCCGAAATCTGCTGCGAGATGCTCTGGTTGGAGTCGGTATAGTAGAAGTCCTTTATCTTGTCCTTGTGCTGCACTGCGTAATATTTGAGACACCATAGCATGTTCGTACGCCAGGAATTGCTGGAATAGTTGTTGCTGAAACCGATCGTCCATGGCCCCGGCTTTTTGTATTTTCCGGTCGGCACCATGGTCCGGCTGCCCGGCGCCGGCGCGTCGTGAGTGGCGATGTACGGCATGCTGATCCTGGCCATGATCGCATCGGCGGTACTCTCCGCCGCCAGCGCATCGCGGGCGACGGCGAGCGTGCCGACCGACGCGGCCAGCGCCGACGCTCCGACGCCGAACCGGGCCCCGACGGCGAACAGCTCACGCCGGGTGAGCCCGCCCGTCAGGTACTCCTGGCACGCGCGGTCGATCTGCCGCATCGCGGCCCAGAGATTGGAGGCATCCTGTCTGATCATGTCTGTTTCCTCACTTCTGTTATCCCGCCTCAGTCTTTGCGCCGCCGGATGGCTCCGCCGGCACCACGTCGTCCGCAGGTTTGCGGCCGATGCCGTAAAACCGGATGGCCGATAGCACGGCCACCACGATCAGCACCGCCGCGCCGTCAAACACCTGGATATAGCTTCCGAGCAGGTTGGCGTAGGTCAGCATCTTCAGCGCAATCTCCAGGATCAGCGCACCGAACACCGTGCCGAGCACGCTGCCCTCGCCGCCATAAAGGCTGGTGCCGCCGACCACGGTGGCGATGATCGAATCGAGCTGGTAGGAGTTCGCCGCATCTGCCGAGCCGGTGCCGATCAACCCCATGAGGAAGATTCCGGCGATCGCCGCACAGATGCCGCTCATCATGTAGGCGAGAACGCGGACCCGCTCCACCGGCAGACCCAGCAGGTAGCTGTTCTCCCGGCTCGATCCCACCGCCACCATGTAGTGGCCAAGCCGGCTGGCGTGCCGGAGGTATGCGAGGGCGAGCAGCAGCGCGGCGGCGATCCAGGTGGGATTGGGGATGAAGAGCGTGCTGCCGTACGTGAGGGACACGAGAGCCGGATTGATGCTGCCGCCAGGCGTCGGGCGTATCGTCAGAGCGAGACCCTGGTAGCCGATGAAGGTGGCCATGGTGACCACGAAATCCGGCAGCCGCAGGCGGGAGATCAGCAGACCGTTGACCAGCCCCAGCCCCGCGCCGAGGCAGACACAGCCGAGCATGGCGGGCAGCAACTGATACCAGGGGCCGGCGAAGGTGAAGGAGGCGGTGACGATCACCACGTTCATGATCGACGCCACCGACAGGTCGATACCCCACACCAGCATTGCGAAAAGCTGGGCCACTGCCACCATCAGCAACGGCACGGAATCGCCGAGCAGCTCGCTCATGTTCGGCCAGTGCCGGAACGGCGGGAACGCCGCACAGCCGACGGCGAACACCACGGCGAACAGCGAATAGACGTTGAGGAAGCGGCCGGGAGACACGGGGCGCCCCTTTCCCTACGCCGCGGCGGGCGCCGAATGCCATTCGACCTGCCTTCTGCTGCCGGCGACGATCGCGCGCATCACCGCCTCCTCGGTCGCCGCAGGGCCGTCCAGCTCGGCGACAATTCGGCCCTCGGCGACCACCAGGATGCGGTCGCACAATCCCAGAAGCTCGATCATGTCGCGCGAGACGGCGAGGATGCCGATCCCGGCATCGGCCAGGCGGCGCAGCAGAGCGTAGATCTCGACCCGGGTGCCGACATCGATTCCGCGGGTCGGTTCGCTGAGCAGCAGCATGCTCGGCACGGCGGCAAGCCATTTGCCGAGCACCACCTTCTGCTGGTTGCCGCCGCTCAGATATCGGACCAGGCGCGCGAGTTCGGGCGGCTGGATCTGCAGGCGCTGAACCATCTCGCGGCCGAGCTTCCTCTCGGCCCGCCAATGGATGAACGATAACGTCTGCCGCCGCCACATGGTCGAGAGAGCGATATTGGCACCGATGCCGAAGGGCAGGATCAGCCCCTCGCCTTTGCGATCGTCGCTGACGAAGGCGATGCCCTTTTCAATGCAGCGTGCCGGGGTCGGGGATCCGAGCAGCTCGCCATCGACGCGGATGGTGCCACCGCCGAGTGCCTCGAGCCCGAAGAGGGCGCGCAGCAGCTCTCGCTGGCCGTGACCTTCCAGGCCGGCGATGCCCAGGATCTCGCCGCGATAGAGACGCAAGCTGACATCGGCGAAACTTTCGTCACGGGCAGTCAGGTGCTCGGCCTCGAGCACCGTTTTGTCGCGCGATATCGCGTGGCGGGCAGGAAAGGTGTGCGACAGTTCGCGCCCTACCATCATTGAGATGAGACGTGATTCGTCGAACGCGCCAGCCGCGTTCGTGCCTATCACGCGCCCGTCCTTCAACACCGTGATGACGTCGGCAACCTCCAGGACCTCGTGCAGCCGGTGCGAGACGAAGATCACGCTGGTACCTGCTGCCCGCGCGTCGCGCAGGATCTCGAGCAGTTGTCGCGCTTCCCGATCGGCCAGGGCCGCCGTCGGCTCGTCGAGGATCAGCAGCTTCGCCTCGACGGACAGCGCCCGCGCGATTTCCACCGCCTGCTGTTCGGCGACGGTCAGCGTGCCGATGCTGCGGTCGGGATCGATCGAGAGGCCGAGCCGGGCTAGCATTCGACGCGCGGCATCACGCATCGCCGCACGGTCGAGGCGGCCGAAATGCGCGTCCGGTTCGCGCCCGACATGAATGTTCTCTGCCACGGTCAGCGCCGGGATCAGCGACAACTCCTGATAGATGATGGCAATGCCATGCCTGGCGGCCGAGCCGGGATGGAAGGAGCGGATGGCTTGGCCCTCGAGCCGAATCTCCCCTCGATCCGGCGGAAAGACGCCGGCCAGCATCTTCAGGAGGGTCGACTTGCCGGCACCGTTCTCTCCGACCAGGCCGTGGATTTCCCCCCTGCCGCAGGAGAACGTCACGCCGCGCAGGGCCTCGGTGGATCCGAAGGACTTGTCGAGCGCCTCTACCTCCAGAAGGGCAGGCATGGTTTCCGTGTTTCCTCCCGTTGGCCACAGAAGGCGAGCACTGGACGGCAGGAACGGGCGAACGCCAGCACCGGACGCGACAGGTTCTCAGTGTCAGCCAATTACTCTGCTAAGACAATCAGAGTTGGCGCCACGCCGGACTGCATCGATTGGATAGCAGTAAGGTCGGTCGCGTGGTTCAGAAAAATTCCGGCTTGGACTGATCCGCGGCCAGCACCCTCACTCTGCCGCCCGGAACACCGTCAGCGGAGCAGGATCAGCCAGACGAGAAAGAAGATGATGCCCCAGGCGATGAGGCCGAAGAGCGCTGCAAGGAGAATGCCGCGCGCGGGGCCAAGGGCATCATGGGACGGGGCCTCGGGCGCAGCGAGGCGTTGAGGCCCGGGAGGTGAGGGCGCCTCAGGCGACGATGAGGTCTCAAGCTCCTCGGTCTTGGTTAACGGGTCCATCACTCACGATCCCGTGACTGACAGAACGTGGGTTCGCCCGCGCCATCATCAAGAGACGGGTGTGTTCGGTTCCTAACCCGATGGACGGGGTTCCACAAGGAACAGAGGAATCATTCACGATCTGTTAGGCTACCCCGATCGGCATGAGAGTGCTCTTGTCAGGCCGCGCGCAGCCGCTGTCGGGTTGCGCGGTCGCCGATGATGGTATTGGGCGGCCCCGAGCGTCTGCTTGATTTCTCTGCTGGCCTGTCTCGGGAGCCGGGCGGAACTCCCTTGATATAGCAATCGTTAGCCGTCGTGGATTAAAGGGGGATGTTCAATGATGCCCGAGCCGATCTCCACTCCGGCGCCAGTGCACATTCTGGTTATCGAGGATGACGTGCTGACCCGGGCGGCCCTTGCGGACGAATTCAGAGAGCTCGGGCTCACCGTCATCGAAGCAAGAGACGCCGACGAAGCCGCATCCTATCTCGACGCCGGCGGCCATGTGGATCTGATTTTTTCGGACATTTGCATGCCGGGCTCGATGAACGGGCTGGAATTTGCGAGCCTGGTTCGGGCGCAGCATCCGAGGCTCCCGGTCATTCTCACGTCCGGCAATGTCGGCCTGCCGAGCACGGACGAATTCGGGCCCTTCCTGCCCAAGCCGTACGACATGGATCGCGCGGTGTCGCTGGTGTTCGAGACGCTGAAGCTGCCACGTCCCGGTCGTGGCGGATGAGCGAACCCTCCATCGTCATCGTCGAGGCCGATGTTCTGGTCCGGCATCCGCTGGCGGAATATCTCCGCGAGTGCGGCTACAAGGTGATCGAAGCGTCCGACGGGGACGACGCGCGGGCGATTCTGGGCGACAGTTCGGTCTCGGTCGATATTGTCCTCATCGACATCGAAGCCGGAGGCGAGAGCGGCTTTAGCCTCGCGCGCTCTGTCCGCGCCCAACATCCGGCCGTCGACGTCGTCCTCGCCGGCACCGTCGGCGCGGCCGTGGCGAAGGCTGGAGATCTGTGTGAGGAAGGTCCGAGACTGTCCAAGCCGTATGACCACCGGCTGGTGCTGCAGCGAATCCGCCAGCTTCGGGCCAGGCGCGAGCGGAGCCGCAAGGGCTGAGCCGATGCGGGCGACGATGCAGGCCGGGAAGTCCGACCCGGTTGAGATGCCCGCCATATCCAGCGCCGGCAAGCGAACAGATGGTCGGAGCGGCGGGATTTGAACCCACGACCCCCAGTCCCCCAGACTGATGCGCTACCAGGCTGCGCTACGCTCCGGCCGAAGCCGGTGTAGCAGGCGGGCCGGGCGCCGGGAAGCTCAGAGCAGCGCGCGCATCTCCTCGAGCGCCTGCAAGGTCTGACGCAGGACGGTGCGCAGGCGCTCGACCTCGGGATCCTGCTTCTGGCGTGCGGGCACGCGGGCCGACGGCGCAGCACCCGGGGCGAGACCCGGCATCGGCAGTTCGGGATTGCGGGCGCGTTCCGCCGCGGCCGCCGCCTGCTCGGCCGACGAGGGCGGAGGAATCTCTTCACCAAGCCGCCCGCCGCCTTCGCGCAGCAGGCGCTGCACGCCCTTGATCGTATAGCCTTGGGTATAAAGCAAATCGGAGATCCGGCGCAGCAGCGCAATATCGTCGGGCCGGTAATAGCGGCGACCGCCGCCGCGCTTCAGCGGCTTCACCTGGTTAAACCGCGTCTCCCAGAAGCGAAGCACGTGCTGGGGAATATGGAGTTCATCAGCCACTTCACTGATGGTACGGAAGGCATTGGGTGCCTTGCGCGCCCTGGCGGCTGCGGGCAGGGCAGGGCTTGGCGGCGAAAGGCTCATTCGTCCTCGCCTCCGACGGACTCGAGGCCGTTGACGCGGGCGCGCAGGCTCTGGCTCGGGCGAAATACCAGGACGCGGCGGGGCAGGATCGGAACCTCGATGCCGGTTTTCGGATTGCGACCGATCCGGCGCCCCTTCTGCCGCACGGAGAATGTCCCAAAGCTGCTGATTTTCAAGGATTCTCCACTTTCCAGGGCGGCTGTCATCCGGCTCAGGACCGCCTCCAGCAGAGTGGCCGATTCGTTGCGCGAGAGGCCGACCTCGGCATAGATTTTTTCGGCCAGATGCGCGCGGGTGACGGTCGCCATCGAGCGAGGCTAGGGCAAGCCGAGCGGCTGCGTCAACAAATCGCAAAAGCTCAGAGGATTGTGAGCTAAAAGCTCAAGTCCTGAGCAGGGCCGAACCCCAGGTCAGTCCACCCCCCAAAGCCTCCATCAGGACGAGCTGGCCGGGACGGATGCGCTGATCGGCCAGCGCCTCGGCGAGTGCGAGCGGGATCGAGGCGGCAGAAGTATTGGCATGGCGATCAACGGTCACGACCACACGCTCGGGCGGGAGGTGAAGGCGGCGGCCCATGGCATCGATAATGCGGCGATTTGCCTGGTGGGGTACCAGCCAATCGACGTCGGCATGCGTGAGGTTGTTGGCGGCGAGCGCCTCGTCCACCGCCTCGGCCATGCGCGCAACGGCATGGCGGAACACCTCGCGGCCATTCATGAGCAGGGTGCCGGGGCGGTCGCGCCGGCCGACCGCGCCGTCCACGTAGAGGATATCGCCGAGCGCGCCGTCGGAGTGGAGGTGCGTCGAGAGGAGGCCGCGGTCAGTGCTGGAGCCGGTACCGGGAGCGGCAGCGAGCAGCACCGCTCCGGCGCCGTCGCCAAACAGGACGCAGGTACCCCGGTCCTGCCAGTTCAGGATGCGGGAATAGACCTCGGTGCCGATCACCAGGGCATAGCGCACCTGACCCGAGCGGATGAAGGCGTCGGCCGTAGCCAGCGCAAAGATGAAGCCGGAGCAGGCGGCGGAAAGATCGAGCGCGAAGCCGCCGGGGATGCCGAGCGCGTGCTGAATGCGGACGGCGACGGCGGGAAAGGCCTGGTCGGGAGTGGAAGTGGCGACGAGCACCGCATCGACGGCGGAGGGTGCGGCTCCGGCGGCGGCCAGTGCCGCACGGGCGGCGGCCGCGCCCATGGAGCAGGCGGTATCGTCGGGGCCTGCGATATGGCGCTGCCGGATGCCGGTGCGCTCGGCGATCCAGGCGTCGGATGTGTCGAGGGTCTGCGCCAGCTCGTCATTGGTGAGCACGCGTTCGGGAAGATAGCCGCCGGCGCCGGCGAGCCGGGAGCGGACAGCGGCGTGGCGGGGCTTTGCGGGCGCGGCGGCGAGCAGCGACCCGACATCGGTGCTCATGCGGACGCGCCGCGACCGAGGGCGGCCGGAGCCGGCACTAAAGCGCAGAGGCGAGCGGCTGGCCGCCGTCCGCTTCCTTGCGTCCGCTACTGACAGAATCGAGCCGGCCCATGCGCTCGATGCCGGCGCGCATGGCCTCGTTGAAGCCATGCAGGACCATGTCCATCGCCACGTCGAGGGCGTGGGCGAAGCCTTCGGCGTCGGTGCCGCCGTGCGACTTCACGACCACGCCGTTGAGGCCGAGCATGACCGCACCGTTGTAGCGCCGCGGGTCGAGCCATTCGCGCAGGCGGTCGAGGGCCGGGCGCGCGAGGAGATAGCCGAGCCGGGCGGAGAAGCTCGATTCGAAGACCTGGCGCAGCAGGCCGCGGACGAGCTTGAGGGCACCCTCGCCGGTCTTCAGCGCGACGTTGCCGGTGAAGCCGTCGGTGACGATGACGTCGGTGGTGCCGGCGGCGATATCGTAGCCTTCGACGAAGCCGCGGAATTGCGGACCGAGCACGCTTTCCTTCAGGATCTCGGCGGCCTCGCGCAACTGTTCGCCACCCTTCATCTCCTCCGAGCCGACATTGAGCAGGCCGATGGAAGGCGCCGGCAGGCCGAGCACGGTGCGGGCAAAGACGTCGCCCATGACCGCGAATTCGACGAGGTTGCGCACGTCGCAGGTTACGTTGGCGCCAAGGTCGAGCATGATCACGTCGCCGCGCTCGGAAGGACCGACCGCCGCCATGGCCGGGCGGTCGATGCCGGGGAATGTCTTGACGACGATTTTCGAGAGAGCAAGCAGGGCACCGGTGTTGCCGGCGGAGATGATGCCGGCCGCCTCGCCGGCAGCCACTGCGTCGATCGCGACCCGCATGGAGGCGTTGCGGACGCGCAGCGCCGCGGTGGGTTTCATGTCGTCGCTGATCACCTCGGGGGCGTGGCGGAGTTGCACGCTCGCCGCGGCGCGGCGGCAGCGCCCGAGCAGCGGGCGGAGGCGCTCAGTGTCGCCGACCAGCAGGAAATGCATCTCGGGATGGCGCTCGGCCGCGACCTCGAGGCCGCCGACGATCGCGCCGGGCGCGTGGTCACCGCCCATGGCATCGACGGCTAGCGTCGGGGCGTCAGGCATCGCCGGGCGGTCTTCTGCCTCGGGCCGCGTCAGGCCCGGATAACGCCCTTCAGCGCCTTGTCGGCGGCCGGGGCTACCTCGCGTCCATCATAATAGCCGCAGTGGCTGCAGACATGGTGCGGACGCCTGAGTTCGCCGCAGTTCGGGCACTCGCCGAAGGGTTCGGGACGCAGCGCCTCATGGCTGCGCCGCATGCCGCGCCGCGACGGCGAGGTCTTTTTCTTGGGAACAGCCATGACGCGAGGTCCTTTCGTACTGCTGCCGGGGGCGGCGGCCGGAAGCCTGACGGCCGAAACCCGAATGTATGCCACCACCCGCCGGCCGGCCACCCTTCGTTGCGGGTGCGAGAAGGCGCGCGCGACGTCCACTCTCTCCAGCAATTTCATCGGCTTGGCTGGTCTCGCGTGGCGCCTCAAAGCGCCGCCGCGGCCGACGCGCTCTAGCAGACGGTGCGGAGGGCCGCAAGGAAACAAGCGGGCGGCGCCGAGCGGGCTCATGCGTCGAAGGGCGGGAGGTCGGGCTTTCGCGGCCAGGGATCGAGAGCCAGCGCCAGTTGTTCGGCCGCTGCCTCGCCGAGGTCGAGCACGCCGCCGGCGTACGGAATCTCGTCCGGCGCCTCCGGATCGAAGCTGGCGCTCTCGGAGCCGGCGGGGACGAAACAAACGGTGAAGCGCTCTTCGACGAAGGCGGGGAATTCGTCGAGCGTGACGCGGCACACCTGAACGACCTCTGCCCGGAGGATGCCGGAGGCGCGAACGACTGCGCCCGGCTCGCGATTGAGCGCGAAGGCGCAGGAGAGTCTCTCGATCGCGGGCAAGGCGAAGCGCTGCGCGAGGGCCCGGCATTCGGCCGGGCTGGCGATGACCTCGACCTCCTGACCGGCGGGAGGAATGGCGGTGAGTGCGAGCGGGCGGGAGAGCTCGGGCGAGATGCCGCTGGCGGTCATGCGGCGGGGTTCCCATCCGGCTTGCCCAATGGCGGCCCGGCGCGCGCAGGGGCGAGAAAATCGACCGACCCGGCGGCGAGGCGGGCCAGCGGCTGAGAGGCCAGGTGCGCATGCTCGCGCTGCACCAGCCGGGCGAGCGCGAGCGGGCCGGCGGCGCCGGCGGGTGCTGGCTTGCCGCGCCAGACATTGCGCGCGAGAGCGGTCTCGAGCGGAGCGCTCTCGCCCTCGGCAAGCGCCGCGGCATAGGCCCGTGTCCGGCCGTGGAACGCCTCCCACATCGTCTTCACACGCTTGCTCACGGAAAGATCCCCGACCCCCATCTCGCGCAAGCTGGCATCCATGTCACCGAACATGGCATCGAAGACGGCTTGCGCGAGGTCGTGGCCGAGCGGCGGCTCGGCCTCAAGGCGGAGCACGAGGAGCGCGGCGTAGAGGCCGACAAGGTCGAAGCGGCCGTCGAGCGTGTCGGGCACTCCGACCTCGCGGTAGAGAAAGGGGACGCGGGCAGCCGCCACCGCCGCGCCGTAGAGGGCGAGCCCGACCCGGGCGTGCCGCCGCCTCCGGAAACCGAACACCCGCGCTCCTTTCGCGCCGATTGCGGGAAGATTGACTTGACGCCGCCGGCCATGAGAACGAGGCCAAGGGGACGACGGCGGGGGAGGCTGATAGCGCCCTCGCCGCCTGGGTCAACCACGCTGTGCGGGCCCCGGAAGTGGGGGCGGGCGCAGTCGAAAAAGGGATGGAGGAGCGGTCGCCATGTCACTGCATGGCAGCGAACTTCAGGATCGGGACATCCGGCTCGGGCAGGGGATTCGCTTTGCGTTCCTCCTTGGGCTTCTGCTTTCCCTCGGGGCCTGCTCACTCTTCTCGGCGCCGCTCGAATATCGCGGCCAGGCAGTCACGGAAGCCCAGCTCAAGCAGCTTGTGCCGGGAACGACGACGGAGGCCGACGTCACCGCGCTGCTGGGCACGCCGTCGAATGAGGGCCTGTTCGATCCGAATCGCTGGGCGTACGTGAGCCAGGTGACGCAGTCCCGCATCGGCCGCTTTCCGGGCGTGGTGCACCAGGACGTCGTTGTTCTGACGTTCAACAACGCGGGCGTGCTGCAGAAGGTGCAGCGGATGCAGAAGAAGCAGGGCGTGCAGGTGAGCATGGCCGCGGGCGCGACACCCTCGCCGGGCGGCAGCGCTTCGTTCTTTCAGCAGTTGATCGGCAATGTCGGGCGCTACACCCCGGCGCCGATCCCTGGAACGACAGGAGGCGCAGCGACGGGCGGATTCTCCGGCGGTCCGCCGGCCACCGGGCCGTGACGCGACTCGACCCTGCGTGCTGACTTCGGGCCAATGCCCGATTATCGGCGCGAAGCTCGGGTGCGCGGCCGGGTGGCCGGAGTGGACGAAGCTGGACGCGGCCCGCTGGCGGGGCCGGTCCTGGCCGCCGCGGTGGTGTTCCGGGGTGGCGTGCCGGCGGGACTGGCCGAGCTGATCGACGATTCGAAGCTGCTCTCGCGCGAGGCACGCGAGGCGGCGTTCCGAAGGCTGGCGATCTCACCGGGAGTGGAAATCGGCGTCGGGGCGGCATCGGTCCCGGAGATCGCGGCTTTCAATATCCTGCAGGCGACGCTGGTCGCCATGCGCCGCGCGGTAAGCCGGCTGCCCGGGCCGCCCGATCTCGTGCTGATCGACGGCAACGTGATGCCGGCGCTGCCATGCCGGGCGGAGTGCGTGGTGGGCGGGGATCGGCAGTGTCTTTCGATCGCCGCGGCCTCGATCGTGGCCAAGGTGCTGCGCGATTACGCGATGGCGCGACTATCCGTGCGGTTCCCCGGCTACGGATGGGCCGAGAATGCCGGCTATGCGACGCCGGAGCACCATGCGGCCATCCGGAGGCTGGGCGCGACGGTGCATCACCGGATGAGATTCGGCATCCTGCGCGAGGAGGCGACCGGAGCGAGGGATTGACGGGCACGCCGGACGGCAGCGCAGACGGCGTGGCCGGGATGGGTTAAATTGTGGCCGCCGGCTCTTACTTGATTGAGCTTGCTGGCCTTCCTAAAGCCAACTCGGCGAGCCTTGTCATGAACCTCACCGCGCTGCTGGTCGGGCCGGAAGATGCGACCGTCGATCCGCCGCACGGCATTATCGGCTGTCCTGACTGCGGCTGGATCGGCGCGCTGCCGCGGCGGTCGGGCCATGGCGTCGTGCATTGCCCGCGATGCGACGCAGCGCTGGAACGGACCTCGGCGCGCAGCATCGACGCCGCGCTTGCCTGCGCCCTTGCCAGCCTGGCGCTGCTGTTTCCGGCAAATCTCATGCCGCTGCTGCGGGTGACGATTCTCGGGACGGTCCACCAGAGCGTGATCGCCTCGGGGGTAGTGGGGATCTGGCGCCAGGGATGGTTCATCGTCGCGATTGTCGTCGGCTTTGAGATTGTCCTGCTGCCGTTCCTGCGTTTCGGGTTGCTCACCGCCGTACTGGCTGCAGTGCGCATGCGGATCCGGGCGCGCTGGGTGGGTCCCGCGTTCCGCATCGCCGAGATGCTCGACCAATGGGCGATGCTGGACGTGTTCCTGTTCGGCGGCGTGATCGGCTACGGGCGGATCGCGCCGTTCCTGCCGGTTTCGATCGGCACCGGCGGCTGGTGTATGATTGCGGTCGCGATGCTGACGCTGGTGACACGCGCATCGCTCGAGCGGCGCGCGATCTGGCGTGCCATCGCGCCGGACGCGCGGGCGAGGCCTGCGGACGCCATGGCATGCACCGCCTGCGACCTGGTCGTTGCCTGCGCCACCGAGGGGGAGCGCTGCCCGCGCTGCGGCGAGCGACTGGGGCGCCCCCGCCCGTTCGCAACGATGGAGGCTCTGGCGCTGACACTGGCCGGGTTCATCTGCTTTCCGGTCGCCTATCTCTATCCGATGGAGTTCAACGTGCAGCTTGGCACGTCGCAGCCGTACACGATCATGGATGGAGTCCTCAAGCTCATCGATGCCGGCTTCTGGTATTTTGCGATCGTGATCTTTCTCGCGAGCATCGTGATCCCGTTGCTCAAGCTGTTCGGGCTCGCCTGGTTTGCGATCTCGATTCATGGCGGCTCGAACAGCAGGCTCAGGTTCAAGACGCGCCTCTCCCGCGTGATCAGGGAGATCGGCCGGTGGTCGCATATCGACGTCTTCACCGTGATGGTGTTCCTGCCGCTGCTGCATCTGGGCGGGGCTCTCGCGGTGACCATCGGGCGCGGGCTTCCTGCCTTTCTCGCCGTGGTCGTCCTGACGATGATCGCCTCCGATGTCTTCGATCCCCGGGCGCTCTGGGCGGCGGCGGAACAATGAGCCACACGCAGGACGCGGCAGGACCGGAGGGGCGGCGCAAGCGCGAGGCGAGGCTCGTTGCCGGATTCCGCCCGTCGCGCTGGCCCGGCCTGATCTGGGCGGTGCCGCTCGCGGCGCTGGTGTTCGTGGGCAGCCTTGCCATTCATGCGCTCATGACCCAGGGGCCGCACGCGACCGTGCAGTTCCAGACCACGGGAGGAATCGAGGCAGGGCAGACGAACGTCACGTATCGGGGCGTGACGGTGGGGCATGTCACTGCGGTCCATCTCTCGGGCTCGCTGCGCGAAATGACGGTGAGTCTCGCCTTCGGGCACGCCATGGTCGGCCATCTCGGCCGCGGCACGCGCTTCTGGATCGGCGGCGAGAGACCAAGCGTGACCGACCTTTCGTCGCTGAAAGCGCTGATCTCGGGCCCCTATATCGGAGTTGCGCCGGTCGCCGGCCCAGCGGTCACGCACTTCGTCGGGCTCGAGCAGCCGCCGGTGCTGAAACTGGAAGCGAAGGGTGAGACCTTTACACTGACGGCCGGCGATCCGGGCAACGTGAGCCCGGGTGCGCCGGTGTTTTTCCGGCACTACCAGGTAGGCGAGGTGCAAGGCCTGAAATTCGTGCCGGCGACGCGCCGTTTCGAGGTGTTCGTCTTCATCCACCGGCAATACGTAAATCTCGTCGATGCGCGCACCCGCTTCTGGAGCGCGGGGGCGGTACATGTGGCATTGGGTGCCAACGGGCCGGGCGTCATGCTGGAATCGGTGCCGGCGCTCTTTACCGGCGCGATCGCCTTCGAAACGCCGGCCGGTGGGCCAGGCGTCAAGAGCGGGGCGGCGGCGACATTCCGGCTTTATCCAAGCCGAGCGGCGGCGGAACAGGCACCCGGCCCGCACGCGGTTGCCTATCGGGTTGAGTTGCAGGGCGGCCCGCACGGCCTGGAGACGGGCGCCGGCGTCACGCTCGAAGGGGCGTCGGTGGGCGTGGTGACGGCTGTGCATGCGCTCTACGATCCGGGCGCCGGGGCAATGCGGACCGTGGTGGATATCGCGCTCGATCCGGAGCAGATCGCGCGCCCGGCCGGGAAGGCATGGGATCTCGGCAAACCGGCGCCGCAGATGAACGCGATGCTGGCCACCCTGATCGGGCACGGATTGCGAGCCGAGCTTGCCTCCTCGACGCCGCTGATCGGCAGCAAGGAGATTGCGCTCGATCTCGTCCCGAACGCCGCCCCTGCCACGCTTGAGGCGGGAGCTCCGCCGACGATTCCGGCGATCGGCGCAACCGGCACCGGCGCGATCATAGCCCGGCTCTCCGAGATTCTCGCCAAGCTCAACGCACTGCCGCTGCCGGAAATCGCCCAGAACATTCGCTCGGCGACCGCCGATCTGGCGGCGCTCGGCAATTCGGCGGCGACGCAACAGACGCTCGGCCGGCTGGACGCGACGATCCAGCATCTCGATCAGCTCACGCGAGAGACCGCGACGACCTGGCCGGCGGTGCTGGCAGAGATCCGCGCCAGCACGTACGAGGCGGACCGGGCGCTGGCGGCAACGCGCGCGCTGCTGAGCAGCGAAGGCGAGGCTGCGAATGCTCCCGAATCGACGACGCTGCCGCGTGCCCTCTACGAACTGACGCGCGCTGCCGAGAGCCTGCGGGCGCTGGCCAGCTATCTTGCCGGGCACCCGAACGCGGTGATCTTCGGAAGGCGGCGCTGAGATGCGGCGGTGGATGGCGCTGGCCGTTTCCCTCCTCATTGCCGGCTGCACGGCGGCTCCGCCGATCACCTATCTTCGCCTCGCGCCAGTGCCGGGGCCGACACTTACCGCGACGGGCACGCCGGTCACGGTCGCGCACGTGGTGATGCCGCCCGTCGTCGATCGCCTGGCGCTCGTCACCGAGACCGGCGAGAGCACGCTCGAGACGGCGGAGAATGCCAACTGGGCGGCACCGCTCGACGAGATGGCAACGACCGTGCTCGCCCAGGATCTGGCCTCGAGGCTGCCCCGGATCGCCGTGCTGATGCCGGGCGAGGTCTTGCCATCGGGCGGCGTCAGGACCGTGCGTGTCGATGTTCTCCGCTTCCTGCCGGTGAACGGGGCGAGCCGCGGGTATGTTGCGCTCGACGCCGACTGGCAGGTGCTTTCGGCGCCGGGTACGGTGACGGAGAGCGGGCGGAGCGGGATCCGGGTGCCGCGCGCGCCGGGCGCCCCGGCGGCAGCGGCGGCCATGAGCACCGCGCTCGGCCGGCTCGCGGATCGGATCGCCGCGGCGCTCGCTCGCGGCTGAAACTTGCGGCCAAAGGCCGGCGATCCGGTCCCTCACGCAGGGAAGCGGTTGACGCGGCGGGGGTGGACCGACCACGATGCGGCGCGAGCGCTCTCTCCCGGAGAAACCTGGCAATCGTTCACGACCTGCCGCTCGACCAGTTGCTGCTTGGCGAGTGCGTGCAGATCATGCGGATGCTGCCGACCGCCGCGATCGACTGCGTGTTCGCGGATCCGCCGTACAACCTGCAGCTTCGGGGCGAGCTGAGACGGCCGGACGACAGCCTGGTGGACGGCGTGGACGAGGAGTGGGACTGCTTTTCCGACTTCTCGGACTATGACCGGTTCACGCACGAATGGCTCGGCGAATGCCGCCGGGTGCTGCGCAAGGACGGCACCCTCTGGGTGATCGGCGCCTATCACAACATCTTCCGGATCGGCGGCGCGCTGCAAGATCTCGGCTTCTGGATTCTCAACGACGTGGTGTGGCGAAAGTCGAATCCGATGCCGAATTTTCGCGGCCGGCGCTTCACCAATGCGCACGAGACGCTGATCTGGGCGGCGCGCGGGCGGGATTCGCGGCACCGGTTCAATTACCAGGCGATGAAGGCACTGAATGACGACATCCAGATGCGGAGCGACTGGCTGCTGCCGCTTTGCACCGGCGAGGAGCGGCTGCGCAACGCACACGGGCTCAAGCTGCATCCGACGCAAAAACCGGAGGCGCTGCTGCACCGGGTGCTGATTGCCTGCACGCTCCAGGGCGACGTCGTGCTCGACCCGTTCGTGGGCACCGGCACGACCGCAGTGGTGGCGAAAAAGCTCGGGCGGCACTTCATCGGCATCGAACGGCATCCGGCTTATCTGGAGGCGGCGCTGGGGCGGCTGAGGCGGACGCGCCGGTTGCCGGCGGAGGGGCTTTCGGTAACGCCATCAAAACGGGATGCACCGCGCATTCCGTTCGGCAGCCTGGTGGAGCGCGGCCTGGTGCCGGCGGGAAGCCGGCTCTACGACCGGGCACGGCGGCTTTCGGCCGTGGTGGCGGCGGACGGGACGCTGCAGGCGGGAGCGACGCGCGGCTCGATCCACCAGGTGGCGGCTTCCGCCAGCAACGCGCCCTCATGCAACGGCTGGCTGTTCTGGCATTTCGAGCAGGCCGGCAAGCTCGTGCCGCTGGATGCGCTGCGCACCGAGCAGGCACGGATCGCGCGGGACCAGGCAGCGCGCGGGGACGCGGGGGCAAGCACGGGCGGACGCGGCGAGGGACGCTCCGGCTCCGAGTGAAAGCGGCCGTTGCCGAGGGTTGCGCGGCGGTGCGGCGGCGGGCGCCGCGGCCGAGCGATGCGCTGGCCGTGACCATCTTCCTCGGCTTCGGGCTCGGCGTGGTGCTGCCGAAATACATCATCGGCAGCGCCATGCCCGGCGATCTCGGCGATGCACGCTTCAATCTTGCGGTGCTGGAATTCTTCTACCGGACGCTGCTTGCCTTTCTCCATGGGCGGCCGGCCAGTTTCGTCAATGCGCCGTTCTTCTATCCCTGGCCGAAGGTCGCAAACTTCTCCGACACCTTCTGGGGCGACGGAGAAGTCTATGCGCTGGCACGCGGCTTAGGATGCTCCGAGCTTGCTGCGTTCCGAATCTGGGTCGTGCTCGGCTTCGCGCTCACCTATGCGGCGGCATTCCTCAGCTTTCGCAAGCTCGGGCTGAGAAGCTGGGGCGCGGCGACGGGCGCGTTTCTGTTCGCGTTT